>Ga0207422_1004643_pt1 | contig 11025 bp, 10 predicted proteins | sample MarCyaLeptolynsp_FD_187757 | JGI IMG/M metagenome (GOLD analysis project Ga0207422, IMG submission 187757) | Marine cyanobacterial communities from Panama - species 1 Leptolyngbya sp. (SPAdes) | ecosystem: Environmental > Aquatic > Marine > Unclassified | place: Panama: Panama City | collected... | reverse complement strand
GTTACTTCATGTTCACGACCAAGCCGGAACAGCTTGAGTTTCTGAGATTTCCGCTTGGTGGCCTGCCCAAGGACGAAACGCGCGCCCTCGCGCAGCAGCTTGGGCTGGAAGTGGCAGCCAAGCCGGACAGCCAGGACATCTGCTTTGTGCCTGACGGCAAATATGCCCAGGTGGTAGAACGCCTGCGGCCGGAAGCGGCTGAACCGGGCGAGATCGTGCATATGGACGGCCGGGTGCTCGGGGCGCACCAGGGCATCATCCGTTATACAATCGGTCAGCGGCGCGGTCTGGGAATCAGCGATACCGATGCCGGCGGCGAGAATGCTGAACCATTGTTTGTTGTCCGGCTTAACCCGGAGCAGCGGCAGGTGATTGTTGGTCCGCGGTCCGCACTTGGTGTCACGACTATTTCACTGACGGATGTGAACTGGCTGGGTGATGCAGTGCTTGGCGATACACCCATTGATGTTGTGGTGAAGGTCCGCTCCACGGGGCGGTTGCTGGCGGCGCAGGTTGTTGCTTCACAAGAGGGTGCAACCGTTACGCTTGTTGATCCGGAAGAAGGCGTGTCGCCTGGGCAGGCCTGTGTCTTCTACGATCCGACCGATCGAAGTCGTGTGTTGGGCGGTGGCTGGATACGCCGCACGACCTGACGAAGGTCGCTTGCTGATTGACCTCGCTCAAATCGACGGATTTCCTCTTTAAATCGCCAAACTCTGCGGTTACCTGAAAGGCATGACAGGCAGAACTCAGGCGTTGGATGAGAATGCGGTGCGGCGGGCCTATGCGCGCTGGGCCCGGTTTTATGATGCAGTCGTCGGGCCGGTGACAGACGTGGGGCGTGCGGCGGCTGTTTCGGCAGTTAACTCCCTCGTTCGCAAGCATGCCGGTCCTGATCCGATGACTGTGCTCGAGGTCGGTGTGGGGTCGGGGCTTTCATTGCCCGGCTACGCGCGCAATGCCCGCATCACAGGCATTGACCTGTCAACTGACATGCTGGCGCTGGCGCGGCAGCGGGTCAGCGATGAAGCGCTGGGCCATGTGGCTGAGCTGGAAGAGATGGACGCAGGTGCACTTGCCTTCGGGACAGGCAGCTTCGACTGTGCTGTTGCGATGTATGTCATGTCCGTTGCTCCTGACCCTGAGGCCGTGCTGGACGAGCTCGCGCGGATCACACGGCCGGAGGGCGAGGTGGTGATCGTCAATCACTTCGCCAAGGCCGACGGGTGGATTCTTTGGTTCGAGCGCAAGCTTGAGCGTGCGGCGGCTCTGATCGGCTGGCATCCAGCATTTGGTCGTGAGCGGGTGCTCAATCATCCCGACCTGGAGCTGGTTCAGGAGCAGCCGCTTGGCTGGCTGCGTATCTTTACGCTAATGCGGTTTCGCCGACTGCCTACATCAGATCAGACATAAAAAGGGCGCCCGGATGGGGCGCCCTTTTCTGTCTGGATCAGATGAAGGTCGGTATGGCTAAAGCCCGAAACGTACCTGTGCGACGATCGCGCTGTTGTCGATCGTCTGATTGGTATCCACGCTTGTGAAGCGGAAACCGAGATCGAGCGCCATGCTGTCCGTCACGTCAAATGCGACACCGGCAAGGCCGCGATATGCGATTTCAGTCGCGTCAGAACCTGCCGTGATGTTGCCGACCGTTGCCTTACTCTCTGCATCTACCACACCGACACCCACGCCGATGTAAGGGCTGAAGCTGTCCTCGGCAAAGAAGTCATACAGAGCGTTGACCATGAAGCCATACTGCTCAACGTCACCACTGATGGGGACGGAAACCCCAAGCGCGCGGCCTTCTTCATAGCCATTGTTGGTGTAGCTGAACTCACCTTCAACGCGGAACGCGCCGCCGGCATTGTTGACGCCGAAGTCATAGCCGCCGGCAATCAGGGCTGTGTAGCCGGTTTCGAAGTCCAGCGTGACATTGTTGCCGCTTACTTCGTCGATCCAGTTCACACCCCCACCGACACTTACATAGAAGCTACCGTCTTCGGCCTGCGCTGTGGTCATGCCAAGAACAGTTGCTACCGCGGCTATGGCTGCGATTTTGAGTTTCGATTTCATCAGGATCAGTCCCCTCCTACTTAAATACATGTTGAATGCCCCTTTTTCGTGGGCTTTCCCGAGAGTGACACTGTAGTGAACATCTCTTTTCAATTGCTAAAGCATCGGGGGTTGTACAAATACTACTTTTGGGTTGCATGCGCTGATTGAATGTTCTTGTCACATTTTTGCATCAGTTATTCGGCGCTGTGTCGGCTTTTTGAATGTAAACTCAAACTATACAACTTGTGGTATGCAATTCCCCAAAAATAGTAAGAGTATTGATTGGGCTTTCACTCCAAGTCTTGTTGACGCGTTCGATGCCGATATGGGTGTTTGGTGAAGCAAAAAGGGCGCCCCGGATGGGACGCCCTTTCTCGAAGAAGCTTTTGTAGAAGCAGGCTAGAAGCCGAAGCGAACCTGGGCCACAGCTGCATTGTTGTTGATGTTCTGGTCAGCGGTCACGCCGGTGAAGCGGTAGCCCACGTCCAGCGTTGCGGTGTCGCCAAGTGCGATGCCGACGCCGGCAAGGCCGCGATAGGCGAAGTTCGTGCCGTCGGAGCTGGCGGTAAGGCCACCGACCCTCGCGGTCACGTCGCCGTCAACAACACCGATACCAACGCCGAGATATGGGCGGATGCCGCTGTCAGGTAGGAAGTCATAAATGCCGTTGACCATGAAGCCCCACTGCTCAAGCTCACCGCCCAGATTGATCGTGGTGCCGAGCGCTGTTGCGCTGTCGAGGTCGTTCTGCGTCCAGCTGACTTCTGCTTCGGCGCGGAAGCGGCCCATTTCACCGTCCGCATAGGCATAACCCACGGCGCCGAGAATGGTGTAGCCGGCTTCAAAGTCCATGGTTACGCCATTGTCGGAAATCTCGTTGACCCAGTTCACGCCGCCGCCAAGGCTTGCGTAAAGGCCACCGTCATCCGCCTGAGCGGCGCTGGTTCCCAGTAGGGCTGCAGCGGCAATTGCTGCGCCTGCAATCAGTGATTTTGTCATTTTGTTTCATCCCCTGAATGAATGAGTATTCCGCCGTTGGTCCGGCGGCGCCTTATTTCGTCCCTCGTGTCGTGATTCGGTCACCCCGAAGTCACATGCTCAACCTTTACACGACTGCTGGTTGGCGCATCCAGACAATCCGGGTCATATGCCTAATTTTGCAGCAACGGCTGTGACCCGAAGGCCTCAACCCTTAATTCCAGTGAGGAAATGAAGGGGATTCAACTGAAAGAACCAGTTTGCTTGACACCGGCGGGAAGCGGCGTCTATATGCCCGTCTTTCCGGCGCTCCGCACCTTTTGAAAGCCCTGTTTCCAGCGGTTTTTGACGTGGCAGCGTGCAGGCAAGTGTGGCGGAGTAGCTCAGCTGGTTAGAGCAGCGGAATCATAATCCGCGTGTCGGGAGTTCAAGTCTCTCCTCCGCTACCACTCATCCCCCCCAAAATGGATACTGACGCCGGATCCTCTGTCAGGCCGGATAGAAGGCCTTGGACCTGCACACTCATTCGCGCACCTGGTGTCATACTGGCGTCGACGGTCACAGACCCAACGAGCAGCCGCAGCGCGTCTCTGGACTCTTGGTCGACGTCTTCACCGGTGACGTGGTTCCGCAGCTCGGCAATCACGTGAAGGTAGCGATCGACCGTTGCCGGGTGGATCTGAACCACGTTGCTTTCATCTTCACGGTCCAGGGCCTCGAGTCGCGAGGTTACTTCGGCCAACTCGCCTTCATTGGACTCCAAGCGATCGCGGATGGCTGAGATATCCATAGATCCGGTCGCCAGGGCGTCCACCATACGTTCATTCTGATTGGCAAGGCTGGTGCGCCTGCGTTCCAGTGCTCGGCGCTCACGCCTAGTGTCTGCGGACATGCGCTGCATCTCAGCGTGGTACTCAGACACGAAGGCCTCAATTACTTGCGGCTCCTGAAGTGTTTCCAGAAGCCCGCCCAGCACTGTTCTTTCAATGTCATTGAGAATGTAGCTTGTCCGTTGATTGCACCGGCCACCCTCGCGCGACTGTGTGCATTGAACACGCACAACACCCTTGCGGCGGTCCTTGACGGACATGCCGCCGCCGCAGTGGCCACATTTGAGCAGGCCACTCAACAGATGCTTAGGGCGGTGATGGTAGGGATTGCTCAACTTGCTGGACTCGGTCAGCCGCGTTTGAACAGCGTCATAAACCTCCTGATCAACAATCCGCAGGTGAGGGGCTTCATGCTCAACATGCTCCGATGCGTCGCGGGGACGTGATAGACGTTGCCCGCTGGCCGGATCTGAGATCATGCGGTTCTTGTTCCAGACAATGCGGCCAGCGTAGAGCTGGTTACGCAGGATCCCTGCACCACGCTTCTTGTTGCCCCTAATGGTGGACGCCAGCCACGTCTTGCCGCGGGGCGCCGGAATGCCCTCCGCATTTAGTTCGCCGGCGATGACCTTGGGTGTCTTGCCGGAGGCATAGGACTCAAATATCCGCCTAACGATCGCGGCTTCTTCTTCGACGATGCGCTGAACGCCGGGTGCGCCCGGTGTAGGCCGATATCCATAGGCCTGCCCGCCGCCGGATCTGCCGTCCAGCACGACGCCTGTCTGACCGCGATGAACTTTCTCAGCCAGATCCTTCAGATAGAGCGCGCCGACCAAGCCGCGCACGCCAATCTGAATGTGGTCAGCCCGGCCTTCATGCACGGTCCGGATCTCTACACCTTGGAACTTCAGTTGCTTGTAGATGTGCGCCAGGTCTTCCTGGTCACGGGACAGGCGATCCAGTGACTCGACGATCACCACGTTGAAGCTGTTGCCTTTCGCGGCACGCAACAGGCCTTGAATACCCATGCGTCGCTGCATTGAACCACCGGACTTGGCCCTGTCCTCAAAGAGCGCTGCGACGGTCATTCCCTCTGACCGTGCAAAGTCTCTGCACAGTCGGTTTTGGTCATCGATCGAGGATTCTTTTTGAAGCTCGCTTGAGAACCGGGCATAGATTGCCGCGCGCATGGTGCCTGCCGTCCTAGTTGCCTTGTCGATACCGCTCATAGTCCACACGGGCTACCTTGCGTGCAAGAGCACGGGCAAGTGCCTTGGCAGCTTCGATCTCTTCCGGCCGGCGGGGTCGGCGCTGCGATGGCTGCGGTTGTATGGTCGATTTGCCCGCCATCATTCGCCCTCAAAACACCAGCATTTGCACGTCCAGTCATCGCCCTTGTCCAGTATCTCCGCGAGCTGTGAGCGGACACTCTTTATGCCCTGGAACTTGCGGGTACGAGAGGACTTGAGATGGCGCTTCAGATCCGTAAGCGCCGGTATCTGTTGCTTTCGATTACTGGCAAGTTGCACGAAGTGGTTGAGGTTCACAGCGATCACACCAGGGGTGCGGCTGTGGTTGAGCATTTCCCGCCCCTCTGGCCCCTCATTCAGGAATTCGAAGGTTTCCCAGAACTCACGGACAACCGGGTGATCGGCAGATATTGCGGCTTGCCGCTGCACGGCCAGTTCGCACATTTGGCTGTATATGGCGGCGTGCTGGTGTTCCGTGATGCCAATCAACGGTGCCAGCGCATCAACTGCCGCCATGATAACTGCATGGTTCTTCGCCAGGCGCACGCTGCTCAAACCGTCTAGCCGTGCAAATTCATCCTGATAGTGCTTAGAGCGCTCCAGGATTGTAGCGACGGCCTTCTTCTCGCCGGCGCAGGCCCTCCGTAGGAAAGCGCTCACTATGCCAGTTGGCATTGCCTCAAGGGCTTCGGCGGCGAGCTTGGTCTGTGGCGTATGGCCGGACGTATCAAAAGACAAATGCACGATGCGCTGAAGCATGGCTTCACTTGCATCAACGTCCGCATTCTGACTTATAACCAGAGACCCGCGAAACGGTGGCTCACGTGTGTCATTGCCGTTGTTCTTGACGCCGGTGGCACGGCTGGCGCGCCCGTTGTATGCGGTCTTCAGTTCATCCCAATCGAACTTCTTACTGTGCGCAGTGTCTTCACCGCGATCACCTTCAATCATGACAACAGGAAGGTTGGCCACCTGTGACATGATACGAGCACGTGCCGCCGGCGTGGACTTGGACGGATCAAACCCTTCGTAGTCCGAGCGTCCGGCCAGCCTCCATAGGAACTCTATCAGTGTGGACTTCCCGGCCCCCGGCGCACCAACGATTTCAAGGAATGGGAAGCTCTTTTGCGCGGCCCGAATCTGCTCCGCAAAGAAGCTCGCAAACCAGAATGCTACGGCGATCATTCCCTTCTCGCCGAAGCACTCCCAAATGTAACTCGGCCATTTGTTGTTGTATTCCTGTTCGTCACCAATATGGAGGTGTACGGACTGGTTCAGGCTCTTGATTGACAGTCGGTCAAGTTCATAAAAATCCTCGTCATTCAGCTCAACGGTAACGCCCTGCCGGATAGCGAGATCGTTAAACACATAGGCTTGGTGTTCGGCGCTGTACCCAATGAAGTCCACTGTCTCCACGGTCTTGATGCCGTGGAGCTTGTCCTTGAGGAATTGATCAAGCTGTTCCTTCGTGCCTGTGTAGATCGATCCGGCGGCGATACCGAGCAAGCGCTTCTTGAACTCAGTCGGCGCTGACAATTGTGCGCCAGTGAAGGTGTTCTTCACCGGACGGGCACCATGCGGGAACCGAATGCGGGTGTAGTACCAGCTCTCATCTGTGAGCTGATTGACCTGGAAGTACAGGAATTCCGGATAGCAATTTGCGATCTCGCTCAGGGTGCCGGCCTGCTTGGCGGCTTCGTCTATCAACTGCCGCTGATCTAGCCCGGCTGCATGCTCCGACTCTTTGAGGGCTTCATGGGCCTTGTTCCACTTTGCCAGATCCAAGTCGAAGTGATAGAGCCGGTCCCGAAACTCGAAGTTAAACCACGTCCGCCCCGTGTGATGGTAGCGGATCAACGCTCTTTCCAGCGGTGTCTTCGCGAGATGTAGCTCGCCGCGATAAAGGTAGTGTTTGAGATTTTCCGGCTCTAACTCGCCGTCTTTGAAGGCATCGTTGAAGTCGCGCTTCTGACCGTTCTTGCCAGGGACGAAGGCCGCTACCACCTGGTCAAATCCTGCGTCCTGCATGCGTTTCACATGCTTGGTGGCCGCGCGGCGTCCGGCCCGATCGTCGTCCAGCGCCCATACCCATTTCACCGATTTGTCGGCATGGTCCGCAAGCCGGATCTCCGGATAGTTGCCTGCGGAGAGTGTGGCGACGGCTTTAACGCTAGCGCAATGCAGGCTGGCCGCGTCTATGCAGGCCTCGACCAACCAGACCGTATCTCCGTCATTGATCTCCAGGCCTGGTGGTTGCCACCAAAGTCCTTTGTGCTTGCCGCCAAAGTGCTGCTTGCGGACTGTCCGCCTGCCGTCATCTTCAACCGTGATGGGCTCAACAAAGCGCTCCATGAAGATATCGTTTGCACGGTCGATATCGAAGCGGACGGTGGCGGTTCCGGTGCGGCCAGTGGCGGAGGGGTTGTAGTAGGCCTCCTGACGATATGCACCGCGAAGCTTCTCAACAGGCAGGCCGCGCGCATAGGTCATGTAGGCGTCGGCAGTCGCGTTGGGGTCTTCCTGCGACTTCGGAAAGCGCTTGTTGAAGCTCTCAAACAGATCCTTGTAGAGATCCTTCACGGAGAATTCGGCTCCGCACCGGTTCAGCCGCCCACACCGGGCGGTCCATGGCTTCTCCTTGGATACGTACAGCTCGGGCTTGCCGCATGACGGGCACTTGCCCTGGCGTAGATAGTCGCCGGCATCCTTCATGCGGTAGTCGGATTTCAGCCGCTTCAGGATTTCGTTTTGTAGTTTTTGGTTGCGCACTGCTTTTCCGGTCTAGGTGATGGTGTTGGCTTGCCGGATCACGTCTTCCGGATCCCAATGGATAAGGACGCCTTCGGCGGGGAAGCCGTGAGTTGCCTTCACCCAGGCAAAGAACTCGGCTGGTGTGTCAAAGCCATCGGCCTGAGTGAGTCGCTTGAGACGGATATGGCCAAGGATCTGACCGTTCAGCAGGATGTATTCATCACCCACGGTCATGCGGTCCACGTGTATGCAGGGTGTCTCCGCGATGCGCCGACAAGCCTTGGTGCGCATGCCGGTGTAGAGTTGCACCAGCTCACCAGGGCGCACGTGGCGACGCTTGCCGTTGACGCGGAAGGTATGCGGCTTGCGACCTGCCTTAATAGCGGGGACCAGCGCCGCCATGAAGTTGTACGCGACCATTACACCGCCTCGGGGAGGCTGTGGTACGCACGTCCGTCCAGCAGGGCGCCGGCGTTGGCTTTCCCCACTCGGATCATTGTTGTGCCGTCCATGGGGCGCAGGCGATGAGAGCGGTGGCGAGCGACCTTGCCAAAGTCACGCAAGATAGGATCGTCTAAGCAGTCGTACTGGTCCGCGTCGATCCAATCGCCCCATTGCTTGAAGAAGAAGGTCGCGCCGTAACCGGCGCACTGATCGCGAAGGGAGCGGTGCCAATCGGGATGCGCTGGGCGTGAACCAGGGCCGCTCTCCCCACCAGAAATGACCAGCTCAATTTTGGGTCCGCCAAACATGTCGAAGTAGGCATGCTTGTCTGGCTGGCCCTCATAATCAGGGTCGTAGATGGTTGCCCCGCCTGAGAGTGCATTGTGGTGGTCACGGCCCGGTGACAGTTTCTCTAGATCGACCGGACCAAGCAGGGGCTCGCAGGAGAGGAAGTGAAGGGCTGCGGGAACAAATCGTTCGCATGCTGAGTGCATTGACGGCTGTTTGTAACCGCCGTTCCAGTCTCCTTTCCGAAAGCGCGCGCCACCGTCCTGGCGTTGATGGTCGGGTGTGCGCGGCCAGCCCTCAGGCCACACCAATGGATATGCATCTGTTGTCATTGTGAACGCTCCTATTCACGCGGTGGACTAGTCGACGTAGGGAAGGCGGACTTCGGCAGGGCGCTTGACCGCAGCAGAACCGTTGCCAATGCGCCCGGCCTGGGTGATCTGGATAAAGACGATTTCGGTGTCGGGACTTTTGGATGACTGCCTGCGCTGCACGTCCGCCAACCCATCCCTGATCAAGGCTTCAATGACGCGGGTTGGAATGAGTGTCTTGGCGCGCTTGCAGGTGAAGCCCTTCCAGTAGGTGACGGCGTACCTGCCCTTGAGCCGGTCGAAGCGGGCGGTCGCTTGGTTCATCCGCAGCAATTCAAGGGCGCGTTGGCGAGAGACGGGCATTAGCGGGTCACCTCGTCGAACGCTTTGATGAACTCGATCGCCTGTGGCGCGACGATGCCGTCCCCGTAGGCGCGCAGGCGCAGAACACGGCCGGCAGCCCCATGAGCCAGCGGGAATGTGCCGGGTTCAACTGGCCGCCACTTTCCATCCCGGCATCCGAGCCAGTCAGCATCTCGCCAGAAACCGTTCGTCGCATCGGCCGGTCGATTGTGGCCAACGCCGCCGTCGTAGGCAGCGATAGGCCGCCGCTGTTCGGACGATCCTTGATCGCGTAGTCCGGCCCCGCTTTCGCATCCACCGCCCGTGGCGTCGGATATCCCGCTAACGGCGCTGTCTCCGACAGTCCCATCATCCTCGGCCGCGGCGACACATTCCCGCCCTTCACGCTGTCCGTCTTCGTGCAGGTCGGCCAGCCCGAAAGTTGGCGGACAACCTCCTCCGGTCGACGTACGCCCCTGCTGTGAGCCTCCTGCCGCTGTTCTGCTCGATCGAGGCTCACTGATCCCTTCAAGTCCGACGCTGCGGGCGTCGGCCAACCGCTTGCCTGATCCGTGAAGCAACCAGGGATGACTTCCTGTTCGCCCCACTTTGTCAGCCATGCCGCCTCCGGCAAGTCCTGCTGCTTCTTGCTCCCGTAGACCTTGCCCGCCGTGTTCTCGCTGTCGTTCTTCCGGGGTGTGTTCGGAGTTGGCCACCCTTTCTGCTCCGAAGTAGAGACGCTGGCGGATGTGCGGCGCGCCGAAGCCCGCAGCGCAGGTATCGACAGCCCCGAGGGCATAACCCGCGCCTTCCATGTCAGCCTGTACAAGGTCGAGCCAAGCAAGGCCGTCCGGTGATGCAACCTGCTCGCCAAAGACGACCGCAGGCGCGCACTGCGAGATGAGATGGAAGAACGCGGGCCATAGGTGCCGCTCGTCCCCAGTCCCTTTTCGCTGGCCTGCCGATGAGAAAGGCTGACAAGGGCAGGATCCGGTCCAGACGGGCCGGTCGTCGGCCCATCCGGCCTGTCTGAGGGCGTACGACCAGATGCCGACGCCTGCGAAGAAGTGGCACTGGGTGTATCCAGCAAGCTCAGCTGGCGTGATGTCCCGAATGTCTCGTTCATCGACCACCCCCGGTGCGATCACGTCCGCTGCCATGAGGTTGCGCAGCCACTCGGCTTTGCCCGGATCGTTCTCGTTGTAGAAGGCGCTCATTCACTGTCAGCCTCCGCATCAAACTTGCTGACTTCATTGCCCCACGCTTTCCAACCAAGGTGCGTCTCACGGGCGAACAACTCGACGTAGGGTCCGCCGAACAGCGTCTCTATGCGCTCGTATTGCTCAGGCGGCTTGCGGCTGTGTTCCCGCAGCGGGCTGCGGATGCAGTCGTGCGGGGACCACTGGATGAAGTCGCGCACGCTGCGGACGCCTTCAGGCTCATGGCCATCATCAAGTAAGTCGGCGTCCCACCCCCTCCGCAGTCTGGGCCTGCCTCGCGTGGCCAGTAGACACGGCTCCAGGTTCTTGCGTGTGCCGTAACCTCCACCGAACGCGTATTTTCGGGTCTGTGGGTTGTACTTGATCCATTCCCACGCCAGCGCTTTGTACGTGAAGCCCCAGGCCTTCAGCACACGCTGCCAGAAAGCCTGATGAGGCCAGGTAACCCACATGAATAGCGTGCAGTCATGAGCGGCGAGCATGTGCACAGGTACGGCGCAGATTTCCTCAACACTCATCGTGTCGTAGTGGCGGCTTGCGCCTTTGCCCGCGCCTT
>Ga0207422_1004641_pt1 | contig 11028 bp, 8 predicted proteins | sample MarCyaLeptolynsp_FD_187757 | JGI IMG/M metagenome (GOLD analysis project Ga0207422, IMG submission 187757) | Marine cyanobacterial communities from Panama - species 1 Leptolyngbya sp. (SPAdes) | ecosystem: Environmental > Aquatic > Marine > Unclassified | place: Panama: Panama City | collected... | reverse complement strand
CCTTCTAGTCCGGCAATTTCTAAACGGTGTTCGATATAGTTTTTTGTTTGCTCGTGAGAAAAAGGGCGAATATTAATTTGATATACTTGTGTACATGCAGGGTTGGAGTCTTCCAGTTCGGCAATAGTTGATTTAAGGGTGTTTTCCCCGGCTAAGATAAAGCCCAGGCTCATCGGGCAAGCTAAACCTATGCGATGCTTAAGCGTAAACAGTCGATCTAATGTGCCTACATCAAGTAAGTGAGCATCATCAATTATTAGTACAGCATGCGTGTGTTCTCTCAAGTAAGTGATTACATAATTTTCAATTGATAGGTCAGCAACTGAAGGATTTTCACTAGAGTCACTAAGTACCCAGCGCTGTTTAATTTTATTTTCTATATAATCAAAGTCAGTTTCTGAATTAGCACGAAGTGTACAGAACTGATATTGCTGATAACCAAGACGCAGTACTTTGCGTAAAAATGTTGTTTTGCCTAAACCATTTTCGCCTGTTAAAACGATAGTTGTGGCTGGGTTTGTTAAATACTCCATGATGATATTAGCAGTCATTTCGAGTTGACTGTCTGTATATAAGAATGTCTCATCCGCATGATCTAAGAACGGATGTTCTCTGAGCCCTAATTTGTTGAGGTCTTCTTCAGATAAGGCTAATGGATCAGTTAGATTACTATCATCATTCATAGGTACATTTGAAGCTATGCTTGGCTACTAGTTGATTCTACTGTATTCAATTTGTGCGTAACGGTCTGTCATCCCAGCTATGTAATCAGCAATAATGCGTGCAAAAGCATCATTACCACCAATTTTCTTTCTAGCAAATGCTTTCTCTCGGTGTTTTTCAGGAAGCAATTCTGGAGATTTAAAAAACTTTTCAAATAAGTTAGTTATCACCTCTTTGGCGTTTATACTCATCTTATTCACTTGTTCGTGTTGATACAAGTTGGCATGAAGAAAAGATTTTAGCTCCATCATTTGAGTCTTGACTGTTGGGCTAAATACGACAACGGGATGCTGACTAGCACGAACATCACCCAAAGTATGGATGTTACTGTCATGGATGTTGTTTAATGTGTTACTGATTAAGTCGCATACAAGCTGATTAATAATACGACGAATTGTTTCCTGTGCTTTTCTTTTCTCAGGCAAATCACAGAATTTTGAGTTAACATCAAAATAATGACGGCTAAATAGTTCAATTTGGTTTAGCTGGTTTATGCTTATTAGACCTGAACGTAAGCCGTCGTCAACATCATGATTATTATAGGCAACGGCATCAGCAATATTAGTTAGTTGAGCCTCTATACTAGGTTGGGTACGCTCAAGAAAACGCTGGCCGATAAATCCCATTTCGCGTGCGTTCTTAAGAGAGCAGTGTTTTAGGACACCTTCTCTGGTTTCAAAAGTTAGATTTAAGCCATCAAAGTCTGGGTACTTCTCTTCTAAATAGTCTACAACACGTAGAGACTGTAAGTTATGCTCGAAACCACCATAGTCTTTCATGCAATCGTGCAGTGCATCTTGTCCTGCATGCCCAAAAGCAGTGTGTCCTAAGTCATGTGCGAGGGCGATGGCTTCAGTAAGGTCTTCATTAAGCCTCAATGCACGGGCTATCGACCGTGCTATCTGCGCAACTTCTAAGGAATGTGTAAGTCTGGTTCTGTATAAGTCACCTTCGTGATTAATAAAGACTTGAGTTTTGTATTCTAGCCGTCTAAAAGCAGTACTATGAATAATCCTATCTCTATCTCTCTGGTATTCTGTTCTTGTCTGACATGCGGGTTCTGAATACTTTCTCCCTAGAGACTGCTCCTGTGATACTGCATAACTTGCGAGAAAATTTTCAGCTTTAGACTGGTCTACACTATTTCTTATTTTCTCTGGCATAAAAACTTTAGGCAGAATGATGAAGGTCATTCAGCATGCTAGTTAGTAGATTATGATCATAGTCACTTGTCAAAGTAGCATCACCAATATTTTTAAGTAATATTAAATATAACTTGCCATCCTTAACTTTTTTATCAATAGACATTAGTTCAAGAATTTTATTGGCGGATAATTCTTTAGGTAGTTGTGTGGGCAGTTTGGCAGCAGAGACAAGTTGAGTGATTTCTTCTAAAGTATCTTCAGTGATCCAACCTAAACGTTGAGAAAATTGTGCTGCTAATACCATGCCGCAACCGACAGCCTCGCCATGTAACCATACACCATAGCCCATCCCTGTTTCTATTGCGTGGCCAAAGGTATGGCCTAGATTTAATAGTGCGCGTCGACCACTTTTTTCTTGTTCATCACTGGCAACAATATCTGCTTTGCACTGGCATGATGTTTCAATTGCGTACGTTATAGCATCATTATCGAGTTTAAGTAGAGCGCTGATATTGTTTTTGAGCCAGTTAAAAAATTCTTTATTTGCAATTAACCCATATTTAATTACTTCGGCAAGGCCTGCACTTAATTCACGTTCAGGGAGTGTACGCAATGTACTAATATCAGCGAGGACACATTTAGGTTGGTAAAAAGCGCCTACCATATTCTTGCCTAAAGGATGGTTGACGCCTGTTTTACCCCCCACTGAAGAATCGACTTGTGATAGTAATGTCGTAGGGACTTGTATGAAATCAACACCACGTTGATAGCATGCAGCTACAAAACCAGTGATATCTCCAACAACACCGCCACCCAATGCAATCACTGTGGTATCTCGTGCACATCGATTTTCTAATAACTTAGTGAAAATCGATTCAATGGTTGCGAGAGTTTTATATTGTTCACCATCAGGTAAAATGACTTTTAGTGGTTTAATAGGACTTAAGGTATTTATCAATTTATCTAAATAAAGTGGCGCAACAGTATCATTGGTGATGATGACAATTTGTTTGCCATTAATATGGTTGTTTAGAAGCTCATTTTTAGAGAGTAAGTCTTCACCTATGTAAATTGGGTATGAGCGTGCTCCTAAGTCTACATTTAATGTGCGCATATGTTTATGAGTTTGTACTATTAAGTTTGCTTGTAATCTCTTCAATCGAAGCGCTTATACTCTGGTTGTCTGTGTCAATGGTAATATCTGCAAGCTGCTCATAAATTGGATTTCTTTGTTTGGCCAATTTTTCAAGTGTAGCATGACGGTCTTGGGTTTGTAGAAGCGGTCTTTTTTTGTCATGACGAGTACGTTTAATCTGAGAATTTACAGAAGCCTTGAGGTAGACGGTAATCCCATGGCTACTGATTAAATGAATATTTGCATCACTCAATACGGCGCCTCCTCCAGTAGCTATGACGTAATTTTCCAGCTGCAGTAACTCTTCTAATATCTTGGTTTCACGCTGCCTGAAACCATCTTCACCTTCTAGCTCGAAGATAGTGGAAATAGCTACGCCAGTTCTATCTTCTAAAACCTTGTCGCAGTCGTAGAATTTTCGATTGAGTTTTTTGGCGAGTCGCTTGCCGACAGATGATTTGCCTGCACCCATAGGCCCAATCAGAATAAGATTAGAATGCATACTGAATATTTTAGTTTATACATTGCTGGTAATTGTAAACTAAAAAAGCCCCGCGATTGCGGGGCTTTTTATATTTTAAGCGACTGAGTTATCTATCGAGTTAGATTTAATTGTTCATCTATAATTTTTGGTGTGATGAAGATTAATAGTTCCTGTTTATCTTCAGTTCGACTATCTCTTCTGAAGAGTCTGCCCGCAACAGGGATGTCTCCAAAAAACGGCACTTTTGTGTATGACTCTGTGTTGTCTTCAGTATAGATTCCACCCAACACTATAGTTTGGCCATTGTCTACTAATACATTTGAAGTAACTTCATTAGTGTTAATGCTTGGTACCCCTGATACTACATCACCTACACTATCATTATTTACTGTAACTTCCATATTAACTCGATCATCTGGTGTGATCTGAGGGGTGACTTCAAGTGAAAGTACAGCTTTCTTAAATTCAACGTCAGTAGCGCCAGAGGAGGTTTGTGATACATAAGGTATCTCTGTACCAGATTCTATTCGGGCCGTACTTTGGTTTGCGGTAATAACGCGTGGGTTTGACATAACTTCAGCCCTACTTTCTGCCTGGGCCGCTGAGAGCTCTAGATTCACAGCATAACCAAATGGCAGTTTTAGAAAAGATAATGCGAATTGACCGGCCCTGGTAGCATCTGCAAGCGGTAAGTTAACATTTAATGTGTCTTCAATTGGTATAGGGTCCCCAGCAGTTAGAGGTTCTAAAAGATCTAAGTTTCCACCTGTAACATCTGCAACTTTATTTTGTCCAAGATCTCTTCCATCAACATTAAACACTCCGAATTTAGCACCTAAATCTTTACTAAAATCATCATTAGCGACAACAATTCTAGACTCAATGAGCACCTGCTTAACCGGGATATCCAAACGGTCAATCAGACGTCGTATTTCATTTAGCTTAAGCGCAGTATCTTGGATAAGTAGTGTATTAGTGCGCTCATCAACACTGACTTGGCCACGTTCAGAGAGCAATGTGTTATCACCGTCTTTAAGTAGAGAAGCAAGGTCACCTGCACTAGCGTAATTGATTTCTAAAAACTCGGAACGCAAAGGTGCCAGCTCTTCTACTTGTTGCTGCGATTCAAGCTCAAGTTTTTCTCTTGCAGCAATTTCTTCATTAGGGGCAATGTATAAAACATTGCCATTTTCTCGCATTCCCAGGCCTTTAGTCTTAAGGATAATATCAAGCGCCTGATCCCAGGGCACGTTCTTTAATCGTAATGTTAGTGCGCCACCAACAGAATCACTTACTACCAGGTTTAATCCAGTAAAGTCTGCGATTAGTTGTAGTACGGAGCGCACTTCAATGTTTTGGAAGTTGAGGGATAAACGTTCACCTTCATAGGTTTCTTTTCTGCGAGCTTCTACTAATTCATCGGGTATTTCTCTGACTTCTAAAACATATAAATTATCAGACTGATATGCTAGATGTTCATAATCAAGGTTTGTATCTGGTTGAATAATAATTTGGGTATCATTATTTTTTGTTGATGCTTCTATAAAGTTTACTGGCGTAGCAAAATCTTTTACGTCAAACCTCTTGCGTAATGCACTAGCTAAGGTTGTGTTTTCAAAGCTGACAACAATTTTCCCACCTTGTTCATTTAGAGTAATAGGTGCATTTGGGTTTGATAGACTGATTAACACACGACCAGCGTTATTATCTCCACGTCTAAAATCGATTAAGCTGATATTATTTTGTAGAGTAGCAGATGAGCGTATGGGAGCTCTTACTGGAGTACTGCTGGCTATAGTAGTTTGAGGTGGTGTGCTAGCTACTAACTCACCGATGGTTAGTATAAATTGATTACCCACTTGGCGAGTCTTGTATTCCTGAAGGGAATTCAAATTTACTACTACTCGTGTGCGACCACTGGACTGTACGGTATTAATTGTTTTTGCTTGACCAATATTGATATCCTGGAAACGATTTTTTACTGCAAGATTGGTATTAGCAAAATCTAGTGCTATACGTGCAGGGTTGTCAGTTGTGAAAGCCAGTGGTTCACTTGGTGAATTGCTAAATTCTAAGGTTATTTCCACCTGATCATCCGGAAGTGCGGCAACCTTAACATTATTGAGCTGATTCTCTGCATGTGCGTAGACACTAAATAATAGTAAGCAGATGCTGATTAAAAGCATTTTTAACATGCCTTTGACTGTATATTTGCTATTGTATGAGTAATAGATATCCATAATGCTTACCATTCCATTAATGTGTTAATGAATATATTTAGAGTATTTTCAATTGCCATATATTTATTCACTTAAAGCTATTGAGGTGGAGCGTTCCCTCCACCCACCAAATTCATCAGGGACTATTTCAGCAAGTTCAACCTTGTCATCGGTGATAGAAATAATCTTGCCGTTATTTTGTCCTAAGTAATTGCCATCTAAAACACGCTGAATCGTGTTATCAGGTGTCTTGATTAATGCCCACGTCTGATTGTTTTGTTGCATTGTTCCAACCATTCGTAAGGTATCGAGTGGAAAGCTTTCTAGGTACTCAGGGACTCTATTGGTATCTGGTGTAATACTTGAAAAATGTTTTGGTGCTGTTTGGCCGATCTTAGGTCTGAAGATACTGTCATCAAATGGGTCACGTTGATCAGATTTACTGTACAGAAAAGTTTTATAAGGGATTACCTCAGGAAGTGGTTCAACACCTTGTTGAGGTCTTGATTTTACATCTTCTACCCATGCTTCTAGGTCAGAGGTGCCTTCTGTGCAGCCAGCTAAAAATAATATAATAATGACTACAATAATGTGTAGGCTATTATTCGAACTTTTAATCTTAAGCATACTCATTGGATTATTCTTCATCATTATCTAGATAGCGATAGGTTTTGGCTGAGGCATTCATAGTCATAACGCCGCCGCTTTTATCTGGTATTAATTTAATATTATGCAGTGTCACGATTCTAGGCAACGCGGCAACTTCACTTGCAAATGTAGCAAACTGGTGGAAGTCACCATTCATGACAAGATCGATAGGCTTTTCCGCATAGAACTCTTTTTCTACTTCGTTGCCGGGTTTGAAGAGTTTAATTTCTAGTCCGCTCGCTAAAGCTGTCTGAGATATATCTACAATAAGAGCCGGTATTTCAGTTTTACTAGGTAGTTGACGAAGTAGTGTGCCAAATGTGCGGCGCATTTCCTCTAACTGTGCTTTGTGTTCTTCAAGATTGGCAGCTTTTTTAACTTTAATTTCAAAGATATTTCTTAGCTCTTGCTCTTTTGCTTTTACAGAGTCGTAAGTGGCTAATTGTTCTTTTGTGTCTAGATAAAAGCCCAGACCAATAATTGAAGCTGCAACTAGTACTACGATAATTACTTTTACCGCCAGTGGTGAAGTACCAATATTATTAAGATCAATGTTGTTTAAATCAGAAAATGTCATTATTGATTTACTCTTCAGTGTCCACTAAATCGGCATCAGGATTGGTTTGTGCAAGTTGTAATGAAAATGAACTGATGCGTTGACCGGTTTCACTTTCCTCAGCAGAAATCACACTTAATGTTGGCTTAGTCATCCATTCTGAAGCATCTATATTACGCATGTATGCAGAAACTCGCGCATTAGATTCAGCACGGCCTGATATATTAATATTTGCATTAGATTGTGTGAGTTCTGTTAAATACACACTATCAGGTAAGGTAGTAACGATTTCTTCAAATAAATGCACGATACCAGGACGAGTTGCCTGTAAGTTCTGAATAACTTCCATGCGTTCAATCAGCGCACGACGCGTGGCATCTAGTTTTTGAATTTCTTTTATCTTCTCGTCGAGTACCACGATTTCATTTTCTAGAAATGCATTACGCCGTTCTTGTGCGTTGATGCGTGCATTCACTTGAAAATGTGCAAGTAATACCGCCAGAATTGCTATTGCGGCACCAACGCCCAGCATAACAAAAAATTCTTGTTGTTTTTCTTTACGCTGAGATTCGCGCCAAGGGAGTAAATTAATTCTAGCCATAATCTTTAGTCAAAGGCTCTCAATGCTAGACCGCATGCAATTAATAATGCAGGGGCATCATTGCCAAGGGATTGAGGGTTAACTTTTGGCCCCAATGAAACATTAGTAAAAGGATTAGCAATAGAAACAGAAATGCCCAGTTCATTTTGTATTTTTTCATCCAGACCAGGAATAGAGGCGCAACCACCCGCGAGTACAATATGATCTACAGTTGAGTGCTGGCTTGCTGAATAGAAGAATTGTAAGAAACGATTGGCTTGTTGTGCTGCTGTTAACTTGAATGGTTCAAGCAAGTCGGTGACATAGTTGTCCGGAAGCCCACCTTCCTTTTTTGCAAGACCCGCTTCTTCGTAAGTTAAACCGTATTGATGCATGATTTCTTCCGTGAGCTGTTTACCACCAAAAGGCTGTTCGCGGGTATAAATCATAGTGCCGTTTTGCATGACATTTAAACTTGTCATGGTTGAGCCAATGTCTAGAATACCAACTGTTTTATCAATACCCTCACCTGGGATTTGATCTGCAAGCATTGGATAAACGTTTTCGATTGCATAAGCTTCTACATCTACCACAACGGGGCTAAGTCCAGCGACTTCCGCTGCCGCGACTCGCATTTCTACATTTTCACTTCGAGACGCCGCAAGTAATACATCAACGGTTTCTGGGTTGCCTTCTGTAGGCCCTAACACATTGAAATCAAGATTAACTTCTTCCAATGCGTAAGGAATATATTGGTCAGCTTCGATCTGAATTTGGCCTTCCATCTCGGAATCCGAAAGAGAAGATGGCATAGTAATTACTTTTGTAATAACAGCAGAGCCCGCGACAGCGAGAGTACATTTTTTCGCTTTAGTTCCTATTCGTTTGAGTACTTTTCGTATAGAGTCGCCCACAGCATCAACATCTGAAATAACTTTTTCAGTAATACAGTTGGCAGGTAGTGGCTCGACACCATAATATTCAACTCGGTATCCGGAACCGCTATTCGATAACTCTAACGCCTTAACGGAAGTCGAGCTAATATCGATGCCTATGACCGGATTTTTTCGCGATGTAAATGGAAGCACGTTTAGTTTCCGTTAGTTATTTAATCTAGTTGTACTTTTTATAAAATTATAAGCCGAACTCTATAACAAGATGTGAGTTTTTGACAATTTACTTAAGTTGAGAACTCTTTCAGTCATTTCTTGCCTTAGATTCGTAACTTACAGAATTAATAACATTTTAATCATATGTCATTGAATATAAAGTTGTTTAAGCTGGGTTTTATCGGATTAATCGTTATGTCCGTCGCAGTGGTAGCGATTATGTCGACTGCGTATCTCATTTACTCTCCCCAGCTGCCACCTGTTGAGTCGTTAAAAGACGTCAGACTGCAAACTCCTTTAAAAGTATATAGCCGTGAGGGCAAGTTAATCGCGGTTTTTGGAGAGAAGCGCAGGATACCTATGCGCTATGAGCAAATTCCTCAGACTATGATTAATGCTTTCCTTGCGGCCGAGGACGATCGATTCTTTGAACATCCCGGTGTTGATTACCAAGGTCTGCTAAGAGCGGTAATAAATCTAGCCATCACCGGACAGAAGGCACAAGGTGGTAGCACCATTACCATGCAGCTAGCAAGAAACTTCTTTTTAACGCCTGAAAGAACCTATACGCGCAAAATCAAAGAAATCATGTTGGCCCTGCGCATTGAGAAAGAATTCTCTAAACAAGAAATTCTTGAACTTTACTTAAACAAGATTTACTTAGGGCAGCGTGCTTATGGGGTGGGTGCTGCAGCAGAAGTTTATTATGGTAAAAGTGCCTCGGAGCTTACTTTAGAGCAAGTAGCAATGATTGCGGGTTTACCCAAGGCACCATCAAAATTTAACCCAATCAGTAATATAGAGCGCGCAAGTGTTCGTCGAGATTATGTGCTTGGACGCATGCATGATCTAAACATGATCACTGAGGAAGAATACCAAGCAGGTCTATCAACCACGGTTATCGCTAAGCGTCATGCTGCGAATATAGAGGTTGATGCCCCTTATGTTGGTGAGATGGTGCGTGCAGAAATGGTCGAGCGCTATGGTGAAGAGGAGGCCTACACAAATGGTTACCGCGTATACACATCTATAGAAGCAGCTAAGCAGCAAGCAGCCGTGGAGGCGGTTAAAAGCGGGGTTATCGCTTATGACCTGCGTCATGGATATCGCGGGCCTGAGGGCAATATTCCTGTAGAAAAACTGACTGACCTGGATGTCGTTGCTGAGCTAGTCTCAAAAATGCCGACGGTGGGCGGCTTGCAAGCAGGTGTTGTCACGCAAGTATCTGAAAAAAAAGCAATTATTGCTTTAGCGAAAGAGATAATCCAGTTAGATTTTGATGGCATAAAGTGGGCGAGACAGTATAAATCACAAAATAGTATGGGTCCCTCACCCAAGGCAATGGCAGATGTCATAAAAGCCGGGGACATCATTCGCGTAGTAAGTACTGCAAAAGGCTGGCAGTTACGCCAAATTCCCAGGGCTTCTAGTGCACTGGTATCTCTTCGTCCTGAAGATGGAGCTATCCTCGCGTTGACCGGCGGATTTGATTTTTTTGCCAGTAAATTTAATCGTGCCACCCAAGCAAGACGTCAACCAGGTTCTTCATTCAAGCCGTTTATTTATTCCGCTGCCCTTGATGCAGGGTTCACACCTGCAAGCATAATAAATGATGCGCCAGTAGTCTTTGAAGATCGGGCAACCGAGGACTCTTGGCGACCACAAAATTATTCTGGCAAATTTTATGGCCCTACACGTATGCGGCTTGCACTTACTAAGTCACGCAATATGGTATCGATTAGATTGTTACGCGACATTGGTCGCAAGATGGCTAGAGAACATGCGGGTAAATTTGGTTTTGATGTCGACCGCTTACCTAAAGATTTAACTTTAGCATTAGGTAGCGGCGCGGTGGCACCTTTAACATTGGCCAATGCCTATGCGGTATTTGCCAATGGCGGTTATCGAGTTTCCCCATATTTTATTGAACGAATAGAAGGGTCAGATAAAGAAGTTTTATTTACAGCCAATCCGTTGAGAGTGTGTGATGATGAGTGCGCGCGACTTGCCACAGAAATTTCACTGCATGCTGAAGAACTTGCAGAATTAGGTATATCCGACTCAATTGGCATTGAGCAAGTAGATATTCGAGTGGCCCCACGTGTCATTTCTAAAATGAATGCTTATCAAATGGATAGCATGATGAAAGATGTTATCAAATACGGAACAGGTAGACGTGCTCTATCACTAAATCGCACTGACATTGTGGGTAAAACAGGGACCACTAACGATCAGCATGATGCTTGGTTTGCAGGCTATCACCCACATGTGGCAACCGTTGTGTGGCTAGGTTTTGATGACAATAAACCTCTTGGACGTGGTGAGGTCGGTGGAGTAGCTTCATTGCCCATCTGGATTGACTATATGCAAGTAGCCCTGCAAGGAGAACCAATAATTGAGCGACCCCTACCTGAAGACATGGTAATGCT
>Ga0207422_1004640_pt1 | contig 11029 bp, 9 predicted proteins | sample MarCyaLeptolynsp_FD_187757 | JGI IMG/M metagenome (GOLD analysis project Ga0207422, IMG submission 187757) | Marine cyanobacterial communities from Panama - species 1 Leptolyngbya sp. (SPAdes) | ecosystem: Environmental > Aquatic > Marine > Unclassified | place: Panama: Panama City | collected... | reverse complement strand
GCAACGAGTTCCTCGATATCCTGCCCGCCTCGCAGCAGACCGACGGCGGCAACTGGTATCTCGGCACCGCCGACGCGGTCACCCAGAACATCGACATCATCGACAGCTACGGTCCCGAATTCGTCGTCATCCTGGCCGGCGACCACATCTACAAGATGGATTACGAGCGCATGTTGCGCCAGCACGTCGAGACCGAGGCCGACGTGACGGTGGGGTGTCTGACGCTGGCGCGCGCCGATGCCTCGGCCTTCGGCGTGATGGCGGTCGACGGGACCTCGCGGATCGTCGATTTCGTCGAAAAGCCGACCGACCCGCCACCGCTGCCGAACGATCCGGACAAGGCGCTGGCCAGCATGGGCATCTACGTCTTCGCCTGGCCGGTCCTGCGCGAGATGCTCCTGGCGGATGCCGCCGATCCGGACTCCAGCCACGACTTCGGGAAGGACATCATTCCGTCGGTGGTCCGGGGCGGGCGGGCCTACGCCCATTTCTTCTCGGATTCCTGCGTCATGAGCGGCGAGGAACCGGAACCCTACTGGCGCGACGTCGGGACGGTGGACGCGTTCTGGGAAGCCAATATCGACCTGACCGATTTCGTGCCGGGACTGGACCTGTATCACGAGGATTGGCCGATCTGGACCTATGGCGAGGTGGTGCCGCCGGCGAAGTTCATCCACAACGAGGAGAACCGGCGGGGCAGTGCCGTCAGTTCCATGGTTTCCGGCGGCTGCATCGTGTCGGGCGCCAATATCGAGCGGTCGCTGCTGTTCACCCATGTCCACGCCCACAGCTTCGCCGACCTCGACGGGGTCGTCGCGCTGCCGAAGGTGGTGGTCAAGCGTCATGCCCGCCTGCGCAAGGTCGTGATCGACCGGGGTGTGGAGATCCCAGAGGGCCTGGTGGTCGGTGAGGATCCGGACGAGGACGCCAAGTGGTTCCGTCGCACCGCCGGCGGGACCTGCCTGATCACCCAGCCGATGATCGACCGCTGGCTGGCGGCGCGATGAGGGTTCTGTTCGTCGCGTCCGAATGCGTGCCACTGGTCAAGACGGGCGGTCTCGCCGATGTCGTCGGTGCCCTGCCCAAGGCGCTGGCGCGCGAGGGCGTCGACGTCCGTGTGCTGCTGCCGGGATACCGCGGGGTGATGTCGCGGATGGCGGACGGGCAGGAGGCGTGGCGCGCCACCGATGTGTTCGGCAAGCCGGCGGTCGTGCGCCGGGCAGGGGTCGACGGCCTGGACGTGCTGGCCCTCGACATTCCGGCGTTCTACGACCGCGACGGTCTGTACGTGACCGCCGACGGCAAGGACTGGCCGGACAATCCGTTTCGCTTTGCCGCCCTGTCCTGGGTCGCCGCCGAGATCGCGCGGGACGGCCTGTCGGACGGCTGGCGCCCGGACCTGGTGCACGCCCACGACTGGCAGACCGGCCTCGTGCCCCTATACCTGGACGACTGGGGCGTGACGGACGTGGCCACGGTGCTGACGATCCACAACATGTCCTATCAGGGGGTGTGCGGCGCCGAGCTGCGGGCCGAACTGAAGCTGCCCGAGAGCGGGTTCACGTCCCGCGGCTACGAGTTCTACGGCCGCGTTAATTTCCTCAAGGCCGGCCTGATCCATGCCGACGCGGTGACGACCGTCAGTCCGACCTATGCCCGTGAACTGGAGAGCGCCGAGTTCGGCTGGGGGTTGGAGGGGGTGCTCGCGGCCCGGGCGGAGCGGATCATGGGGGTGTTGAACGGTATCGACCTCGACGTCTGGAACCCGGAGACCGACCCGGATGTTCCAGTGTTCTCGGCGCGCTCCATGGCCGGGCGCAAGACGGCGCGGGCGTCGCTGATCGAGACCTTCGGCCTCGACGCGGCGCGTCCGGGGCCACTGTTCGGGGTGGTCAGCCGCCTGACCGATCAGAAGGGGCTCGACCTGCTGCTCGGCGTGTTGCCGGAGATGCTGCGGGCCGGCGGAACGCTGGCGCTGCTGGGCAGTGGTGACCGGCGCCTGGAGCAGGCCTTCGCCACCGCCGCCCGCGATCACGCCGGGGCGGTTGGCGCGCGGATCGGCTATGACGAGGCGTTGGCGCACCGGATCTACGCCGGGTCGGACGCGATCCTGGTGCCGTCGCGGTTCGAGCCGTGCGGCCTGACGCAGATGTACGCCATGCGCTACGGCGCCCTGCCGGTGGTCGCGCGCACCGGCGGCCTGGCCGACACCATCATCGACGCCAACGCCGCGGCGCTCAGCGCCGGGGTGGCGACCGGGTTCCAGTTCGAGCCGGGGTCGCGCGAGGCCTTCGCCAACGCGCTCGCGATGGTCTTCGTCTGCTATGCCGACAAGGCGCTGTGGCGCAAGCTGCAGCGCAACGCGATGCGCCACCCGGTTGGCTGGGAGGGCCCGGCGGCGCGGTACGTGGATCTCTACGCGCGGACCCTGGCGGCGGCGTAAAGTCCCTCAGAGCAAATCATGTTTGGACGCGATCGCCAGCGATCGCGACGACGCATGTGAATTTGCTCTATCTTATTGAACAAGAGCATGATTCACGTCCAAGTCGGCATCGCGAAGCGATTCCGACTAAGACGATCATGATCTAGGTCTCGACCTTGTAGGTGAGCGCGAGCTCGTCGCCGACCTTGCCGCGGATGCCCCAATTGGCCTTCGGGGTCTCGACGATGGTGATCTCCACCGCCTCCACGGGCACGCCGGTGGCGTCGGGGATGGCGCGCATCAGACCCCGCAGGCAGGCGCGCTTTGCGGCGTCGCTGCGGCCCTCGAACATCAGGATCTCGATGACGGTGTAGCCGGCGCCCCGGTCGGCGGGGTGGATGAAGTCGGCGTCGTCCAGGGCGATGAAGCGGTGGAACCGCTTGTCGTCCGGCAGTCCCAGCGCGTCCATCATCACCCGGTGGATGGCGTCGGAGAGCGCCTGTCGATGGGCCTCGATATGCCCCCGACGGGCGTGAATCTTGATCTGGGCCATGTCGTCACCCTCGACCGCTGGCGATCATCCAGCCGATCTCTGCCAGCCGCGGCGCCTTGGCACCCACTTCCAGGGCGTCCTCGGAACTCGCGTTGCCCTGCAGGCCCCGGAAATACACGCCCTGGCAGATCGCCGCCAGCCGGAAGAACGACAGAGCGTGGAAGTAGCGCATGTCGGGCAGGGAGCCGCGGCCGGTCCGCGCCCGGTAGCGCTCCAGATAGGCATCCTCGCTGGGGATGCCAAGCGCCGCCAGGTCGAGCCCCACCATGCCCTTCAGCGCCTTCTCGTCGTAGGACATGCGGTACGGCATGCAGGTATAGGCGAGGTCGGCCAGCGGGTGGCCCAGCGTCGCCAGCTCCCAGTCCAGGATCGCGATCACCCGTGGCTCCGTCGGGTGCAGCATCATGTTCGGCAGGCGGTAGTCGCCGTGGACGATCGCCACCTCGTCCGGCACGCCGGGATGGGCGTTCAGCCACTCGGTCAGCCGGTCCATGTCCGGCATCGGATCGGTCTTCGACGCCTCGAACTGCTTGGTCCAGCGCGCGATCTGGCGCCCGCAATAGTTCGCCGGGCGGCCGAAATCCCCGAGGCCCACGGCCTCCGGATCGACGTTGTGCAGCTTGGCCAGGGCGTCGTTGGCGCTGTCCCAGATCGCCGCGCGTTCCTCCGGCGTGTAGCCGTGGTCGAGCGACGGCTCGTCGGGGATGCGGCCGTCCAGGTGATCCATCACGTAGAAGGCGGTGCCGATGACGCCGGCATCCTCGCAAAGGTGGCGCATGACCGGCACCGGCACGTCGGTGTCAGCCAGCGCCGCCATCACCCGGTACTCGCGCTCGACCATGTGGGCCGAGGGCAGCAGGTCCCCCGGCGGCTTCTTGCGCAGGACGTAGGCGGCGTTGCCGTCGCCGGTATCGATGCGGAAGGTCGGGTTCGACTGCCCGCCCTGGAACTGACGCACCGAGATTCCCGCGGCGAAGCCGTCGAGCCCCCGGTCCGCCAGGTAGCGGGCCAGGCCCGCCTCGTCGAAACGGTGGGCGTCGGTGACCGGGCCGAGATGGGCCATGCCCCGGCCCCTCAGGAGGCGTCGCCGATGGTCCGTCCACCATCGGCGACGATCGTCTGGCCGGTCACGAAGCGCGCGCCGTCGGACGCGAGGTAGGCGGCGAGCCAGCCGATATCCTCCGGCTCACCGATGCGCTGCAGCGGCGTCACCGTCTCCATCATGGTGCGGCGCTTGTCGTCCTCCCACAGGGCGCGGGCGAAATCGGTGCGGATCAGGCCGGGGGCGATGGCGTTCACCCGGATGTTGCTGGGCCCCCATTCGACGGCGAGGTTGCGCACCAGCTGCTGCTCTGCCGCCTTGGACACCCCGTAGATGCCGAGCTTGCGGTTGCCGTACATCGACGCGATGGACGAGATCAGGATCACCGCCCCGTCGCGCCGCTCCGCCATCTCCGGCAGCACCATGTTGCACAGCCAGAACGCGCTCTTGACGTTGGTGTTCATGATCTTGTCGTAGGCCTCGTCGGAGACCTCCGACATCGGACCGAAGACCGGGTTGGTGGCGGCGTTGCAGACCAGCGCGTCGATCCGCCCGAACGCCTCGCGCGTGCCGTCGACCAGCGCCTGCAGGTCCTCCTTGCGACCGATGTTGCAAGGAATGGCAACGGCTTCGCCGCCGGCGGCCGTGATCTCCTCGGCGACGGCGGCGCAGGCGTCGGCCTTGCGCGACGAGATCACCACCTTGGCGCCCTGCTTCACCATGCACTCGGCGATGGATTTGCCGATACCCCGCGACGAGCCGGTGATCAGGGCCACCTTGCCGGTCAGGTCGAACATGCGTGTTTCTCCTTCAGAGATGGGTGTCGTCGCGCTCACATCGCGCAGATGCCGCCGTCGACCGTGAGCTCGATGCCGGTCACGAAGGCGCTGTCGTCGCTCGCCAGGTAGAGCGCCGCGCCGGCCACGTCGGCCGGTTCGCCCATGCGGCCGAGCGGCGCCGCCGCCTCGATCGAGCGGCGCAGGCGGTCGGGGTCGTGGTGACCGTCGATCATGCGGTCGACCATCGGCGTGTCGGTATAGGACGGGTGCACCGAGTTGCAGCGGATGCCGTAACCCTTGCGGGCGCAGTGCAGGGCGACCGACTTGGTCAGCAGCCGCACGGCCCCCTTCGAGGCGGAGTAGATCGGGATCGGCGGCGCGCCGACCAGCCCGGCGATGCTGGACATGTTGATGATCGAGCCGCCCGCTGGGGCCGCGTTCGCCTTCATCGCGGCGACGCCGTACTTGCAGCCGAGAAAGACGCCCTTGCCGTTGATGTCCATCACCCGGTCCCAGTCGTCGACCCCGGCCTCCTCGATCGAGCCGCCGGCCCCGCCGGTGCCGGCGTTGTTCACCAGCACGTCGAGCCGCCCGAGATCGTCGACCATGTCGGTCGTCACCCGCTCCCAGCCCGCCTCGTCGCGCACGTCCAGAACCTCGAACGTCGCACCGAGCGCCGCGGCGACGTCCCGTCCGCGGTCCGCGTCGATGTCGGCGATCACCACCCGGGCGCCCTGTTCGACGAAGGTCTCGGCGATCGATCGGCCGATCCCAGAGGCGCCGCCGGTGATCAGCGCCACCTTGCCGTTGAGCCGTTCCCTGCCGGCCACCATTTCCATCCCCCGTTTGACCCTGTCGCCCGTCTCGCGCGGGCTGAACGGGCCGCAGTCTAGGCCACGGGGTTCGGCGCGCGCATCCCCAATCGTCGGGGATCGGCGGGTCCGATCCGCGTGCGGTGCAACAAGAACCTCGACATCGGCGGCCCCAGCCTCTACCCAGGACGGATCGACGTGAACAATCCCGGCGAGGTCCCGGCCGAATGAGCGACTTCCTCCTGGAGGCCGTCCATATCACCAAGAGGTTCGGCGACTTCGCCGCCAATGACGACGTGACTCTCCGCCTGAAACCGGGAGAGGTGCACGCTTTGCTCGGCGAGAACGGCGCCGGCAAGTCGACCCTGGTCAAGATGATGTACGGGGCCCTGCAGCCGACGGCGGGGGAACTGCGCTGGCAAGGCAGGCCCGTGCGGATCGCCAACCCGGCGGCGGCGCGGGCGCTCGGCATCGGCATGGTGTTCCAGCATTTCTCGCTGTTCGAGGCGCTGACGGTGGCGGAGAACATCGCGCTCGCCTTGCCGCGCCATATCGACCGGGCGGCCCTGCCGGCGCGGATCAGTCAGGTATCGCGTGATTACGGCCTGCCGCTGGAGCCCGGCGCGCTGGTCGCGGATCTCTCGGTCGGCGAGCGCCAGCGGATCGAGATCGTGCGCTGCCTGCTGCAGGAGCCGTCTCTGCTGATCATGGACGAGCCGACCGCAGTGCTCACCCCGCAGGAGGCGGACCAGCTCTTCGTCACCCTGCGGCGGCTGGCGTCGGAGGGCTGCGCGATCCTGTACATCTCCCACCGCCTGGAGGAGGTGAAGGCGCTCTGCCACCAGGCGACGGTGCTGCGGCGCGGCAAAGTGGTGGCCAGCGTCGATCCGGCGGTGGAGACCTCGGCATCGCTTGCCCGGCACATGGTCGGCGCGGATGTGGCGGCCGTGGCCACCCGCGGTGACCAGGCCCGGGGCGAGGCGCTGCTGACCCTCAACGCAGTCTCGCTGCCGGCCGACGGTCCGTTCGGCGTGGCGCTGCGGGCCGTCGACCTCGAGGTCTGCGCCGGCGAGATCGTCGCCATCGCCGGGGTCGCGGGCAACGGCCAGGCGGAGCTGTTCGACGTCGTCTCCGGCGAGCGGACCGCCGGCATGACCGGCGCGATCACGCTCGTCGAGCGAACGGTGACCGATCAGAGCATCCGCGTGCGGCGGTCGTTCGGTGCCGCCTTCGTCCCGGAGGAGCGGCTCGGCCACGGCGCGGTGCCGGATTTCCCGCTGTCGCAGAATGTGGTCCTGACGCGCTTCGCCTCGGATGACGGCATGGTCCGGCGAGGGCTGGTCAATCTGGGGCTCGCCGCGTCGGTGGCCGACCGGGTTGCCAGCGCCTTCGACGTGCGCACCGCCCACGCCGATCCGGAGGCGCGCTCGCTCTCGGGCGGAAACCTGCAGAAGTTCGTCATCGGCCGAGAACTGGATCGCAGGCCGCGCCTGCTGGTGGTGAACCAGCCGACTTGGGGCGTCGATGCCGGGGCGGCGGCGGCGATCCGCCAGGCGCTGGTCGACCTCGCGCGGGACGGTTCGGCGGTGCTGATCATCAGCCAGGACCTGGACGAGATCTTCGCCATCGCCGACCGGATCGCGGTGATCTCGCGCGGCGAGCTGTCGGCGGCGACGCCCACCGCCGACCTGGACCGCGCGGCGATCGGCCTGATGATGGCCGGCGCGCATGAGAGGGCGGCGTCATGAGGCTGGTGCTGGAACGCCGGGCGGAGCGCTCGCGGCTCATGACCTACCTGTCGCCGGTGCTGGCCGTCGTGCTGACGCTGGTGTCCGGCGCGATCATCTTCTCGCTGATGGGGCTCGATCCGCTGCGCGCCCTCTACGTCTACTTCCTGGAGCCGGTGCTCTGGTGGTGGTCGCTGGAGGAGCTTGTGGTCAAGGCCGCTCCGCTGGTGCTGATCGGCGTCGGCCTCGCGGTCTGCTTCCGGGCCAATGTCTGGAACATCGGGGCCGAGGGGCAGCTCACCATGGGAGCGCTGTTCGGCTCCGCCCTGCCGATCCTGTGGCACGAGTTCCAGAGCTTCCCGGTCCTGGTGCTGATGCTGGCGCTGGGCGCGTTCGGCGGCGCGCTCTACGCGGCGGTGCCCGCGTATCTGCGCACCCGCTTCGGCACCAACGAGATCCTGACCAGCCTGATGCTGGTCTATGTGGCGCAGCTCATCGCCGACTGGTTCATCCGCGGGCCGTGGCGCGATCCCGAGGGCTTCAACTTCCCCAAGTCGGTCCAGTTCGAGGGCTGGCAGCTGCTGCCGACCTTCGGCGACGGGCGGATGCACCTGGGCGCCGGACTGGCGATCCTTGCGGTGGTGGTGCTCTACATCGTGATGTCGCGCACCCTGAAGGGGTTCGAGGTTCGGGTGGTCGGCACCGCGCCGCGGGCCGGCACCTTCGCCGGCTTCTCGTCCAAGCGCATGGTGTGGTTCTGCCTGCTGCTGTCGGGCGGGCTGGCGGGGCTGGCCGGCATCTGCGAGGTGGCGGGGCCGAGCGGCCACCTGCAGCCGGCGATCTCCCCCGGCTACGGATTCACGGCGATCATCGTTGCCTTCCTCGGCCGGCTGAACCCGATCGGCGTCCTGATCGCGGGCGTGATGCTCGGAATCAGCTATCTCGGCGGCGAGGCGGCGCAGATCGATCTCGGCATCTCCGACAAGACCGCGCAGGTGTTCCAGGGCATCCTGCTGTTCTTCATCCTGGCCTGCGACACGCTGATCCTCTACCGGATCCGCCTGCTGCGCCCCGAGACGGCGTGAGGCGCGGATGAGCGGGCTCGAGGCGGTCATCCTGACGATCATCACGGCGTCCACGCCGCTGCTGCTGGCGGCGATCGGCGAGTTGGTGGTGGAACGCTCGGGCGTGCTGAACCTCGGGGTCGAGGGCATGATGGTGGTCGGCGCCGTGTGTGGCTTCGCCGCCGCCTACAGCACCGGATCGGCCGGGCTCGGCGTGGTCGCCGGGATCGCCGCCGGGATGGCGATGGGGCTGCTGTTCGGCTTCCTCACCCAGACGCTGGCGACCAATCAGGTCGCCTCCGGCCTGGCGCTGACGCTGCTCGGCCTCGGTCTGTCCGGCCTGATCGGCGAGGGCTTCACCGGGTTGCCGGGGGTGCGGCTCCAGGCGATCGAGATCCCGGTGCTCACCGCCATCCCGTTCCTCGGACCGATCCTGTTCGGCCAGGACATCCTGGTCTACGTCTCCTTCGCGCTGGTGTTCGGCGTCGGCGTTGTCATGACGCGCACCCGCCTCGGCCTGGTGATCCGCGCGGTCGGCGACAACCACCATTCGGCCCACGCGCTGGGCTACAACGTGATCGCCGTGCGCTACGGCTGCATCCTCTTCGGCGGTGCCTGCGCCGGGCTGGCGGGGGCCTATCTCTCGCTCGCCTACACGCCGCAATGGATCGAGAACATGACGGCGGGGCGCGGCTGGATCGCGCTGGCGCTGGTGGTCTTCGCCACCTGGGTGGCGCGCCGGGTGCTCGTCGGCGCCTATCTCTTCGGCACGGTCTGGATCATGGGGCTTTACGTTCAAGGATTGGGCATCGGCATTCCGTCCCAGGTCTTGTCCTCCTTGCCCTATTTGATCACCATTCTGGTCCTGGTCCTGATCGCGCGAAACAGGACGTTGACCAAGACAAACACACCGGCCTGCATCGGGCAGACTTTCGTGCCGGACCGGTGAGCGAGGGAGTGAAGGCCGCCGCGATTCTGCACCCGGTGGCCGAAACGTCGATTTCCGCAAGAACAGGACAGGAGTAGGGGAACATGAAGAAATTACTCGCGATCGCGTTCGCGTCGGCGGTGATGGCCGCCGGCAGCGCCCTCGCGGCCGACCCGCTGAAGGTCGGCTTCATCTATGTCGGCCCGATCGGCGACCACGGCTGGTCCTACCAGCATGACCAGGGCCGTCTCGCCATCGAGCAGGCGCTCGGCGACAAGGTCGAGACCGTCTATGTGGAGAAGGTGGCCGAGGGCCCGGATGCCGAGCGCGCGATCACCCGCCTGGCGCGCCAGGGCGCCGGCCTGATCTTCACCACGTCCTTCGGCTTCATGGAGCAGACGCTGTCCGTCGCCGAGAAGTTCCCGGACATCAAGTTCGAGCACGCCACCGGCTACAAGCGCGCCGACAACGTCTCGACCTATTCCGGCAAGTTCTACGAAGGCCGCTACGTGATCGGCCAGATCGCCGCCCGGATGTCGAAGACCGGCGTCGCCGGCTATGTCGCCTCATTCCCGATCCCGGAGGTGGTGCGCGGCATCAACGCCTTCATGCTGGGCGCGCAGTCGATCAACCCGGACTTCAAGCTGAAGGTCGTGTGGGTGAACTCCTGGTTCGACCCGGGCAAGGAGGCCGATGCCGCGAAGGTCATGATCGGCCAGGGCGCCGACATCATCACCCAGCACACCGACTCCACCGCGCCGCTGCAGATCGCCGAGGAGCAGGGCGTGCTCGGCTTCGGTCAGGCCTCGAACATGTTCAAGTTCGCGCCGAAGGCCCAGCTGACCGCGATCATCGACGACTGGTCGGTGTACTACACCGACCGCACCCGGGCGGTGCTCGACGGGACCTGGGAGTCGATGGACACCTGGGGCGGGATGGACGCGAAGATGGTCGTCATGGCCGACTACACCAACATGCCGGACGATGTGAAGGCGATGGCCGGGGAGACCGAGGCGAAGATCACCTCGGGCGAGTTCCATCCGTTCACCGGCCCGATCTACAAGCAGGACGGCTCGCTGGCCATCGGCGCGGGTGAAGTGCTGGACGACGGCACGCTGCTCGGCATGAACTGGTACGTGAAGGGCATCGACGACAAGCTGCCGAACTGAGGCGGTTGAGGAGATGCGATCCCCCTCCCTCGGGCGACCGGGGGAGGGGGTTCTTTTTTGCGACGAAAGTGACCGCGCCCAGCCCCGTTGCCTGGGCGTGACGACAGGAGAAGCGAGCGGAGCATGCCCCAGTCGCGTGTCCTCACCGGTCAGCTGCTGGACTTCACCGGCGATCCGCGTCTCGTCGGCGACGCGGCCGCCCGCCACGAGACCGACGGCGCCCTGGTGGTCGGTGGCGACGGCCGGATCGCCTGGCGCGGGGCGCGGACGGACCTGCCCGAGGCCTGGCGGGAGCTGCCGCGCGAGGACCAGGGCGACCGGCTGATCCTGCCGGGCTTCATCGATCCGCATGTCCATTTCCCCCAGGTCCGCATGCTGGCGGCGCCGGGCCGGGACCTGCTCGACTGGCTGACACGGTTCACCTTCGCCGAGGAGGCGCGGTACGCGGACCGGTCCCACGGCGTGGCCTATGCCGCCCAGTTTCTCGACCGCCTGATCGCCAACGGCACGACGACGGCCGTCGCCTACGGCTC
>Ga0207422_1004639_pt1 | contig 11031 bp, 6 predicted proteins | sample MarCyaLeptolynsp_FD_187757 | JGI IMG/M metagenome (GOLD analysis project Ga0207422, IMG submission 187757) | Marine cyanobacterial communities from Panama - species 1 Leptolyngbya sp. (SPAdes) | ecosystem: Environmental > Aquatic > Marine > Unclassified | place: Panama: Panama City | collected... | reverse complement strand
AAGTCGCTGGAACTTATATCATCGAAGCAACCCGCTTTGAGGTAGAAGAAGGTCAAACACAAGGTACATACCGTCTAATACTCTCATTCGAGGGCGATGCAACTGATACTGAGGATGGGCTTGATCCACTGAGTATGGCTCCAACATTCGGCGTTGAGTATGATTTCATCGAGTATGATGCTTTTGGTACAGGTGCTCTTAGCGAAGAACAACCGACTGATTATTTTGTATTGGGTGGTCAGCAAGGTGATTTTGTGCGGATTACGCTTTCCGTCACAGCGGGTGATATTGTCCCGACAATCAATCTTCTCAATCAAGAATTATCGCTCATCAGCCAATCGACTGAAATGCAAGCCGATCAAATTGTGATGTTCGCCACCTTGCCACAGACAGGCTGGTATTTAATCGAAGCAGGGCGTGAAAGCGGTTTGGGAGAATTCAGCTTATTTCCTGAACGGTTGGTCGAGGCGTTACTAGAAAGCGGGCGTACTGCAACAGGTGAATTCACTGCCGACACACAGACACGATTTTATGTGTTCAACGCTACGATAGAAGACCGTGTTTTTGCTAATTTGACCCCGATAGCTGGTAATATCCAGCCAGAGATTACCATTCTGGATTTGAACCAGCGTATTCTTGCCCAGCGCACAGGCGATGCCAACAACCAAGCCAGAGTTCGGGCAGTCATTCCACGCAGTGGTACTTATATCGTTCAGGTTACAAACCAAACGAATACGGCAGGCAGCTTTGAAATCACCATGCGCCAAATTCCGATTGACATTACCAAATTGGATGTTCTACCAGCCACCTACAACAGCGACTATTCGGGCAGCATTGATGATGACAATAACGTGGATTTTTATCGGTTCTCCGGCAAGGCAGGCGAATTGGTCACGATTGAATTGCGAATCGCTGAAGACAATATGATTTTCGATCCCTTTCTCATTCTGGCGGATAGCCAACTGAATGAATTGGCTTTTAGTGATAGTGTGGGGAATACACGCAACGCCCGCATCACCCAATTTGAGCTAGAAGCAGATGGTGATTATTATATACTGGCGAGTCGTGCGGGATTGAGTAATGGGGACAGTTACGGGACTTATGAGCTAGAAATCACTGCCGGGCGAATCGCGCTGCAATCTGGCTTATTGACCGCTACACTCAATTGGGAGGGAAATGCCGATCTAAACCTATTTTTACGTGACCCATCCGGGCGTATTGTATCGTGGAGCAATCCGTTCATCTCAGAAAGTGGCAGGTTGCAAATTGATAGCAATACCAATTGCGAAACGCCAACCGCCCAACCTGTTGAGCATATTTATTGGACAGGCGACAATCTACCACAAGGTGACTATACAGCGTGGGTCTGGCATCAAAATGTATGTGGATCAATGGACGCGGTGCCATTTACACTATCTATATCTGTGAATGGTGAAGAATCACTGGTATTCACATCAGATGAAGAAACGATGCTCATGCCAGACCAACGCTTTGAAGCAGCTGTACGCATCTTTGAAAATGGCAGCAGTATCCTCAATCCGGGTCGCATCAGCCAACCAACCGCCCAGCAACGCGCAAGCCAAGGTGGAGATATTCTCATCCTGTATGGGCAAAATCTAACTGGGACACTGAACAATGATGTCTATGCGCGGTTTTATCAATTTCGTGGGGAAGCTAATGATGAAATCACGATTCGCGTTGAACGCTTGACAGGTAACCTAGATGCGATAGTGGTACTTCGTGATGATCGCGATAACACCCTTGCCATCAATGATGATTTTTCGGGGTCAAAAGATGCCCAACTCACATTTATCTTGCCGGACGACGGACGCTATGTCATTGGGGTGACACGCTACGGCGTAAGGGATGGACGCACAACAGGTGATTATCGGTTGACACTAGAGCATAATTGAACAATGATGTTACGCATAAGACTACATTACGCTATATCTTTCGTCTATTGATAAGCTATCAGGGGGTATAGTGCCGAGTGCCGAGTCAAAGTCAAGACCAGCTTCCTCAGCGAAATCAGCCATGGTTCTGGATGGACTGCTTGATACAAAAAACATTGTGACTGAGTCCAGTCAATCTGTAACACTGTACACCATCCGCGACATTACCGCGCAGAATTTTACCGCGCAATCTCTGCGTGAATCAGAACGTGAAATGCGATCCATCTTAAACGCTATTCAAGATTTGATCTTGGTGTTAGATGCAGATGGACGCTGCGTCAAAGTAGCGTCGCCAAAGACAGATGATTTTCCAATTTCTACGCGGAGTATGCTTGGGAAGCAATTAAACGATTTATTCCCTGATACAAACGAAGTTGATTTGAACAATCTTGCATCACAAGTTTTGGAAACTGATGAGACACAAGGACTCAAATTACAGTCAAAGGCTGACAACAAGTCCCGATGGTATTATGTCACACTTAGCTCGATGGCAAAGGAATCTCGGATTGTCTGTGTGATTCGAGATATTACCCAACAAACTGCTACAGAATCTGCGGTTCTCGATTCCGAGATGCGTTATCGCCAGCTATTTGAGAACGCCCAAGATGCGATCTTTGTAGTGGATGCAGAATCAGACAAAATCATTGATGTTAATCATCAAGCCATACAGCAGTTGGGGTACGCTTATGACGAAATGCTGACAAAAACAATGTCAGAGATCGAAATCCCCTTTGACTTTGTTTCAACTGAGAAATTTTCACTCAATATCCACGGTAAGGATCAATTCGTTTTTGAGAACACGTATCGTCGCAAGGATGGTACGACATTTCCTGTAGAGAATCGTAGCCAGTTACTGATGCTCGATGGAAAGCGGGTCATCCTAAGCTTTGCACGCGACATCAGTGAACGAAAAGAAATAGAAGCAACAGAGCGCGAACAACGTCGCCTTGCGGATGCCCTACGTGATACTGCGGCTGCCTTAACAAGTACGCTTGAACTTGATGAAGTTCTGAACCTGATTCTAGATAGTGTGTATAAAAGCATTAAAAGCCAATTTGCGGATATTTATTTTGTTGAAGGCAACAAAGCTATCCGAAAGCGTCATCGTGGCGATGTCGTCGCGCAAGACAATGTAGAATTTATCATTGATGATACTTATACGATGCGACAACTCGCCCAGACACAGAAAGTTCAGATCATCAATGATACACAAACATTGGGTGGTGATTGGGTCGTCAAGGATGATTTATTCAATGTTCGTTCGTTAATTGGTGCCCCAATCATATATGAGTTAGATTTAATCGGCTTCTTATTTCTTGCAGACAAAGAACCCAATCAATTCACAAAACAACAGGCACAATATCTACAGATTTTTGCCAATCAAGCAGCAATTGCCATACAAAACGCGCGCTTATTCGAAAATATTCAGCATCATGCAAATGAGTTGGAGACAAAAGTGAATGAACGCACGAGGGAGCTTGTTGATGCGAATGAGGCACTGCAAAAGGAAATTGGTGAGCGGCTTGCTATCGAACTGAGGATGAAGGAAGAGCATAATCTTCTACAAACTCTGATAGACAGCATACCTGATGCAATTTATGTCAAAGATTTAGATCATCGCTTTTTGCTTGGCAATCAAGCATTATTACGAGAATTACACACCTCAGACATTGGTGCGGTCATCGGGAAAACAGATCACGACTTTTTTAAGCCTGAAAAGGCGGCAGAATTTATTGCTCAAGAACAAATGGTGATGCAAAGCGGCAGAATCTTTCATGAATTTGTCTCAGGAGAAGACAAAGACCACAATCGATTGATCTTCATTACCAAACTGCCTTTCCATGATTCAGATGGCAACATAGCCGGTCTTGTTGGTATTAATCAAGACATCACAGCCCTCAGTCAGGCAGAAGCAGAGCTGCAATCCGAGCGCAATCTGCTCCGCACCTTAATTGACCATCTGCCTGATTTCATCTTTGTCAAGGATACGGATAGTCGATTCATTCTAGGTAATCAGACAGTCTTACAATACTATGGGCTTCAAGATCATACAGATTTGATTGGCAGAACGGCAGCAGAACTGAATGACCCCAAACCTTCGGATAAAACGATCAATGAAGATAAGCGAGTTCTTGAAGGACATCCTGTCATCAACGAAGAATTTAGCTTCTATGAGCGTGGTACAGGTAACCGACGTTGGAGCCTTTCAACTAAGGTTCCACTGACGAATTCCGCAGGCGAAACTACCGGTATTGTGGGTGTTGACCACGATATTACCGATGTAAAACGCGCTGAAGAGCAACTCCAGCAAATTATGACCAGTGCCCGGTGCTTGCTGTGGTTTGCAATTGTGAATAAGACCGATCAAGGTTTTGATTGGAATTTGCATATCGCCAACGAAGATTCGGCACAACAGTTTTTACCTGTCAGCGATAGGGGCGCAGGATATACACAGGCATGGTTAGCCAGCACTCACATTGAAGATCGTTGGAATCGTCATGAGGCATTTCGCCAAGCTGTGGATGATCAAAGTGCTGATTTTTCTCGCGATTTCCGTATTCATCTCGAAAATGGTGATGTGCGCTGGTTGAATGAGAATGTCCAGATTCGCAAATTAACGGCTGGTCGTTGGAGCCTAGTCGGTGTTTGTACCGATATTACCGAGCTTAAAGAAGCCGAAGCCTCCTTACAAACCACAAATCAAGAACTCGAACAACGGGTGGAAGAGCGTACAAGCGAACTGACACAAATCAACGATATGCTACGCGCAGAAAATGTCGAACGGCGACGAGCAGAAGAAGCAGAACGTGATCAGCGTATGATAGCAGAGGCTTTAAGGGATACAGTCGCGGCACTCAACAGCACACTTGAACTCGACAAAGTATTAGATAGGCTGCTAGGTTCGATTACAACGGTTGTCTCACACGAGGGGGCAAATATCATGTTGTTGGATGGCAATTCCGCAGAGATCGTGCGTGCATGGGGGTATCCATCAAACATGACGGAAAACTGGGAAAACGTCCATGACATCAATGCCTACCATCAGGTTATGACAACTGGTGAACCACATGTCACATCCAATACAGAAGATGATAAAGATTGGATTCCGATGATTGGATTTGAGTGGGTCAAAAGTAGCATTCTTGTCCCTATCAAACTGCACGATAGCATCATTGGTTTTCTCAATCTTGATAGCTCTATCGCAGATAACTTCAACGAAGAACATGGCAAGCGACTCCAACCATTTGCGAATCAAGCTGGTATTGCTATTCAAAATGCACGAATGGTACAACAAACGCGAGAGTATGCTGATCTACTCGAAGTGCGGGTCAAAGAACGGACAGCCGAGCTGGAAGAAGAGCGAGCGCAATTACGCGCCATTCTTGATTCAATGCGAGATGGGGTCATTTATCAAACCAGAAGTGGCGCAACACGCTATATCAATCAGGCGTTGGTTGATCTCACAGAGTTCCAAACTGAACTGTGGATTGGTGATCATGCAGAACAACAGGTCCTAGATTTTGATATGCAAGAAGATGGGGATCAATTACAGCAAGAGATGACACGTCATTTGGATAAACAAGGCTTCTGGGAGAGTGAGTTTAAGGTTAAACGAGCAGACGATAGCGTGTTCGATGCCAGCATTACCCGTATCGTAGTCAAAGATGCAGATAAACCCATTGGCACATTAACTGTCTTGCGCGATATAAGTCTAGATAAGCAGCTGGAAGCTCAGAAAGCGCGCTTCATAGCAAGTGCCTCACACGAGTTGCGAACACCTATAGCTAACCTGAAGACTCGCCTCTATCTAATACGCAAACAACAACACAAACTCCATGAACATTTGGATGTTGCTGAATCCGTTGCTAAATGGATGCAAAGCCTTGTTGAAACAATGTTTGATATTGCTCGCTTCCAACGGGGCATTATTGAGCTAGAGAAATCCAACGTCATTCTCCAAAAAATCATCATTGATGTTGAGCAATTCCAGCAACCCTCTGCTAGAGAAAAGCATGTCGAAATCATACGTGATTTTGTGGATGATCTGGTGCTCATTCAAGCTGATCCCGACCGATTGACCCAAGTCTTGATTAATCTTGTTGGTAATGCCATCAATCATACGCCAGAAAAAGGTACTGTAACCTTACGACTTGACCAAATATATGATGACGAAAAAGAACAACACCTGGCAGTCATTCAAATATCGGATACTGGGTCTGGTATTCTCCCTGAAACACTACCACATATCTTCCAGCCATTTTATCAGGCAGATAAACAAAAACGCGGTGCAGGTTTGGGGTTGAGCATTGCCAAGGAGATCATTGATTTACATAAAGGCGAGATCAGTGTCGATAGTACTTTGGGTGAAGGAACCACCTTTACCATCAAATTACCACAAGCTACAGGGAATTCGGTACGATGAGTTATACGCCAATGGAACTGGCTGATGCATTCATCAAAACAGGAGAATTAGCCGATGCACTAGAGGCTTTGAATCAGCAGCTAGAGCAGACCCCCAATGATGAAGTTGCCAAACGTTTGCGCGCTTCTGTCCTGTTGCGAATCGGCAATGAAGACCAACTGATCTACGCCATCCATGATTTGAAGGGATTACAAAATCCACAAGCGGAGGATTTTATCCAACTCTCTGTTTTATACGAGCGTGCAGGGGAATTAGAACAAGCAACACAAGCGATGAAGTCTGCATTGGACTTATCCGCTTCTGATGTTCGAGCAATCGAACGTTTACTGACGCTATATATTGCACAAGATGCTTATGACAATGCGCTGGCACTGGTACATCAACAATCCACTGATTGGCGGTGGATGCAGTGGGAAGCTGATCTATTGGTAAAAATGGATCAACATGAGGATGCTATTCAACAATATTTATCGGTCATTCAATTGCTCGACAATCAATTTAACCTAGAAGCCGATGCCCACCTACGGGCGATTAAAGGGCAAAATTTGCTAGCCTGTGCACATGCCTATCGACGACTAGAGCATTATGTTGCCGCACAGCAGCACTATTCAGCCGCGCAAATCATCTTAACGGATGACCCAACCATTGGTTTTTACATTGGCGTGACATCCGCTTTGCAAGGTAATTTAGATACAGCAGTCAATCAATGCAGAATGGCTTTGGATAGCTGTAATGACTTGCTTCGTGACCACTTGCTGAATGAAATCAGCACACATCCCAAACTTTTGGATTTGCTCAATCAGCTTCATCAATAACGCACAGTATATTATTAAGATTGGGTAGATAGTTAAGAAATGGAAACATCCGACCATCGTTAATGGTTTGTGGTTCGGATGTCACTTATACTGTAATCAACACATAGTCTAGCCACACTTTAATATCACCTCACTTGTGTATGTAACGTGTGATCAACTATGATAGACTGGTATAAATTAGTGTTTTGCATGAGGACTATCACATGGGTCAAGCGACGGTACTCGTCGTCGAAGACGATGCTCATTTATTATCTGGCATTAAAGACATTCTTGAATTAGAAGATTATGTTGTATCCACCGCGACTAATGGAATGGCTGCACTCGATTTCCTTAAAGCGGCTGATTATCCGCCAGACATCATCGTATCGGATATTATGATGCCGCATATGGATGGGTTCACCTTTTTGGAAGAAGTGCGTAAAGTCGATCATTGGGTCAAAATCCCCTTCGTGTTTTTGACTGCCAAAGGTGAACGACAGGATGTGCATCGTGGGCATTTGCTTGGTGCAGATGTCTACCTGACAAAACCTTTTGATGCGGAAGATTTGCTGGTTGCAGTTGCTTCACGGTTGAATCGTTCGCGCAATATTGAACGAGTTGAGGCTGAAGGGCGTGATACGCTCAAACGTAAAATCCTCACCATCCTTAACCATGAATTCCGTACACCCCTTACACTTGTGGTTGCCTATGCCGATATGCTGAAGGATGCTGATACATCCAGTATGAACGCCAATGAATTGATGACTTTTCTAAAAGGCGTTAACTCCGGCGCAGATCGCCTGCGGCGATTGATCGAGAATTTCATCACACTGGTTGAAATCGATTCTGGCGATGCACATGAGACATTTTCTTGGCGGCGTAAAGAACTCGACATACGAGATATTTTAGAAGATGCAGAACGCCAATTACGGCATCATACAATGGAACGCAATGTATCCATTCGTTTTGATGTGCCAGAAGACATCGGTATGCTTGTCTCCGACCGCGATTATCTGACAATCACCATTCGAGAATTATTGGATAATGCTATCAAGTTTTCATCAGAAGGTGGAACCGTTAACGTTCAAATTAAGCCCAACCACGATCATCTTGCGATTCGTGTGATGGATGAAGGGCGCGGCATCCCAGAAGAAGAGCTAGAGAAAATCTGGCAACCCTTCTATCAAATCAACCGTGATCTTTACGAAGATCAAGGGTCTGGGTCTGGTCTGGCGATTGTGGATAACATCGTCAGGATGCACGGTGGCGAATGCCATGTCGAATCAACCACAGGGCAAGGCAGCACTTTCTCGATTTATTTGCCATATGAAATCCATGCAACTTCTGTCGATGGAAATGCGTAAATCTTCATGTAAAAGTAAGCCTGTTTGCGTGGTATTCAATCAGGCTTCATGCTATACTCAAATCCGATGATATAACATATTCAAGGGAGCGTCCCGAACGATGGCTTCACTATTCGAAAAAATCAACACCCTCATTAGTGCAAATTTGCATGGCATGGTTGACCGTGCGCTGGAAGCAAATTCCGTCAAGGTGATGGATGAATACATCCGTCAGGTTGAACGCAACCTCGAAGCGTTGGAAGATTCCGCCGCGACCGTTGGTGGTACAGTGCGAACACTCAAGCGTAAGTATGAAGAGTTTGCCAACGCTGCCGAAAAGCTCGACCGTGACATCGACACATTGATTATGAACGGCAAAGAAGACCTCGCTGTTGCAGCACAAGCTGAACTCAATACCAAGCAAGAACTCGCACAAGAATACTACGAACAGTGGCAGGCACAGGATGGTCAGTATCAAAAGATGCTGGATATGCGCCTCAAGCTGGAAAGTCGTTTGACGACGATCAAGCAAGAGCGTGAACGCTTGAAAGCCTTGATCGAATTGGCAGAGACCAAGAAGGTCATGACCAACACCGTCAAGAGTCTCGATGATCTCTCCAATGCGGGCGATGATGAAGTCAGCGCACTGACTGATCAAATCCGGGCACGACTTGACCGGGAAGATGCCAAGCTCGATATGGCAACCCAACGTATGTCCGATAAGATCGAAGAAGCAGTTGGCATGACAGAAGTCGAACGCCAGATTGAAGAACGCAAACGTCGCCTACAAGGTGGCGATAGCTAAACACGTCCGTAACCAAACGCATGCACGACGATTTTAACGGGGTCTATCATTTGGGTTGACCCTGTTTTCTATTCAATGGCAACTATCCTTGCAACCCGACACGGACAGTCGACGTAAACAATTTGAATACTGGAGCAAGTCATGTCCGAAAAGCAAAAAGTACGTGAACGAGTGATGTTGACCTTAATCCGGCATGCTCTCCTACGTTGGGAGAGTCTAGCCACGATCCTCATCACAGCAATCTTATTTCTATTCGTCAATGATATTAGCGTGGCAGGCATTGAGTGGCAGCCATGGTTCTGGTTGATTCTTGGTGCTATTGCAGAAGGCACGTTGATCGCATCCACAGTGACTGATCCTGAAGAAGTTGATGCTGCAATGTCTGCCGAGTTTGAGAATCAATTCGACACTGCACAAATTAAGAACCGTGTATCACGAGAACGGCTTCGTTCCGCATTTGAGTATCGTCGCAATATGCTGCAATTGGTCAATCGGCATAAAGGTGCGATGCGCGTCAGCCTGCGCCAAACCGTCTCCGACATCAACGACTGGATCATGCACATGTATGAGCTAGCCCACCACATTGATGCTTTCGAGAACAATGAATTGGTCGAGCGTGACCGCCGCCAAGTGCCGCAACAGATTGAAAAGGTCAAAATTCGCATTGATCGAGAATCTGACCCACAGTTACGCGGTGATCTCGAAAATCAACTGCGCCAGCTTGAACAGCAACAGATTAACCTTGATGCCACTGTCAACAGTATCAAGCGGGCAGAAATCCAGCTAGAAAGCACGCTGTCATCACTGGGTACGATCTATGCGCAAATGTCGCATTTGGGGACAAAAGAGGTTGATAGCTCACGGGCACAACGCCTACGCCTTGAAATCCAAGATGAAGTATCGAGTTTGCAAGATACCCTCGATGCAATGGATGAAGTTCAATCCCAACGGTTGATGCTCAACTAGTCGTTTAGCTGGAGATGTAGTCACGCTGTACGAGGTCAACCAGCGCACATAATTGTGTCGTGTCGTAGGTCAAGCGGTTGACTTCGTGCCAGAATGTGGCAAATGCCATACCCACCGCATGATCATAACGCGGACCCGGCGGTTCTTCGCCTGCGATGACGGCTTTGCAGCCCAGAGGTTGAATCCCTTGATGCGTCAGCTTTAGCAAAACACCCGCCACATATAGTGACCATCGGGGCAAGGGACGACGAGATATCGTTTGCTTATTGGTCGCACTAGCATAATTGAAGACAACCTTGCTTTCTAAATCCGGCAAATAAACCGTAAACACCCCATTATTGACAGCATTACCAGCCAGCCACATATCGCGCCCAGCCGCACATACAACCCAATTGGCTGTATCAATAGTATAAGTTTCTTGGAAGGTGACCAACAGACGTAAAGGTGGATTCATCTCGATGTACATAGGTTCCTACAAACTTTTCTCAACCTTAGTTTATCATACAGACTGGCACACACAAAAATTGTGATACAATTGCAGTAAATATAACAGTTATAATGCAACCAAAATTTTCAATTTGGCTATGGGTTATTTGTCCTGTTTAATACGAATCATTTAAAATCCAAAATACTCAATCACTGTAATTCAGTAGATGTTGTCCCTATGAGATCAATCGATAGAATATTTACTTACGTTGCCTTGTTTTCCCTGTCTATCCTAACAGCAGCATGTCTGGCAGAGCCGACA
>Ga0207422_1004637_pt1 | contig 11033 bp, 4 predicted proteins | sample MarCyaLeptolynsp_FD_187757 | JGI IMG/M metagenome (GOLD analysis project Ga0207422, IMG submission 187757) | Marine cyanobacterial communities from Panama - species 1 Leptolyngbya sp. (SPAdes) | ecosystem: Environmental > Aquatic > Marine > Unclassified | place: Panama: Panama City | collected... | reverse complement strand
TTTTCCAATCTTCTGGCCAATGCCTTGCGCCTCTGGCTCGTCGTGGTGGTGGTCATGGCGGCAATCACCTGGCTGTTCGTCAGCCGCCGCGTGATGAAACGCATTGACGACATTTCCGCATCAAGCCGCATGATCATGAACGGCGACCTGTCCGAACGCCTGTCGCTTGCCGGGACCAATGACGAGTTTGACCGGCTCGCGGTCAACCTGAACGACATGCTTGATCGGATTGAACTGCTCATGCAGTCGATGAAAGATGTCACCGACAATATCGCCCACGACCTCAAGACCCCGCTCACGCGATTGCGGACCCGTATCGAAACGGCGCTGAGAGATGCCAGCGATGAGGAAGGCTACCAGGGCGCCCTGGAAAGCACCTTGAGCGAAACCGATCATCTGCTGCGGATCTTCAATGCACTCTTGCGGATCGCCCGCATCGAATCCATGGCTCCAGGTTCCGTCATGGAACCGGCAGATCTGCACAAACTGGTTGCCGAAGTCGCCGAGCTCTACGAGCCTCTCGTCGAAGACGAGGGGGGCCGGCTCGAAACGGATGTTCCTGAGGGCCTGATGGCGGTCTGCAACCGTGATCTCATCAGCCAGGTCATGGTCAATCTCATTGAGAATGCTCTCAAATACGGGCGCCCGGAAACCGGGGGCCTGGAACTTCTCCTGTCGGCACGGGAGGAAAAGGGCCGTGTTCTGCTGACCGTCACCGACAATGGGCCCGGCATACCCGAAAAGGATCATGACCGGGTGATGGACCGCTTTGTCCGGCTGGAAGAAAGCAGGTCGGAACCCGGCACCGGACTGGGATTGAGCCTGGTCAAGGCGGTTGCACGCTTGCATGGCGGAGACTTGCGCTTCAAAAATGAAGATCCGGGTCTGTCGGCCCGAATTGATCTGGCGCTCGCCGCGCCGGAAAGCAGCAGGAGCGGGCATGGAGAAAGCGGCAATTCCGGACAGTCGGGTGACACGAACGGGTGACGGGCAACCCGCCGGTAAGCTCGTCGACCGGATCGCGACGCTTCCGGTAGCGCCGGAACCGGACCGCGCGACGCTTTTTCTGAAGGATCTTCTTGACGATCAGGAGGCGGGGGAGGCGCTGGCATCACTGTTCGGAGCCAAACCGGCTCTGGAACCATTCCTGATGGGCATTGTCGGCAATTCACCTTATCTGCGCGACCTGATGCTCACCGACCCACCAAGGCTTTTGAGCATTTTGAACGACGCGCCGGAGCAGCGTATCGAGCGCCTGCTTCAGGACGCAGCGGCTGCACACGCAGAAGACGAAGCCGCTATCATGCGTCTGCTCAGGCAGTTGAAGCAGGATCTGGCCCTGACCCTCGGGCTCGCGGACATATGCGGTGCAATTGGCCTTGACCGCGTGACAAGGGCACTCGCCGGTTTCGCCGATGCATCGCTCAATGCGGCCATCCGGTTTTGCCTCGCTGACCTTGCGCGCCGGAACAAGTTTGCACCGCGCGATCCGGAACGGCCCGAGATCGATAGCGGGCTGATTGTACTTGCCATGGGAAAACACGGTGCGAACGAGCTGAACTATTCGTCCGATATCGATCTCATCATCCTGTACGATCCCGACAAGGCACCCATGGCCAGTGGCGCCGAGGCCCCCGTGGAGTTTGTCCGTCTGACCCGTCGGCTGGTCAAGATCATGCAGGACCGGACAGCCGACGGATATGTTTTCCGCACGGACCTTCGCCTGCGCCCGGACCCAGGAGCAACACCGCCTGCAATGTCGGTGCCCGCAGCACTCGTATACTACGAGTCGCTGGGGCAGAACTGGGAACGAGCAGCGTTGGTCAAGGCACGGCCCTGTGCCGGCGACATTCCCGCCGGCAATGCCTTCCTCCATGAGATCGCCCCGTTTATCTGGCGCAAGTACCTTGATTTTGCAGCGATTGCCGATGTGCAGTCGATCAAGCGTCAGATCCATATGCACAAGGGCCACAGCGCTATCGCTGTTGCCGGTCACAACGTGAAGCTCGGGCGCGGCGGTATCCGCGAGGTCGAGTTTTTCGTGCAGACCCAACAGCTGATCGCCGGCGGCAGAAATCCGGCGCTTCGCGGCAGGCGCACGCTCGATATGCTGGAAGAATTGTGCAACGCGGACTGGATACGGCTGAAGACGCGGGACGAAATGCGGGACGCTTACATTTTCCTGCGCGATGTCGAGCACCGGATCCAGATGCTGAACGATGAGCAAACGCAGTTGCTACCAAAGGACGAAGCGGGTCTGATGCGCGTCGCCGCTTTGATGGGATTCGACACGCTGAAGGCGTTCGAGGAGGAATTCCTTGGACACATGCAACGGGTTCAAAGCCACTACTCGGAACTGTTCGAAGATGAGCCCGGATTGTCGTCTGAGATCGGAAATCTCGTCTTCACGGGAGATGATCACGACCCGGACACGCTTGAAACCCTGGCCCGGCTCGGATTCAAGAACCCGTCGGAGGCGGCAGGGATCGTGAAATCCTGGCATTTCGGCCGCTACGCATGCACCCGGTCCACAAAGGCGCGTGAACGGCTTACCGAAATGCATCCGTCACTGATAGGAGCTTTGGCAGCAACCGACAATGCCGATGCGGCGCTGGTTGCCTTTGACAGTTTCCTGTCCAAGTTGCCGGCCGGTGTGCAGCTGTTTTCATTGCTCAGGTCCAATCCGCAGCTGCTGACTTTGCTTGCGACCACAATGGGCGTAGCCCCGCGGATGGCCGAGACGGTCTCAAAGCGCGTGCATGTCCTGGACGCGGTGCTTGATCCGGCCTTTTTCGGCGCCATGCCGAGCGTGAAAGAATTCCGGGACGGACTGGACCGGACGCTTGCCCAGGCACGGTTTTACGAAGAAGCACTCGATCGGGCACGGATCTTCACCCAGGAGCAGCAATTCCTGATTGGTCTCCGGCTGATTTCGGACACTCTGTCGGCGGACAGGGTCGGTTTTGCACTTGCCCGTCTGGCGGAGGTCGTCGTCGGACGCCTGCTGACACAGGTGATCAATCATGTCGGTGAAGCGCATGGTGTCGTGCCAGGTGGCAACGTGGCCGTTCTGGCCATGGGCAAGCTCGGCGGCCGGGAAATGACGGCGTCCTCCGATCTCGATCTGATCCTGCTCTACGAAGCGCCGGAGGACGTCAAGCAATCCGATGGCCGCAGACCTCTGGCAAGCTCACAATATTACATTCGCCTGACGCAGCGCCTTGTGACCGCATTGTCGGCCCCGACGGCGGAAGGGTTGCTCTATGAAGTGGACTTTCGCCTGCGGCCCTCCGGCAACGCTGGCCCGCTTGCGACCAACCTGGACGGGTTTATTTCCTACCAGCAAAAAGACGCCTGGACCTGGGAGCACATGGCACTGACGCGGGCAAGGGTCATAGCTTCGACGACGCCTGAGTTTGCGCAAAAGATCTCCGACAGCATCCGGCAGCTGCTGGTTCAACCACGCGACATGGCCAAACTGGCTGACGACGTCCGCTCAATGCGCGCGCGGATCGAGAAGGAAAAGGGGACGGACGACGTCTGGGACATGAAGCAGGTTGCCGGCGGTTTGGTCGACATCGAGTTCATTGCGCAATATCTCCAGCTCGTGCATGCCCACAAGACCCCCGGAATTCTTGCGCAAGGCACCGAGGAGGCGCTTGAACGCCTCAGGGAAGCGGGATGTCTTGATCCAGGCGATGCAGAACTGCTTTTGGAAGCACTGAGACTGTACCAGCGATTGACACAGGTGCTTCGTCTGGCGGTCTCCGGAAAGTTCGTCGCTTCCGAAGCGCCCGGGGGCGTTCTGGATCTGCTCGTTCAGGCGTCGGGAAGTCCGACGTTTGCGAGGCTGGAAACGGATCTCGCGAACCATCAACAAACTGTCCGCCAGACCTTCATCCGGCTGATCGGTTCGGTTGAGGCTGCCGCCGAGAGCTAGGGGATGTGCTCGCAATTCAGTTTGCGGTGGCGAGCCTGATACAGGCTGGAAATCAAAAACGTTTGCCACAGTGTCGATGCGCGGCCCCCGCCGAAAAGGCGGAGGCACGATGGTTCGCGGATGTTACTCGACCCTCACTTGGCGGCCCGCGTCAAAGTCTTCCAGCGTTTGGTAAAAAACATCCGCCGGCCCGGCGATCTTGGGGTCCGGATCCAAGTCGATTTGCAAGTCCGCCGCCGGATATGGCAGTGACCGGATAAAGTACCGCATGCAGTTCAGTCGTGCGCGCTTCTTGTCGTCGGATCGTACGACGGTCCACGGAGCATCGGCGGTGTGCGTGTAGAAAAACATGTTTTCCTTCGCCTCCGAGTAGTCGTCCCACATGTCCAGCGACTGCACATCGACAGGGCTGAGCTTCCAGTGCTTCAACGGATCGGTGTTCCGCGCCTGAAACCGCCGTAATTGTTCCTCCCGGCTGACAGAAAACCAGAACTTGAAAAGGCGAATGCCGCTTCGCACCAGCATTCGTTCGAACTCGGGAACCTGTCGCATGAATTCCATGTATTCGCCTGGGGAGCAGAACCCCATGACCTTTTCCACGCCGGCGCGATTGTACCAGGAGCGGTCGAACAGAACGATTTCACCCTTCGTCGGCAGATGGCGGACATAACGCTGGAAGTACCATTGCCCCTTTTCTTCTTCGGTCGGTTTTTCGAGCGCCACCACCCGGGCGCCGCGCGGATTCAGGTGTTCCATGAACCGCTTGATCGTGCCGCCTTTACCGGCCGCGTCGCGTCCCTCGAAAATCACAATGACGCGCTGACCGCTGTCCTTGACCCAGTTTTGCACCTTCAGAAGTTCAATCTGAAGCTCCTGCTTGCGTGCCTCGTATTGTTCACGGCGCATGCGACGCTTGTAGGGGTAGTTGTCGGGCAACCGGGCGCTGTTGCTTTTCGATATGGAACGCTCATGCAGTAAAAGCGATGGACTTTTGTGAACGGCACTATGACGTATGGTTTTGTCCGCAGAGGATTTGGCGGCTTTTCCAGCGGGTGGCGTCTGCGACAGGGCCTTTCGAACCTTGGAAGTCTTTGCAGGGGAATCTGCTATGTCGAGTACTGCTGCTTGTGCCGCTTCTGGCGCATGTGCTTCTTTGGTTTTTGCTGTCATGGGGCCCTCTCTTTTCAGGTAACAAACACGCGGCTGGATGCGTTTCGAAATGTCCACGCAGGTCCGGCCGTTGAAAGTGCACGTCGCTTTGAATGAAAAGCAGGAATTGCTGCGTTGCATTGACCTCAAGCAATCGGGACAAGATTTTTTTGCGTGCGAACTGAGGGTGTCCCGTTTTGCGGGATTTTCCGGACTGAAATCGGCGTTCGATTGACTTCTTGCAGGCAGTCACAAGCTGTCGAATGTGAGGGTATATTTCATGCCAAAAGCGCAGGAACGCGAGGGTCTGTCTCACGAAGGCAAAACGCTTCGGCCGACGTTAAAAAGCGGGATGTCTTGATCCTGGCGATGCAGACCCGCTTTTAGAGGCACTAAGACGTTACCAGCGATGGACCCAGGTCACTTCCGCGCAAAATCCTGCAAAATATCGAAGCGAACGAAGCACATTGCGACCGGATAGGTGGTGCGACCCGGCGTCACCGGAGCCCCGCAAAGCGTTCGAATAAGATTGCAGCTATTCGCTGGCCCAGAACCGACCTTGATCATTTGGAACGCGCTCCAGCGTTCAACGCCCGAAATTGGGTGTGATCCGCAGCACTCCGAAACACTCCAGTATTCCCCCATTTTTCTAGCAACGATAACGCTAGAGGGAAATACAATGGGACTTCATCGTGATTTGCAAACCGTGGTTGATTGGGCCTGGCTGAGACGGGCGGATCTGATGCGCGATGCTCTGGCCACCGGTCAGCCGAAAGGGCTAACGCACCTTGATCGGGGTAACCGCGCGGTCAATGAAATTTATGGCTACATCTGCGGCGCGACCGCCCGCAATCCGCCTGACGAGAGGACAATGCAGAAATTCTCAGAAACGCTGAGGAGAAAGCTGCGAAACCAGCTCACCGGTGCCGAATACCAATGTCAGACCAACGTGATGAAACGTATGAGGAGCCTGGACAACTTTCCGGAGTGGAGGGGCTGGGTCGGTGCGTTCATCCACTTCATTACCCCGTACAACGTCATGTGCAGGGAACGTGTCTATCTCAATCTGAAGGAACAGACGCGCGCCAATGCATTCGCTGCGATCCTGAAGAAGATCTGGCATCTGCCCGGTTTGTACAGCGCGAAGGTCGCCGCGCCTGGTTCGAGAAAGACCGACACGGCCGTGATTTACTGTGACACCCGGGAAACACGGGAAGAGGTCATAAAGATCGTCAAGAAGTATCAGAAAAGATACGCGAGATACTTCGATACACAACTGCCGAAACTGGTAGCGTCTGATGGAAAGGGCATCGGACATGGCGCCGAACCGCCGGATATGCATCCGGAGCGCCGGGACAGCCAGTCATTCGCAAGGGGTCATACTGACGGACAGAGTTTCGGATATTATCGCGCAACCCTCATCTTCATCGCGCTTGAGCGCACGCAGTTTCCGGAGAATATGAACCATGACTGCCGTAGGGCAGGTATGGATCTGCGCAGATTTCAGAACGCCAACGGGAGACACGGAATGCAGCTGGACATCGAAGGCGAGCAGAAAAGAAAGTTAGATGCCGTAGCGCAGAGGGCGCAGAAGGCGGAGTTCGAAGTTCGGGTCGAAGAGGTTTTCCGGCTCGCCGGACTGAGCGCAGAGCACCCGGAAACACAGGGAGCCGTGATCGTGAGCTAGGCTCCAGGCTCTCCTCCGCTGCCCGCAGATTGAAGCAAGCAAGAATACAATGGGTGCCGCCGATCAGTTGGTATCGCGTTCCGCAATCGGAAGCGTGAAGCTAACGGTGGTGCCCTTTTTCACTTCCGATTCGATTGTCAGCTTACCGCCGTGCAGCTCGACCAGCGAGCGGGCAATGGCAAGGCCGAGACCGGAGCCCTGGTGGGTCTTGGTGAACTGGTTTTCAACCTGGACGAAGGGCTGGGCAAGACGTTCGATATCCCTTTCCGAAATCCCGATCCCAGTGTCGGAAACTTCAAAGCGCAGCTCATTGTCAATGGGCTGCGCACTGAGCGTGACGGTGCCGCTGTCGGGCGTGAATTTCACGGCATTGGCGAGCAGATTGAGCAGGATCTGTTTCAAGGCGCGCTTGTCTGCGTGAACCATCAGATCTTCGGCGACATCCGCGGTCACGGAGATGTTCTTTTCGGTCGCGGCTCCAGTCACGATCCGGCCGGCATCCTCGGCGGCTGAAGCGGCGCTGACGATCTCGGTGTCTATCGACATCCGGCCGGCTTCGATCTTGGACATGTCGAGGATGTCGTTGATTACGTTAAGCAGATACGTTCCGGAGGAATAAATGTCCTTGCAGTAGTCGGTATAGCGCTCCGTACCGACCGGCCCGAACATCTCCTGGTTCATAATGTCCGAAAAGCCGATAATCGCATTCAGCGGTGTTCTGAGTTCGTGCGAAATGTTGGCAAGAAATTCCGACTTGGCCTTGTTGGCAGCTTCCGCGCGGGTTTTCTCTTCCTGATACTTGTCCGCCATCTCAACAAGCTGACGTGCCTGGAACTCCAGGGTCTGGCGGGATTTCTGGAGATCGGAGACGGTCGCCTTCAGGCGCTTTTCCGACTCCATCAGTTTTTCCTCGTGCTTTTTCAGCGCAGTAATGTCCGTACCGACCGAAACAAAGCCACCGTCCTTCGTGCGCCGCTCGGAAATCTGAAGCCAGCGCCCGTCTTCAAGCTGCGCCTCATAAGAACCCTCAGGCGCGCCGCCGCGCTGGGTCACCGTCACAGGTTGCGGCGCAACTTCCGCATTGGATGCCGCCGCCATGACGTCCTGATAGGGCGTGCCCGCCTTGATTGCCGAATTCGGCAGGCTGTGGAGAGACTGATAGTTCGAATTGCAGATCACCAGTTCGTTCTTCGCGTTCCACAACACGAAGGCTTCCGAAATCGTTTCGATCGCGTCGCGCAGGCGAACGTCTGCCATGCGGCTCTGCTCGGCAAGCTGATGCTGCTCGGTGATGTCGATGCAGATCCCGATCAGGTGCGGTTCGGCACGGCCCGCATCCGACTGGATTTCACCGCGAGCGCGCAGCCAGATCCAGCTTCCATCCGCGTGCCGCATGCGAAATGTCTCGTCGACGAGTGTTTCGCCGGTCTCAAGCAGGTGTTCTGCGAGCCCGAGCAGGTCGATATCGTCTGGGTGGGTGATGTCGGAGACGTCCGCAAAGCTCAGGATGTCGTCCTTCGGTTCCCGGCCGAGAAGCTCATAAAGGGAAGACGACCAGAACATTCGGCCGCGTGAAAGGTCCCAGTCGAAAAGGCCGCATCGCCCGTGGGTGAGGGCGGTGTCGATCCGCGCGCGCGTTGCAGCATACATGTCGTCGGCATATTCGGCGCGGGTCGCCTGGCTGAAAAAGCCGTAGATCACGGCCAGCAGGACAAGGGACGTGCCGGCAAACAGCGTGACATTGGCAGAAAGGTCATCCCGCCAGTCTGCATAGATGGCACTTTCCGGCTGCAGGACCGCAATCATGCCAAGCTTGCCGTCAAGGTGATGGACGGTCGCCAGGAAAGGCTCGCTGCCTGCGCCGCGTCCAAGGTCGACGGGAACCTGAAGAACGCCGGCGCGCGCGCCGAAGACCGTGAGTGGTTGAGAGGGGCTCAGAAGATCCGTGATCGGTTTGTTCTCCAGCCCCGGATGCGCCGGTGCCGTTGCGGCGATCGTGCCGCTGCGGTCTGCGACAAGGAAAATGCGCGACTGGCTGGTGGCGCCGGCCGGAAGGCTGTCGGCGAGTGCGCGCTTCAACGTGGTGCGGAAGCCGTTTTCCGGAAGCGTGCTTTCCGCCGCATTCAATCTGTTGGAAACGACGGTCGCCATCAGGCTGAGCGTCGTCTGCGCGGAAAGTTCGGTGTCGGTGTATTCGGTCGCCAATTCACCTGCCCGAAACAGGGCCAGAACGATGATGAAGACGATTGCGAGCCCGGGAATGACACGGCGCATCACGCTGTCGGACCGGAAAATGCTGTCGCGAAGAGAGATGAGGATTGCTGCGAGCGGCAGGCGCGTGCTGCCTGTGCTGCTTTCCGGGTTCGAATCCTTTTCGCCGCGTCGCGTAGATGCGCCGCTGGCCAATACTCGCGCCATGGGAAATGTGCCTCAAAATCCGCCGTTTCGGAGCTTGCCCCGAATCACCTTCATTTGAATCAAATCTTTGGTTTTTGTCCAGTCCCTTCAAAGAAGAAAATGGTTAACGCCGCGGATGGACTCTCCCGATTTTGTTAACCTTTTTGAGTATTTCGCACTATTGCAATGTTCTATCGATGATATCGCGGCTGTCTCTTGACAGATGTTCGTATGACGAAATCTTCAAAAGTGCGGACTCTGCATGTGCACAACGTCGCTGTTCCAGCGCTCGCCAGGAGCGGAAACTGGTCAGGAGCCGGGACGCGACTTGCGGATTGCGTTTGTCGATCTCCAGAACTGATTCGGCGATGAGCTCGAATCCTTCTCCGTCGGGACGGGCGAACTGGGTCGGATTGCCCGTTGCGAAGGATTGCAGCAGCGAGCGAACCCGGTTCGGGTTGGTCGCGTCATAAAGCGGATGAGACATCAGCGATCTGACACGCGCAAGGGTATCGTCACCCGGTGCGGTTGCCTGGGTCATGAACCATTTGTCCATCGCCAGCGAATTCTTCTGGTGACGCAATCGGTAGCTTTCGAGTGCGTCGTCTTCCTTCACCATGTGATCGTGCACCAGCAGGGTGAGGCTGGCCAGTCGATCCGTCATGTTATCGGCTGCCTCGAACCGTTCCCAGACGAGTTCGGCCGCGTCCGCGTTGCCGGAGACTGCGTAGTAGTGGAGCGCTCTGTTGGAAAGGGCACGTTTACCTGCTGTTTCAGCGTCCGGAGAATATTGTCCCTTCGGTGCAAAAGCGCGAGCCAATTCGACAAGGCCCTGTGCGTGCCGCCCGGCAATGGCCGCACGCAACCGCCTGCGGGCACCGTGAATAGCGTCCGGGTCGACGTTCTTGCCGATTTCCTGAGCAACATCAGCTTCGCTCGGCAGGGTAAGAGCAAGTGCCTTCAGCGCCGGATCAAGCGAACGGTCCTGCAAAACCGCGCCGAAGACATCAACAACACCGTCATCCGGATCACCGGCCGTGTTGCTGCGCACGAGTTCTGTCAACCGGACAAGATCCTGCATGGCGAGCGACTGCACTGCCTGCCAGCGGTTGAACGGATCTTTGTCATGTGCAGCAAGGAAGCGCAGTTCGTCCGCGCTCAGCCTTTGGTCAAGCCGGACAGGAGCCGAAAACCCGCGCAGGAGCGACAGGACCGGCGGTGCGGAAATGCCGGAGAACGTCACTTCCTGCCGCGTCTCCTTCAGAATCAGAACGTCGCCGGAAACCGCAATCCCGTCGGCACTGCTGGTATCGAGGTCGTTTCCGTCCGGCCCAATCAGTCCGAAGCGAAGCGGAATGACCGCAGGTTTGCTGGTTTTTTGTCCCGGAACCGGCGGAATTTCCTGAGACAGGACGATCGAAAACGTCTGCTTTTGGGCATTATGTCGCGTCTTGACAGAGACAACCGGTGTGCCGGCCTGCTCATACCAGAGGGCGAACTGGCCGAGTTTCTCGCCGGCAGCGTCTTCGAAGCATTGCAGAAAGGCTTCGATCGTCGTTGCCTCGCCGTCATGGCGTTCGAAATAAAGATCGATGCCTGCCCGGAAGCCGTCATCACCCAGAACCGTCTTGAGCATGCGCACGACTTCCGCGCCTTTCTCGTAGACGGTCGCCGTATAGAAGTTGTTGATTTCGTGGTAGACGCGCGGCCGGACTGGGTGGGCGAGGGGGCCTGCGTCTTCGGGAAACTGGTGGGATTTCAGAAGTCTGACGTCAGTGATGCGCTTGACGGGCCGGGAGCGCATGTCGGATGTGAATTCCTGGTCCCGGAATACGGTCAGGCCTTCCTTGAGGCAAAGCT
>Ga0207422_1004634_pt1 | contig 11049 bp, 11 predicted proteins | sample MarCyaLeptolynsp_FD_187757 | JGI IMG/M metagenome (GOLD analysis project Ga0207422, IMG submission 187757) | Marine cyanobacterial communities from Panama - species 1 Leptolyngbya sp. (SPAdes) | ecosystem: Environmental > Aquatic > Marine > Unclassified | place: Panama: Panama City | collected... | reverse complement strand
CACCTGCAGGTGGAATCAACCAGAAGGCAAAGGCATTCAGCCATGCGATGCACCAGCGTATCGGTGAGCCAGTTTCTGGTGATTTTCTTCCAGATACAGATGAAATGCAGCAACTACTGATTGAAACGGGATACCGCGATATTCTAGTAGAAGATACCGACGAATCCTATATTGCGGTTGCCTCAAAGTAAGCAGAGATATGCTAAAATATAGTAGGTTTGCAAGGAAATCACCGTATGGCACGTTTAGTCCCGCGTTTTGGCGTTTCGCGTTATGAAGCCGATGAATACTATAAAATTGCACTAGAGCAGTATCGCAAGAAAAACATCGAAGAAGCGATACTGAATTTGACACATGCGATTGAACTACTCCCCAACCACGCTGAATATTACGCGGCGCGGGGGTTTTTCCGTTTGGAAGATGGTGATACTAAAAAAGCCGAGATGGATTTTGTCGAAGCACTCAAATACAACAAATACGAACTCATGGCGAATTACGGGCGCGGAATGATCGCCTATCAGGATAAAAATTGGGAAGAAGCGCGCGCCCATTTCAGTGATGCTTGGGCGGCAAATCCGCAACGCCCCGAAACACTCTATTATCTCGGATTGGTCTATCATCGCCTCAATGAAAACGATAAAGCCATTGGCTGGATGAAACAAGCACAAGACGCATACACAGCCGCCGATGACAGCCGCAATGCCCGCAATGCTGAACGCTGGCAGCGCGAATTCGAGAAATTGTTAGAGAAGAAATAGCATCATTTTTATTATGCAGGAACACAACGATGACCAACTACGATCATGAGTATGAACTCACGACAGAAGAATATATCGACCGAATGCAAAACCACTATGATCCAGAAGTCCGTGCCAATGCAGCTTGGCGATTGGGTCGCAGCCGGGATTTTGCGGCGATTGAAGCACTCATTGGAGCAACACGCGATGAGAATGGCGGGGTGCGCGTTCGAGCGGTGGAATCACTGGCGAATATCCGTGATGAACGGATTGTTCAACCTCTGATTGAGCGGCTGTCTTCCGATGACGATCCTGATGTGCGAGATGGTGCCGCGAAAGCACTCGCGCTTCAAGGCGATGTGCAAGGACTTCCTGCTTTAATTGCGGCGTTAACCGATGATAGAGCAATGGTACGGGCACAAGCTGCGGATGCACTCGGCTCGATAGGCAACGAACAGGCAGTTCCGGGTTTGGTGGATGCTCTGGTACAGGATGCTGATCCATCGGTGCGCTATGCTTGCTCACAGAGTTTAACCTCAATTGGTACTGAAGGTGTTGTGGATCAACTGATAGCACTCATGCAGCAAACCGATGACCTCGATTATCTGGTTAAGATGATGGAAATTTTAGGCAAAATCCGTAATCCTCGCGCTGCCGATGTGATCCGCCCTCTGCTAGATCATGACGATGAGTTGGTTTCCACAACCGCAGAGTGGGCACTCTCAATACTGGATAGCTGATGTTCATCACCACTGTAGATGCGATCTTTGCGCTGATTTTTGCCACCTTCGCCCTGAATGCTCTGCGGCGGGGATGGATGTTACTTAAAAGCGGCTGGGTTTTTGTGCAAACTCACGCAAAAGATGATGGTCAACCGATGTCTGTGCAACGCCGTCACTGGATTAGTCAAGGTGGTGCGTTTTTTATCGGCGGTAGTTTGTGGGTGGCAGGTGCAATGATTGCCGGATTCCTCGCGATTCAACTCGGCTTTCGCGCGATATTCCCCTAAAATCACTGTATACTAAGAAATGCAACGACCCATTTCAGTGAAGGCTGCTTGATTCATGTCGCATATCTTCATCAGTTACAGTACACGCAATGCTACTTATGCCAATAAACTCGCGGATAAACTGCGTAACGAAGGCTTCGATGTCTGGATTGATAACACTAAGCTCCGCAGCAGCGAAGATTGGTGGCGTTCTATCGTGCTCGCTATCTGGGATTGTGCCGCATTCATTGTGATTTTGTCGCCAGAGTCGGATAAATCAAAATGGGTGCAACGCGAAATCACACTGGCGGATCAGCGCAATAAACCAACGTTCCCCATGTTGTTAGATGGGGATATTAATACACCTAACTGGGCGATTTTCGTTCGGACGCAATTTATTGATGTGCGCGGCGGCAAATTGCCAGAAGATAGCTTTTACCAAAAACTTGAACAACATGCTGCCCGCAAAAAAGATCATGGTAACGATATCACGGATCAAATTCGTGCAGTGGATATGGGCGATGGATCGCTGTTGCAAGCGATGGAAAATCCGCCTCCGCCTGATGAAACAACCTCAGCTACTCCACCCATGTCGATGACGCAGAAACAATCATCAGGATTGCCCCCAATGTTGATGATCGGTGTAATCGCGATCTTGATCGTTGTCATTGGCGTTCTGGCATTTCAACTAGCAAATTCTCAGCCTGATGCTTCAGCTTCAATTGATGAGAATAGCCTAGAATCTGACGTGATGGAAAATGATGATTTGGAAGAATCTGTTTCTGTTGAGTTAGGATTGCCGGGTGGCGACCCCATTTTGCAAAATTGGCAATGGGAGCCACAGTATGCTGACTTTGCTGATTATGTTCTGGTACCCATGGGTTGTTTTGTGATGGGCGAAGATAAAGCTATATCAGAAACTGATGCTGCCCCAGCAACAGATATTTGTTTTGATGAACCGTTCTGGATACGCGCTCATGAAGTTCGATTTGAGGAATGGGGCAATTGTGTGAGTTTTGGGGCATGCGAAGAAATTACGAGCTACATCGAAGCACAAGAAAACGACGAGCTTGCACTTCCCGTCAATCGGGTGACATGGCATCAGGCTTCCGCCTACTGCGATTGGGATTCTCTTAGTGGGCGTTTACCAACCGAAGCCGAATGGGAGTATGCAGCGCGTGGACCTGATAGTTTCCCTTATCCATGGGGTGGCGAGTTCGTTGACTATGCTATCGTCTGGGCTGAAAATTATGGCGAAGTGCTACCAGCCATTGACGATGAGTTACGGCATGATGGCAAATCATGGGTTGCAGCTTGGGATATGATCGGCAATGTCGCAGAATGGACAGCCAGTGAATATCGAGATTATCCTTATGATCCAGATGATGGACGTGAATTCCCCGGTGATGATGATCCTATTTTGGTTGTACGCGGAGGCGGTTACTTTTATAACGCAGAAGAGCTGACAGCGACACACCGCGACACGGCACACGCCTATGACGCAGAAGACCATATCGGTTTTCGTTGTGTGAGCCCCTATTCTGGATAACACTTACAGGACGCACACATTAACTCCGAAAACTCATCGAACCTACGCAGGAACAGCTTGCAATGCCAATTCATGTAAACTGCTGACAGCGTGCTCTAAGTCATTTTCGTTGACGACGAATGAAATGCTGCATTCGGATGACCCTTGAGCAATCGCCAAGACGTTGATGCCATTATCACCCATTGTGGTGAAGACACGCCCGGCAACACCCATTGTGCCACGCATCCCTGCGCCGACCACTGTCACGATGACAATATCGCTAGTGATGGACACACTATCCACATCTTGGTCTTCTATTTCTTTTGCCAGCTCAGATTCAACTGACCCTTTAACGCCATCAGCTTGTCCATCCGTTACAATGAAGCAGAAGTTCTGCTCGGATGAGGATTGAGAGATCATCAGGATACTTGCACCGGAATCTGCCGTTGCAAGGAAGGTGCGCCCTGCGATACCGGGAACACCCAACATTCCTTTGCCGCTAACGGTCAACATACTGACATTACGGATGCTAGTTACCGCTTTAATAACTGTATCGCTGGGTGTGGGTGTGGCGGTAATTAAGGTGCCGGGATGGGTTGGATTAAATGTATTGCGGACACGTAAGGGGATTTCTTGTGAGATGATGGGTTGGACAGTTTTGGGATGCAACACTTTCGCCCCATAAAATGCCATCTCCCCTACTTCTTGATACGAGACGTTGGGCAGCACCCTCGCCCGCTTATCAATGCGTGGGTCGGTTGTCATCACACCATCAACATCCGTCCAGATGATGAGTTCATCGCTATCAAGATATGCTGCAAAAATCGCTGCGCTGAAGTCACTACCGCCGCGCCCTAACGTCGTTATCACCCCATCCGGTGTAGACCCAATGAACCCTGTGATGATCGGCACGATCCCCTCATCCAACTGTGGCAATAATTGTTCCCGAATATTCTTCTCAGTGACATCCCACAGAGGATCAGCATCTTGATAATTATGATTCGTGATGATGAATTGGCTGCTATCAAACTGTTTCGCATTGATGTTTCGCTCTTTCATTGCCGCACTAATCAAGCGGCTGCTGAGGCGTTCCCCAAACGAAACGATTGCATCAGCAATACGGGGTGTCACTTCGCCCAATGTGCCAATTGCGGTACACAATTCGATGTGTTGTTCGAGCATTTTATCGAGTTTCGCAATGAATTGGTCACGGACTTCTTCATCAGAAATCAGCAATTCTGCGGCTTCTTCATGCTTCTCACGAATTTCTTGTGAAACTTCTGTATAAGTCCATTTGTCGCCAGTTTTCGCCGCTTCAACCGTCTTCAATAATAAATTCGTCACGCCGGACATCGCAGAAACAACAACTGCCACGCGATTGCCATCTGCCAAAGAATCTGCCACGATTTGCATCACCTGTGACATCGCATCTGCGCTGCCAACCGATGTCCCGCCAAATTTCATCGTAATCGTTCCCATGATTTCGCATCCTTGTATTTGTATTCGCTGCCACACAATAAAAAAAGCGCGTGGAGGTTTCCACACGCTTTGATTAACCAAGTCAAGCTGTTGGCTTACAGCAAGCAGAAACCTCCGTCCCGATGTCGGGTGGTCATTGTCATCGTAGTAGTGGAGGTGTTGAATTGTGTTTTCATCAACTTGCTCTATCTTTGCCAAACAACGCCTGTGTTTATAACCCGCCTCTTTCGTTCTGTCAAGCCCACTATCTCATTAATTTTGATTCACCTGCGCTTTTTGCTTAACGTAACTAGGCATTCTATAATATGACGCAGTTACATAATGTCTACTAGTTGCACCTAATCCCAATGAACAGCTTACTCTTCTGGATTGGCTTACCCGTTATTTTTGTCCTATTAGAGGTGTTGTTTAACATCCTTGCAGCAGGCAGGTTTCGACAAGGTATCCGTAAATACCGTGTTTGGTTTCGCAAAGGTGATGAACGTTTCATCAAGGGTGTCTTCACCATCAATGAAATACATGAAATCCTCAATCAGCGTGGCATCACTCAACCAAATGAAGATGTATCCGACAATGCAGAAAGAGTAGAAGATATTCAGGAAATTTCGGTTGATTTTTGGGAGATCAGTGCGGGTATTGATATGTGTGTCGGAGCGATATCAGCCATTCTTGTCGCTATTTTGGAGCTAATCCAGCGTCCAAATGCACCCTCAAGCCTATTTGCTGGTGCCGTCATCGCACTTTTTGTCAATTTCTGTGTTGCATTGCTCATCGTGTTTTTGCTTCAGCTTGATCTACCAGATAAGACAACACGCCGCTTCATCCGCTTTGGCGTAACAAATATGCTGGGTTTCACCACGATTCTGCTCTCGTTTTTCCTACTTGGAGTTTATATTCAAACATGAGAACTCAATTTTCGCCTGCTGTTATTGCTTTGATCGCTACCATACTAGCGGCGGTGGTTTTATTGGTCGGCATATTTGCCATCGTTTCAACCATTGCACCCGCCCTCAACCCGACAGCAACCGAAGTTGGGAGTGAATCTACAAGCACATCGACCGAAACTCCGACACCAACCGCAACCCACACCAATACACCAACCGAGACTCCAACCCATACACCGACCTTGACATTGACAGCCACGCAAACGCCAACGCTTACGGAAACCGTAACGGCATCAGCAACAGCTACCTTCACCCCAACCGCGACAATATCTCCTTCAGCTACACCTTCCACAACACCGACAAACACACCTACACTGACCTCAACACCAACGCCCGATCCAACGGCAACTCAAACACCATCAGCAACGCCAACAAACACCCCTACACCAACGCTCAACCCAACGGCAACCCAAACACCATCAGCAACAGCAACTGAGGATAGTTTCAGTATTAGCCCTGACTCTATAACTCCAGCATCAACAGAGCCTTCTTCCGCTATCGCATCAGCGGAAGGAAGTCCGGTGGGTGAAACAGTCCCTAGACTGCTAAACGAATGGGCGATCAACGAGGATGTCTATGTTAGCAATCCGCGCGGAACACGGCTGTTTGTTGATCAAGCAGAAATTGGAATGGGGCGTGGAGTGCGGTACCCGTTCACACAGATTTTCATCATTACAGGACCGCCCTATTTTGATATAGGGACAAATCAGTGGTGGTATCCTGTTTGCACGCAAAATTTCATTGGTGCGCCTATTGTCGATGGCTGGATACCTGATGTGGATATCTCCGACAATCTTGTTGTCCATAATCTGGGCTGTTGACAGATGAAACGCCTCGACGCTGCTTTGAACTCACTCATGGGGATATGGGTAGGTGATGCCTTTGGCGGGCATTTTGAATTTGAATCTGTTGATTGGCATCGCCCACAACGCGCTTTTCAAAAACGTGACTTACCGTCTGCAATCTGGCGATACACAGATGATACGCAGATGGCACTCTCCGTTTATGATATGCTGCGCCAACATTGCGAAATCATCCCGAATAAACTTGCGAAAAGTTTTAGCCAACATTTCGATATTTCCAGAGGCTATGGTATCGGCGCAGAACAACTCCTGACTGATATTCGTGCAGGGGGTGATTGGTCCAAGTTAGCATCGGGCATGTTCGACGGTACAGGTTCATTTGGCAACGGTGCCGCTATGCGTGTTGCTCCAGTTGGTGCCTATTTCGCAGATGATCTAAAAAAGGTCGTCGAAAATGCGGAAAAATCAGCCATCGTCACACATACGCATCCTGACGGTATTGCAGGTTGCCTTAGCAACTGCTTGCCAATTTACCAAAAATACAGATACACAATCGTATTGGGAGATCATCATCGAATATACGCCATCAGGTAATTTGGTAGATAAATTACAGGAGGCAGCCAAACTCGATAAAGCAACACCCACACAGCAAGCTGCAAAGATTTTAGGCTCTGGTTGGGATGTCTCGGCACTTGACACAGTCCCCTTTGCTTTGTGGTGCGCGAATACCCACTTCGATGATTTCGAAGAAGCCCTCTGGCAGGCAATTAGCGTAGGTGGAGATACAGATACAATTGGCGCAATCGTTGGCGGGATTGTCGCGGCACATAGAGGCAAGGCTTGTATACCCGAACACTGGCGCAATCGTTGCGAACCACTGCCTGCATGAATAGAAATAATCTAGTGTTTGCATTTAAAACGCTTGTGGTCCATCGGATTATTGGGTTGATTTAAAGCTGCTATCAATGCAAGAAATCCTCTTGCGTCAGCGCATATTGTAAGATTCAATCATCTGCTAGAGCTATTGATTGAGTCTTTGTACTCTCTGTAGAGTTTTGGTTTTTCTGGTACACTTGTTCTCAAAGTACTTTAGTATTATAAAATATCAAAAGGTCGCTTTGTAATGCCATCGATGAATTCTCCATTTCGATATCCGGGCGGTAAATTTTATGCTCGAAAACTTATTATGGAACATATACCGGAACACAATATTTTTATCGAACCATTCGTGGGTGGAGGTTCTATCTTTTTTGCCAAAGAAAAAGTTAAACAAAATATACTGAATGATGCAGATGACGAATTAATCAATACATACCTTCATATTAGAGACTATCCAGAAGAACTTATCGATTTTTTGAATGGTATTCCAGCAAAAAAAGAACTACACAAATATTATAAAAATGAGTTCGTGCCTAACGATAATCTCGAACGCGCAGGAAGGTGGTATTATCTCAATCGAACTTCATATTCAGGTATTATGAAGAAGGAAAATTGTTACTGGGGATATGGGGATAAGTATAGTATGCGACCTGAGAACTGGCCCCGCAACATCCGTAGAACATCCAAAAAATTGCAGAGTGTTGAAATAACATGCTTGGACTTTAGAGAAATTATTCAATCTGCACCAGATGGAGCGTTTTTATTTATTGACCCGCCTTATTTCAGTGCAGACCAAGATAAATTCTATACTTGCAGCTTCAACTCACAAGATCATCAGGAATTATGTGAACTACTTGAAGTTAACTCTTCACGCATTTCGTTTTTGTTGACCTACGATAATGTCCCTGAAATTCATCGAATGTATTCATGGGCATCGGGTATGTATGATAAAGAGTGGAATTACACAATCAATCGAACCGATGATCAAACGAAAAACGGTAATAGAAGCAAACGAGGTGAGCGATATAAGGGCAAAGAGGTATTTATCGTCAACTATCAATCAATTCAACCCAAGCAGCTTTCGCTGTTCGATCTGTCTACTGAGCGTTAATTTTGTGCTTGATGATACGCTTGAAAAAATCTACAGCATGCGAAATCGAATACCATGGATGATTGGGTATTGGACTATATTCTTCAAATATTAGATCAGGATAGTTCGGAATAAATCCACAGTTATTTGTAGTGGTGCAATTTCGCCGTGTACAAACGACCTCATTGTCTGGCAAAGGAGCTAAATCGTATGAATGAGCAAGATAAACTGAATTGAAGGCAAAGTTCTTCAAATTCGGAGCTTGCTTACCCCCCGGAAGATTTCGCAGAAAATTAATAGCTGTTTGAGTTGGTTGCCAATCAAAGATTCCATCATCACGTGTGATGTAAAAAGCATTAGCAATTGATGTCAACACAACATCAAAGTCTGATGGAATGTAGCTATCATTGTGTACTTGTAATTGTTTACGATCAATATTGAGTTTACTTGCCTGTTGAGAAACCATCTCAATGCCAAGCGTTCGACTTCGCATGCACTTTACATTGAATTTATACAGTTGATCTTGCTTTAAGTAGCGAAAGCGTCCCTTACCTGCTAGCTTACACTCAACATTAACAGTGATTCCACTTGCTTTATGTGTGACAGAAACATCAATATCGTGACTATCAATTTGTGCGTTCATTGATTGTTTTGATACTTCAAACTCGTCGCTGGGTAACACTGACTGTAGCATTAATAGAGCTGAAAACTCGAATGCCTTTCCTCTAATCATCGGAATAACTTTAGGTTCATATAACGTGTTGACTAAGTACTCCAACGGGATATTGTAAAATTCGCAGTACTGCTGAATTTCTTCGATCCATGTCATTGTGTTTGTATCCCATCAAATAGTTCACTAATGGATACTTGTAAAGCAGATGCTATCAACACAATGTTGATTAAAGATACATTACGTTCGCCACGTTCTATCCCACCGATATAAGTTCTATGAAGTCCAACTTTGAATGCAAATTCTTCTTGCGAAAAACCTTTTGAGATTCGTAAATCACAGAGATTTTTACCAAATTGTTGTGGAATGTGTTCTTTAGATATGGTCATACAGAAATGCTACCGATAGTCTACATCTCATTCGACAGACTATAAGTATCATGTTCTAGGAGTTATGAGGTATTTCACAGAGTGCAACTTTAGGGCTGCAACAGGGATGCGCCATCCTGTTCAGCCGCTATCCAGCCAGTATTGCCACGCCCATTCAAGACGCGCCACCATGTATAGCCTTCCCCTTGATATGGTCCCGCGAGAATGGCGACAAATTCACCAAAATTCACCTGATCGATCACCTGTCCGTTGACTGTAGAGGGTTGGGTTCGCACATTTAAAACATTGGCGGTGATGGTCAACTGTTGACCGGGTGCATAGCGGCTACCTTCTACCACACCATCGGGGATTGAGCTACTTGCTGATGAAGGGGGTGGTGCCGCACCCTGCTGAATCTGGATTTGACCGCCCGTATTCACTTCTGCAATCGCTGGGTTGCTAATCAAGGATTGATATTGTCGCCCATTAACCGTGACGACAACGCCTCCACGATTGGGGAACCATTCGACTTGTTGTGGTGCACCATCACCGAAAGGACCAGCAATCATAGCAGCCTGCCCATTACCAATACGATATAGGCTCATGGGTCCATTAGGATCACCCGCACGACCTAGCGCATAAATCGACCCGTCAGAGCTTTGTACCGCATCTTGCATCCATAAGCCATTCGCCGAAGCGTCAAATAAGACTTCGAGTCCACCGCCACCGGAATTAATTTTACCGACCCGCACACCGCCATCGGGGAAACGTCCACTGACGACAATGCGTCCATCGGGTGCCCAATAGCCGTAATCATAAAATTGCACCAAAGGACCCGTTCGCCCAATATCTTCGTCTGTGATAGCCGCAACAACCGCAATTCCCTGACGACCCCGATCGGGTAATGCAAACGTCACTAACACAGAATTGCTATCCAATGCCCATTCCAATTTGATGCTGCGCCATTGCCCTGTGTTCTGTGGATTTACGATATTGCAGGTGCTATATCCCTGAACACAATCGCGCACAATTTGGTAGGATGCCGCGCCGTTCTGCCAGAACCAGACCCCTGCATTGCCTGTATCAGTGCCCCCCGGCGGATCAACGATGAAGGCGAGACGTTGTCCATTAGGTGACCATGCAATATCCAGCAAACGATTCTTATTCTCATTGGCAGAATTGACTGCAAAGCCATCAAAATAAGGCGAAAGGGTGTAAGTGCCTTCGCCGCCACCACCCGGCGGATACAAGTAGAGCATCCCGGTTGCATCAGTGCGTGCATAGCTTTCCGGGAAAGCTGGGTTAAATGCCAGTAAAACGACATTGCCGGGAATCACGCGCCCATCTAAATTAAAATTGCCTCCCGCAACACCATTAAATGTGAACGCTGATGTAATGGTTGTGCTGAAGTTGTTTGTTAGTACAGGTTGGATGAACTGCACTGTCGGCGGAATAATTGCTGGATCAACAAATAGTGTTGGTTGAATCGTCGGTTGTGGTGGTTCAGTTGGCTGGAAATTGGGATCGACTTCGGGTGTGGATGGAATGGGCGTATTGACAATG
>Ga0207422_1004633_pt1 | contig 11052 bp, 7 predicted proteins | sample MarCyaLeptolynsp_FD_187757 | JGI IMG/M metagenome (GOLD analysis project Ga0207422, IMG submission 187757) | Marine cyanobacterial communities from Panama - species 1 Leptolyngbya sp. (SPAdes) | ecosystem: Environmental > Aquatic > Marine > Unclassified | place: Panama: Panama City | collected... | reverse complement strand
TGATATCGAAGGCGAGCGCACGCTGGCAGCCTCCTGCATCCGCATGCCGTCTGAAGGCATGGTCGTCAAGACGGAAACGGAACGTGCTTCCAAGGCCCGCGAAATGGTATTCGAGCTGCTGGCCGCCGACCAGCCAAGCCGGGACGCTCACCCTGATCCGGAAAGCGATTTCTGGAAATGGTCCGACGCGATTGGCGTCACGGACAGCCGGTTCGCACCGGGTGAAAAACCGGTGCAGGACATTTCGCACCCGGCGATTGCCGTCAATCTGGACGCCTGCATCGCCTGCAACCTTTGCGAACGCGCCTGCCGGGAAGTGCAGGTCAACGACGTGATCGGCATGGCGGATCGTGGCTCCCACACGGCGCCGGTTTTCGACCTTGCCGACCCGATGGGCATCTCGACCTGCGTCGCCTGCGGCGAATGCGTTTCCGCTTGCCCGACGGGTGCGCTGATGGAAAAGAGCCTTCTGGATGACGCCGGCAAGGTGCGTGAAGTGTTCGCCGAGGAAACCGTCGACAGCGTCTGCCCGTTCTGCGGTGTCGGCTGTCTCACATCAGTTTCCGTCAAGGACGGCGAAATCGTGAAGGTCGAAGGCCGCGACGGACCGGCAAACGAAAACCGGCTTTGCGTCAAGGGACGTTTTGGTTTCGACTACGTTTCGAGCCCGGAGCGGCTGACCAAACCACTGATCCGCCGCGACGACGCGCCCAAGCGCGGCGACATCTCCATGACCCTGGAAAACCATCTCGACTATTTTCGGGAAGCCAGCTGGGAAGAGGCGCTGGACCGCGCTGCCGGCGGTCTGAAGGCCGCCTTTGATGCCAAGGGCGGTGCGGGCGTGGCGGGCTTTGGTTCGGCAAAAGGCTCCAACGAGGAGGCCTATCTCTTCCAGAAACTGATTCGCCAGGGCTTCCAGACCAACAATGTCGACCATTGCACCCGTCTGTGCCACGCGTCGTCCGTGGCGGCGCTGATGGAGGGAATCGGCTCCGGTGCGGTGACGGCACCCTTCAACGCGGCTGAAGATGCCGATTGCATGATCGTTATCGGAGCGCGTCCTGCGCAGAACCATCCTGTCGCCGCCACCTATATCAAGCAGGCCGCCAAGAAGGGCACCAAGCTGATCGTGATGGATCCGCGCGGCCAGGACCTGATGCGGCATGCGGATTATGGGCTGAAATTCAAACCCGGCACCGATGTCGCCATGCTGAACGCGATCCTCAACGTGATCATCACGGAGGGTCTTTATGACAGCCAGTACATTGCTGCCCATGTCGACGGGTTCGAGGCGCTGGCAGAAAAGATCCGCGAATTCACGCCCGAGGCAATGGAACCGGTCTGCGGAATCGATGCGCAGACCTTGCGCGAGGTCGCAAGACTTTATGCAACCAGCGCCAGGTCCATCATTTTCTGGGGCATGGGTGTTTCGCAGCATGTGCATGGCACCGACAATGTTCGCTGTCTGATCGCGATGGCCCTGACGACCGGTCAGATCGGACGCCCCGGTACCGGACTGCACCCCTTGCGTGGACAGAACAACGTGCAAGGCGCCTCCGACGCCGGCCTCATTCCGATGGTCTTTCCCGACTACCGGTCCGTTGAAAACCCGGATATCCGGGGTGAATACGAAGATGCCTGGGGTCGGACGCTCGATCCGGTGCGCGGGCTCACCGTTGTCGAGATCATGGATGACATCCTGGCCGGGGGCATTGAGGCCATGTTTGTGCAGGGTGAAAACCCTGCCATGTCCGATCCGGACCAGACCCATGCCCGCAAGGCGCTGTCCTCGCTGAAGCATCTCGTCGTTCAGGACATCTTCCTGACCGAAACCGCCTGGCATGCCGATGTCATTCTGCCGGCATCCGCACATGCGGAAAAGCTCGGCACTTACACCAACACGAACCGTCAGGTACAGATCGGGCGTCCTTGCGTTCCGATGCCCGGAGAGGCGCGCGCCGACTGGGAGATCCTGATCGGGATCGCCAACCGCCTGGGCCTCGACTGGACCTATGACGGCGTTCCCGCAATCTACGAGGAAATGCGTTCGCACATGGCGTCCCTCAACAACATCTCCTGGGACCGGCTCGAACGCGACGGAACGGTTACTTATCCAGCAGATGCGCCGGACAAGCCTGGCAACGAGATCCTGTTCGGCCAGTCCTTCCCGACGGCGGACGGGCGTGGCAAGATCGTGCCGACGGATCTGGTTCCGCCGAGCGAGTTGCCGGATGAGGATTTTCCGCTGGTGCTCACAACGGGCCGGATGCTGGAACACTGGCACACCGGCGCGATGACACGCCGTGCCGCAGTGCTCGATGCCATCGAGCCGGAACCGGTCGTTTCCATGAACCCGCGCGACATCAAGCTTTCGGGCCTTGAAATCGGCCAGCAGGTGACCGTTGAAACCCGGCGCGGTGCGATCACGCTGACCCTGCGTGCCGACCGGGACGTTTCCAGCGGTATGTTGTTCATCCCGTTCTGCTTCTTCGAGGCACCGGCAAACTTTCTGACCAACCCGCAGCTTGACCCGTTCGGCAAGATACCGGAGTTCAAGTTCTGCGCGGCGAGGATTGGACCAGCCGAACACCGGCAGGCGGCGGAGTAACAGACAAAAAGGCGGCCATTGGCCGCCTTTTTCAGTTTCATGGATCGAACGGAATCGCTTCCGGCTCAGTTCGCTTCGATCTTCACATTGAGAAGATCCGGCAGCGTCTGCGGTGCCGCCATGCTGCCGAGGATCTGCGCCAGCGGCACCGGGTTCGGTGGTGTCAGCGTGATCTTCAGGTCCTTCGGGTCATTGAGGAATTTAGACGCCGCATCGCTGACCATTTTCGTGAAGGCTTCGTTCTGGATGGGCGCCGTCGCCCCGGCTGCCTGGGCGATGAGCGCTTGCTTCAGAGCTTCCTGCGGAATGCCCTGGGCCTCGGAGATGAACTTGAGGCCGTTGTCAGTCAGGCCGGCATCGTTGAACGTGATGGATGCATCCACGAACTGGGCGGAAATCGCGGCAAGCTGCCCCTGACCTTCCGGATCCTCAAACAGCGCCTTTGGGACGTTGGCGAAGCGGAGGGACGCTTCAGCGCGGCCAACACCTTCGATATCGATCATCAGGCGCTCCAGGCGAAGGTCCTGTGTGGCTTCGTCCCAGTAGAGACGCGCTTCGTCGGACCAGACGATCGTTTCCAGTCCAAGGCCCTGAAACAGGGCCTGTGCCTGCGGATCCTGCACGGCCTTGACCGGAATGCGCAGGCCGTCGGTTTTGGAAAACAGGCTGGTCGGGATGGGTGGGACCGTCGTCGACAGTGTCGTTTCGAGCTTGCCGAGTGCGGTCACACCGATGTCCGGAACATTGACCTCAAGGCCTTCAAGTTCGTAGGCAAGCGACCTTGGTGTGAAGGCGCGTGCAACTTCCAACGGGTTGTTTTCGCTGTAGGTTGGGTCGGACACCAGTTTGCCGATGATTTCCTCGATGGGTCCATACTCGGCAAACTCGATGTCACCGATGGCAGCCCAGTCCAGTTTGGCGGATATGCCCTCCGGCAGATTTGGCGCATCGAAACCGACCAGCATCATTTCACCGATACCGTTCGAGCTGATATCGGTCATCGCCATTTCCTTGATCTTGATCGCCGAGTCGAGACCCGGACCAAGCGGAAAGATCACGGACACGCCGCTGATGCGCGCATCGGCAAAGCCGAAGGACCGGTAGAACTGGAACACATTGGTGATCAGCTCCTCAGGACCTGGTACTTCCTTGTTGAAGAGCTGATCGAGCAGCGCAAGAACGTTGTTGTCGCGTTTGACGATCGTTGCCTTGTCGAGGGTTGCCTTTTCAGCCTCGACCTTCAGTGCAACACCCGCGGCAATTTCCTGGCTGGACTTGTAATCGACCGCCGAAGCGGACCCGATCAGGGTCTTTTCCTCGCCGGTTTCAGCAACGGACGCGTCAAAGAGATCGATCATACTTTTGATGTCGATGTCGCTATAGATGGTTTTTCCCTGGCTCGTCGTCTGTGCAAGTATCTGCCCCGACGCCGGATCAAGCGTCCGGAGATCCTGGGTCATCCGGTCTATTGAGTATTCCGCAATCCGACCGTCCCGAGCACCGGCCATAAGGTAGCCATCCATCTGAATGGTCCCTGTGAGCATCTCAACTTCCTTGCCGTCTTCGTTGGCATAGGCCTCGATCGTCACGCCGGTGCTATCGACCTTGACCTCATCGTAGGAGGTCAGAAGCGTTGCCTTCACGAATGGGAGCCAGCTGCTTACCCGCTTGGTCGGGTCTTCGGCCGGTATCTCGGGAAGGACGAACGCATAGTTGGTCGCTGAAATGCCGGACATGCGGCCATCAACCTTCAGGCGGCCCTTGCTCTCGCGCGCACCTTCGATCAGAAGCTGGGAACCGTCCGCGTAGACCCAGCTCTTCGACGTGAAATTGCTGTTGTCATGCGTCAGGCCGGTGATCGTGACAGACGGCGAGCTGAAGGAAAGCGAATATGTGATGTCTTCCAGCTTGGACGGATCGATCGCTGTCGCACCGTCATTTCCCGTGACGTTCGTCTCCTCGACGGGAAAGTCCTTTAGGACGCCGCTGAAGGTGAGTTTGCTGTCCGTCAGCGTCAGCGTATCGCTGCCTTCGTCGTAGTCGACGGATCCGTTTTCAAACTCCAGCCCCAGATTTTTCAATCCTTCGACATAAGCGTCGAACGCGGCCTTGCCCGTATCCTGTGCAAAGGCAGTCCCGGATAGGAGCACAAGTGCGGTGCTGAAGGACAATAGCCTGGCACGTGCTTTGAAAGATGGCGAGTTTTCAGCGGAAGCGGCTTTTAAAATCAATGTTTTGGCTCCAAATCGGATCAGCGGATAAAACCGTCGGGAGACGGTCGACTACGATATAGGGGGCTGTCATTGGCCATTCCATGACTATGACCCATTCTTTTGATGACGTCGAATCGTGCTGCGTAAAAATGCTGATCTATGACAGCCATTCGTCCCGCACGTGATCGTCGGTTTCAAGGGGCAGCGCTGCGTTCTTCCGGGTTGCCCAGTCATCTGCGTGCGCAAGCTGCCGGTAGGCCCACACCGCAGCGCCCCGGACAGTCGGATCCGGGTCAGCCAGAAGTGCTTCCACCCTGGTCAAAAGACGCGGCTGACCGGAGTTGCCGGCAGCTATCAGGACGTTGCGCAAAAAACGGTTGCGGCCGATCCTCTTGATCGGAGAACCGGAAAAGAGCTTCCGGAAGGCGCCGTCGTCGAGGTCGAGCAGGCCGGCAAGATCCGGATTGGTCAGATCGCGGCGCGCAACAAGCTTGGCCTCGTTTGCCGCCCGCGCGAATTTGTTCCACGGACAGGCGGTGAGGCAATCGTCGCAGCCGTAAATCCGGTTTCCCATCGCCTTCCGGAACTCGGCCGGAATGGGCCCATGATGTTCGATCGTGAGATAGGAGATGCAGCGCCTCGCATCGAGCTGATAAGGCGCTGGAAAGGCATCTGTCGGACAACTGTCGAGGCAGGCCCGGCAACGGCCGCAGTGATCCTGCTCCGGGCCGCTTGGCGGCAGCTCCAGCGTCGTGAAGATCGACCCCAGAAAGAACCACGAGCCAAGCTCTCGCGAGACCAGGTTGGTGTGTTTCCCCTGCCAGCCGAGACCGGCGGCCTGGGCGAGTGGTTTTTCCATCACCGGCGCGGTGTCGACGAAGACTTTGACATCACCCCCCGCTCTGGAAACCAGAAAGGAGGCCAGCTCCTTAAGCCGTCCCTTGATCACGTCGTGATAGTCGCGGTGCCGTGCGTAGACGGAGATCCCCGCCGTCCCCGGATCATCCAGATGCGCCAGCGGGTGGTTCTCCGGGGCAGCGTCGGGTCCGTAGTTCATCGCCAGCATGAGAACCGACCGTACCTCTGGCCACAGGGCACGGGGCGACGCGCGGCGGTCTTCGGTCTCCTGCATCCAGCCCATCGTCCCATGGTATCCACGCTCCAGAAACGTGCGCAGTTGCCCACCCGCCTCAGGTATGCTGTCGGCGGCCGCCACCCGCAGTCCTGCAAAGCCCAGGGCTTCGGACTTTTGTTCCAGTGCGGTCAGCAATTTTCGGGTTTTTGTGTCCAATGGGTTCGGCAGCACGGGTTGGGACCGGTTTGAAAACAGGAAACGCCTGGCCCTGAGCGTGTGCCCATTGTTGCAGGCAGGATTTAGAAATCAAGATCCGCGTAGGAGGCAGCCGGCGGCATGCCCAGCACCTTTTCGCCAAGGAGGGGGCGCATGCAGGGGCGCGACTTCACCCGTGCATACCAGCTCTTGACATCAGTCTCATTTGCCCAGGGAACTTCACCCAGATAGTCGGCACAGGACAGGCCTGCGGCGAGCGCGAAATCTGCGAAGGACAGGCGATCGCCCGCCAGCCAGCGGCGGGAGGCAACCAGGTAACCGAAGTATTTCAGATGATGATGGATGTTGGCCCGCGCAACGCGCAGCGCCGCGGAATCCGGTTCGCCGCCACCGGCGGACTTGGGCATGATCTGTTTGTAGATGCGTTCACGCACCAGGTGTCCGACCACTTCCTGGTCGAACTTCACCAGGCTCCACTCGACGAGCCGCCGCGTTTCGGCGCGCGCTTCCGGATGATCGGGCATGAGCCGCCGGTCGGTCAGCGCATAGCCGCGCGTTTCGTCGAGATATTCCATGATCGGACCGGGTCCGCAGATCGCCGGACCGTCATTTTCCACCAGCACCGGAACGGTTCCGGCGGCATTGAGCACCAGAAGTTCCTGCGGCCGGTCCCAGGGTTCGACGTGACGCTCCTCGAAGGCCGCGCCGTATTCGCTCAGGACAAGCCGAATGAATCGGGACGATGGCGAAAAAGGATGATGGTAAAGCGTGAGCATGAAAGGGTTTAGAGCCCGAACTGTGGCAAGACTAAGAATTCTTGAACCAGTTTGCCTCACATATGGTTATCAAGGGTTTGACGTGGGGAAATTGGTCCTGCAAATAGGCAGCCGCCGCGCAGATATTCGGCCGCGAATGATCGCCGGTCCGACCTCCTTTTTATTACGCCTGCTGGAGAAAAAGATCCAATGGACGGCCAAACGATTGTAAGTGCGCTGATTTTGGGAATTGTCGAAGGACTGACGGAGTTTATCCCTGTCTCTTCGACAGGGCATTTGCTCCTGCTCGGACACTTTCTCGGCTTCGAAAGCACGGGAAAGACATTTGAGGTTTTGATTCAGCTGGGTGCGATTCTCGCGATTCTCTCCGTCTATTTCGGCAGATTGTGGACTCTGGCGATTTCGCTGCCGAACGATCCGGCCAGCCGCCGGTTTGTAGCGGGCATCCTGATCGCCTTTCTTCCGGCCGCCGTGATTGGTGTCATGCTGCACAGTTTCATCAAGGAAGTGCTGTTCGAGACACCGGCACTCATCTGCACCACCTTGCTGGTCGGGGGGGGCATTCTGCTGTGGATCGACCGGTTGCCGCTGAAGCCGCGCTACACCAACGTGATGGATTATCCCCTGTCGCTGTGCCTGAAGATCGGATTTTGCCAGTGTCTTGCCATGGTTCCCGGCGTGTCCCGCTCTGGCGCGACGATCGCCGGTGCATTGCTGATGGGGACCGACAAGCGCTCGGCCGCGGAGTTTTCGTTCTTCCTTGCCATGCCGACAATGGCCGGTGCCTTCGCCTATGACCTCTACAAGAACCGCAACGTTCTGTCCGCCGACGATGCCATGCTCATCGGCATAGGCTTCGTGGCGTCGTTTATTTCCGGCGTCTTCGTGGTGAAGGGCCTTCTGGATTTCGTCTCCCGACACGGCTTCGCTCCGTTCGCCTGGTGGCGCATTTTCGTGGGGCTCGCAGGGTTTGCGGGTCTCTATTTTCTGGGCTGACTATCCGGCGGACGCGCCACTCTCGTAAAGCGTTTTCAGCGCCGCAAGCTCAGCGGCGAACTCCGCGCGCAGAGTGTCCGGTGACAGCAGTTCGGCCCCGGGCCCAAGCCATCTGACAAGCGGCAGGATGCGGGCCCGGTCCGTGCTGGGGATGCTCAGGAGAATCTTGCCATCACCGGTGGGGGTGAACACCGCGTGGCGGTAATACCAGTCCGCGCTCAGTTTCTTGGCCTGGTGCGCGGTGATCAGGATCTTGGCGATTTCCTCTTCCTGTTCCCACCGGCGCATGGCCTGCGACAGCCACGCCCCTCCCAAGAGCGTCTTGATGGAAAACGTCTTGTCGGGCCGGAAGAACATGCCGCTGATTTCAAGATCGCGCACGCGGTCGGCGCGGTAAACCTTCACCGTCTGCGTGTCGACACAGCGCCCGGCGAGATACCACAGATCCCGGTCGAACATGACGCCATAAGGTTCGACATCATGTGCCTTCGCGGTGCTGCGCGACGGATTGACGTGATCGAACCGGACACGTTTGCCATCCAGGATACCGGCCATGAAACCATCCAGTGCCCTCTGCCAGTCTTCCGTCGGTTCCGCCTTGGTGCCGGCGTGGAAGATATCGGGCGGAATGGGTTCGATGCCGACGATCTTGTCCGCCTCTTTGAGCAGTCCGTGCACCGTTTTCGGAAGGGTTGCCAGCAGCTTCTTTTCGGCCGATGCCAGATCATTTGCCAGCGGCACGGTCCGGCTACTGCGCACCAGCGCCATGGCGGCCAAAAGCGCGGCCGTCTCGTCGCGTGACAGGGCCACAGGCGGCTGCAGATAGCCGCTCGCAAGCCGGTAGCCGCCTTCCGCTCCGCGTTCCGCATCGACAGGCACACCCAGGGCGATCAGCCGGTCGATGTCCCGGTAGATTGTCCGGAGGGAAACCTGGAAGCGTTCGGCAAGCACGGTCGCCGGAACGAGTTTGCCGCCTGTCAGCAGCAGCAGGATGCCGAGCGCGCGTTCAATCGGGTTCATGAAAAGGGACCTTGGACGGTTGTTTCAAAAAAAATCATATCCCGGGAACAGAACGAGATCAAACCTGACTCACAGCTGTCAGGATTGACCTGCCATCTTGTCCTTGTCGCCGCGAAACGGCGGCGATGATCCCCGAGGAGTTGAGAGATGAGCTATGAAATTGACACCGTTTTCCGCAGCCGTGCGCACAGCCGCAGCATTGTGTTCACCGTTCTTCGTGTATGTGCCGACGAGCTCCGCCGGTATTTTCGCCGCCGGACAACTGCCCGTGCCCTTTCTCATCTGAATGAACAGGAGTTGAAGGACATTGGCCTCAGGCGCACCGAACGCGGATACAGCGAACTGCACCAGGACCGTTATGGCGCGGATTTCTGGAGATAAGACCGGCCGGCGGCTGGCTTTAAGCAGTCAGTCGCCGGTTTTTCGCAGGAGGGTCTTCACCTCCGGCTTGTTCCACAACAGGAACATCACCACCAATGCGGTCAAGGCACACGCGATCACGATGTAGAACGGCAGGTCGAGGTTGATCCCGATCAGCTCGCCCCCGATCAGCGACATCGCGCCCGCATTGAACGTAAAGACCGCAATCGTCATGCCCATCACCCACCCCTGTTCTTCCGGGCCGACCGATGCCGAGAAGATCGACAGCAAGGTCGGATAGGCGATGCCGAATATGAAGAAGAAACAGAAGATCGGTACATAAGTCAGCGGACCGTCCGGCGACAGGATGAACATGCATGTCGCCAGGATCCAGACGATGAAATTCACCGCAAGGATTCGCTCTTTTGTGAAGCGCTTCTGCACGGGCACCACGAAGAAGGTGCTCGATATCGCGATGGCCGCCCCGATGGTCATCATCGCGATACTGCTGCCGAGAACACCGTAGCCGAACCGGCTGGTCAGGTAGTTGTCGACGAAGACATAAAACGTCACGTTTGCCAGATGAAAGAAGAACAGCACGATCGTCAGCCGGATGACGAGCGGAAAGTCCTTGATACGCCAGAGCGTTTCGAAGATCTCCGCTGGCCGCAGCGCAAAATCTTCCCGCTCCGCCGGATCTTCCTTGTAGAAGAAGAGGACCAGAACAACGGCGATCGCAACCAGGACAAGACTCGCAAAGAAGGGCAGTTTTATGCTGGCGAGACTCCCGATCAGGATCGGGTCGGACAGGAACCCGCCGATCAGCGGGCCGCCGACGAGACCAAAACTGATGCCGAGCATGATGTAGCCCATGTTTCTGGAAAGGTCCTCGTCATCGGTGCTGCCATCCACCATGGCCGCCTGGGCAATCGGCTGGTTGCCGGCGGTCAGTCCGGTGATCGCCCGCCCGAGAATGAGCAGAAGAAAGCTGTTGGCATAAAGCGCGATGATGGTGAGGGCGTAGCCGGCGAACGCACCGAACAGGCAGATCAGGATGGCGTTCTTGCGCCCGATCTGGTCCGACAGTTTGGAGATATACGGGGCTCCGAAGAACCAGCAGATGAAAAAGATGCCGATGATGAGCCCGTAGTTGAAATGGCGGGCCGCGGTCGACGTGTCCTTGGCCAGGATCGACGTGCTCGGTTCCATGATCAGGCCGTTGATGATCGGAAACACCAGCCCCTGACCCAGAAGGTCAACAAAAACGACAAAAACCATGGTTATTTTGGCAATAGGTGACATGGCCCCCTCCTGTCAGGAGAAAGCCTAGAGCCATTTTCGACAAAACTGAAGCTTTCCATAGAATGCAGCGTTGCGCCTGGGCTCCCCAAGCGCGCCTTGTCCCACGGCGGCGGCACCACCGCAGGCAGCTTTCAGGACCATTGAAAAAGGCGGGGCTGACCCCGCCTTGTTGGTTTCATCTGAGAGCCAGTGGCTATCCAGCTCAAACGGCTGTCCGAGCTGCGCCGCAGCTCAGACTGGTTTATGCGCATCGTACTGCCCGTGTTGCCGGAACCTTTCCAGATAGGTCGGCAGGATGCTGGCCAGCGTGGCGGGATTGATGCCGATGCCCTCCAGCGTACGGCCGTCTTTGATCGCGGTTTCCGAAACCACATTGTCCGTCTTCAGGAGTTCCACCTGATCGGCCGTCAGCGGTGCTCCCGGAAGAAGCTGCATGCAAGCCGAAAGCGGCGGCACAGTCCGCATCGGAAAAGCGCCAGCCGGGGA
>Ga0207422_1004631_pt1 | contig 11054 bp, 10 predicted proteins | sample MarCyaLeptolynsp_FD_187757 | JGI IMG/M metagenome (GOLD analysis project Ga0207422, IMG submission 187757) | Marine cyanobacterial communities from Panama - species 1 Leptolyngbya sp. (SPAdes) | ecosystem: Environmental > Aquatic > Marine > Unclassified | place: Panama: Panama City | collected... | reverse complement strand
CGCAGCGAGGACCTGCTCGACGACCTGTACGAGCAAGGGCGCACGGTGACGCCGGAGATTCTGGCGCTGCTGTTCTCGACGGCGGACGTCTTGGTGGACTTGGCCGCCGGACATACGCAAGGCGACGAGATGGCCGCGCGAGTGGCGGAGCTGTTCAACGGCTATGACGCCGCGATGGAGGCTTCGTCGGCGGACGTGGAGAGCTTGGCGGACGCGGTGGCCGAGCCGCCGGAAGCGGCGGAAGAAGAACCGTCGATCGCCGCCGTCGAGGCGGAGGCCGAGGAGCCTACGGAGCCGGAAACGGAGCAGCAGGAGGCGGCTGCGTCGACGGACGCCGCCTTGTCGGACGAGTTGCTGGAGACGTTCCGGGAGGAATCGGACGAGCACTTGGCCACGGTCAACGAGCATCTACGCGCGCTGCAGACCGACCCGCAGCAGCGCGAGCGCGTGCAGGAGATCCGGCGCAGCATCCACACGATCAAGGGCGCGGCCGGCGTGGTCGGCCTGCAATCGGCGTCGCGGCTCGCGCACAGTTGCGAGGACCTGCTCGATCGGTTGTATGAAGGCGATACGGCGCCGACTCCGGTGGGGCTGGATCTGCTGTTCGCCACGACGGATACGTTGGACGACATTGCTCACGGCCGGGCTTCAGGGCCTGAGCTGGAGCAGCGCATCGATCAGCTCTGCGAAGGCTTTGAGCGGCAGAGCGCCGCCACGCCGACCGAACCGGTGGCGGCGGAGCCGATTCCGGCGGTGGAAGAGCCGAAACCGGAAGCGACGCCGACGCCGAAACCGACAGCGGCCGCGCCGGCCAAGCCGGCCTTGCCGCAGCCCGAACCGCCGACGTCGAAGCCGGAACGTTCGACGCAGTACGTGCGCGTTTCGCTCGATCGGATCGAGGAACTGATCAAGCTGGTGTCGGAGCTGATGGTCAACCGCTCGGCGCTCGACCAGCACTATACGCACTACACGCGGGAGGTCGGCGAGATGGGACTCTCGGTCGATCGTCTGCGGCGGCTGACGTCGAAGCTCGAGACCGAGTACACGGTGGGACAGTTGCTGGACGCCTCCGGGGCGCAGCGCTCGCGCATCCCGACGATGACGCCGGATGCGATGACTTCGTCGACGAAGGAGTTCGACGAGCTGGAGTTCGACCGCTATACGGACTTCCATCTGATCTCACGTGATCTGACGGAGACGTCGGTCGATTTGGGATCGGCGAACACGCAGTTGCGCGGCGTGGCGGGCGATCTGCACGCCTCGATTTTGCGCGTGAACCGGCTGTCGTCGGACGTACAGGACCGGTTGATGCGGCTGAGCATGTCGCCGGTCTCGTCGATTGAGAGTCGACTGCACCGGACGGTGCGCGTCACGGCCGGGAAGCGGAACAAGCTGGTGGACTTCCGCTTGGAAGGCTCGGACGTCGAACTGGACAAGGGCATCCTGGAAGACGTGGTGGCTCCGCTTGAGCACTTGCTGCGCAACGCGGTGGACCACGGGATTGAGACGCCGGAAGAACGGACGGCGGCGGGCAAACCGGAACGCGGAATCATCACGATCCGAGCGCTGCTGGAAGGCACGCAGGTTTCGATTGAAGTTCGCGACGACGGCCGAGGCTTGGATCCGGAGAAGCTACGGACGAAGGCGGTCGAATCGGGCCGCTACAGCGGGGCGGAAGCCCAGCGGATGACGGATCGCGAGCTGTATTCCCTGCTCTTCCAGCCGGGCTTCACGACGGCGGAAGAAGTGAGCGACATTTCGGGCCGCGGCGTCGGCTTGGACATCGTGCGCTCGACGGTCCTGGGCCTCAACGGGGCGATCATCACCGACTCGGAGAAAGGCTTCGGAGTCACCTTCACGATCCGACTGCCGACGACGTTGGCGGTGACGCGCGTGCTGATGGTCGAGTCGAACGGGCACAACTTCGCGGTGCCGGCTCACTCGGTCAATCAGGTGCTGCGCGTGGAGCCGAGCCAATTCCGCAGATCGGGCGGAAAGCGGATTCTGGAGCATGAGGGTCGGACGCTCGACGTGGTCCGTTTGGCGGAGGCGCTGGACCTGGACGGCGAACCGAACCAGCCGGACGAGAAGGTACCGGTACTGGCGGTCGAAGCGGGGGATCGGATCTTTGCGCTGGTGGTCGACCAGATGCAGGATGCCCGAGAGATCGTCGTCAAGACGTTGGGCGGCCTGCTTCGTCACGTGGAGGGCATCTCCGGCGCGACGACGATGGGCGACGGATCGGTGGTGCTGATCCTCAATCCGGCCGAGCTGAAGGAGCCCACGGGGCCGCGTCTGAAGCGCGACGAAACGCAAGCGAAACGGAAGACGACGGTACTGGTCGTGGACGACTCGCTGAGCGTCCGCCGGGTTCTGACGAACCTATTGGGCGCGAGCGGCTTCGAGACGCTGGTCGCGAAGGACGGCGCCGAGGCGCTGGAGCTGCTGGAGACCACGCGACACGCGCCGGATGCGATGTTGTTCGACGTGGAGATGCCGCGGATGGACGGCTACGAGCTGGTGTCGGCGGTACGCGGCCAGGAGCGATTCACGACGACCCCGATCGTCATGTTGACGTCGCGCGCGGGAGAGAAACACCGCGCGAAGGCGTTCCAACTGGGGGCCACCGACTACCTGGTCAAACCGTTCCAGCAAGACAAATTGTTGGGCACGCTGGAGCGAGTCATCGCCGAGGCGCAGGAGGTAGCCGGCTAGCCCTCTGGTACTAGTCGCGAAAGCCGTTTGAAGTTTGTCACCCCGTCCAGCGGGTGATACACTCACGGGTGAAGAGTCCGTTTTAGAGTCAGCCTGGGTGAGAGCCTATCGAGGCGCAGAGAGTTTCGGTCCGTGTAAGTCCGCAGATTCCTCGCAGTTAGTCCCCGAAAGTTTGCAATCAGTCCGGCACGAGGAACACGTTTTGAAGAACATCTTTGTTGGTAACTTGAACTACTCCGCTTCAGAAGACGAAGTGCGCCAGTTGTTCGAGCAGTATGGGACCGTGGATCGGGTGAGCATGATCACCGATCGTGACACCGGTCGCCCGCGCGGGTTCGGTTTCTGTGAAATGCCGAACGACGAGGAGGGCGATCAAGCGATTGAGGCCCTGAACGGCGTCGAACTCGGCGGTCGTCGTTTGAACGTGAATGAAGCACGTCCGCGCGCGCCCCGCGGCGGCGGCGGCGGTGGCGGCTACGGCGGCGGAGGCGGCGGCGGACGTCGCGAGCCTCGCTGGTAGTCCTTCGCGACAGACCGGTATAGCGCGCGGGTTCGCCCGCGAGAAACCATCGTAAGGGAACGAATTTGAGACCCCGGCGTCATGTCCGGGGTCTCTCTGCAAGCGCACTCTGGATTCACGACAACCGTCGTCCCGGAGACTACCTTGCAAATTCGTTCCCTTCTTCTTTGCTCCCTCATTTGCGGCTTCGCCCTGGCGGCGAGCGTACCGGCACACGCCGAGGATTCCTACTTGATCACGCCTGAACTGCGGGCGGAGTTGGAGAAACCTCGCTACTTTGAAACGACGTCGCCGGAGGACCGCTTCGAGCAGAGCAAGCGCCGCTGGAAGAAGGCCTGGATCGGATCCTGGCTGGCCTTCGCGGCGGTGAACCTGGTCGACGCTCATTCCTCTCAAGGTCACGGCGAAGCGAACCCGTTCCTCCGCGGATCGGACGGCGGCTTCGCGAACGGTCGGGCGACGGCGGTGAAGGGCGCGCTGGGCGCCGGATTCTTCCTCTGGCAGCGACACCTGATCAAGAAGAACCCCGGGCACAACTACTACAAGACGTTTACGTTCGCGAATACGGCGGCGACGGGCGCGATGGGCGCGGTGGCGGCCCACAACTACACGCTGGACTAAGGGCGACTACGGCCGACGCCGGGTGACCGACCGCCGCCGTTCGGCCAAGATGAACTCGCCGGGGGGCAGTTGGGCGGGTTCGAGATCGGGGTCGGCTCGGGCGCGGGCGAGCCAGCAGCGCCAGCGGGCGGTGGTCAGGGGGCCGACGACCGCGGCGAGCAGGTCGAAGCGAGCGCCTGCGTCGGACGGCTCTCCCAGCCGCACCGGCGTTCGCCAGCGCCCTCCCGAGTCGACCGGGATGCGATCGCCGCCCTGAGGCCACCAGCCTCCCTGCCCTTCCCTTCGCGCCAGCAGCCAGAGATCGGCGTCGGGCGGCAAGCGCGCGCGGCCTTCGATGATCGCTTGGCCGCCGACCGGTTCGAGCGGCGGCCGGATCGAGACGCGGGCTTGGGAGCCGAGTTTCCCTAGGCGTCGGCGGAGGGCGCCGATCGGGCCGGCTGTCCAAGATAGCGGAGGCAGCAGCGTCCGCTGATGGAAGCGCTGGCGCTCCCAACCGTCGCCCAGCGGGTTGAACGTCGGAGCGTCGGTCCGGCGAAAGAAGGCTGTTCGGCCGGTGCGCAGTTCCAAGCGGAACATGGGATCGCCGCGCAGGAAGCGGGCCAGTTGAGCGACGGCGGGGATTTGGAGGTCGTCGAGGATCAGCCACCCGCCGGGTCGGATACGCGGATAGAGATGGAAGTATTCGAGTTGGGGGAAGGGGTAGGCGTGCGGGCCGTCGAGCAGGACGGCGTCTAGAGAGTCGGGCAGATGCGCGTCGGGCAGCGTTCGTTGGGAGGGGCCGAGGACGAACCGAACCGTGTCGGGGCGAACCAGGGGCGAGGCGGCCAGACGCGCGACGGAGGCCGGGTCGTTGGTGAAGGCCCAGTGATGTTCGACGAGACGGGAGAAGACGGCGGTGCTGGCGCCGGCGCCGGTTTCGGCGGTGCGGACGGCGCCGCAGGCGGTCAGAGCCGCGCAGAGGTTCCTCAGGGCGTCGGTGGAGAGCGCCTGGCGCGGCGAGAGTTCGTTGGCCGCTTCTAGGATCGCCGGGAGCACGACGATCGGTCGGATGCAAACCGAGGGCCGGTCGGATGGGGGCCGTTTGCGCTCCGGGCGTTAGGATCGTGGACGAGGTTCGATGAGCCGGCTGGGCCGAGGGCGAAGTGGTCGAACTCTGTATCCTTTATCACTTTCACGCGGCGGACGAGATCACGTTGCAGCACTTTGAGTTGCTTCTATCCCCCGGAGAGCAAGCCGGATTGGAACTGGTTCCGGCAAGAGGAGCTGAACAAGCTGCCGGAGGGGACCGACCGTTCGCCGGCGGCGTCGTGCCCTACGCGTCTGCCAGGGCTCGGGCTTTGGGGCGGACTCGGCATGCCGAGTCCCTACAGGCTGAGCCCGAGACAGGCGTCAAAAATGAATGACGGAAACGGACGTAAGTAACGGAATCTAAGAATCTTACTTGCGAGGCCATGTCGCTGCGGGCGAGGCTTCACGTGCGGCCGTGGTCACGGGCTCACGCCCGCGGCACTGTTGTTCGTTCGCCAGCGGTCGTGGGGAGTTGGATGGTCGTTGTATTTTTCACAGCCCCTCACGTACCGGGCTCTGCCGGATCTGGCCGTCGTTGGTTTTTTGCAGGCGCTGAGGGTTAGAGTGCGGCGTAGATCTCTTCATGGAGCCGGGCGATGCGACGCCAATGGAGGTTCTCGAGAGCGAAATCGCGGGACGCGGCGGCGACTTGAGCCCGGCGGGCGGGTTCGTTGAGGTAGCGGAGGCAGAGGGCGGTCATCTCGCTTGGGTCGGAGGCGAGCGGGAACACGGAGCCGCCGCCGTAGTCGGCGATTCCTTCGCTCGGGCCGGAGACGACGGGCAGACCGCAGGCGAGCGCTTCCACGACGGCGTTGACGGCGCCGGAACTCTTGAGCGGAAGCAGCAGGGCGGTGGCTCGGCGATAGGCGTAGCGCAGTTCGGCGTCGCTGAGACGGCTGTGCCAGCGGACGCGCGGATTCCGGCGTAGGGCGCGCAGGGCGATCCGGGTTTTCGGTTTGACGAGCAGAGGCGGGACGACGAGATCGAAGCAGACGTGCGGATGAGCGGCCGAGACGGCCTCGATCACTTGGCGGAGTGTCGGCAGGTCGCGACTGTTTTCGCCGACAAAGAGCAGCGTGGGCGGTCGGTGCTCGAGCGGGTCGCCGGGACTGAAGAAGTCGACGTCGACGCCGTGGGGAATGAAATGGGCGCGAGTCTGGGGCGACTGTCGAGCGATCTCTTCGATGCCTTGGCGGAAGAGGACGACGGCGGTGTTCAGACGGCGAAGGTCGGCCGTCAGTTCGGCGTGCCAGCCGAGGGACTGGCTGAGGGGATGGTGGACGGTGGCGACCACTCGGGCGGGATCGATCTCTTGCTCGCGGACGAACGGGTGGTGGCGCTCAAAGTAGTGGAGGTGGGCGACGGCGTCGGGGCGCGCGCGTAGTTCCTGGGCCAGCGCCTCTTCTTCAAGGCGGGTGCGGGGAGAGCAACACCAGGCGCCGCCGCGCAGTCGAGCGGAGAGGTTGCCGCGGAGCCAAGCGAACGGACGGGGAGCGACGCGGACGACGGCGGGATCGGCCTCTTGAAGGTGGCGGAGGAAGAGGTCGTAGCCGGAATGGGCGCCCATCCAGTTCCAACGGTCGGAGAGGTGGATGACGGGCTTCACGCACGGTCTCCCGGATCTCGGGTGCGAGTGCGATCGGGACGGAAACGGCCGGCGAAGAAGCCGGCGGCGCGGGAGACGATTTGCAGGAGGTCGAGCCAGGCGTATCCGGCGGACTCCCATCGTGACCGGACCGAGCGCGACCGGACCGAGCGTGACGGGGCCGAGCGCGGCAGGACGAGGCGATAGGGGACGGCGGCGAGCGCGCGTAGGGCGTCGCGCAGGGTTGCGAGGAGCGACACGCCTTGGAGTCGGGGGCGGTAACGACGGTAGAGAGCCGCATGGCCGAGCCCGTGACGGTAGGACTGGCGGCACATGGCGGCGACGGTCTTTCGGTGGCGATGGCGGACTACGGCGGCTGAGGCGGCGACCAGGCGGTAGTCCGTCTCGCTGGACATGCGCCAACTCATGTCGGCGTCGCCGCCTGAAATCCAGCGGTCGGCGAAGCCTCCCAGCTCCGACCACGCGGCCTTGCTGTAGAAGGCGTTGGCCGTCTGCGCGTAGGGGAGGAAGGGGTGTTCGAGAGAGCCCCGTTCGGACAGGGTTTCGAGGTCCAACTGGCGGCGCTCGACCCAGGTCGTGCCGGGGGCGTGTCCTCGGACGACGCCGCAAACGCAGCCTACGGCGGGATCGTCGAACGGGCGCAGTCCTTCGGCGAGCCAGTCGGGCTCGGGCGAGCAGTCGGCGTCGGTGAAGGCGAGGAGGGGGGCGCGGGCGAGCTCGGCGCCCCGGTTGCGAGCGGTGTAGGAGCCGCCGCGGCTCGGCAGAACGATCACCTGGGCGCCCAAACGGCGGGCGATCTGGGCGGTTTGGTCGGTCGAGGCGTCGTCAACGACGATCACCTCATAGGCCTCGGCGGGCAAGGTCTGATTGCGGAGGGCTTGGAGACAGGACTCGATGAGGCCGGCGGCGTTTCTGGCGGGGATAACGACGGAGACGCGCAGTTGGTTCGGGTTCGGGCCTTCCGAGGGACGCGGCTGCGGATCGCTGGAGCGCTGGGCCATTCGGTCGGAGGCGGTCAGTTCAAATCCGGTAGACAGGTCGGCGGGCCGATCAGGAGAATGGGTCCTTAGGGCGAGAGATCCGGTCGCAGGGCCGTGACCCGATGAGCCTCGATCGCAACACTCTCAACACCGGCCCGCTGGTCTCGGTCATCGTTCCCGTGCTCGACTCGGAGGGGGAGTTGGCCGATTGTTTGGGAGCGCTTTCGCGCCAAGACGCGGATTTCGCCTATGAGGTCATCGTAGTCGATAACGGGTCGGCGCGTCCTCCCGTCGACCTGGTGCGGGCGCACCCGCCGGCGCGCTTGATCGAGGAGCCGAAGCGCGGCAGCCACGGCGCGCGGCAAACCGGCGTGGAGGCCTCACGCGGCCGCTTTCTGGCCTTTACGGACGCCGATTGTCGCCCCGATCCGGGTTGGCTTCGGAAGGGAGCGGCGAGGCTGGAGCGCGACGAGCGCTGCGGGATCGTGGGCGGCGCGATTGAGTTGACCGTCGGCGACGAACGGCGCCCGACGATGGCGGAGCGCTATGAGTTGGCGACGGCGTTTCGGCAGCAGGAGTACATCGAGCGGTGGTCGTTCGCGGTGACGGCGAATCTGCTCATTCGGCGCGAGGTGCTGGACGAGGCAGGCGGCTTTGACCGGAGCCTGGCTTCAGGCGGGGATCTGGACCTCGGGCGGCGGGTCGCGGAGGCCGGGTATGAGGCGGCGTACGAGCCGGAGGCGGTCGTTTTCCATCCGGCGCGCGCGACCCTGGCCGAGATTCGGAAGAAGACTCGACGGGTGATCGGCGGCTTGCACCAGATGCGACGAAAGGGCGCGTATTCGCTGCGGGATCTCGCTCGGGATCTGCTCTACGACTGGCCGCTGCCGGGCGACGTTGGGAAGCTCATACGCGGCATGGACGAGCCGGGAGCGGGGCCGCGACTCCAACTGCTGGCGATGCTGGCGTACGTGAAGACGCTGCGGCTGACTCACATGGCCTCTCTCGACTTGCGCGAGCGGCTGGCAGGGGGAGAGCGAGGTTGAGCGCACGAGTCGCAGTGCTGATGCCCGCGTTCATGGGCGGCGGGGCGGAAGCGGTCTGCTGCTGGATTTTGCAGGCGCTCGACGACTACGACGTGACGCTGTTTACCCTGACGCCCCCGGGGCTGGAGCGACTGGACGCGTTCTACGGCACGAGTCTGGCCGGGCGCGAGATTTCGGTCGTCTGCCCGCTGCCGGATTGGATGGCCGAGCGGGCGCCGCGCTTCTTCGGCAACGTGTCGCCGCTGCACCCTTGGCGGCAGCACTTCACGGCGAGGGCGTACCGCAAGCGGGCGGCGGAGTTTGATCTCGCGATCGGTTCGTACAACGAGATGGACTTGGGCGAGCGCGGGATCCAATACGTCCACTGCCCGCAGTTCGTATTGGGAAGCCGCTGGTTGCGGATGCTTTGGGGATACTCGCAGGCGCGGATGACGTCGAATGATACGGTCGCCTGCTCGCGCAACGTGGCCGACCGCTACGAACGGCTCCACGGCGCGGCGTGCGGCGTGCTGCATCCTCCGACTCCGGGAGACGTGAAGGCGCGGGCGTGGGAGGAGAAAGAGCCGTTGGCGGTCGCGCTGGGGCGGATCGTACCGGCGAAGCTCGTGTCGGAAGCGATCGACGTGATCGAGCAAGTGCGGGAGCGCGGCCACGAGATCCGGATGGAAGTGTGGGGCGCCGCTCCGAACGCCGAGTACTTGGCGGCGCTGCGGGAACGAGAGGCGGCCTGCGACTGGCTCCATATTGAGGCGGACGCCGGGCGTGCGGAGTACTGCGAGGCGCTGAGTCGGGCGAGATACCAACTGCATTTGCACGACGAGTCGTACGGAATCGTGATCGCCGAGGCGGTCCAGGCCGGGGCCGTTCCGTTCGTGCCGGATCACGGCGGACAGTTGGAGATCGTCGGGGATTGTCGGCCGATTCTGTTTCGGGACGCGGCGGATGCGGTCGACCGGATGGATGCGTTGCTGAGTGACGAGGCGCTGTTGGCGGACGTGCGTGAACGTCTGCAGGACGGCGACGGCATCGTATCGCCGGAGCAGTTTATGGACGAGGTTCGAGGGCGGGTCGAACGAGCGTTAGCGGCTGCGTGACCGCCAAGCGAGTCGGGCGCGGCGGATCGCGCGGACTAGGCCGAGGCGGTGGGCGGCGCTTTCGAGGCGGTATAGAAGCGACTGGAGTCGGATGCGCAGGCCGGCGGGCGGGGGCGTCTCTCGGTCTTTCTCGACGTCGGACAGCAAGGCGTCGAGATAGGCGAGGCGGACTTCGCGCCGGAATGCCTGGGGATCGCCGGTCTCGGGATCACGCGGACCAACGCTGCGCGCCTGCCGTTCGCGCTGAGCGACAGCGAGTGCGTCCGGCGTGAGGCCGGAGGCGAGGTCGGAGGCGGCCTGGGCTCTGGCGCGGTCGAGGAACCAACTCCGCTCGATGCGTTCGGCGGGCACGAGGTGGTCGACGACCATTGCCGGCACGTAGTAGGCGTATTTGCGACCGACGCGCGAGACGATCTCGTTGTCCTCGTTGCTCAGCAGACTACCGGGACGCCGCCCCAGGTTCTCATCGAAGCCGCGGCCGTCGGCGAAGACTTCCCGGCGGAAGGCCATGTTGGTTCCGACGATCCATTCGTCCGCACGGATGGGGCGCGCCGCGTTGCCGAGATCGAGGCCGGAGAGCATCTGTTCGAGTTCTTCGTAGAACCACGGCGGCGGCTGGGCGGAAGGCAGGCGAACCAGGGATCGACCGCCGCAGATCTTGGCGCGTGGGAAGCGGCGAAAGGCTTCAAGCGTCGACGCGCACCAGGAGGCGTGCGGACGGGCGTCGTCGTCGATGAAGGCGACCACGGCGCCGCGGCTCTCGCGGATGCCGCGATTGCGGGCCGCGGATAGGCCGGGGGTCTCGCACAGGACCATCCGGACGGACGGAGAGGGCGCGTTCCACGGACGGCGAGAGGGGGTCGGCGTGTTGTCGACGACGACGACCTCGCATCGGAGGGGATCGAAGCTGGGGTCGGCGAGGACGCTCTGGACGCAACCATCGATCAGGTCGTAGCGCCCGGAGGTGCAGACGATGATGCTGAGGTCCACGTCCGAATCCGTCGACACTCATCGAGCTTGGCCTGCGGGGCGGCATGCGTGCAAGTCCGTTGGGCCGCTGCCCCGAAGCGATTGCGAGTGGCCGCCGAGTTGCGACCCGGTCCGCCAGGATGACCGTTCAGGAGGCTGATGTGAGGACCCATGCGCACCAAGAGGAGTCGTTGCAGGCTCTGCAGAGCATCTTGATCTCGCCGCAGATTGAGAGTCGGCTGACCCATCTGGAAGGGGTGGTTGCGCGGTTGATCGAGCGGCTGGACGAGGGCAAGCCCTTTGAACAGAACGTCGTGGCCGCAGTCAAACCGCAGATCGATAAGATCGAGAGCGAGCGGTTGAGCCGGGGCGAGTTGGCGCGATGCTTGGTCGAGATCGCGCGCGGACTGGAGTAGCCGTCGACTGTCTCATGGC
>Ga0207422_1004630_pt1 | contig 11062 bp, 11 predicted proteins | sample MarCyaLeptolynsp_FD_187757 | JGI IMG/M metagenome (GOLD analysis project Ga0207422, IMG submission 187757) | Marine cyanobacterial communities from Panama - species 1 Leptolyngbya sp. (SPAdes) | ecosystem: Environmental > Aquatic > Marine > Unclassified | place: Panama: Panama City | collected... | reverse complement strand
ATGAGCTGGCTAAATGCCAAGACGAGCTGAGGTTGCTTCAAGATGATGCGGCTAAGTCCATTCATGGCCGTGAGCCAAGGCGCGATGCCCGCCTGCGCATTAGCAATTGCTACGATCCTACTCGCGCCCAACGCTGCAATTGCGGCCCCTCAGGCCCCGGCGTTGAGCTCGGCCCACCACGTCGAAGCCAGCAAACTGCGCTACCACAACAACGGCTCTTACACCGCGTACTTCCATGTCGAATACAAGCGCGATCACGACGGCAAACGAGTGCAATGCCGATTGGCGCCACCCAAGACCGATTTGATTCCAGTGGGTGGAAACAAAACGATCGATCTGTCCGGAACCGGTTGGTTCGTCCGCAACGGCAGTGATTCGGCTTGCCTCACCGAGCAAGGCCATATCCCGCTTGAAACCGAGGTCTGGGGGCGTGTGAGGATCTTCGGTGGAGAAGGCCAAAGCTGCCGCAAGAGCACGAAGGTGATCTACACGCGCGCTGGCGGGACAATGAAATACCGATCCGGTGGGACGACCTACAACAACAACCGCTGCAAGGTCAGCTCATGGCCGTGATAGCGGGTATCATCGGCCTGAGAACATGGCCGGAAAACCTAAAAAGCTGCGCTTTCCTACAACAGCTTAGTTGAGTAGCACCATTCGCACGCGTGCATGACCGCTGCGGATCATGCCTATTCGCTCGGCCGCACCGCGGCTGAGGTCAAGGACCCGGCCTGGGATGTACGGCCCACGGTCGTTGATCCGAACGGTGACAGACCGGCCATTGCGAGGGTTGGTCACTTTGACCCGGCTGCCAAACGGGAGAGTTTTATGCGCGGCGGTCATGGCGCGCATGTTGAAACGCTCTCCATTCGCGGTCAGTCGGCCATGAAATCGGCGGCCATAATAGGACGCGACCCCGAGGCCAAGATCACGCCCGGCTTCCTCGACGATGGGGTCAATCGTCGAAAGGTCGACCGCACCAGCGGGAATTGCGATAGGAGAAGGGGCTTGATTGAACGGAGCAAACTGCGCGGCAAAGTCCGAATTCGCCACATCTTGCGGGGTAAGTGCGCCAGCATCGATGTTAGCGTGAGCACTGGGTGCGATCAGGCACGAAGCGCCGGCAATCAACAATATTGGGCCGATTTGGGCCCGCTGCGAGCAACCACGCGCGCGCGGCGAGTGTGTTTGTTCCTCTCCCATACGCACGCAATATACCGCAGCCGGCGCTGTGGTTGCAAATCGCCTATGGATAAGTTGCGCATCTCAGGCGACCAACGCCATTGGAAAGCGCGCTCTTGCGCACTGCAGGGAGAGAGGGTCCCCGCGCGAGCGCCAACCACGAAGTGTCGTCGAGACGCATCGCAAATTCTGCGCCTGTCTATAGCCCGCAAAGCAAATGGGGCCGGCATTGCTGCCGACCCCACTCTCACCGGCGCGTGGGCGCTCTATCTCGCGGTCCGATCGGCGAACCTCTCATTCCGCGTTCCAGAGCGCACTTGGCGCCCGATGTCTCACCTCCACCGAAGTGGCGGGTTTCGTCACCGGCGCTCGCACCGGCATCCGACGTCTGCTTGTGAACAGTCGCTGCGTCTGTGGGCACAAGTCCCGCTTTCGCTGCATCTGCTCCTAGGGCAGGGCCGAGACCACTTCTCTTTCCGCCAGTTCTCTCAAACAGGCATTCAGGGCTTTCGCCTTTCGTACCCTCAAGCTCTGGCCCGATCCGTGGCCATCCGATGGATGAGCTTCGCGATCTCCTCAGGCGATCCAGCTTGCTATTGGCCTAAACCTCTTGCATGCCGTCTCTCGAAGTTCGCGCGGACAACTTCCATCGCGTCGATTGGTTTAGAAATTCTTTCAAAATCAGAGTGTTACCACTCAATTTTGAAATCTTTTCTCGCCCTTTCGATGATTAGAGACTGCGCTCTACGACCGAGTCGCGCAAGTCTAGCAACCCCGAGTTTTCCACTTTTGCCCAGATCATCTGTGGACGACGGTGGATAAGTCCTCGACTCATCGCAAACTGGCGATTTTGTGCTTGGTGAGACGCGAGCGGGGCCCGCTTGCGCGCCCATTTCGCTCAATTGCGACCCAAACGAGCTGCGTGCGAGTCGGTTCCCTTCAGCTACGAGTCGCGGCGGTTGTCGCGTTGCGCCAGCAATCGCAGCCGCAGAGCGTTGAGTTTGATGAACCCCTCAGCGTCGTGTTGGTCGTATGCTCCGGCGTCGTCTTCGAACGTAACATGCGCTTCCGAGTAGAGCGAGTTCGGGCTCTTGCGGCCAACCACGCTGGCGAGGCCTTTATACAGCTTGAGGCGGACCGTGCCGGTGACCTTGCCCTGGCTGTGATCGATTGCAGCCTGGAGCATCTCGCGCTCAGGACTGAACCAGAAGCCATTGTATATCAGCTCGGCATATTTGGGCATCAGCTCATCTTTGAGGTGCGCCGCGCCGCGATCGAGCGTGATTTGCTCGATTCCGCGATGCGCTTGGGCGTAGATTTCGCCGCCCGGCGTCTCGTACATGCCGCGCGACTTCATCCCGACGAAGCGGTTCTCAACCAAGTCCAGCCTTCCGATGCCATGTGTGCGGCCGAGGTCGTTGAGCGCGGCCAGCAAGGTCGCTGGCGACATGGCGTGCCCGTTCAAGGCGACACCGTCGCCGCGCTCGAAATCGATTGTGATGTATTCGGGAGTATCTGGCGCGTTCTCTGGATGGTTGGTGCGCGAATAGACGTAGTCGGGGGTTTCCTCCCACGGATCTTCGAGCACTTTGCCTTCAGACGAAGTGTGAAGCAGGTTGGCATCGGTCGAGAATGGGGCTTCACCGCGTTTGTCTTTGGGAACTGCGATCTGATGCGCCTCTGCCCACGCGATCAGCGCGGTCCGGCTTGTCAGATCCCATTCGCGCCACGGTGCGATCACTTCAATATTGGGATCGAGCGCATAGGCCGACAGTTCGAACCGGACCTGGTCGTTGCCTTTTCCAGTCGCGCCATGCGCAATCGCATCGGCTCCCGTCTCGTGTGCGATCTCAACCAGTCGCTTCGAAATCAAAGGGCGCGCAATCGAGGTGCCGAGCAAATAGTCGCCTTCGTAACGTGCATTGGCGCGCATCATCGGAAACACAAAATCGCGGGTGAACTCCTCGCGCAGGTCTTCGATAAAGATATGGTTGTCTGGAATTCCCATCGCGCGCGCTTTATCCCGCGCTGGCTCGATCTCCTCACCTTGACCGAGATCGGCAGTGAAGGTCACGACTTCGAGTCCGCGCTCGACGGTGAGCCATTTGGCGATAACCGATGTATCCAACCCGCCCGAATAGGCGAGGACGACGCGTTTGATATCAGACATTGTTCGATGCGTTCCTTTTGTCGCGCGCGCCCTATGACGGAGGGGAGTGCGATGCAAGACCGCTTTGCATCAGGCTGCTCTCGCATTTGCGCTAGTCGACCAGCGGATTTTGAGAACGCTAGGCTTTACGACAGCAATCATTGGGAGACTGTGCCGTGGATTTAGGCCTGAAAGGCAAGAAGGTGGTCATAAGCGCCGCCACAAGAGGTGTAGGCCGTGTGACCGCACGAACATTTCTTCAAGAAGGGGCGATTGTCTCGATCTGCGGTCGCCGACCCGGCGGTGGCGAAGGGTTTGAGCCTGGCCCGCAAGGCGGCGGGCATCCCCTCGCGCAAGACGGGGTTGCGGAAGCAATTGCCTACCTCTCCGAGTTTGGAGAGGTCCACGGTTCGGTCGTGGATTGCGCCGACGAGCAGGCCGTGCGGCGCTGGGTCGCAGAGGCAGGCGAAGCGATGGGTGGCATAGACATTGTCGTATCGAACGCGAGCGCGTTGGGAGGAGGGCCACCGACCCGCGAAGGCTGGGAAACGAGCTTTAACGTCGATCTGATGTCATCGGTTGCGATGTTCGAAAGCGCGTATCCCATGCTCAAGCAGGCGAGCAGCGCAGCGTTCGTGCAAACGGGCAGCGTCTCGGCGATCGAGGATCATCCCTTTGGCGAAAATTACAGCTACAGCGCAATGAAGGCTGCACTGATCAATTACGTCCATCAATTGGCGCACCGGCACATGGCAGAGGGCATTCGCTGCAACACCGTCTGCCCCGGACCCACCTTCATTGAAGACGGCAGCTGGGGATTCCTACAAGGCTATATGCCCGATTACTACGAGCACAATCTGGCGCGACATCCGGCGGGTCGGTTTGGGAAACCAGAGGAGATCGCGAATGCGATTGTGTTTGTCGCTAGCGAGCGTGCAAGCTGGATTATGGGAGAGAATCTGGTGGTCGATGGCGGCTATTCGACCCATGTGAAGTTTTGACCTGGCGATCAGCTCTTGAGCAAGCGTCGCTCCTCCGCTGCGATGTAGTCGCGTGTCAGCGGGAGCGTCTCACGGGTGCGGATGAACTGGATCTGGTAATTGCACATGCTGCCATATTCAAACACGGTGGCTGCGCCAGAGAGGTAGAATGTCCACATCCGATAGAAGCGTTCATCGTAAAGCGCGATGATCGCATCCTTGTTGGCGATGCAGTTGGCGTACCAACACCGCAGTGTCTTTGCGTAATGGATCCGGAGTGTTTCGATATCGCTCGCAATCAATCGGAATTTCTCGCTCGCTACGACCGTTTCCGAAAGAGCCGGAATATAGCCGCCAGGGAAAATATACTTGCGGGTGAAGGCATCAGTCGAACCCGGCGACCCCATCCGTCCGATCGTGTGGAGCAGCATCACCCCGTCATCGGTCAGCATATTGGCGCAAGCCTCGAAGAAGGTTTCGAACTGCGGTTGTCCGACGTGTTCGAACATTCCTACCGAAACGATCCTATCAAACTTGCGGCCTGCTGCCGCGAAATCGCGATAGTCGACCAATTCGATGCTGACGCGATCGGCAACACCCGCAGCAGAGACGCGCTCCTTGGCCAACGCGATCTGCTCTTCCGAGAGCGTTATACCGGTGACTTCGACTTCATAATTCTGCGCAAGAAAAATCGCCATGCCGCCCCAGCCACAGCCGATGTCCAGCACTTTCTGGCCGGGCTTGAGCGCAAGCTTGGCCGCTATATGGGCAAGCTTCGCGCGCTGAGCTTCGCTCAACGTCATATCGTCCTTCGGCCAGTATGCGCAACTGTACTGCCAATGGTCTTGGTCGAGCATCAAGGTGTAGAGATCGTTGCCGATATCGTAGTGGTGCGCGACATTGCTTTTCGATGTTATGCGGTTGTTGACCTTATCATAGGCGAAGCTCGCTTTGTTTGTGAGCCTCCGCAAGAAACTAGGCTTGCCGATATCGCCGCCTTCGTCCCAGCGATTGTTCGCGCGCAGCAGAGTCACCAATCCCATAATGTCGCCGTCTTCGATAAGAAGGCGGCCATCCATAAACGCTTCGGCCGCACCGAGCCGCGGGTCGAGGATAATATCACGCGGGACCCTATCATCGGTCAATCGTACCACGATCTCGGGAAAACCCTCGGTCGCTTCTCCATAAGTGCGCGCGTCGCCGTCAGCGAACACGACACCCAGGCGGCCCTTTGTGACGCCACGCGACAGAAACCGATCAAACAGTGCTTTGCTCATAAATCCAATCGTCCAATTTTGGGTGACCCGCCCCCGATCAAACCCATCTTCAAGAGCAGGCTTTTGCCGCTGTCAACGATGAGTTACACTGCTCACCATGGCTGAGAACAAGACTAAACCCACCGATGTATCCGTGGCGGAGTTCATTGACGCTGTTGAACCCGCCTCCAAGCGCGAAGACGCGAAGGTTCTGGACGCGTTGTTCCGCAAGGTTACGGGGCTCGAACCGCAAATGTGGGGCCCGACAATGATTGGGTATGGAAGCTATCACTACAAGTATGAGAGCGGCCGCGAGGGGGATATGTTGCGCACGGGCTTTAGCCCGCGCAAAGCGAAGCACTCGCTCTATCTCATGGGCGGGTATTGCGACGAGATTACTGCGAAGCATCGCGAAGACGCGTTGAGCAGGCTCGGCAAGTACAAGACCGGGGCAAGTTGCCTGTATGTCAATAAGCTGGCCGACATCGATCTCGACGTTCTTGAAGAGATGATCCGCGCTGATTGGGACACGATGAACAGGCTGTATCCTGAATAAGCGTGTTGATCTTGGCTTAACCCATTGGGTTGTCGATCGAGGGCGCGCAACTGGTGAATAGGCGTGGACCGGATTCCGTCATGTACACACAGTCTTCCGTGCGGACACCAAACTTGCCTGGAAGATAGATTCCCGGCTCGTTCGAAAAGCACATCCCTGCGGCGAGCCGCGCGTCATTCTCGCGCACGACAAATTGATCCTCGTGGACATCCATGCCGATGCCATGGCCGGTGCGATGCGAAAGCCCCGGAAGCGTGTAATCCGGCCCCCAGCCTTCGGCTTCGTAGTATCGGCGGACGGCATCATCGATGGCCCCGAACGTTGAGCCAAGCTGTGCCATTTCCATGACGATGTCTTGACCCTTCCGCGCAGTATCCCAAACGCGGCGCTGCTCGGCGTTGGCTTCGCCGTGGACCCAGGTGCGCGAAATGTCAGATTTGTAGCCGTGCACATCGCAGCCGCAGTCCATCAGGATGATCTCGCCTTCGCGCACAAAGTGAACCTTCTTTGAGCCATGCGGATAGGCGCTTGCCTCGCTTACCAACGCCAAAGCGAACGTCGGCCGTGAGCCGCGGGCACTGGTCGCTGCATTCATCAATGCCCTGATGTCGCTTCCTGTCATCCCGGCTTCAATTTTGGGATATATCTCGCGGTACGCTGCCATGGTTATGTCATTGGCAGCTTGCATTAATTCGATTTCGCGCGGGCTTTTGATCTGCCTGAGCGCGGAGACGATTGGCGAAGCGGAAACGATCTCCCGATCCGGCGCATCCGCTCTGAGCCCCTCTACGACGAAGAAACGTGTTGTACGTTCGAGCCCAATTGCGCCGGCCACTCCCCGGTCCTTGAAAACGCCACTAATCAAATCAAACGGACTTTGATGCTCTTGCCAGGTGCGAACCTCCAGTTCCATCACCATAAGCTCACGCAGTTTGCTCTCTTCGAAATCAGGCGCGACCACGACCGGTTCGCCGCTGGCGGGAACAACCAATGCGGTCAGGCGGCTGCCTCGTCCCCAGCCTAGGCCTGCGAAATATTGCATTGATGTGCCCGCTTCGACCACGATTCCAGCAATTCCTTGCCGCTCCATCAGGGCCTGCGCCGATCGGATACGCGCACGCCGCTCTGCATTCGATATCGGGGGGGGTAGGGGTGACTTTGCAGCGTCCTTTCCTGACTGAGCGGCCAGAGAAGACGCGCTCCCGGCCATAGCAAAAGCTGCAGTCGTTGCGGCGGTCGATTTCAGCATTTCGCGTCGGTTGTTCACACTCAATCCCTCATAGCTTCGTCAACCCGAACGCTAGCGGCGTGCCTCTCGGCTGCCAAATCATTTGCTGACGTTAAGGGCACTAGCGATTGCATTGCCATCCAAAACGAATAGACGAAGCGACAAACCAGCGCAGGGAGTGACGCATGCAGAATCTATTCGATGTATCGGGCAAAGTGGCAGTGGTGACCGGTGGGTCGAGCGGAATTGGCGCAATGATGGCCAAGGGGCTGCTCTCGAACGGCGCAAAGGTCTACATCACCGCACGCAAGCTCGAACGGCTCGAGGCGATGGCCAAAGAGCTGTCCGAGTTCGGCGAATGCGTCGCGATCCAGGCTGATATGTCGAAGGTCGAGGGAATTGAAGCGTTCCGTGATGAGGTCGCCAAGCGCGAGGACGCGGTCGACATCCTGATCAACAACGCCGGCGCGAACTGGGCGGCGCCGTTGGAGAGCTTCCCTGAAAAGGGCTGGGACAAAGTGATGGACATCAACATCAAGTCGATCTTCTTCACAATTCAGAAATTCGTGCCACTGCTCAAGGCGGCGGGTGATTCTGAGGATCCGGCTCGGGTCATAAACATCTCTTCGATCAACGGGATCCGTAATTCGGGCATGCCCACCTATGCCTATTCAGCGAGCAAATCGGGCGTGATTCATCTGACCGAGCACCTGGCTACTGATTTAGCGATGAGCCACATCAATGTGAACGCGATTGCGCCCGGTCTATTTCCAAGCGATATGACCAAGCAGATCGTCGATAACGAAGGCATGGTTGACGCGGCAATCAAACAGATCCCGCGCCGCCGGATGGGTCAGCCCGAAGACATTGCCGGGACTGCAATCTATCTCAGCTCGCGCGCATCAGCATGGCTAACCGGTAAGACGATTGCGCTCGATGGCGGGATGATTTCGACTGCGTGATAGCGGAGGTCAATCAGATACCAGCATACCATTGGTAGCCCGAGCGATCTTCCCAGTATCCGCCTTTACCCTCGCCGATGTCATCGAAGCTTGCAACCGCTTCGATCGCAGTGAGGTATTTGGGGTGCTTGTAGCCCAACTGACGTTCGATCCGCATGCGTAGCGGTGCGCCATTCTTTTCAGGGATCGGCTCGCCGTTAAGCTGGTGCGCGATAATCGTCTGTGGGTGATAGGCGTCGACCATATCGACGCTTTCATAATAATCCCTACCAGCGAGCGTGTCGGCGCAACGGAACACAATGAAGTTCGCTCCCTGCTGCACGCGCGCTTGGTCGAGCAACAGCGAAAGCTGCGGGCCAGTCCACTCGCCAATCGCGCTCCAGCCCTCGACACAGTCATGACGAGTGATTTGTGTGCGCTGGGGCAGGGCGCGCAGATCGTCCATGCTGAGCGAGAGTGGGTTGTCGACAAGTCCGCGCACTTCGACCCGCCAGTTAGGAAAACCGCTGGCGAGTTCCTGACGATACTCTTCGCTCTCGACTGTGATTGAACCATTGCCACGGAAAGTCGGTGAGCGTTCGGCGCGGGTGTATTCGGGTGCCAGCGCCTCGCGATTGGCGAGCAGTCGGTGCGCTTGGCGGTGCCAATCCTCAACCGCGTCGAACAGGCTTTCGCCAGTTTCGCTATCGGGGAATTCGGTGGTGCACGCGCTCGCGCCCAAAGCAGCGAACCCGGCGAAAAAGCTTCTACGCTTCAGGTGCATTGGTTTTCTCCACTTTGCCGCCAGTGATCATGTCGCGCAGCAGCCCAAACGGTCCGGCGAGCAACACCAGCAGAATATGAATGACGAAGAAGGCGAAGATTGCCCATGCAAAGATGAAGTGCAGGCTCCGCGCGCTCTGCCGCCCGCCCAAGATATCAACCAGCCATGGTGCAGCAGGTTCGATACCCGGGCTAATTGCAAGCCCCGTGAACACCATCATTGGCAGGATCACGCCAAGTACCAGCCCGTAGGTGAGCTTCTGCAGAAAATTGTACTTCGCGTCGCCATGATCGAAGTTGAGTTTCAAATGCTGGACGATGTCGCCAAGGATTGCCTTCGGGCTCCATTCGCGCGGGCTAGTCGCGATGTCGCGCCAGAAGTGCTTGTTGATGAGCATCGCGATCCAGATAAACAGCAATGAGAGCGCGAACACCCAAGCAGACAGGTTGTGGTAGTCACGCGCTTCCGCGAGATCGTAATTGCCTGGAATGGTTGCCCAGCCAGGGAAGCGCATCACGCGTGCCCACGCATCTGCCGGGTCAAAGCCATAATCGCCCCAGTATAGGTAGCGGTGGGCGTTCGATATGTTGAGACCCGTCATAAACAGCACGATAAGGGCGATGGCGTTCACCCAGTGCCATATGCGAGTGGATAGACTGTGTCGCTTCATTGGTCCCCCTCAATGATGCAGCCGGGCGGCTTAGGCTTCCCGAGCAAGATAGATGACGTCGCGGTCTTGCGAGAGCAGGTGCTGACCGCTGTCGATGAACAAAGTCGAACCCGAACGAAGTGCTCCTTCGACCAGGAACAGCGCGGCTTCAGCGATCTCGTCTGCGCCGGTCTTGCGCTCCAGCAAGTTGAGTCGGTGCGAGGTCTCGGTCTCGTCTTCGGTCTGATCGTGGCTGGCCAGAATCGCGCCCGGCGCGATGCCGTAGATCCGATCGTTGGTGTTGGTGGTGCCGATTGCAAGCATATCGATGGTCGACGCCAGCGCGTGTTTGCTCATCGTATAACTAAAGAAATCGGGGTTTGGGTTTTCGAGCTTCATATCGGTAACGTGAATCACATGGCGTCCGTCGCTCGCCCTGGCTTGAGCAAGGTATGTTTGGGCCATCCGGGCCGGAGAAATGGCGTTGATCTGCATTGCCTGTCTATTCGTTTCGGGATCGAGCGCGGTTACACCGTCATAGTCAAAAACTGACGCCGAATTGACTAAGCATCGCCAGTTGGGGATTCTTTTGGCCAATTCCTCAATCATACTTACTGCCGCGTCGCCATCGCCAAGGTCGCAAGCAATGACCTCCGCTGAGGGTAGGGTCGCCGCCAAGGAGTCGGCTTCATCGCTTGAAGATTTGTAATGAATGATCGTGTGCCAGCCGGCAGACGCAAAGCGTTTGACGATCTCAGCACCAATACGGGTTGCGCCGCCGGTTACGAGGACTGTCGGAATTGACATAATTTCTATTCAGCAGATTGTCTCGAACTTGGCTAGGGAGCGCTGGGTTTAATGGAGTTGCACACATGAAGCTGGACCTAATTGACGTGTTTGGATCGGGGCCTTTGAGTGGGAATCCCCTCGCAGTTGTGCATGGCGCTGATGATCTCGATGCGGAGGCAATGTTGAGCCTTACGCGCTGGCTCGGCTTTTCTGAAACGACCTTTTTATTGCCACCAACGGATCCGGCTGCGGATTATCGCGTACGAATTTTCTATCCTGCCGGTGAGCTGCCGTTTGCCGGGCATCCCACACTAGGGAGTAGTCATGCATGGCTGGCGGCCGGCGGCATACCGCAAGACGACGCTGTAATCGTTCAAGAATGCGGGGTGGGTCTGGTAAACGTGAAGCGCGACGGTAATCGGCTCGCGTTCAAAGCACCGCCACTAACCAAGAGCGGGCCGTTGACCGAAGACGAGCGAGAACTTGCAGTTCGCCTTACGGGGGTTGACCCGAACATGGGGGAATTCCAGCCGATTTTTCCTTGCCCG
>Ga0207422_1004629_pt1 | contig 11063 bp, 8 predicted proteins | sample MarCyaLeptolynsp_FD_187757 | JGI IMG/M metagenome (GOLD analysis project Ga0207422, IMG submission 187757) | Marine cyanobacterial communities from Panama - species 1 Leptolyngbya sp. (SPAdes) | ecosystem: Environmental > Aquatic > Marine > Unclassified | place: Panama: Panama City | collected... | reverse complement strand
CCCGCCATGAGCGTCAATTCACCGATCAGGGCCTTCGGTGCACCACCGGACAAGGGGCTGTCCACCCAGCGGATGCCACTGGCCGTCGCCTTTTCTGCAAGGGTCTTGGTGGCTTCAGGGTCGATGGAAGACATGTCGATCACCAGCGTGCCGTCCTTTGCGCCCGCGGCGACGCCGTTGTCACCGAAAACAGCAATATCGACAATACGCGCCGAATTGAGGCTCGTGATCACGAAGTCGGACTGATACGCCGCGTCTGCGGCGGACAAGGCCGCCACAGCGCCCTTTTCAACAAGCGCATCGACCTTTTCCTTGTCGAGGTCGAACACACACAACCTGTTGCCCGTTTCCAGAAGGCGCGTTCCAATAGCGCCACCCATGGCACCCGCACCTATCAAGGCGACGTTTTCACTCATTTTGCTTCCCTTTGAAGTTCCAAAAGCAGCTCCGCAACCACCGCGTCGGGAGACTGGTCTATCGACGCCTTGACCGTCAGCTCATCTGCATCCGGCGGCTCCAGTGTTGCGAGCTGGCTGTCAAGAAGGGCGACCGGCATGAAGTGCCCGTCGCGATGCTTCATACGTTCGCTCAAGACCTCGCGCGTGCCTTCAAGATACAGAAACGTCACCGGCTTGCCGGCACTGGCACGGATGCGCTCGCGGTAGATCCGCTTGAGCGCAGAACACGCAATCACCATCGGCCCGCTCGCCTCAGCCAGCTGACCGCCAACCTTGTCCAACCAGGGTTCGCGGTCGGCGTCGTTCAGTGGCTCACCGCGACTCATTTTGGCAATATTTTCAGCAGGATGCAGATCGTCCCCATCGAAAAACGAAGCACCGGCGGCCTTGGCAAACGCCTGTCCGATCTTGCTCTTCCCGCACCCGGAGACGCCCATGATCACATAGGCAGCGGTCACAGCGACACCGAGATGCCACCGTCGACAAAGACCGTGGTTCCGTTCACGAAGGACGACGCGTCCGAAGACAGGAAGATGCAGGTTCCAACGAGTTCCTCAACTTTGCCCCACCGGCCGGCCGGTGTCCGTTTTTCCAGCCATGCGCTGAATTCCGGATCATTGACGAGGGCCGCGTTGAGCGGCGTGTCGAAGTATCCCGGAGCCAGGCCATTGCATTGAAGACCGTATTTCGCCCAGTCCGTTGCCATACCCTTGGTGAGGTTCGCAACGGCTCCCTTGGTCATCGTGTAGGGTGCAATGCCGGGCCGGGCGAGCGCTGTCTGGACGGAACAGATATTGACGATCTTGCCCCGGCCACGCTTGATCATGTGCTGCGCCGCTGCCTGACCGACATTGAAAACGGAGGTTATGTTCGTCTGCAACAGCCGCTCGAACGCATCTGCCGGAAAGTCCTCCAGCGGTGTGCGGTGCTGCATCCCCGCGTTGTTTACGAGAATATCGATCGCACCTGTGCCTGCCTCGAAATCGTCAACGGCCTTCCTTGCCGCTTCGTGATCAGTCACGTCGAAAGCAAGCTCGGAGACCTTGAAACCTTCTGATTTCAGCGTTTCGGCAGCTGTTGCCAGCTTCGCGCTGTCGCGTCCGTTCAGGACGATTTCCGCACCAGCCTGCGCCATGCCGCGGGCAAGCGCAAAACCGATTCCCTGGGACGATCCGGTGATCAATGCCCGTTTGCCGGACAGGTCGAACAAGGCGAGACTCATCTGAATTCCTCTACAGAAACAATTGACACTTTCTTTTGTTATGTTATCGATAACATAACTTGTCAACCCGAGAGTAGCCAAAATGAGCAAGCCAGACATTCTTCAGGTCGGCCCCTACCCCGACTGGGATCAGATCCCGCTGGAAGACGCCTTCAACATGCACAAATACTTCGAAGCGTCCGATACTTCCGCCTTCCTTCAAAGCGTCGGTGGTTCCATCAGGGGGATCGCGACACGGGGTGAACTTGGGGCGGACCGCGCCATGATCGAGGCCTGCCCGAACCTGGAAGTCGTTTCCGTCTACGGTGTCGGTTACGACGCCGTGGACCTCGAAGCCTGCAGGGAAAAAGGCATTCGCGTTACCAACACGCCGGATGTCCTGACCAACGACGTCGCCGACCTCGGCATCGCCATGATGCTTGTGCAGTCGCGCGGAATGATTGGAGCGGAAAAATGGGTTCGAGACGGCAGCTGGCAGGAAAAAGGTCTCTATCCCCTGAAAAGCAGGGTCTGGGGCAAACGTGCCGGTGTCCTCGGTCTGGGTCGCATCGGTTTCGAGGTCGCCAAGAGGCTCGCAGGGTTCGATCTTGAGATCGCTTATTCCGATATTGCCGCAAAAGATTACGCACCGGACTGGACCTTCGTTGCAGATCCGGTTGAACTCGCCAAGAGGTCGGATTTCCTGTTCGTGACGCTGGCAGCCTCCGCTCAGACGCGGCACATCGTCAACCGGGAGGTGATCGAGGCCGTCGGCCCCGACGGCATGATCATCAATATCAGCCGGGCGTCCAACATCGATGAAGCTGCGCTGCTGGATGCGCTGGAGGCCAAGCGCCTTGGCTCGGCGGCATTGGACGTCTTTGAGGGCGAACCGGCGCTCAATCCGCGGTTTCTGGAGCTGGACAACGTGCTCCTGCAGCCGCACCACGCCTCGGGAACGTTTGAGACGCGCAAGGCCATGGGCAAACTGGTCCGTGACAATCTCAAGGCACATTTTGCAGGCCAGGACCTGCTGACCCCGGTTCTGTGAGGCAGGCATGAAAGCGATCGTAATTCACGCGGAAAAGGACCTGCGGATCGAAGAGCAGGAAGAACAACAGCCCGGTCCCGGCGAGGTTCAGATCAGACTCGCAGCCGGTGGCATATGCGGTTCGGATCTGCATTACTACAATCACGGCGGTTTCGGCCCGATCCGTCTCAAGGAGCCGATGATCCTCGGCCACGAGGTCTCCGGTCACATCACCGCGCTCGGGGATGGGGTTTCGGGACTTTCTGTCGGTCAGCTCGTCGCCGTATCTCCGTCAAGGCCCTGCGGCAATTGCCGTTTCTGCAATGAAGGCCGCCACAACCAGTGCCTCAACATGCGCTTTTACGGCAGCGCCATGCCCTTCCCGCATATCCAGGGGGCGTTCCGCCAGGTTCTCGTGGCCGACGCATCCCAATGCGCACCCGCAGACGGTTTGAGCTCAGGTGAAGCCGCGATGGCAGAACCGCTGTCTGTCTGCCTGCACGCGGCCCGGCAGGCAGGGGACATGATGGGAAAGTCTGTGCTGGTGACGGGCTGCGGCCCCATTGGCATTCTGTGCATACTCGCGGCCCGTAGGGCCGGTGCGGATCTCGTTGTCGCAACAGATCTCAGCCCATTCACGCTGGAAATGGCCAGGACGGCCGGCGCGGATCTGACCATCAACATGGCCGAGAATTCTGACGGCCTGGACCGCTTCACACCGGACAAGGGCACGTTCGAGGTTCTGTTCGAGTGCTCCGGCGCGGCCCCGGCACTTACGGCGGGGATCGCTGCCATGCGTCCGGGCGGCAAGATCATTCAGCTTGGGCTTGGCGGCGACATGAGCCTGCCCATGATGGCGATCACTGCAAAGGAGTTGGAACTCAAGGGCTCGTTCCGCTTTCACGAAGAGTTCTTCACCGCCGTCAGCCTGATGCAGAAGGGGCTGATCGACGTGAAACCCTTCATCACGCAGACACTGCCTCTTGAGGAAGCGGTCACCGCATTTGAACTTGCCAGCGACAGAAGCCAGGCCGTCAAGGCGCAGATTGCGTTCGCCTGACGGGTGCTCGCATGAACACCATCGGGGCTTCGCGCCGGTCCCCCTCTGGCTTTGCGCTAAGCTCCGATGGCGGCCAGTCCGGCCTTTGCAACCTCAATGTCCTGCTCGCCCGATCCGGAGCCGACGCCAATCCCCCCCAGGAGCACGCCGTCGAGCCGGATCGGCAGGCCGCCCGGCAGTCCGGTGACCTTGCCTTCGGTCGCAAGTCCGATGGCAGTGCGCACGCCTTCCGGAACACTCAAGGATTCGTTGCCGATCGAGGCCGCCGTCAATGCCTTCGCAAGTGCGCTTTTGCGGCTCAGAAACTTCGCCCCGGTCATGCGGATTTCCGCGAGCACTTCGCCATTCGCATCGACGATAACGATGCATTGGGGCTGCCCCATCGTCTCGGCCTTTGCCACCGCCGCCGTCAAGACCGCCAGCGCTCCCTGATGCGTCAACACTTTCGTTTCCCGGACAAAACTCATGTCAGCTCCTGAAATACATGATTTGTTATCGATAACATATCAGTACTGACACGGAAATCAATCTACCTGGCATGTTCCTCAGCCCACGAACCAAGGGATCTGGAACCCGGACAGCAAAAAAGCGGCACGAGGTGCCGCTTTTTCTTTGTCTCCAGTGACCCACCCGTTTGACGAGGTGGTTCAACAGCTCCGGGAAATCCCCTATGCGGCTGCAACCTTCGCCAGGAAGTCATCAACAACGCCCTTGAGGTGGCGCGCATGATCGGCAACTTCGTTGGATGCCACTTCCACCTGGCCTGCGGACTGGGCTGCCTCGGCAACCGCGTTCATCACGCCGGAGATGTTGTTGGCAACTCCCTGTGTGCCTTCCGCAGCATCCCGGACATTGCGGGAGATCTGAGCCGTGGACGCATCCTGTTCCTCGACGGCTGCAGCGATGGCCGAGGTTGTTTCGTCGGCCTGCTCCATCGTGTCGCGGATTTCCTGGATGGCAACGACGGAATCTGCGGTCGAGGACTGGATCGCTTCGATCTGAGTGGCGATCTCTTCGGTTGCTTTCGAGGTCTGTGTCGCAAGTTCCTTGACCTCGGCGGCGACCACAGCGAAGCCTTTGCCAGCCTCGCCCGCGCGCGCGGCCTCGATCGTGGCATTGAGCGCCAGCAGGTTTGTCTGCTCCGCAATTGCCCGGATCAGCGTCACGACTTCACCGATCTTGTTCGCCGATTCAGCAAGCTCGGAAACCTTCTCGGTCGTCATGCGGGCACTGCCCGACGCGTTGGTCACGATCTCGGTTGCCCGTGAGACCTGTTGGCCGATTTCCGCGATTGATCCGGCAAGCTGTTCCGTCGCTGCGGCTACGGATCCGACATTTTCAGAAGCGGCTGTGGAGCTGCCTTCTGCCTCGGATGCCTGCGACGCGGTTTCGCTGGAGATCTGGCTCAGCACCTGCGCTGTGGCCTGCATCTGTTCCATGTTCGCAGTGACGTTTCCGAGAACAGATTCCATCTCGTCCCGGAACTCCGTGATCATGGTGTCGATACGGGCCTGTCGCTCCAGCTGCGCGTTTTGTTCTTCGCGCGATACGGCCTCAAGATTGCTGCGCTCGATCGCATTTTCCTTGAATACCTCGACCGCCTTCGCCAGGTCGCCGATCTCGTCATTGCGCCTCGTTCCCGCGACCTGGACATCGAGATGACCGTCTGCAAGATCGCGGGTGATACTGACGAGGCCGAGCAGCGGCTTGACGAGACCACGGTCGACAACGAAGAGCCCGATTGCCGCGGCAATGACAAGGCTTGCGATCCCGATCCCGATCAGGGCCATCGAGCCGTTGTCGAGAAGCGCGTTGATCTGCACCGTCGCCTGGTCGACCGCAGCCAGTTCAAGTTCGATGAGCGATGCCACCGACTGACCGATACGCTCGACCGCCGTGAACATTTCCGTCACCTGCTCGTTCGACTTCTGAGTGCTTCGCAGCTCCTCAAGGTGATCGCTGAGCAGACCGTTCTTCGGATCGCCGTAGGAAAGCAGCTGTTCGAGCTGTGCCTGAATGTCTTCCGATCCCAGAGCATCGAGACCGTCGCGCATGTGTTTCGCGTCGGCGGTGACCTTCTCCTGCAACGGAACGAGCAGGGTTGCATCTTCCGTCAGGCCGCCCTGAACGAGCGTCGCAACGAACTTGTTTGCAAACGCCTGTGCTTCGAGCGTGGTTTTCAACTGTCCGACCTGATTGTTCAGCAGATCTGAGATGATCGCCGAATTTTCGGTGACGGCTTCTTCGGTATCGATCGTGAGCGTGAACAGCTGATCGTCTATCTGCATGATCAACGCATCGTCGATGGCCTTCTGCAGGCCAATGGCTTCATGCAGCGTCTTTTTCTGCTCGTGGGAAGAAATCGAGCCGGAGCCGCTCTTGGCAAGCGTCTTTTCAACAAGTGCGGCGAGCTGGTCGAAATTCTCTTCAGCGCCTGTAACAAGTTCCATGGACGCCAGCTCATCGCGATACTCGGCAATCTTCGTTTGCGTGGCGATGATCTTGTCTTCAAACAGCGTCAGAAGTGCCGGATCGTCAACGAAGGCAACCGTTTCAGCGAGGCCGACAAGCAGGTTGGTTTCTGCGCGCAGTTCCAGGTACAGCCGCAACTTGGCCATTTCCTTGTTCGCAAGATTGTCAACCAGATCCCTGCTCTGCGCGGCGGCATCCTCTCCGCCCAGCACAACCGTGAAATAGGCGTCATCCACGATCGGCGTGATCGCGCTGTTCACCCCGTCATAGGCCTTGAACAGCGCCGCCATGCGGGCGTCCTTGGCTTCGCGGGCGGCGATTTTCTCTTTTGTCGCCTGGTCAAGAACACCAAGGCGTTCCTGGAAGGTCTGGCTCTGCGAGAAGAGCTCGTTGACGATGTCCCGGTTCGCGTCTGACGCGACGAATTTGGATTCGATCTGTTCGATCAGCGCCACCGAGTTCTGAAGGGCGCGGAAGGAAACTTCCTGCGACTGGAGCGTGACACTGTTGGCAACGGCTGCTGCGGCCGTTGCGACTTCTGTGCTGGTAAGCGCCAGTTGGGCCGCGTTTTCAATTGAGGGCAATCTGTTCTCGGACAGATCCGAAAAGCCGCTCTCCACCCGCTGGAATGAAAAAAGCCCGATGCCGATCGCCGTCGCGGTCAGCAGGACCAATCCTGCAAATGCAGAGAAGAGCTTGCCCCTGGTTCTCAACTTCAACGCCGAACCCTTTGGAAGCAAACCCGAAAAGATGTTTCTGTACCCAGCCATGTCCCCGACAGTCCTCTCAGAACAAATGTCTGCCCTATCACCTGACCCCAGATGGAAAAATGCAATTCGCTGGCCCGGGTTTCCGGGCCAGCGAACATGTCCGGATTAGCTAGCCGGCTTGTCGATCGGCGAGAAACCGCCGTCTTTCTGAATGGTCGTCAGGAACACGTCGTTCATGCCCTGATTGTCGTCCTGACCGAAGGACAGCGTGACACCGCCCATGTCGAAGTTACCGGTGTTCCAGTAAGCGTTCAGGAAGTTCTCGCGGGTGACGTCCTTGCCGGCTTTCTCCAGGCCCATGACAGCCAGGCGACCGACGACATAACCTTCCAGCGTAACGAACCCAGGCTCGGCGGACGGATCCTTCGCCTTCAGAGCAGCCTGATATTCCTTAACAAGCGGAACAGTCGTGTCCCACGGGAACGGAACAACCTGCGAGATGATCACGCCCTCGCCGGCATCGCCAAGTTCAGCAGACAGGGCTTTCGAACCGACGAAGGAGATGTTGACGAACTCGGCGTCCATCTTGACCTTCTTGGCAAGCTTGATGAATTCGGCAATCGGCTTGTAAGCGCCGACCATGACGACAGCCTGCGGCTTTGCCTTGCGGATTTCCAGGAGAGCGGACTTCACCGCCGTCGTATTGCGCTGGTAGGTGCCTTCTGCAACCAGTTCCAGCCCGCGTTTTTCCATGGCAGCCTGAACACCTGCGAGACCGACACGGCCAAATCCGTCGTCCTGGTAAAGAATAGCGATCTTGTCGAGGCCGAGTGCACCGTTCAGGTGCTCGATCCATGCCTCTGTCTCAGCAGCATAGGTTGCGCGGACATTGACGATGTTTCCATGCGCCGGGTCACGCAGGAAGCCTGCACCTGTGAACGGGCCGACAAACGGAACCTTTGCTGCCGTCGCGATCGGCTGCGTCGCCTTTGACGTCGGCGTTCCGACGGGACCGATCAGGCCAAAGACCTTCTTGTCATTGATCAGTGTATTCACGGCTGCGATGGAGCGATCCGGCTCATAGCCGTCATCCATGCTGACCAGCTCGATCATGCGGCCATGGACGCCGCCTGCAGCATTCGCCTCGGCAAAGGCCGCTTCGATACCAAGTTTCATACCGGTGCCCAGCGCCGCTGCCGGACCTTCGAGAGCAGCCGCCTGGCCGAACAGGACTTTGGTGTCGCTGACACCATCTTCAGCAAGCGCCGGACCGAACGACATCATGAGAGATGCGGCCAGCGTGGAAACAAGTGCATTACGCAGTGTAGACATCGTTTGAAGTCCCCCTAGAGTGTGCAGCGCACAAATAAGCGCCATGAACTCAAGGTAGTACAAAAGTATTAATAACTTGTATTTCAGAAAACTACACTTCATTTGCGAATTATTACAATAAAAAACATGAGCTTTAGATGCAACAATTAGCTTTAACTAAGACATTGCAATTTTTTGAAAGTTAGAAAAAAACTTCTCTCGAGAAAATTAGAGAAATATTAAGATGAGCTTCTACTTGAGATTAGATTTCCGAAAATACTTTCAAAGGTCGTGAATTGTACTTGAAATGATCTATGACTAAACTGCATTATCTTTTGCGGATACAACGATCCAGGCACACTCAACATCTCCGCTTCAAGATCGGAAACTGACCTTTTGCCGCTTTCAGGTTGCAGGCGAGGGTGTACTCGCAAGCTGGCCCGGCAGTTTTCCCGTAAAAGTGCCCTGAAGACGTTTACTTAGATTCGCACTATAGATCCGCGCTATTTCCCTTGCGTAAATGCGATAGAATATCCCAAACCAGCTGAGTTGGACGAGAATGACGCTAAACGTGATGAAAATCACGTCCTTGATCCAGAGACTGAACTAATGCGAACCGGATTTTTATTGAGGAAACTCTACGATGCCGCTCACCAATCCGCTGTTCAGGGGTAATGAACGAATTCGCAACGCTGCGGAAAATGCACCACCAATGCGCCGAGGTGAACGGGACACCGAAGCTGTCCGCATCCTGCAGAATGCACTCATGGCCGTGAATGCCGCCACCATGCGGCGCTCGATCCGGCCGGATGGAACACTCGATGGCGACTACGGCGGCGAAACCGTTGCGGCCGTTTCCAGGTTCCAGGAAATGCAGGGACAGGCTGATGAGGGGCGCGGCGACGGTATCGCCGGACGGCTGACCTGGCTGGCTCTGGACCGGGAAGCACCGCACCAGCCGGTACCGGTCAGTATTACGCCTGCGCCCATCGTCACGCCTCCTGCCGAAAGCGCCCAGACGCTGGGTCCCGGTTCCGTCAGACCGCCAACCGCAACAGTGCTCCTGCGCGAGTACCGCCGCTTCAGAGAGGTCAACGGGTTACCCTGCGGACAGGACATCACCAATCAATGCGCGATCCGGATGAGTGTGGCCCTGATGCGCAGCGACATCGGATTTCATTTCGACCGCACCAGGATCCGCTATACGCACACGGCGTCGAACAGAAGATGCGGAACCGGCGTGGCACATAACGCGAGCGCGTCCCGTCTGATCGCGTATCTCCGGGACTTCTGGACCTTCCAACGCTACTCGAAAACCGGGACCAACGCGCTGACGGCGGCACAGATCGAACAGGCGATCTCCGGCCGCCCGGGCATCATCTATTTCGAGGATTGTTTTCAGCGAACCGACGGCTCCGCCGGTGACCACATCGATTTCTGGGACGGCTCCCGCGTCATGAACGACCGGCTCGACTATAACGGCCCGGGTGAACGCGAACCGGGCGAAGGTCCGTCAAGCAGCCGGTGGTTCAGGAACATCCGGCGTGAATTGCTGTTCCTGCAGATCCCGGCCTGACCTGGGTCATCGCGGGAAACACAGTCGGCAGACGGTGCAACATCAACTCCGGAGGCCAAGATGACCCCCGGAGGTTATCTGGGCAACACGCCCTAGTGTGGTGAATTCGAACACCACTCTAGAAACATGAACTTGCTGGTCATCCTTTTGAATCTGAAGCTCGCACCGAGCTGGCTGCACAATGGACGAACTTCAGAATTGGGTGACTAGAGCGTGCCTGCACTCATTTCCCTGGCAATGTGATCCGCCTGCCGGATTGCCAGCGCTACGATGGTCAGGGTGGGATTCTCGGCCGCGCCGGTCGTGAACTGCGACCCGTCCGAAATGAACAGGTTGGCAATGTCATGGGTCTGTCCCCATCTGTTCACAACCCCGTCCCGCGGGTTCTCCGACATGCGGTTGGTACCGAGGTTATGGGTCGACGGATAGGGCGGCGTCGGGAACGTGCGTGTCGCTCCGACAGCCTCGTAGACCGCCGCGCCCTGCCTGTAGGCATGATTGCGCATCGCGATGTCGTTGGGATGATCGCTGAAATGCACATTGGCAACCGGCAGGCCCCACTGGTCCTTGACGTCGTGATTGAGCGTCACGCGGTTGGTTTCCTGGGGCATATCCTCTCCGACCAGCCACATGCCGGCCATGTTTTCATACTGGTCGAGGGCGGAGGTGAATTCCCGTCCCCAGGCACCCGGATCGAGGAACGCCGCCATGAACGGGATGCCCAGCGCAAGCGTTTCCATTTCATATCCGCCAACGAAGCCGCGCGACGGGTCATGGCGCGATTCATCCTGAATGATCCCGGCCATTGTCGTGCCGCGCCACATCCGCACCGGCTTGTCGAAGACCGCGTAAACGGAGCCGGTCATGTGCCGCATGTAGTTCCGCCCGACCTGCCCGGAGGAATTGGCCAATCCGTCCGGAAACATTGCTGATGCCGAATTGAGCAGCATGCGCGGGGACTCGAAGGAGTTGCCGGCCACACAGACGATGCGGGCCTTCTGCATTTGCAGGTTTCCGTCCTTGTCGAAATACTCGACCCCCGTCACCTTTCCATCCGGATTGTGCAGGATCCTGGCAACATGGGCGCGCTCGCGCACTTCCAGGTTCCCCGTTGCCTCGCCCCGGGGGATGTCGGTATAGGCGGCGGACCATTTCGCCCCCCATTTGCACCCCTGGAAGCAGAAACCGGTCTGCTGGCACGGTAGACGCTCGTCAAAGTCCTCGGCATTGATCGCCATGCGGCCC
>Ga0207422_1004626_pt1 | contig 11082 bp, 10 predicted proteins | sample MarCyaLeptolynsp_FD_187757 | JGI IMG/M metagenome (GOLD analysis project Ga0207422, IMG submission 187757) | Marine cyanobacterial communities from Panama - species 1 Leptolyngbya sp. (SPAdes) | ecosystem: Environmental > Aquatic > Marine > Unclassified | place: Panama: Panama City | collected... | reverse complement strand
CGGCTTGATCAGCGCGGCATTGGCGAGAATGCCTACGAGGTCATGGACCTTGAGGGGTCGGTTCTTATCGCTCAAAGGATCGATCCCGGGGTGGATGATCGTGGCGCGCCCGGCCAGGCTGCCGGGGATGTACTCCGGCGCGGTGAAAACCGCGTGGTCGTAAGAGCCCGCGTAAGGGTCGAGAAAGTCCCACGCGGCGCGGGTCTGCGGCGTCTCGCGGTCGAGACCGATATGGCAGCGCCAGATCGCGGCGATGTCCATCGTGTCTCGCAGCAGCGCACCGGCGCCCATGGGCTGCGGATCGTGGATGACGAGGATGTCGCCAGGGGACAAATAGGGCTCGATGGCGTCGGCGTTCTCTGCGTTGACCCGGTCGTACAGAGCGCGGTCCTCCGCCGTGAGCACGGGATCTCCGACGCCGTGAATGAGATTGTGCAGGTGTTTGGTCAGCCGGAAGAACGCCTTCTCCTGCGTCTCCATCACCAGCCAGGTGGTCTCGAAGCCCAGGTCGCGCATCAGGCTGAGCAGGGGCGGCAAGAGCTCCGCCACACCGCCGCCTTGTGCCGTGCTGTTCACCATCACCAGGCGGCGGTCGTTCAGCCCGGCCAAGCGGCTCGCCGCCTCCTGGCGGAGATCGCGCACCGTGCCGCTGAGATCTGCGATGCTCTCATAGTCGGCGAGGGTGGCGGCGTGCAGGGGTTCGACAACATGCACCATGCCTCACTCTACCGCATCGGCCCCTAACATCGAGTAAGGTCAACGGGCGCAGTGCACCCCCAATGGCGGAGGCCGCAACAGGGTGCTGATTGTGGGCTAGTTGAGCTTGGTCTTCAGGGACGTGATGCCCTGGGTGATCAGCTTGTCGGCCGTCTCCGGCGTCAGCTTATCGGCGATCACGGACTGCGCCGCGGCAACGGCGGCATCGGCGGCGGCGGCACGGACCGCGCGCAAGGCCTCGGTTTCGGCCCTGGCGATCTTGTCCTCGGCCTGCTTCATGCGCCTCTCGAACTGTTCCTTCATGGCGCGGGTCGTCTCCGCCGCCATGGCCTCGGCCTCCTTGCCGGCCAGCTCGATGATGGCCTCCGCCTCCTTGGCCGCGTCGCCCTGCTTGCGGCGATAGTCTGTCAGCACGGACTCCGCTTCCTCACGCAGCGCCTTGGCTTCCTCGATCTCCTTGGCGATCGCGTCCGCGCGCGCGTCGAGCGCCTTGGCGACTTTCGTATGCACGCCGAAATAGAGCACCAGCGCGATGAACAGCAGGAAGGAGGCGAGAACCCAAGTGTCGGGTTTGGAGAGGAACTCCATGACTTAAGCCTTCCGTGCCGTGGTCACGGCCTTCTCGATGTCGCCCTTTGCCGGCGCAATGCCGGTCAGTTCCCGCACGATATCGGAGGCCACGTCAGTGGCCACGGCGTTCACCTCTTTCATGGCCGACGCCTTGGCTTCCTCGATGCGCGCTTCCGCCTCCGCGCTCTTGGCCGCCAGTTCCTTTTCGAGCTTTGCCCGCTCGGCGTCCGTTTCCGCCTTTAGTTTCGCGCGCCCTTCCTCAACGATGGCGTGGGCCTTTTGCTTGGCCTCGGCCAGCGCCTGCTCGTAAGCGGCGATCGCCTCCTCGGTCTCGCGCCGCAGCCTCTCGGCGCTTTCCAGATCGCCCGTGATGTGGGCGGCCCGCTTCTCAATCACGCTTCCAATGCGCGGCAGCGCGACCCACGCCATCAGCACATAGAGAAGGCCGAAGGTGAGGACGAGCCAGACGAGCTGAGGTGCCCAATCGAGCGGTTCGAGTTGCGGCATGGTCGCGCCTTAAGACAAAGAGCCGGAACGGCTCAAACTAAAACACGAACAGGATGATCAGCGCCACCACGAGGCCGAACAGGCCCGTTGCTTCGGCGAGAGCAAAGCCCAGCAGCAGATTGGCGAACTGGCTCGGCGCCGCCGACGGGTTGCGCAGCGCACCTTGCAGGTAGTTGCCGAAGATGGTGCCGATGCCGACACCGGCGCCGACGAGGGCGATCGAGGCAAGTCCCGCGCCGATCAGTTTTGCTGCTTCTGCTTCCATAATCCTGTCTCCTTGAACGATCGATAAGTGTGATGGCCTTTAGTGCATGTGAAGCGCATCGTTGAGATAGATGCAGGTCAGAATGGCGAACACATAGGCCTGAAGGAACGCGATGAGCAGTTCCAGCCCAGTGAAGGCAACCATGAAGGCAAGCGCCGCCCAACCACCAAGAACGCCGAGTGCCACGACGAAGGAGGCGAACACTTTCAGCATGGTGTGGCCGGCCATCATATTGGCGAAAAGTCGGACCGAAAGGCTCAGCGGCCGCGTGAGATAGGAGATGATCTCGATCACCACCAGCAGCGGCAGCATCAAGAAGGGCACGCCCGAAGGCACGAAGAATTTCAAGAACCCGATGCCGTGTTTCCAGAAGCCGATCAGCGTCACGCCGATGAAGATGAAAGCGGCCAGGGCGAAGGTGACGATGATGTGGCTCGTCACGGTGAAGGAATAGGGGACCATGCCGAGCATGTTCAGCGCCAGCACGAACATGAAGAGCGTGAAGACGAACGGGAAGTACTTCATCCCGTCGGTGCCGACATTGTCGCGCACCATGTTGGCCACGAACTCGTAGGAGATTTCCGCCGTCGACTGGAGGCGTCCGGGCACGAGCGAGCCCTTGCGCATGGCGATCAAGGTGAAGAGCGTAATGAGGACCGCGGCGATCACCATAAACATGCTGGAATTGGTGAAGGACGCGTCCACACCGAACAGCTCAAGCTCGATGAGGCGCTTGATCTCGAACTGGTACATCGGATCGGGCAGACCGCCGTCACCGCCCCCGTGTCCTTCCGCCGCGTAAGCTGCCCCAATCACGTCGCGCTAGTCCTTATCGTCGTCCGTCTTGTTTCGCAGGTGGTGCCCAGGCATTGGCTCGCCTTGCATGGCTTTGGCTGTCCTGACCACGTTCATGATGCCGGCGGCGCCACCCAGCGCCAGGAACACGATCATCAAGAACGGGGCCGTATCGAACAACTGGTCGAGTGCCCAGCCGATGAAACCCCCTACGGCTACCCCTGCGACCATTTCGGTCGCAAGCCTGAGTGCCTGCCCCATCGCCTTGCCGCGACCGGCCTGTTCGTCCGACCGCGGGCGGCGGCCTTGGGCCGTCGCGAGCTTCCCTTCCAGAGCGTCTAGCCGCCGCCGAATGGTGTCTTTGCCGCGGCCGCTTCCATCGCGTCCGGACTGGTTTTCGGCTCCGGCCATTGGCGCTGCTCAATTTCCGGGAGAGCCCTAAAGGACCGGGGTGGTCCTCAAGCTTGGCGCGCACTTTAGTTTGGGATTCCGGGCTGTCAAGGAAGTCACGGCGCCGCAGGGACGGCCTGATATCCTTCGCGAAATCGAGCCCTAGCTGGCGTCGCGGAGCTTCTCGGCGGTCTCCAGGTCCACCGATACGAGCTGGCTCACGCCCCGCTCCGCCATGGTGACCCCGAAGAGCCGGCTCACCCGGGCCATGGTGAGCGGATGGTGGGTGATGATCAGGAAGCGGGTGTCCGTCTCCTTGGCCATCTCCTCCATCAGCCGGCAGAAGCGATCCACATTGGCGTCGTCCAGCGGCGCGTCCACCTCGTCCAGCACGCAGATGGGCGAGGGGTTGGTCAAGAACACCGCGAAGATCAGGGCCAGGGCCGTCAGCGCCTTCTCGCCGCCGGAGAGCAGCGTCAGGGTCTGGGTCCGCTTGCCGGGGGGCTGGGCGAAAATCTCCAGACCCGATTCGAGCGGGTCATCGGAATCGACCAGCTTCAACTCGGCGAAGCCGCCGCCAAACAGCGTCTTGAACAGGTGCCCGAAATGGCCGTTCACGGTGTCGAAGGCCTCTAGCAGGCGCTTGCGGCCCTCGCGGTTCAGATTGGCGATCCCCTGGCGCAGCCGCGCGATGGCCTCCTCGACATCGGCTTTCTCGCGCTCCATGTCCTCCAGCTGTGCCGCCAGGGCCGCTTCTTCTTCCTCGGCCCGCAGGTTGACGCCGCCAAGCCGCTCCCGGTCGGCTTTGAGTTTGGTGAGCCGCGCCTCGACCTCCTCCAGGGGCGGGATGTCGGCGCCGTCCTTCAAGTTGGCGCGGGCAAGGCACTCCTCCGGCGCGCAGGTGAGCTGCTCGCGGATGAGGCGGCCAAGCTCGCTGCGGCGGGTGCGGGCGCCGTCCAGCCGGGCCTCGCCGCCCGCCTTGCGTTCGCGCGCCTCCGACAGCTGTTCTTGGACCGCGCGCAGCGCCTTGTCCTGTTCCTTCAGCGCCGTGTCGGCCACGGCCAGGTCGTCGGCGGCCTTGGCCCGCTCGCGCTCGGCCTCGGCAATGGCGTCCATCAGTTTGCTGCGGCGCTCTTCGATCTGCGCCGGCAGATTGACCAGCCCCTCCAGATCGGTGCGGGTCTCCTCTTTGCGTGCGCGCAACGTCTCGATCTGCTCACGGGCATTGGCGATGCGCTTGGTCCAAAGGTCCTCCTCGGCGCCAATGGCCTCCACGCGCTCCTGGCGCAAGCGGACTTCGCGCTCAAAGCCCTCAAGATTGGCCTCCGCTCGCGCCGCCTCCGAGCGTGCGGTGGCGGCGTCCCCTTGCGCCGTCTCAAGAGCCCCTTCCAGCCCGGCAAGGGAAGCAAGCCCAAGAAGCGCTTCGCCGGTTTGCGCGCCGAGGTCCTTGGCCTCGTCCAGCGCCGCCTTGGTGCGGGTCAGGGCCTCGGCGAGCGCGCCGAGCTGCTTGCTGTTGGCTTGGGCCTCGTGTTCGCAGGCCGCGATGCCCTCCCGCGCCCGGTCAAGCTCGCTTTGGGTCTCTTTGGCTTTCTGGCGCAGCGTCTTGGTTGTTTGCGCCGCCGTCTCGGCGCGCTGCGAGGCTGCGCCAAGAGCCGTCTCGGCGGACTCTTGCGCGCCGATCGCCTCGGCCTTCTTGTCTTTCAGGGCCGCCAGGCGGCTGCGCTCCATCAGGCGCGCGCCTGCCGCGGTCTCCGTCCCGGACGTGACGCTGTAGCCGTCCCAACGCCACAGATCGCCGTCTTGGGACACCAGGCGCTGACCCGGCTTGAGCGCCGCCTGCAAGGCCCGGCCTTGCCCGGGCTCCACGACGCCGATCTGCGACAGCCGTCGGGCCAATTGCTCCGGTGCCTTGACGTGCCGGCTGAGCGGTACCGCACCGTCGGGAAGGGGCGAATCGCCCGCAGCATCGGCGAGTGTGCGCCAGTGCGCCGGGGCGGTGTCCTCGGAGGCGGCGTCCAGATCGTCTCCAAGCGCAGCGCCCAGCGCCTGTTCGTAGCCGGGCTCGATGCTCACCTCCTCGACGATCGGCGCCCAGTCGTGGGTCGGGGCCAGCAGCTTGGTCAGCGTGGCGAGTTCCGTCTCTATCTCCTGGCGGTCGAGCTTGGCGGTGGCGGCGTCCGCGCGCAGCCGCGCCTCCTCGGCGCGGGCCTGGTCCTCGTCGGCCTCCGCCGTGGTCAAGGCCGCTTCGGTGTCCTGAAGGCGGGTGGTGAGTTGGTCGGCTTCCGCGCGCAGTTCGGCAAATCTGGCGCTGCCGCCGCTCTCGGCCTCCAGCTTGGCGAGCTCCCGCTCCACGTCGCTCGCTTGGGCCTCCAGGTGCGTGATCCGCGCCGCGGTCTTGGTCTTCTCGTTCTCCAGGCGGCTCCGTTCGGCCTTTGCTTCGGCCAAGGCGGTGGTCGCTTGCCGCAAGACCTGTTCTGCGTCGGACAACTCCTCTGCGGCCTTGGCAGCGGCGGCGCGAAGCTGCGGCTCCTCGGCATCGCGCTCGCTCGAGGCTTCCAGCTTCCGCCGCTCCTCTCCGAGGCCGCGCAACATGCTCTCGGCCTCGGCGATGTGCTCTTCCTCGCGGGCCAGGTCGCGGGAGGCCTGCGCCAGCCGCGTCTCCAGCTCCGCCTGGCGGGCCTTGGCCCGGGCTTCCTCACGCTCCAGGGCGTCGCGCTCGACGCTCAGCCGGTGCAGCACCGCCGCGCGCTCGGCTTCCGCATCGCGCAAGGGTTGCAGCTTCTCGGCCGCTAGGGCTTGGATGCGCAAGGCCTCGCCCTCGGCCTTCGTCTCTTCGGCGACCGCGGACAGCGCCTCCTGCAGTGCCGCCTCGTCGGCATCCACTTGGGCGCAAGCCGCTATCCATTGCAGGTGGAACTGCAACGCCTCCATCTCATGGATCTTGTCGGAGATCTGGCGGTACCGCTTGGCTTGACGGGCCTGGCGGCGCATCGCGTTGAGCTGTGTGTTGATTTGACCGATCAGGTCGGCCAGCCGCCCGAGATTGGTCTCCGTGGCCTTCAGCCGGAGCTCGGCCTCATGACGGCGGCTGTGCAGGCCGGCGATACCGGCGGCGTCTTCCAGGACGCGGCGGCGTTCCTGCGGTGCCGCGTTGACGATCTCGCCGATGCGCCCTTGCTGAACGAGTGCAGGCGACCGCGCCCCTGTGGCGGCGTCCTCGAAAAGCAGGCGTACGTCCCGGGCGCGTACGTCCTTGCCGTTGATCTTATAGGCGGAGCCCGCTTCGCGCTCGATGCGCCGCGTCACCTCCAAGAGATCGGCCTCGTTGAACTCCGCCGGCGCGAGCCGCTGGCTGTTGTCCAAGAACAGGGTCACCTCGGCGGTGTTGCGCGCGGGCCGGTCTTGAGAGCCGGCGAAGATCACGTCGTCCATGGCCGAGCCGCGCATGCTCTTATACGAGGTCTCGCCCATGGCCCAGCGCAGCGCCTCCAGCAGGTTGGACTTGCCGCAGCCATTGGGGCCGACGACCGCGGTGAGGCCGCGCTCGACCAGGAGCTCGGTGGGCTCCACGAACGACTTAAATCCGAGTAGGCGAAGTCTGGTGATCTGCACGAGTTTGGCGATCCTTGACTGGACGAAGGGCGACGCGTGGAACTACGCGAACTGTTACCGGGGAACTTGGCAGCCGTTAGGCCTGATTCGCAACGGCACCGGTCAAGATGCCTGTGATTGAATCAGGGCCTTGACCTCCTCGAACGTGACGGTGCCTTGGCGTCTTTGACCATTAATAAAGAGGGTTGGTGTGCCGATCACGCCGTATTTGCGCCCCCGCTCTTTAACCACCGTCAGGCCATCGATAATGCTTTGATTCGCTAGGCATTTGTCAAATGCCGCGCGGCTCATCCCGCTGGACTTGGCCACCGCGTAGATGGCGTCCGGGCGGACCTCCTGGCTCACCCATTCGCGCTGCCGGGAGAGGAAAGCCTCCACCAGGGGAAGATATTTGCTCTCCGGCACGCACCTCGTGACGATCGCCGCATTCCCGGCGGTTCGGCCGATGGGGAATTCCCGGATGATGTAGCGCACCTTGCCGGTGTCGACATATTGCCGCTTCACCTTGGGGAACACCTTGGCGTGGTAATTGCGGCAATGGGGGCAGGTGAGGGACACATACTCCACGATGGTCACCGGTGCGTTGGGATTGCCGTAGGCCCGGTCCCCCAGCGGGCCTGGCTCCAGGATCTCCTCCTTCAGCGGGACCGCGGCCTCGGTCGGCATGGTGCCGCCGCCGCAGCCCGAAAGGCTAAGCGCGGCGATGAGAACGAGCGCGGCGCTTGCGGGAAGTCGCATCGATGAGCACCGAGCTAGCCGGGCGTTTCCGTCTCGCCGGACCCGGAGATCGCGGCGTCGAAACTGTCGATCCCCATGCCGGTCAGCCGTTTGCCGTTGACGAAGAAGCTTGGCGTGGAATCGACCCCGAACTCCTCGTGCGCCTTCTTGCGGACGGCCACGATCTTGTCGAACAGTGCCGTGTCGTTCATGCATGTGTCGTAGGCTTCCTGCGAGAAGCCGGCCTGTTTGGCGATCTGCGTGAGCTTCTCGATACCCGCCTCGCCAGGCAACGCCCAGGTCTCCTGGGTCTCGAACAGGCCGTGGAGCATCGGGTAGAAGCGGTCGTCGCCCGCGCAGCGCGCCAGCATCGAGGCCCGGGCGGCCAATCCATCGAGCGGAAACTCGCGGAAGATAAAGCGCGCCTTTCCGGTGTCGATGTACTTCTCTTTCACTTGCGGAAACACCTCGGTGTAGAACGTGGCGCAATGCGGACAGGTCATCGAGGCATATTCGACGATGACGACGGGCGCATCCGCATCGCCAAGGACGATGTCCTCCAAGGGGCCTGCCTCCAACAGCGCGGCCATCTCCGGGTCGACCTTCGGCGCGTTCGGGTCCGTGGTGCCGCCGTCGCTGAAGAAGAAGATGCCGGCAACGACCACGGCCACCGCTGCCACGCCGGCGACGATCAGGCCGGTCTTGTTGCTGCTCTTGGCATCGTCGGTTGAGGCTTTGGTCGGCTTCTTGTCGGTTTTCGCCACGTTGCTACTCCGAATGAGGCTTGAATTCTGGTCGCTTATCAGGGGTGCCTGAGGTTCGGCGGCCTACAATCGTTGATCGTCCCGCATCCGGCAAGTGGGAGAAGGGCCTTGAGCCTCAAACCCTCGTGAAACGGGCCTTGGTGACGGCGCCCAGCCGCGAGAGTGCCCGAGCGAGGCCTTCATCCTCGATGCCCGCCCCCTGGGGGAGGGTATAGGCCGGCAGAGGCGGCCGTTTAGGCGGGGCCGGCTTGCGGACCCGCGCGATGGGCGCTTGCAGGAAGCGCAGTTCGGTCACCGCGCGATAGCCGAAATAGCCGTTGACCCGCTCCAGGATTTGACCCGAGCGGTGCTGGACCTCGATGGCCCGCGGGCCCTCGATCCGCAGCACCAGCGTCGCGCCCTCGGCGCGCCGCCCGCCAGATGGCGGCTCGACGTCCGCATCCCGCCGCCGCGGCCAGATCACCCGGTCCGGCATCGTGAACCGGGCGAGTTCGCGCCCCACAATGGCGGGCCAGTCGCTCAGCAGCGCCGTGGTCGCAAAGCCCCGGGCCCGCGCCGCCGGATCGAGCGCCCGGGCGACATAGCTGCCAATAGCGCGCGCGCCATATTTGGGTTTTCGCTTGGCTGCCGCCATCGTCGTGCCGTCTGACCTCGCCCGTGGAGAGCTGGCGCTCTCCTCTTGCCCCGGGAGGGCTCGACCTTACACCATGTCTTATGGCCCGGGCGCGAGCAGACCGACTTATGCAGGAAAGTCACATCCCAGCGGAGACGGATGTGGAGGCGATCGTGCCCGGCCTGCTCGCCTGGTACGAGCGCGAGGCCCGGGCCTTGCCGTGGCGTGCGCCGCCCAGGGCCAAGCAAGACGCCTACAAGGTCTGGCTCAGCGAGATCATGCTGCAGCAGACCACGGTGAAGGCGGTCGCGCCGCGCTACATCGATTTCCTCCGCCGCTGGCCCGACGTGAACGCGCTGGCCCGCGCCGAGCTCGGCGAGGTGCTCGCCGCCTGGGCGGGGCTCGGCTATTACGCGCGCGCCCGCAATCTTCATGCTTGCGCGCAAGAGGTGGCGGGTGCGTTGGACGGCACCTTTCCCGATACCGAGGCGGGCTTGCGCAAGCTTCCGGGCATCGGCGCCTATACCGCCGCGGCCATTGCGGCGATCGCCTTCGGGCGGCGGGCGACGCCCGTCGACGGCAATATCGAACGGGTCGTCGCGCGGCTCTTCGCGGTGGAGACGCCGCTGCCGGCCGCCAAGGGGGAGATCAAGGCGCTCGCCGAGAGCCTCACCCCTGAGACCCGTGCCGGCGACTTCGCGCAAAGCTTGATGGACCTCGGCGCTACCATCTGCACGCCCCGCCGCCCGGCCTGCGGTCTGTGTCCGGCGCGGCCGGAATGCCGGGGCTTTGCTCAAGGCATTGCCGAGCAACTTCCCTACAAAGAAGAAAAGGCTCCACGGCCCACTCGCCGCGGCGTCGCCTTTGTCGTCAGGCGCGCAGACGGCGCGGTGCTGCTGCGCGAACGCCACCCGAAAGGCATGCTTGGCGGGATGCTCGAGGTTCCCGCGACCTCCTGGGATTCGAAAGAGTGGGAGCAAGCCTTATCAGGTACCGAGGCAGTGGCCCGGTCTGCGCCGGTCGAAGCCGCGTGGCAGGAGGTGCTTGGCCGCGTGGAGCACACCTTCACCCATTTCCATTTGGAGCTGAGCGTCTGCTACGCCGAGGTGCCGAAAAAGGCGGTGCCGAAAGAGACTGCCGAGCCTGCGCGCTGCCGCTGGCTCATGATCGAAGAGCTGCCCCGCGCGGCGCTGCCGACAGTGATGCGCAAGGTTCTGGCCCATGCGCTTGAGGCCAAGCGGCCGTCGCGCCTTAAGACGCAAGCAGCTAAGAGGCGAGCTTCGCCCGCGCCGCGGTCCGCAAATCGTCGATCGGCTTGAGCGCGCCGTCTGCTTGGTAATGCCAGAAGGTCCAGCCGTTGCACGCCATGGCGCCCTGCACATGGGCGCCGATCTTGTGGATCGATCCTTGCGCACCGGCGCACGCGATGGAGCCGTCGGCGCGAACCTTTGCCTCATGGCGTGCGGCCGGATCGTAGAGCGCCGTGCCGGGCGCGATCAGTCCCAGTTCGACCAACGTACCAAAGGGGATGCGCGGTTCGGCGCGCTTGCCTTTGGAGACCTGCAGCGCCGTCGCATCGAGGGGTTTGAGACCCTTCAGCCGCTGCCGCGCGGCGTCTGCGTATGCCTCCTCGCGCTCGATACCGACGAAGGCCCGGCCCAAGCGTTTGGCGGCCACCGCGGTGGTGCCGGAGCCCAAGAACGGGTCGAGCACCACGTCTCCCACATGGCTCGAGGCCAGGATCACACGCTGGAGCAGCGCTTCCGGTTTTTGGGTCGGATGCGTCTTGCGCCCATCGTGCTTCAAGCGTTCCGCGCCCGAGCAGATCGGCAACAGCCAGTCGGAGCGCATTTGCAGGTCTTCGTTCAGGGCCTTCATGGACTCGTAGTTGAAGGTGTAGCGGGCCTTCTGGCCGGTCGAGGCCCAGATCATGGTCTCATGGGCGTTGGTGAAGCGGCGCCCGCGGAAGTTCGGCATGGGGTTCGTCTTCCGCCAGATCACGTCGTTCAGCACCCAATAGCCCAAGTCCTGTAGGACTGTGCCGACGCGGAAGATGTTGTGATAGCTGCCGATCACCCACAGGCTGCCATTGGGCTTCAACACCCGGTGGCAGGCGGCGAGCCACTCGCGGG
>Ga0207422_1004625_pt1 | contig 11082 bp, 9 predicted proteins | sample MarCyaLeptolynsp_FD_187757 | JGI IMG/M metagenome (GOLD analysis project Ga0207422, IMG submission 187757) | Marine cyanobacterial communities from Panama - species 1 Leptolyngbya sp. (SPAdes) | ecosystem: Environmental > Aquatic > Marine > Unclassified | place: Panama: Panama City | collected... | reverse complement strand
TATCCAGTGAATGGCCCCATTGATGTGATCGGCGATAGTGGCGCCGGTTCGCTGGACCATGATCTGAAAAAGGCCATCGACAATGCGATCAATATCCCGGCCAAAAAATGCATCGAATATGCTGAGGGTTTTTCCTGGGAAAATTGCGCCCGTCAGTTCCTGGATAATCTGGTGCAGGCGGAAAATAATGGCCTAAAGGCCCAAGCCTAAAAGCCAGTCTTCGATCACACGACGACCAGATGGCAACAAGGCTTCCGCATGGGTTTTGGTATCGCGCCGAATTTGCTCAACGCTGACACCATCGGTTTTGGCAATTTCCAGGGCATGGCCAATCAACCAGCGTTCGATGTCCGCCCCTAAAACTTCCAGATGGAATTGCAATCCCAAACAATAATCGCCAATACGAAAGGCCTGATTGGGTGTTGCTGCTGTCGAGGCCAGACAATCTGCTCCGGGGGGTAAATCAAGAATATCACCATGCCAATGTAAAACCACAGGGTGATTGCCCAAAGCACCAAGAGCGGACTGCTGACCAGATGGTGTGAGATGTAACGGTGCCCAGCCAATTTCTTTTTCAGGACCCGGATAGACTTTTGCCCCCAAGGCCACAGCAATCAACTGTGCCCCCAAACAAATACCCAGCAATGGACGCTTGGCATCCAGCTGCTGACGAATGAGCGTAATTTCATCCTCCAAAAAAGGATAGGCATCTGTTTCATAAGCGCCGATGGGACCACCCAGAATAATCAGACCTTCATAATGGGTGAGGTCTATATCAGACAGGTCATCAACACCGGCCTCTTTATAGACAGGCTGAATATCATGTTCAGACAAAACATCTGCAATCAGGCCCAGATCTTCAAATAATAAATGTCGGATTACCAAAAATTTTTTCATGCTCAATTCATCTCAGAAATCAATGACAAAATCAACACTGTCATTGATATCAAAAAATAGTTTTGATTCAAAACTATTTATCATTAAAAGCTTATGACATAAAAAAAGACCGGAATATTTCTATTCCGGTCAAGAGTTTAATCTTATATCGCCAAAGGTTTGGGACCATAAAAACGATATAAGCGACAGAAAAAATGTTTAATTAGGCACTATCATCCAAAGAGAACAGCTCCGTATTACCACCTGTTGCCACTGTATTGATGCTGAGGGTTTTTTCTGTGGCGAAGCGGAACAGATACCGTGGACCACCTGCTTTGGGACCAGTCCCTGACAAGCCCTGTCCGCCAAATGGCTGTACACCAACCACGGCACCAACAATGTTACGGTTCACATAGGTATTGCCGATACCCAGCTTGCTGAAGATTTCCTGAGCACGTCCTTCAATGCGGCTGTGAATGCCCATGGTCAGACCAAAACCGGTACCGCGGATATCTTCCAGAACCTGATCAAGGTTACGGGCTTTGTAGCGGATGACATGCAGGACCGGGCCAAAGATTTCTTCATGGAGTTGGTTGATGTGATCAATTTCGATAATGGTCGGGCCAAAGAAGGTACCATCCCCATATGCTTCTGGTGTTGGCAGCTGTTTAAGGACCTTGGCTTCTTTTTCCATACGGGCCACATGATCACGTAATATCTTGCGGGACCCTTCATCGATCACAGGACCAATGTCTGTGTTCAATTCATTTGGATCACCCAACACCAGTGCATCAGCGGCACCCTGCAGCATTTCCAGAACATTGTCAGCGATGTCTTCCTGCAGATACAAAACACGTAGGGCAGAACAACGCTGACCGGCAGATTGGAAAGCTGAGGAGATTACATCATCGACCACCTGTTCCGGCAGGGCCGTTGAATCAACAATCATCACATTCTGACCACCGGTCTCCGCAATCAAGGGGGCAATGGCACCATTGCGGTCAGCCAGCGTGCGGTTAATCACCTGGGCTGTATCTGTAGAACCGGTGAAAGCAATACCGCTAATGCGCTCATCAGGGACCATCACTTTACCAATTTGCGAACCACGGGCCGGAATTAAATGCAATACATCCCCCGGCACACCCGCTTTATGCAGAATGCGCACGGCTTCCGCTGCAATCAAAGGGGTTTGTTCAGCAGGTTTGGAAATCACGGCATTACCCGCTGCGAGGGCCGCAGCCACCTGCCCTACAAAGATTGCCAGCGGGAAGTTCCAGGGCGCAATACACAGGAACGTACCTCGACCATGCAGGGAAATTTCATTGCGCTCTCCGGTCGGTCCAGGTAACAATTGTGGTTCACCAAAATGCTGAACCGCCTGCAACGCATAATACCGCAGGAAATCACAGGCTTCACGGACCTCTGATACACCGTCATTCAATGTCCGACCACCTTCACGGGCAATGATGGACATCAACCGTTCCATATCCGCTTCCATGATGTCTGCTGCTTTATTCAGGATATCAGCACGCTTCTGGCCACCTAACGCATCCCAGTCTGCCCAGGCGGCAGTGGACAATGCCATGGCCTGTTCCATGTCTTCTGGAGTGGATTCATAAAGTTTGCCCAGAGGTTTCGTCACATCTGTCGGGTTCAAAACATCCTGTGCGTTGCGTTGGATTAATGTACCCCCGATGATCGGGCCACTGGTTAAGTTATCAGATATTGTTGATGTCATTTTTTCTCTCATTTCATTCACGTCCAGCACATTGGCCAAATCAATTCCGTGGGAGTTATCCCTCTCGCCCGGCTCCAGACCGGAAGCCCGCAGGATATCTTTTGGTACAGGGATCAACCCATGGCGACGCGGGCTGGCGGCCTTTACCAGATCAATGGTATCCTGCATTAATTCTTCAACCGGCAGTTCCTTGTCCATAAATCGGTTCACAAAAGAACTGTTGGCACCATTTTCCAGCAAACGACGCACCAGATAAGGCAGCAGGTCCTTATGAGCACCCACCGGCGCATAAACCCGCAGGTTATAAGGTGTATCCGAAGTGTCCTGCAATTGGTCATACATCAATGCCCCCATGCCATGCAGACGCTGGAACTCAAAATCGCGGTCCGTACCCGCCAGTTCACGGATCAGGGCAACTGTGTAGGCATTATGGGTGGCAAATTGAGGATAGATGACATCCCTTGCATTCATCAGACGTTCGGCACAGACCTGATAACTCAGGTCCGTGGATGGTTTACGGGTAAAGACCGGATAATCCGTATAGCCCATTTCCTGGGCATGTTTGATTTCGCTATCCCAATAGGCCCCTTTCACCAGACGGATCATAAATTTCCGGTCCAGATCACGACCCAATTGCACCAACCAGTCAATCACATGCACGGCACGTTTTTGGTAAGCCTGCACCACCAAACCCAGCCCATCCCAGGATAACAGTTCAGGATCACGGGCCAGTTGTTCAAAAATATCCAGCGAAATATCCAAACGATCAGCTTCTTCCGCATCAATGGTGAACCCTAAACCCCGTGCACACGCCGCCAGAGCCAATTCACGGATACGGGGATACATCTCACGCATCACCCGATCATGCTGAACCGCTTCATAACGGGGATGCAGCGCAGAGAATTTTACGGAAATACCGTGGGCCGCATGAACCGTATCCTTGTCATTGGCTTCACCGATTTTTTCGATGGCATCCATATAGGCGGCAAAATAACGATCCGCATCGGCCATGGTGCGGGCACCTTCGCCCAACATATCAAATGAAAAACGTGTGCCTGGACGGTTAATTTTTGCGCCACGACGGGAAGCTTCTTCGATGCTGCGGCCCAATACATATTGACCGCCCATGATCTTCATGGCCTGCATCACCGCACTACGGATTACAGGTTCGCCACTTTTGGAAATCAGTTTTTTGACCCATTTGTTAGGATCCTGGAGGGTATCAGACCCCAATTCCACAACACGGCCCGTCAGCATCAGACCCCATGTCGAAGCATTCACAAATAAGGATTCAGAACGGCCTTTATGATCGGACCAGTCACCAGAACGAATTTTTTCAGAAATCAACCGATCCGCTGTGTCCGCATCTGGCACACGCAGCAGTGCTTCGGCCAGACACATCAAGGCAACGCCTTCTTTGTTGCTAAGACCAAATTCCTGAAGAAAATAGTCCATTGTGCCTTGTTGATCACTTTTTTCCCGGGACTGGGAGACCAAAGCACGGGCAGCATCAACGATCGCTTTTCTGGCGTTATCGTCCAATGTACTGCTCTCCAGCAACGCAGATATGGCTGTTTCTTCGTCCATATGCGTGGCCTGACGCAGTGATAAACGTCTGTCAGCCAACGCCGCAGAACCAGATACAGAATCCGATACCAGCTCGCTGTTTGAAAAATCTGTATGTGTAAGATTTTGCATATTCAACCTCATAAATAATATGAGGTGATGCTAGCGATAAATAAGCAGAATGTGCTGCTGAAATGACAAATTTTGCGTTATTTTATCTAGAAAATTTACATTTATCCAGAATAAAATACTATCAAATCACACTGCCAGATTAAATATAAATTCTAATCTGAGCTGTTGAAAATGCCCGCCTTATTTGGCTTTCAGGCCTTTTTCAACCAGTTTGATGTGGTCAAGAACACGAAACCATTTATTGGCCTGGCAAATTTCAATCGCCTGTGATCTGCCCATTCTGCGGATCAACTGACGAGCCAGTGTTTCAATTGTTTCTTCTGCCATCTTTCTTTCCATTGTGGTCAAAAATCAACTCGTGTACGCAATTACTATGATAATACTTATATTTAACTGTGGCAACAATAAGCCAAAACACCTGAATATTACCTGAATATTTCAGACAAATACTATTCAGAAACAGCAATGGGCGATCTGATACGCCTGTTCGTCATGGCTGTCAACAGGCGAATTCCTTTTTTCACCATCACCAACGGTTCGATATTTTTCAGACATCATTGCCAGACAAAATATAACACGCCCTAATCAGAATATATTGCTTTAATACAACATTATTTACATATAATATACACGAATTAATTTTCAAAACAGAAGAATATGCTATGAATTCAGACAACAAAAGAACACTCGACCTGATTGACCGCAACATACTGCGCGCATTGCAAAAAGATGGCCGTTTGTCGAATGTCAAATTGGCCAGTATGGTCAACCTCAGCCCCACTCCCTGCCTGGAACGTGTCAAAAGATTGGAAAAAGAGGGCTATATCACCGGATATGTTGCTTTATTAGAGCCAAAAAAGCTTGACGCCAGCCTTGTATCATTTATAGAAGTTTCGCTGGATCGCACGACCACACGGGCGCTTGATTCTTTTAGGGAAGAAATCAACCGTATGTCAGAGGTTCAGGAGTGTCATATGGTCGCAGGCGGTTTCGATTACCTGATTAAGGTCAGAACCCGTGATATGAGCCATTACCGCAGGTTTTTGGGTGAAAAACTATCCGCCATTAAGGATATCAGCACCACCCATACATATGTGGTTATGGAAGAAGTCAAAGCATCCAGCGCCATACCGATACCGGAATAAGGATATATGCATAGGATGGAGCATCAGAATGCCTAAGATTACTTTTATTGCCGCCGATGATGAAACAATCGAGGTAGACGCAGAAAACGGATTGTCATTGATGGAAGTGGCTGTAGATAATGCAGTAGCCGGCATTGATGCAGATTGCGGAGGCTCATGTGCCTGTGCAACTTGTCACGTTGTTATTCCAGAAAGTCTGGCTAAATTTGTCGGCAAACCGGAAGAAGAAGAAGAATCTCTGCTGGAATTCCTGGATAACCGTGAAGAAAACAGCCGCCTGAGCTGTCAGATCGAAGTTTCTGACGAACTGGACGGTGCAACGATTACTGTCCCTGCCCCTTAAAGCAGACAATCAACAGAGCGCAAAATCAGAGATTTTGCGGCACGTCTTCCAAGACATAAGTACCTGGTGCAGCACACAGCACCGGGTATATTTTATTACCCAGGCTTTTGGGAGCCGCTTTTTCTTCATGGTCATGTTTCTTGACCCAGGCAAAATAATGATCCCACCAGCTGCCTTCAACCAACTCGGCACTTTCATGCCAGCCGTCAGCATGTTCATTCTGATCACCATTCAACCAATATTTACGACGATTCTTAACGGGATGGTTAATGATGGTGCCAGACACATGACCACCTGTTGTCAGAATAAATTCAACTTCGCCCGGCAAGATCTTCGTCACTTCGTAAGATGTCTTCCACGGCACAATATGATCCCCTGTCGCAGACAAGAAATAACAGGGCACATCGATATTCCGTACATCCACCGGTTTGCCCAGCATGGTCAAGGCACCAGGCTCTTTCAGCAGATTTTTATGATACATATTTTCCACATAATAGGTATAAAACTGCTGAGGCAAATTGGACGTATCGGCATTCCAGTATAAAACATCATAAGGCGGCGGGATTTTACCCATCAGGTAATTATTGATAAAGAAATTCCAGATCGAATCATTGGCATGCAACATGGCCATCGCGTTGCCCAGATCATTGCCCGCTAACACACCAGATTTGTTGAGTTTCTTTTCAAAAATTTTCATCTGGGCTTCATCAACAAAGACCTTCACTTCACCCGGATCGGAAAAATCAATCATCGATGCCTGGAAACAGGCTGTGGAGACCTTTTTACGTAATTCGTCTTCCATCACGGCCAGGGCACAGACCAGCATTGACCCACCATTACACCATGACAGCAAGTCAATTTTCGGCGCTTTGCTGATCTCCAGCACGGTTTTCATGGCCGTAATCACGCCCAAATCAAGATAATCATCCCATTTTAAATCGGCGGTTTCCTGTGATGCATTTCGCCAGGAAATCATGAATACGGTATGCCCCTGATCAACCGCATATTTGACCATTGATTTGCGTTCATTCAGGTCAAAGATATAAAATTTATTCACACAAGGCGGCACCACCAACATCGGTTTCTTGGACACCTTGGCTGTTGTAGGCGTATATTGAATAAGCTCAATCAATTGATTGCGATAGACCACGGCACCCGGTGTTGTGCCCAGGTTTTCACCCACTTTGAAAGCTGAATGGTCTGTTGTCGTAATGCTGCCTGTTTCCATATCTTCCAACAGATTTTTAAAACCGTCAACCAGTGATTGGCCTTTGGTTTCCATGGCCTGATCAATCACTTCCGGGTTGGTGGCCATAAAATTGCTGGGGGACAAAGCATTCACTGCAAAGTCAGTATAGAAATTCAATTTATGCTGTTGATCTTCCGGCAATCCTGCCCCATCAGCCATTTCTGTGACCATACGGGCGGACAGAAGGTAGGATTGTTTCAGGAAATCAAAGACGGGGTTGTCCTGCCATTTTTCATCCTGGAACCGGCGATCACCCGCCGATGGTTCAATCACCGGCTGCTTTTCTTCCTGATGATGAATTCCCCAATATTGCCCCCATAGCTTAAAGGCGTCCTGTTGGTATGCAAAAACCGTTTTGCTCCAGTTTTCAAACATTGTTGGACTGGCTGACACCACATCATGCCAGCTTTCCATCATATGTTTATAAACATCCATGTCTTCCGCACTGAAATTGCTTTTCAAGAGTGGATTATTTTCCAAAATATTATTCAATGAGTCAGCAATGGACTGCATGTTGTTTTCAGTCATAAATTCACACCCTTTTATTAGAGAAAATAAACGCCAGTGGCTTATTTACGCAGCATATTAATGATACCGGAAAAATCCGTATTCTCATGCCCGGACTCTGCAAACTGGCTAAAGAGTTCTTCGGACAAGACGCCCAACGGACTGTTGGCATCAACACTCTCAATTGCATCTTTGGCCAACCGCAAATCTTTCAACATCATGGCGGCTGCAAAGCCTGGCTGATAATCATTGTTGGCAGGTGATGTTTCCACCGGACCCGGAACCGGGCAGTAAGACGTCAAGGACCAGCATTGGCCAGATGCCTTGGACGAAATATCAAACAGTTTCTGAGCATCCAGACCCAGTTTCTCAGCCAAAGAGAAACCTTCACAAACAGAAATCATCTGAATGGCCAGCATCATGTTATTACAGATCTTGGCAGCCTGTCCGGCACCCGCCGCACCCGCATGGACCAAATTAGCACCCATGGCATCTAAGTAAGGTTGAGCTGCGTCATAAGCCGCCTCTTCGCCACCTACCATAAATGTCAGAGTGCCTGCTGCCGCGGCGGCAACACCACCGGATACAGGTGCGTCTACCATCTTGATGCCTGCTGCCGCCGCCGCACTCACAACTTCCCGGGCACTGGCCACATCAATAGTGGAACAATCCATCATCACTGTGGACGCCGAGGCTTTTGCAATCAGCCCCTCGTCCCCTAAATAAACCGACTTAACATGCTTGCCCGCCGGCAACATGGTGATAACGGCGTCCGCGCCTTCAATCGCATCTGAGGCACTAGATGCACCAACGGCCCCTTCTGCTACAATATCTGCAACAGTTTGCTCATTCAGGTCAAAAACAACCAGATCATGGCCTGCCTTTAAAATATTCCGGGCCATTCCACTGCCCATATTTCCCAAACCGATAAATGCTACTTTTGACATTCTCTGAACTTTCTGTTGGTTAGTGTTTTTTGATGACCAAATCATTGGCCAGCGGTTTAAAGTGACGCTGAATATCCTGCTCGGTGACATCTCTGACCCGTGAAGGTTGCCAGTCAAACTTCATGTCTTTATCCACCAGGATGGCACGCACGCCTTCAAAGAAATCTGACCCTTCGCGCAACATTCTGTGCACAATGCGGTATTCCATGATCAGACAATCATCAAAATCCAGTTCTTTACCGCGCCCTATTTGCGCGCATGTAATTTGCAGGCTGGTGGGGGACATAATGTTCAGCGTATCAATCGTTTTTTGAGCCCATTCATCATCCAGATCCTGCAATTTCAGCTTCATCTGTCTGACATTATCTTCGGCAAAAATAACATCAATAACGTCGCGATATGTTTCCAGATATCCCTCTGCTTCGGGAAGTTCGGCAAAACGGGCAATCAGGTGATCCACATCATCATGTGATGTGATATTTTCCAGCTTCAAAGCTGTGACAAAATCATCCAGCTTAGTGCTTGGGATATAAGCTGAGCCAAACCCACAATATAAAGCATCTTCAGCTTTTAGCTTGTCTCCGGTCAATGCCAGATACATGCCCAGCATACCGGGCATACGTGACAGCAGGTAACTGGTACCCACATCCGGAATCAATCCAATGCGTGTCTCCGGCATTGAAAACAGGGTGCGTTCGGTGACAATTTTATGGCTGCCATATGCCGAAATACCGACCCCACCGCCCATGGTATATCCATCCAACAGCGCAATATACGGTTTTGGAAAATGGAAAATACGGCTGTTCATATTATATTCGACCTCGAAGAAACCCATGGCTTCATCAACATCGGCGCGTGCGCGGTTTGTAATCGAAATAACATCTCCGCCTGCGCAAAAAGCTTTTTCGCCGGCACCTTGAATAACGACCGCTTTCACCGCATCGTCATCCGCCCATTCAATCAATGCCTGATCAACACGCGCACACATATTTTGTGTTAACGCATTCAGGCTGCGGGTTTTATTCAGGGTGATAAACCCAATTCCAGACTGTACGTCTAATAATACTTCTTGTTCCGTACATGATGTGAGCATCATTCTAATCCACCTACTTTACAGTTTTCAAAGCCCCAAAAACTGTATCATTTTTTATTATTATTTATTCTGGTCAAGTATATTGCGAGAAATAATCAGACGCATCACCTCATTCGTACCTTCTAAAATTTGATGAACCCGGGTATCCCGCAAAAAGCGTTCAATGGGGTAATCACGCACATATCCATAACCACCGTGGATTTGCAGAGCCTGATTGACAACTTCAAAACCGGTATCCGTCGCCAGGCGTTTGGCCATTGCCGCAAAATGTGTGGCATCATGAGCCTTCTGATCAACCTTCGTCGCCGCTTTATGCAGAAGAACACGCGCAGCTTCCAGTTCAGTGGCCATATCGGCTATGCGGAATTGCAATGCCTGGAAACTGTCCAGAGTTTTGCCGAACTGCTTGCGTTCGCCCATATACTGAACCGCCAGATCGAGACATTTTTGTGCAGCCCCCAATGAACAGGCACCAATATTCAAACGCCCGCCATCCAGGCCTTTCATGGCGATTTTGAAACCTTCGCCTTCTTCACCAATACGGTTGGAAACCGGCACACGGCAATCTTCGAAATTGACCACAGAGGTCGGTTGGGAATTCCAGCCCATCTTGCGTTCCTGCGCTCCGAAAGACAGACCTGGTGTATCCTTTTCCACCACTAAAGTACTGATACCTTTAGGACCATCGCCCCCGGTGCGGCACATCACCACATATACATCTGAACGCCCGCCGCCGGAAATGAAAGCCTTGGCGCCATTCAGAACATATTCCTCACCATCACGAACCGCTTTAGTGCGCAATGACCCCGCGTCGGATCCAGCACCCGGTTCGGTCAGGCAATAACTGGCGAAATGTTCCATAGTGGTCAGTTTAGGCAGATATTTTGCCCGTACTTCATCACTGCCAAAATCATCGATCATCCAGGAAGCCATATTGTGAATAGACAAATAGGCCGCCGTTGATGTGCAGCCTTTCGCCAGTTCTTCAATAATAATCGCCGCATCCAGTCGTCCCATACCGGACCCGCCATTTTCCGGATCACAATATATGCCGGCCAGTCCTAAAGCCGCCGCAGCCCGCAGTGCATCTTCCGGGAAAATATGTTTTTCGTCCCATTCTTCCGCATGGGGCGCAAATTCATTTTCCGCAAAATCGCGGACCATATCCTGTATGGCCCGCTGGTCTTCGTTAAAATCAAAATCCATCACAGGTCCTGACTGTTATGATATTAATTCAGTGTTGGAATTGAGAAATCCGCCGCAATTGTACTTTCTGGCCAGCGGGCTGTCACGGTTTTCACTTTGGTGTAAAAACGCACAGCTTCCATGCCATACTGGTTATGATCACCAAATGCAGAGTTTTTCCAGCCACCAAAACTATGGAATGCCAAAGGCACCGGAATTGGCACGTTTATACCCACCATGCCCACTTCGACTTTATCGGCATATGTTCTGGCCGCAGCACCGTTTGATGTAAAGATTGATG
>Ga0207422_1004623_pt1 | contig 11088 bp, 9 predicted proteins | sample MarCyaLeptolynsp_FD_187757 | JGI IMG/M metagenome (GOLD analysis project Ga0207422, IMG submission 187757) | Marine cyanobacterial communities from Panama - species 1 Leptolyngbya sp. (SPAdes) | ecosystem: Environmental > Aquatic > Marine > Unclassified | place: Panama: Panama City | collected... | reverse complement strand
AGCCCAGCCCCATACCCCTCTGGGCCGTATCCATGGCTTCTGCCACGCCAAGCCCCAGATCCCAGAGATAGTGACGGTATGCAATGGTAGCATCCCAGTCTATGGCGCCACCAGCATGCCAGTCAGAAGCCGAAGTCGCATCCGCCACCACATGGGCCGCTGAATAAGCAATCCTATTCCAGGTTCCTTTGCTGGCCGTGGAAAAAGACAACGGTTCGCCAAGAGTAAAATTCTCCAATGTACGGTCGGCATTTGGTAAATTGATCTGAAGGGTCATATTTATTCTGCTTTTCAAAAAGTTAAGATAACTGGCGCCAGTTCAGAGCGTCTCCGACGGTGCCCTCATAACCCAACCCCGGGGCATTATGAACGCTGGCTAAAGAGAGTTTTCCATCTTTAATAGACAAAAGAGAAACGCCATTTGAGTTGTGATAAAGATCGCCGTGATGATCGACAAAAGCCGCCCGCTCAATGTCAGTAACAGCATGCATGCCTTGAATATAATGATGACCGTTTCGCTCAATATGGGTACAGCCAATCAAGGACGCCAAGGCCAAATCCTGCTGTACCGGAAGACCACCCGGCGTTGTCAGATCCTCTGCCGTCATGAAAAAGGGCTCATCATCTGTCTTGTTGTTCATCACATCACAACGGACACGGTTCAATAATGAGCGATAAAAACCTTTACAGGATTTGCTGGAAACACCGGTGTATCCCAGAGATTGTGCCGTTCTGAAACTTTCCATTTGTGCATCAGACTCATCAATCTCTAGGGGAACCAGGGCTGCCAATTCCTTGATATCCCTTGTCAAAGCGACATCCCTATCGATTGGCTGTTCAAGATACAGAATTCGATTGACGAATTTTTCCATATCCGCCGTTTCCCGAAGGCGTTTTATCAGATCAATCGGACCTTGTTGGTCAGGATATTGTTCATTAGCATCAAGACTGGCAAAATAATCAGGAACCATTTCTTCAAATACAGCTGAGATTTTCCTGAGCCTGATTATATTAGCCTCGTTATCATTTCCGATCTTGATTTTGAAATAGCGATGACCATATCGCTCTATCACCTGATCCAAAGATTGCGGAAGACCATCACTCAGTCTTTCTTCCGCTGCGATTTCTTCTTTGCTTAAAGCATCCAGCATGCCGATGGTATGCCGCACATGGATATACGGCTGTGGATCGAGTGAAGTCAGCGTTTCATCGATCTGTGTATTGGCAAGATCCGGCGTTGTTCGATTATCGATGCCCAATAGGTTTTGCCGAACCAACATATGAGCCGGCAGGTCAAACGCCTTACCCAGTCCGTCAATGATGGCCCGGTCAATCAGAGCAATACCATAACTTGCCACCAATGGGCGCAAACCTTCTTCAGCGCAGCGCCTTTCATGGTCATCAACATGTTTGACATGATGATCAAAGACCGTACCGGCCTTCCCATCTTTACAATAGGCGGTCGAGGCCAGTTCCACTGACCGGCGCAAATGTGCGATATTGGTTTCGTTATCCAGCGACGGGGACTTGTCAAACCATTTAGGAACCATCAATTCACTCGAAATGCCTGTGACGGTTTCACCACCAGGCATTTCCACAAGCACACTGACAAACAGCTGATTGACCTGTTTTACGATTGATGCCCCAAACTTGAACGGCATACGCAAGTTAATCGCATGTTCTGCAGCATCAATCCGCAGAATTCTGACCAATGGAATGTCTATATTAGAATCCATATTCGGCATTCCGATATCTTGTTAACAATCCAATTCCGGCAGATCTACCCAACGGCGTTCTTTCCAGCTTTCAAGACCAGCTTCTGCCAATTGCACACCTTTTGCGGCTTCTGCAAGTGTCCAACGATAAGGTGCATCCTCGACCACATGTCTCAGGAAATATTCCCACTGAATTTTAAAGCCATTATCATAACTCTGATTATCAGGAACCTCTTCCCAGTCCTGATAAAATTCATGGGTCTGCGGTTGGTCAGGATTCCAGACGGGACGTGGCGTATTTACCCGATGCTGGGTGTAACATTTGGTCAGTCCCGCAACAGCAGAACCATGTGTGCCGTCCACCTGGAAAGTAACCAAATCATCGCGCCGCACCCGTACACACCAACTGGAATTGATGGTGGCAATCACACCATCTTCCAATTCAAATGTTGCATAGGCCGCATCATCCGCTGTCGCCGCATAAGGCGTTCCGCCTTCGTCAACCCGCGATGGTACATGGGTTGCGCCCAGGCAACTGACGGATTTCACTTTGCCAAACAAATTGTCCAGCACATAACGCCAGTGGCAAAGCATATCAATAATGATACCACCGCCATCTTCCTCGCGGTAATTCCAGCTGGGTCTCTGGGCTTCCTGCCAGTCGCCTTCAAAAACCCAATATCCGAATTCTCCGCGTACTGAGAGGATTTTACCGAAAAAGCCGCTGTCTCTTAACATCGCCAGTTTTCTGAGACCTGGCAGGAAAAGTTTGTCCTGAACCGCACCGTTTTTCACGCCAGCTTCGGTTGCGACCCGGGCGATGTCAATGGCTACATCCAGTGTCGTTGCCGTGGGTTTTTCACAATAGACATGTTTACCTGCCGCGATGGCTTTCTTGAGTAAACCTGCCCGCATTTCCGTCGAACCGGCATCAAAAAAGATTTCATCATCTTTATTTGCAAGGGCTGCATCCATGTCCGTGGTCCAGCGCTCTATACCAAACCGCTTGGCCAAGGCTTCCACTTTGTCAGCATTCCGGCCAACCAAAATAGGGTCCGGGATCAGACGATCGCCATTTTTAAGCAGGATACCGCCCTGATCGCGAAGGGCCACGATTGACCGTTCCAGATGCTGATTAAGTCCCATGCGTCCGGTGACCCCGTGCATGATGATTCCAATTTTACGTGTGCTCATGTGTTACCCTCTCGAGTTCGCTCAATTAAATAATCGGGATTGATTTCAGAGCTGATCTAAATTTAACCAGCCATAGTAATAAGGATGTTCAGGCAGGATCGGCAATGTCACATCTGTGCTATGTGCCACCGAAAAATACATCGCCGTTAATAGTTCGATGGAATCTTTTGCATGACCTGTTGTGACAGGCGGCTTTTGCCCAGCCAATAGCGCGCCATAAAGTGCCAAAAACTGCCCCGCAAACTGACCAGGCAGATCAGGAACTGAGTCCAATACAGCTTGAACCTTGGCATTGACTTCAGGATCAGAGGCAATGAAACGCCAACTGCCGGCATCCCAGGATTCCATATCCACTTCGCCCTGAACGGTCAGGTGATCAAACATGAAACTGTATCTGCTGATCTCTCGTTGGCTGGCCAAAGTCGCTGTTGAGGACGCCATGGAGCCATCTGCAAAACCAAAGGATACTATTGCGAGATCTTCGCTTTCCAGACCATCACGGCGAATGCTGGTGCGGGCAAAAACCTGCGACGGTCTGTCCACCAGGTGATAGAGTAAATCATGGGCATGGATGACATGGGTCGCCAAGGTACCACCCAGCTCATTTTTCAGAATACCACGCCCCGTCCCATCATAATATGCATCACCGCGCAGCCAGGATGTTTCCAGAATAGACATGTGATGACGCCCGGTCAGATCAGCATCCCGCAGAGCCTTGATTTTACGATATTCCAAATCGAAACGGTTCTGAAAAATGGGCATCAACCAATTGCCTGTCTCAGTCTCTTTGGCGATAATCCGGTCCATATCCGCCAAGGATCCTGCCACAGGTTTTTCGCATATCACATTAAGACCCGCATCAAGGCTGGATAAAATCTGTTCAACATGAAAACGCGGCGGCGTACATAAATCGACGACATCCAGATCAGAGAAAACCAATAATTCTTCTAGGTCAGCACAGATGTTGGGCACATCATGTTTTTCAGCAAAATCAACAGCCCGATCTTTTTGCAAATCTGCGATCGCCACAATCTCGAACTTTGGTGCAAGCGATTTGAAAGCCTTCGCATGATAATCAGCAATATTGCCTGTCCCCACGATGCCGACTTTAAGTGTTTTGTCGCTCATTTGACTGCCTTACCACTTTCCTCAGCAAGGGTTTGAGCTTCAATGACGATTTCCATCGCTCTCAATCCCCGCTCCTGACTGGCAGCCGTTTCCTCGCGCGACCGGATATCTTCCAGCAAACGATCAAAAAACGGGGCATGAGGATGGGTGCATTCAATGTGTTCGATATTATGCTGATCCACAACAAACAAGGTATCGCGCGTGCCCGGTCGTGACAGATCGATGGTTTTCCTGACATCCAGATATCCTTTTGTACCGGTAATAACGGTGCGAATATCCCCCCATATGCCGAGCCCTTCAGGAATGAACCAGTCCATGCGCGTATAGCCCGTGACCTGACCACTTTTCAGCAGGAAAGTACCCGTATCAAAAAAGTTCTCTTTTTCGGGATGCGCAATATTACCGCAAGTAGCTGAGAGAATTTTAGGTGCATCATCATCGGTAAATTCCATGAACTGGGCGGCCTGATGACAACCAATGTCTGTCAAAATGCCGCCACCCACGGATTTATCATAGAACCAGTCGGGCCTGGTCGTTCCCTCGCTGTGCGGACCAAAGCCTTCTATGGAGACAAGATCACCAATGCGGCCCTGCTGGTAAAGCTCAAGCGCCTTTAATGTGGATGGCAGGAGCAGTTCACCATAGACAACATGGCAGATTCTGCCTGTTTCTATTCTGGTTTGGCGAATTTTCGCAATATCTTCAAGCTTCAGCGCACCGGGCTTTTCAAGCAGAACGTCCTTACCAGCACGCATTGCCGCACAGGCAATATCGGCACGGTCCGGCGGCAACACACAGACAACAACCAGATCAATTTCGGGATCATTCAGAATTTCTTTGTTGTCAGCAACGCGCGTAACATCATCATAATATTTTATGTACGCTTCAGCAGAAGAATCCTCATCAGAACAAAAACCCTTCAAGGCTGCCTCGGCAGAAAGCAGATCATTCGTCAGGTCATAAACATGAACATGATGGGTGCCAATCACCCCAAAGCATACAGAAGAATGTTCAGATCGGGTCATCCCTCACCTCTATTAACATAACTAGTCCTTGGATGTTCCTTTGGAACTTATTTTTTTACCAGGCGACAGAAACGCCAATGTCCTGTTTCTGTGCCAGTTCGAATACAGTGTTACAGGCAAATATGTCTTGCGTGGCAATGCCTACGGATTTGTAGACGGTAATCTCCGAAGAGCTCGAGCGACCGGGGATATCACCATTGAGCACTGCCCCGATTTCACCTTTGACATCTGATTTCGTGATACAATTTTCTTCAATGGCCATCAGGATTTCACCAGCTTCGTTGTAGGCACTTTCCTCCAAATCAACGAAAATGCTCGACCGTTTCATGCAGTCGCCATCAACTTCACGTTTATTTGGTGCATGCGCCCCGACCAGATTCAGATGCGCGCCTTCCTGCAACCAGCTTCCTTTCAGAATGGGTTCAGAAGCCCCGGTAACTGTCGCCACAACATCACATGCCGCAGCTTCGGCCGGATCACTGGTCGCGGCAATATCAAACCCTGTTCTTTTTGCCTGAGAGGCTGCCAAATCCTGCGCTTTTTTCAGATCCCGGCCCCAGATAAGAATTTTTTTGATGGGCCGCACCGCTGTTATCGCATCAATATGATGAATGGCCTGCACACCTGTGCCCATGATACCCAGAGTGTCTGCATCTTCTCTGGCCAGTACTTTTGTAGCCAGACCAGAGGCTGCTGCCGTACGAATACCTGTTACCGATGCACCATCAACAATCGCGACAGGCTCGCCGGTATCGGTATTAAATAACAACACAATACCTTGAACCGCAGGCCGACCTTCAGAAGGGTTAGCCGGATGAAGGCTGACAAGTTTGGAACCGTAAGATGAGAGGCTTTTACAGGAACTGGGCATCGCGGCAATGATGCCATTACCCGCCGCAAGCGGTGCAATGATCCGGGGAGGCAAATTGACGTCGCCTTTTGAGGTTGCCGTCATGGCTTCTGCCATTGATGCTATGGCAACATCCATGGTCAACAGCTTTGTAACCACCGTTTGATTCAGTATCAGCATGCGCTGCGATTCCTTTTCTTGTTTCTTCACAAGTTTTTCGCATTACTGCTGATGGATTCAAATATCACTTTTGAGACAGTGTTATTTGACTTTTGATTATTTTAGTTCAGACCAGATAATCTGCGCACCCAGATATTCCTGAAATGAACCGTTTCCCCATGATGCTGCAGAACCAATGGCAACTCTTTGTCATGGGCTGAATATTTGGCAATTTCCCTGAATGTGGTCGCCCCTAGGAATTTCTGTCTGTGGTGTATTAAAACGCCGTTATGAAACACCGTCACATAAGCGGCTTTTGCCAATTTGCCATTGGCCTCAAATTGTGGCGCTTCAAAAATAATATCATAACTCTGCCAATGTCCGGGAGGAAGGCTGGCATTCACAATCGGCGGTTTCCAGCCATAAAGTGCGCCCGCCTGCCCATCGGCATATGTTTGATTTTCATACGAATTCAATACCTGAATTTCATATAAGCCCATCAAAAAGATGCCACTATTTCCATATTTTTGTCCTGTGACTTCCGCTTCATAAAGGGGAACTTTAAATTCCAGATGCAATTGTATGTCGCCAAATTTTTCTTTTGTGCGCAGGGAGCTTATTTTCACATCATAAGATGCTGCATTTGTTGGGTTGGTTTTGAGAATGCCTTTTTCAAATACCCAGGGAACTGCACCTGTTTCGATATATTCCCATTGTTCCAAACCGGTCTGCGCGCCCAAAAGAACGATACTATCTGATGGAGGAGCATGTGAAAAACTCCCAGGGTTCACAACAGGTGGTAATGGCCTCTTATGATCATGAACACGCCATTCACTTCCAGGAAGAAACGGCGTTGTCCCGCCATTATCATCTGCCCACACAACTTGCATGGTCAACACTGAAGACAGCAACAAAGATGAGATTTTCCCCAGATATTTTTTCATTTTTAAATCTCCTCGAATCTTTTCAGCCTTTACTAGCACATTAGAGCTATTCAGCGCGCTATCCCAAATAGACTATAAGTACCAGGAACTAGGACATCATAACTGGAGGTCACAGGAATACAGCCATTTGTAATGAATGCGTTTATTAACCCAAAAGCCATAGATGACAAATGCGGGCATCATTAAGATTCGGATACGATATTCAAGTCCGTATCTATCTTCGGGGTAATTCTTCAGATAAATAAATCTTCAAATAGGCTTGGGATGCTTTAATGGCTTCTTGGGCCATTTTTTCTGTGATCTGATTGTGTTCTGACATGGAAAGACAAAACATTAAATCAGCTATTTCGATTGTACGGTGAAAAATACCTTCATAATCGTCATTTTCCGGCAGAATGAAGAATTGCTCGATTTGTGTTTTTAAGGCCCAGCCCAATGACAAATCATTTTCACGGTCCTGTCTTTTGATTTCCGGACTGGTTTTAGGGCCAATAATCAACTGACATGCCGCCGGATTGCTGCGGTAATATTCTACCGCCTCCATAAAAGCCACATCAATGATATCCATCCAGGATGCAGGTTCTCTGGCCATTCTCTGAGAAATTATGTCAACAAAAGACGCGCTGAATTCGTCAACAAGACTGTGATAGATATCTTCAATATTATCATAAAAATAATAGGCGGACCCTTTGGGTATATCTGCCTCTTTCGCCACATCACCCAGGCTTAATTGATCCATGCTTGTTTCCTGAAGCAGCTTTTTTGTGGCCTCTAACAGAGCTTTACGTCTTTCGCGTCCTCTGCTTTGGGTGGTTTTTTTGCGCGTTTTTAACATGGTCAGATTGTTAACTTTTGTATGAAATGGGGCAAGTCCTTTTTCCGAAATCTTTCTGTGACGCAGGCCTCATAACCAGAATGAACTTGACTTTTTAAAACTCGACTATAGTCTAGTATATATTTTAATTAAGCACAACATCAAGTGAAAATGCCATGAACATCGAACAAATGATCGCCAAGAGGACACAGCTTTTTGGCCCCAATAATCCGATCTTTTATGAAAAACCACTTCACCTTGTAAAAGGGGACGGCGTTTGGCTGACCGATGCTGATGGTAAAAAATATCTGGATTGTTATAACAATGTGCCAACCGTAGGCCATTGCCACCCCCATGTGGTCGAGGCACTTTACAATCAGGCCAAAGAACTCAATACCCATACCCGGTATCTACACGACAATATCCTGCAATATGCTGAACGGCTGCTTAGCACCTATGATGACTCGTTAAACCGCCTTGTCTTAACCTGCACAGGCAGTGAAGCCAATGAACTGGCTCTGCGGCTGATCAGGAATCTGACAGGCGGCCAAGGGGTGATTTGTACCAATGCGACATACCATGGCAATACGGCGGCCGTGGCGCAGTTAAGTTCGATTTTTGAGCCTGCAGAAGGCTATGGTCCTCATATTCGCACTGTGCGTTGGCCAGATCAATATCGCACACCTGATATGACTGATGTCCAGACATTAACAGACATTTATCTGGACGATATTCGCCAAGCCATTCAATCTCTCAAAGAGGCTGGCATTCCTTTTGCCGGTATGATCCTGTGCCCTATTTATGCCAATGAAGGCCTGCCCAATATCCCGGAAGGTTACCTTGAACAGGCTACGAAAATTGTTCGTGACGCAGGGGGCCTGATCATCGCCGATGAAGTTCAGGCCGGTTTTGGTCGCACAGGCAAAATGTGGGGTCACCAGAGTACCGGTTTTGTACCGGACATTGCCACCATGGGCAAACCTATGGGTAATGGTCACCCCCTCGCCGGATTGGTCGCCCGTGATGAACTGGTCGACAGGTTTCGGGAAAAAGATATGTATTTCAATACGTTCGGTGGAAACCCCGTTTCCTGCGCTGTGGGTAATGCTGTGCTTGATGTTCTGGAAAATGAAAACCTTATCAGTAATGCGGCATCCACGGGCGAATATGTATTATCCGGTCTCAGAAAACTTGCAAAAAAACATTCAATCATCGGCGATGTTCGTGGCAAAGGATTGTTCTTTGGGGTCGATTTGGTCAAGGACCATATCAGCAAAGAACCTGCCGTGGAGGAGACCCGTAAACTGATCAATGACATGAAAGAACATGGCATTTTAATCAGCTCTATTGGTGAATTTAATAATGTTCTGAAAATTCGCCCGCCTCTGCCCTTCAACAAAGAAAATGCTGAACTGCTGTTGGAAGGCATCAACCACTGCCTTTCCAGATTGTAGAGGAGCCTTTGACATGCAGGAAAATAATGAAAATCATTTAAACAAAGGGGCTTTGAATGCCTGGCAGGTGGCAGGCCTGGGTGTATCCATTGTGATTGCCGGTCAATTTACCGGGTGGAATTATGGACTGGCCTTTGGTGGTTGGGGCGGCATGTTCATCGCCACCCTGGTGGTTGCAGTTCTTTATCTGGCCCTGACCCAATGCCTTGCGGAATTGTCCAGCACCTTTCCAACCGCTGGTGGCTTTTATACCTATGCCGAACGGGCTTTTGGCGATTTTCCCGGCTATCTGGCGGGTATTTCGGTCCTGATTGCCTTAGGCATTGGCAATGGCTTGATACCGGTTTTCATTGCCGGATATACTGAATCTGTGTTGGGGATCGGCGGCTGGCCCGTGATGGCCGTGATGTATTTGGTTATCCTGTCCGTGCATCTGTATGGTGTGGGCGAAGCTATGGGCTTTACCCTTTTCATTGGTGCACTGGCCGTCGCCGTCCTACTGGTTTTTTGTGCCATGATGGTTCCACATTTTGAGGTGGCCAATCTGTTTAATCTGGCCGACACCGATGCTGGTAACTTTTTGCCTTTTGGTTGGCAGGGTGTTTTTGCCTGTATTCCTTTTGGTGTCTGGCTGTTTATCAGCGTTGAACATTCTGCCTTGGCCGCAGAAGAAGTTGGAAACCCCGCGAAAACAATGCCCCGCGCCCTGATCGGTGCCATTGTTGTGTTGTTGGTGACCGGCCTGGGGGTGCTGATCTTTGCGGCCGGTGGTGGGGGCGCAGAACAGATTAAGAATGCCGCTGATCCTCTGTATGAAGCCATTCAAAGTGAATTGGCATATGGCAAAGGCACCTGGACCACAAAGATCATCGGTTTTGGGGCTTTATTTGGATTGATCGCCACGTTTTTTTCAATCATGTATGCCTCTTCCCGACAGCTCTTTTCGCTGGCCCGGGCAGGATATCTCCCCAGAATTCTGGCAAAAACCGGCAAAAGAGAAACGCCTTATGTTGCGTTATTGACGCTGGCGTTCATTGGTATTTTCCTCACGGAACTCAATCCGGATAAGGCATTGGTGTTGGTGGTGTTTTTATTAAATATTGCTTATCTCTTTGTCTTGTCCGCCTTCATTTATCTGCGTGTCCGGGAAAAAGATACTCACCGGCCTTATCGTGCTTATGGGGGTATCTGGACCGCCTGTCTGGCATTGATTTTGACCACCCTCGTGATCGCCGCAACAACGGTGACTGCATCGGATGTCATCCTGAATGTGTTGATCGTCTACGCTATTCTGGTTGCTTATTATTTCATATTTGGTCGACGTCATGCCGCCGAAATTAAAATAGGTGCATAATCTATGACACATATTCCTGAACAAAAAGCCGTCGAAATCTTTACTAAGGTCGCTCAAGATGCCCTGCCCTATTGGGGGCTGTCTGTTGATCAGGTCCATCTGGGGCTGATCAAATACCGTGAAAATGGCGTCTTTGAAGTCAGAAGACAGAATGGACTGCGCACCGCGTTGCGCCTTCACCGTATTGGTTATCATTCCGACGGCGCCCTGCGCTCTGAACTGGAATGGATGAAAGCTTTGTCTGAGAATGGTATCGCCGTGCCAACGGTTATTCCAACCGACGCCGGAGAGCTTTTTATCCGTCTGGGCCACCCTGAACTGGAAGACAGTGTTCAAATCGACATGTTTGAATGGGTAGAAGGTGATCAACTGGGCTCCAGCGAAGAAGGCGTCAGTGATGTCGCCGCCATCGCACATACCTATGGCACCATGGGTGAACTTGCGGCACAGG
>Ga0207422_1004622_pt1 | contig 11096 bp, 11 predicted proteins | sample MarCyaLeptolynsp_FD_187757 | JGI IMG/M metagenome (GOLD analysis project Ga0207422, IMG submission 187757) | Marine cyanobacterial communities from Panama - species 1 Leptolyngbya sp. (SPAdes) | ecosystem: Environmental > Aquatic > Marine > Unclassified | place: Panama: Panama City | collected... | reverse complement strand
ACTCCTGCCCTTAGCTTCTGATGCTGCCGCCGCCATCGACGGTGAAGTCGCAGCCGGTTGTAAAGCTGGCTTCGTCGCTGGCGAGGAAGACCGCCGCCTTGGCGACCTCTTCTGGCTCTCCGATCCGATTCATCGGATGGGTCGCGGCAAAATTGGTTTCGATATTCTCTGGCGTGTCAGCACCGGAAAACTTGTAGCGATCATACATCGGCGTGCGGATGGCGCCGGGATGGACCATATTCGCGCGGATCGGAACGCCGCGCTCGGCGCAATCCAGGGCGACCGAGCGGGTGAGACCCAGCAAGCCGGCCTTGGAGGCGCTGTAGGCAGCAACAAAGGCTGCTGCACGGATGGCGATCATCGATCCGATATTGACGATCGCGCATGGCTCGCCGCTGGCTTCCATCGCGGGGATCGCTGCGCGCATGCCGAAGAAGGGACCTTCCAGATTGATGTCGATGGTCCGGGTCCAGCTGTCGAGATCGACATCGACCACATTGCCCGGTTCGGAGATGCCAGCGATGTTGCACAGCACGGTGAGCTTGCCGAAACGCTCCTGCGTCGCCTTGACCGCCGCGTGCCATTGATCAAGGTCACGCACGTCGAGCTCGAACGCGTCGGCATTATCGCCCAACTCGCTCGCCACTGCCTTGGCCTTGTCGATCTGGACGTCGCACAGCATGACTTGGCCGCCTTCAGCGACGATCATCCGCCCGACCGTTGCTCCGATGCCTTCAGCACCGCCGGTTACGAGCGCGACTTTTCCCGTCATCTTACCCATTGAGCGTCTCTCCTATCGCTCGAGAATGGCCACAGCCGAAAGACCTGGCGCACCATAGACATGGCTGTAGCCGGTCTTGGGGCCCGAACCATCTTTTCCGGCAACCTGTCGCTCGCCGGCGCGACCACGCAATTGCTCAACATTTTCATAGACTTGCCGCAGGCCCGAAGCACCGATCGGCTCTCCGCAAGCGAGGCAGCCGCCATCTGTGTTGACCGGAAGCTTGCCGCCAATGTCTGTCCAGCCATTGGCCAGCCATTCTTCCTGATCGCCATCGGCGCAAAAGCCATTCTCGGCCATATGCATGATTTCGGCGCCGCTTTCGGTGTCCTGCAATTGCGCGACATCAATATCTTCCGGGCCAATGCCCGCGCCTTCAAAGGCAGCCTTTGAGGCCAGCACTGTGGGTTTGCCACCCTCTTTGACCGAGACGCCAGCCTGGAACACTTCAAAGCTATCCGGTGGCCGAGTCTTCACGGCGACTTTGGAAATCTTGACGCCCTTGGCGCCGAGTTCCTTGACCTTCTTTTCGCTGGCCAGGATCAGCGCCACGCCGCCTTCGGCCGGAGCGCAGAACATATATTTGGTCAGCGGATCGTTGATCATCGGCGCGTTCATGATCGTTTCCAGATCAATCTCGCTGCGGCGCCAGGCATGCGGCGTGATTGCGCCGTTGCGGAACGCCTTTTGCGCCACGCGGCCAAGCGTTTCGCGACTGATGTCGTGCAGCTGCATATAGCGCTGAATTTTGAGCGCGAAGAATTGCGTGGTCAGCATCATGCCGGTCTGGCCATACCATTCGGGCAGGCCGTAATCTGAAGGCTTGGCGTTGAAGGCGCCGCGCGGATGCTTGTCGAACCCGACCGCCAGGGCGAGGTCATACATGCCCGATGCAATCGCCATTTGCGCCGACACGAGGGCACTGCCGCCGGTGGCACAGCCATTGGCGACATTGGTGAATGGCAGGCTGGTGAGGCCCAGCTCATTGACCATGATATCCGCGCTGCCGGCGGCAGCCGAGCCGCCATAGGCGCATTCGATATCGGTCCATTCGAGCCCGGCATCTTCCATCGCCTGACGCACGGCAAAGACGCCTTGTTCGCGGCCTGAACGGCCATCAGTGCGACCGAAGGGATGGATGCCCGCACCAATGATGTAGACATTCTCGCTCATGCGGCCTTCTCCTGCGCGCCCGCAATCGGGCGGAAAGCGTAAGTGTCGTACGTCGCGTTGAACGGTACGATGGTGAATTCGACCGGCATGCCGAGCGAAAGGTCTTCGAGCTTGGCATCGACGATGTAGCTCTCAACGATCACTTCGCCGGGCAGTTCTACATAGCCCAACAGGAACGGTACGAAATCGGGTGGGCTTGGTTCGCCATTGGGGCCTTCATTGGACCCTGGCCCTTCATAGGGTGTCTTGGGCAGGAAGCCCTGCGTGGTCCATGACCACAACGTGCCCTGGCGTGACAATTTGTAGGGCTCAACATCCCTCGCTGCGTCGCCTTGCGGCATGGGAAAGACGATTTCGCCCGATGCCAGCCGGCCACCCATCAGGTGCGGTTCCGCATCATTGCTCCACAGATTGGGATCGATCGGTTGACCCATAATTGTATCTTTCTCCGGCCGGGAACGGCGCCTGCCTGCCTTCAGGCGGCGAGCGCATATTCCGTAAGATTGGTGTCAACGTCGCCAAACAGCCGCGCGAGCACGAGCACGCGTTTGAGCGCATGCCCGACGGCCAACTCGTCGGTGATTCCCATCCCGCCATGCATCTGCACGGCTTCGCGGGCGATGTGATCAACGCATTCGCTGACAAAGGCTTTGGCACCGGCCGCAGCACGATGGCATTCGGCAGCATCATGCCGATCCGCCAAGGACGCGCGGTAAATCATTGAGCGCGATTGTTCGATCTTGGCATAGCAATCGACCAAGCGATGCTGGAGCGCCTGGAAACTGCCGATCGGGACACCGAATTGCTCGCGCTCTTTGACGTAGGTCAGCGTGTCGTTGAGCAGGCGTTGACCCAGCCCAACCAGCTCCGCAGAGGCGAGCAGACGAATATCGCTGGCGATCTCGGTCAATTGCGCTTTGTTGAGATTGAGCTTGGCATCTTGCGCCAGCTCAACCCGCGTCAGCTTGAGCTCGCCCGAAATGCTGCCATCGGTGAGGCGATAGGGTCTGACTTCTAACCCGGCGCTGTCGCGCGGAACGGCGAAGCACACGGTCTCGCCCTCCAGCTCTGCCGTGACCAGAAACAGGTCAGCCAGTTCGGCACCGAACACGAAAGTCTTCTCGCCGGTGAGAGTGAACCCATTGGCGCTCGCTTCGGCCTTCATGTGTCTGGCTTCGAGATTGTAGCGCATATTGCGCTCAGCCCAGGCGAAGGTGGCGATACTCCTCCCGGCGATCACGCCCTCAAGCGCGTCTGCCGCACCGGCGCGATCGAGCAGCAAGGTCGGCAGCACGCCATTCTCGAGCCAAGGATCAGGCGCATTGGACGCTCCGATCGCATCGGCGACCAGAGCAAGATCAAGGATCGAGGACCCAAGCCCCCCATGTTCTTCACTTGCGGGCAGGGCGAGCAGACCCAGCTCGGCCAATTCGCTCCAGCGCGCTTTGTCATAACCGGCTGGGTTGGACCGCAGTCGACTTCGCGCCTCGACGTCGATTGGCGCGGCAAAGCGCTCAACGCTGGCCCGGAACAGCTCCTGCTCTTCGGATAGATCAAAGTTCATAGGCGTCAGGCTTTCCGCGAGAAACTGATCGGCAGTCGCGTTACGCCGCGCAGCAGGATGTTGGGCAGGATGGTGATGCCGTCTTCATCAGACACCGCGAAATCATCGAGCCGCTCGAGCAGCTCATCGAAAGCGACCAGCATCTCCTTGCGGCTCAGCATGTTGCCGACGCACATATGCGGGCCCTTGCCAAATGCCTGGTGCGCGCGGGCGTTCTTGCGCTCAATGTCGAACGCATCGGGATTTTCGAACTTGCGCGGATCGCGATTGGCCGCGGCATAGCGCAATTGGACAACCGAACCGGCAGGAATCTCGGTGTCGCCAAGCTGGGTGTCCTGCTTGACGATCCGCCACATGCCAGCGGTCGGCGTTTCATAGCGCAGGCTTTCCTCAACGAGGTTGCCGATCAGCTTGGGATCGCGCCCACCAGCTGCGGCCTTGGCTTTTTCCATTTGTTCGGGATTGCGGATCAACTGAAGCAATCCGCCAGCCAGCGTCGATGTCGTGGTCTCGTTTCCGGCGACCATGAATTGCTGCATGATCGACATGATCTCAGGGTCGGTCAGCGGTGTTTCGCCTTCGACCCGCGCTTCAACCAGGTCAGCCAGCAGATCGTCGCCACCATTGGCACGGCGATCATCGATCTTGCCTTTCATGAAATGCTGATATTCGACCAAGGAACGCGCGCATTCCTTCTTGCGCTCGTGATCAACCATTTGGCTGAAGCGGTCGACCGCTGCGTCAGACCACATCTTCACCTGTTTCGGATCGTTATCCAGGCCGATCTGGCCGGCAATCATGAACACCGGCAGCGGGATCGCGAATTCTTCTACAAATTCGCACTCGCCCTTATCGGCAAAGGCTTCGATCAGGCTGACCGATTTGGTTCGCATGGTTTCTTCGATGGCGTTCACCCGCGGCGCGGAAAATGCCAGATTGACGAGCTTGCGATTGCGGGTGTGGACAGGTGCGTCAGCGGTCAGAAGCGTTGGCTCGTCAGGCCAACCATCGGCCAGGATCGCGTTGATCTCTTCGTCTTCCTCGCGCCCCATCAGCGAGCTGAAATCGTTCGAGAACACTTCCGGTTTGGAATTCGCTTCATTGCACAGGTCATAGGAATACACCACGAAGGTGTTCATTTCCGGCATGTGCTCAATATCGATGCCCGCGTCGTGAATGGCCCGATAATAGTCAAACGGATCCAGCAGCGTTTCGGGGGCAAAGACGTTGGTGTCTTTGATGGCTTCTGGCTTATTCATGGCGGCGGCTCCGATCCCTTGGATATTGGAGCTTTTTCTAGCCAAGAACTGGGCATCGAGGCGATGCGCGAATGTGTTAGGACACGGCTACTCGCCTGCGAACTCGCGCTGGAACTCCGCCATGTCGAAATAGTCGCGCCAGGCGCTGATAAGACCGGCACTGTTGAGCTCGAACGTGCCCATGACTCGCAAGGCTGCGCGGCGCCCGTCCTTGAACGCAAAGGCATCGGTGCGCTCGGTCAAAACCGTATTGCCGTTGGCGGCGATCGCATGGGTTTCCCATTCGCACCGTTCGACATTGATCATGAAGCCGACAACCGCTTCGCGCATCGCCGCTTTGCCGGCAATCGGGTCCATCGGGACATTGTGCCACACGACATCGTCGGTGCAGAGCGCATACATCGCTTCCATGTCACCCGAATTCCAATGTCCAATGAAGGCTTCGACGGTTTCGATCGGTGTCATGGCTGCTCTCCTGCTGTGAAATTCAAGGCGTTGGTGAGGATCTGGCGCACATGCGGATTGGCATAGGTCTGCGGGGTGTCTCCGAACTGGAGATAGACCAGCGGCGCCTGATGGACCTGCTTGGTCCAGGCGACCAGGTTGCTGCCGGGCTTGTGATCCCATCCCTCTCGCGAGAACAGCGATCCTGCGATCGCCAAGCTCGCTGAATAGAAATTGTCGCGCGTGAAATCATAGTCAGAGCGCACGAGGGGCGTGACGTCCTCCTCGAACACTTCTGCCAGATAGAGCTCGTCGCACACCGGGAAACTGGCGGGGAGCCCCTTGGTGACCGGGTGATCCGCAACAATCTGCGCGGCGTAGTCGACGTCGTGGCGATAGCCCGAATCCTGCGTCGGCTGACCGCGAACTTCTCCCGGCTGGTAGAGGAAGCGCCCTCCCAACATCTCATGCCATTCGGGCCATTCAGCCCAGCCCGCCAGCGCATGGTGCATCGCCACCGCGCCGCGTCCGTTCTTGAAACGATCGGTGATGGCTTTTCGAAACGCAGCGCTTGGCGGCTGTGTGGTCACGCCATTATCGGCAAACGTGTAGCCGCCCATATCGTAGAACAGCAGCGCATCGGCCTCGTCCGCGCGTCCGGCCGCCACCGCCTCTTCCGCCTCGGGATGGATCAAATGGGTGACCTCCCAATCGCCAAGCGAGTGGATCAATTGCTCGAACGGTTCGGCTTCGTAAGGATGGCCACCGGACAGTACGAGCAGGTCACGCATGTCTGGGTCTAGGCGATCTTGAGGATCATCTTGCCTTGGTTCGATCCGGCGAACAGCCGCATGAAACTGTCAAAGGCATTCTCCAGCCCTTCGTCGATATGCTCTTCGCTGTAGAGCTTTCCGGCGGCGGCCCATTCACCCATTTTCGCAGCGCCTTCGCCAAACCGCTCGACATAATCAGCGACAAGCAATCCGCGAATATGCGCGCGCTTGACGATCAATTGCCACAGATTGCGGATGCCGCGAGGCTCGGTGTTGTATTCGCTGATCAGGCCGCACAGGCCGACCCGCGAATAGAGATTGAGGTTCATCAGGCCCGCGTCGAGGATTTCTCCGCCGACATTCTCGAAGATCACGTCGACACCATCGGGCGCTGCCTCGGCGATAGCGGCGGTCAGCGCAGCCTCATCTTTGCCTTTGTAATCGATCGCGGCGTCATAGCCGTATTTCTCGATCAGCTTGGCGCATTTCTCCGGCCCGCCGGCAATGCCGATCGCGCGGCAGCCCTGGATCTTGGCAAGCTGGCCGACCAGCGATCCCACCGCACCCGCGGCTCCCGTCACAAGCACGGTTTCACCTTCTTTGGGCTCGCACACTTCGAGGAAGCCGAAATAGGCCGTCATCCCGACCGCGCCGAAGATCGACAGGTAATTGGTGACATTGGGCACCAGACCTGGATCGATCGGTTGAGTGAAGCCGCCAGCGACGCCAATTGAGTAATCCTCCAGCGCGTTGAGGCCCATCACCCATTGGCCTGGTTCAAACCCTTCGGCCTTGCTTTCCTCGACCACACCAATCGTGCTCGCACGGACCGGATCGCCGAGAGGGATCGGCGGCATGTAATTGCCACCCGCATCCATCCATCCGCGCATTGCTGGATCGAGCGAGGCATAGTGATTGCGGATCAGGAACTGGCCGTCGGCAAGCTCGGGAGTCGGCTCGGTGATAAGCTCAAAGTCGTCGGGCACGGGCGTGCCATCGGGACGACGTTGGAGGAGGAAACGGCGATTGGTTGGCACTGGAATGCACTCCGTTCGTGCTGAGCTTGTCGAAGCACCGTTCTTGCTTCTGGCCCGGCTCAAGTGAGAAATACGGCCCTTCGACAGGCTCAGGGCGAACGGGGGTTGGGCTAGGCTGCGACCAGCTTGACCGGAATCGCGCTTTGCAGGCTCTGGCCGGTGATCGGGTCGAAATCGACCACTTCGCTGGTCAGCCGGTTGGTGGAGGATCCGCGCTCGCGCACATCCTCTTTCGAGGCATCGGCATCGCCATAGGCATGCGCCATTGACACCAGTCCGCGGCGGACCCGATCGCTGGCTTTCACCACACCATGAATGGTTGCGTGCGGCGATGTGATTGCGACGATCCCGCCTTCTTCCAGGCCCAGCGCTGCGATGTCATCCGGATGGATATAGGCCGGGTTGGTGGTGGTTTTTTCCTGCAGTTTCTTGAGCGGGTGACCGATTGAGTTGAAACGGGTCTTGGAACGCCGCGAGATCAGCTTGAAGTCGAACCCTTCGCGCATCGAGTGGTTCTCCGCATAACGGGTGATCGCTTGCGGCATGTCTCCCACCGCCAGGTCAAAGCGATGGAATTCTTCTTCATCGACCGGCTGCACTTCGGGGTGTTTGTCGGAATAGATCACCGCTGCTCCGCCGGCGGCCTGCGCGTCCTTACGCACCTGGCTCGGCTTGACCAGCGAGCCTTCGACCATGAGATCGAGGAATTCCTGCTTGCTCGGTTTGCGATCCATCGGCAGCGGACCGCCTGCCAACTGCATCGTGATGCCGAGATGGTGAGCGAGCGTCCAGAACATCTCATATTCGTCGATCACATCGCCCGGAGGCGTCGCAATCGCTTCGACATAACGGGCATAGGGTTCTTCATGCCACCATTCCGAAAGGTTGGTGATGTCTTCGCGTTCGAGGCATTGCGATGGGGCCAGCACCACGTCTGCGCGCTTGGCGCTCGCGCTCATCCACGGATCGATCTGGACATAGAGCTCCAGATCATCGAGCGCTTCGACCATCTTGGCCTGATCGGGGAATCCGACCACCGGATTGCCACCGACCGAAATGAAGGCGCGAACCTGGCCGTCGCCCGGCGTCAGAATCTCATCAGCCAGCACGTTACACGGCATTTCGAAGCCGAGTTGGCCCAGACCGCGGAAGCGCGACTTGGCCATGCCTTCAGCGCCGAACATTGGCATTGGCGGGGCAACCTGCGCGCGCGCCGGGCCCTGCTGGACGGTGAACACGCCCGGGATCGCCGCTTTCTCGCCTTCTTGGCGGAACCGGGCGCAAATCGTGTTGAGGCAGGTGACCAGATATTCGGTGAGGGTGCCATTGCCGGCCATTTCAGGTCCGGTCCCTGTCACCGCGCACCCTTTGGAGCCGCCAGCAAACATGCGCGCGGCGGCGATCAGCTGATCGGCTTCCACTCCGGCGCGCTCGGCGGCAATATCGGGCGTCATTGGTTTGACCGACTCTGCGAGCTCGTCAAAACCATCGACATGCGCCGAAACGAAATTGCGGTCGTACAGCCCTTCTTCGATGATCACGTTGAGCATGCCTGCAAGCAGGGCAGGGTCTTCACCCGGTTTCACCGGGAGATAGATATCGGCCAGCCTCGCGACATCGCTTTCGCGCGGATCAGCGACAATCAGTTTGAGGCCTTCTTCCTTGCGATCGCGGATGCGGCGCGAAGGGCTGAAGGGCGGCACGCCCCCGACCGGGGCATAGTGCGAAACGATTGGATTGTTGCCGATGAACATCGCAACATCGCTCTCGGAGAAGGTGTTGGGTCCGGCCATCCACTTGCCGTAACGCATGGTGGTGAAGACCTTGGCCGGCTGGTCGAGAGTGACGGAGGTGTAGAAATTGCGGCTGCCGACGGCTTGGGCGAAGCTCATCGAAGCGGCCATTGCAGCGCTGTTCTGGAATCCGCCCGACCCCATGAAAACGGCGACCGAGTTTGGACCATATTCGTCGATGATGCGGCGCAGCTCGCTGGCAACATGCGCCAGCGCTTCATCCATCGGCGTTTCCTGGAACTCGCCATTGGCGTCGCGGACAAGGCTGTGATGCAGGCGATGCTCGGCATTGTGCGAATCCGGCAATTCGCGACCCTTCATGCAGGTGTATCCGCCATAGGCCGGATCATCCGGATCGCCGCGCACTTCGAGGACTTTCCCATCCTCCACGTCGACCAGCATCGCGCAATTGGCATGGCAGAACCGGCAAAATGTCTTGTGTGTCTCAACGCCCATCACAACTCTCCTTGGCTGGGGAAATTATCACAGTGAGCGGTGGCAGCGACTGATACTTTTGTCCGTGGAGCCAATCGACGCGGATGCGCATTAGGGCGCGAAGCACAAGGAGTTTGTCGATGACCACCACCACACGCCAATGGCTCTTGAACGGTCACCCCCGCGGTCGCGGGATCGAAGAGGGTGATTTCAAGCTGGTCGACACCGAATTGCCTGCGCCAGGCGCGGGCGAAATGCTCCTCAAAACGCATTATCTCGGATTTGACCCGGCACAGAAGGGCTGGATGGAGAACATCGCCGATTACGTCGCGCCGATGAATATTGGCGACGTCATGCGCGGCAGCGGCATCTGCGAAGTGGTTGAAAGCAATGGTGGGAAGTTCGCGGTCGGTGACATGGTGTTCGGCACGACCGGCTGGACCGAATATCTCGTCCACAATGGCGAGGGGCTGACCAAGGTCGAGACTGATCTCTCGCCCACCGCTGTTCTATCAGTGCTCGGCACAACCGGGCTCACCGCCTATTGCGGCCTGTTCAAAGTCGGCAAGCCGGTTGCGGGCGACACTGTCCTTGTCTCGGGCGCTGCAGGCGCGACCGGCTCGGTTGTCGGTCAATTGGCAAAGATTGCCGGCTGCCGCGCGGTTGGCATCGCGGGTGGTCCTGAAAAGTGCAAATGGCTGGTCGAAGAGGCCGGCTATGACGCGGCGATCGATTACAAGGCAGGCAATGTCAAAGCCCAGATCAGGGAGCTTTGCCCAGGCGGGGTCGACGTGATCTACGACAATGTCGGAGGCTCGATCCTCAATGACATGTTGGCATGCATCGCCACAGGCGCGCGCGTGGTGATCTGCGGCGGGATCAGCCGTTATGAGACCGGGCAATTGCCGGCGGGACCGGAGAATTACTTCAACCTGGTGTTCCGTCGCGGCTCGATGGCGGGCTTCATCGTGCTCGACTGGGCGAATGAATTTCCGGGTATTCGCAAACGGCTCGAAGGCTTCGTCAAGGACGGAACCCTTGCCTATCAGGAAGACATTCAGGAGGGATTCGAGAACGCTCCTGACACGCTCCAGCGGCTGTTCACGGGCAAGAACCGCGGCAAGCAGATGTTGAAATTGTAATTATTTGACGAGCGTTCCTTAGCCACCCGCTCCCTCCACCCTTCCACCCGGAGCCTACCGGGAGACAATCCGGGTGGAAGGGTGGAGGGAGCGGGTGGTTGGGACAAAGGTCAGAGCGGATGCTCTGGCCGCGCCCCCAAGAATCACTCCAAATCTTCGGGTCTGTTCACATTGATCAGCGGTGGATCGAAGGTGATCTGCCGCGCGCCAATGGCTTCGGCAAAACCATAGACCGAGCGCCGGTCAGCCCCGAGATAGTCGGCAAGGTCAGCGGCAATTGCGACGGGCCACAGGCCGATTGTCGGTTGATCCGCAGCGATCGCCGCGCCATCGCCCTGCAATTGCGCCAGCAAAGTGTCCGGCAGGTTGGGCACATCGACCCCGCATGACAGGACATGCGCAAAGCCATTGGCTTCGGCGAACAACAGCGCTGCGTTGATTCCACCCAAGGGACCCAAACCCGCTTCGGGTTGATCGGGAATGCAGCCAAACCCCGGTTCCTGCCGACCGCATACGATCAGCGCTTGCGTTTGCGAGCCAAGCGCGTCGGCAACGCGATCTATCAGACGCACCCCGTCGACCTTGGCCTGCGCTTTGTCGCTGCCGAAGCGGCGGGCTTGGCCGCCCGCTAATATGGCCCCGAGAATGGCCAATTGGGCTCAGTCGAATGCCTCGGTGGCAACGCCTTCCGCGTT
>Ga0207422_1004621_pt1 | contig 11100 bp, 9 predicted proteins | sample MarCyaLeptolynsp_FD_187757 | JGI IMG/M metagenome (GOLD analysis project Ga0207422, IMG submission 187757) | Marine cyanobacterial communities from Panama - species 1 Leptolyngbya sp. (SPAdes) | ecosystem: Environmental > Aquatic > Marine > Unclassified | place: Panama: Panama City | collected... | reverse complement strand
AGAGATACGCTCTTTCTCGACGTCCACATCCAGGACGATGGCCTTGACCATGTCGCCCTTCTTGTACTCCTCGATGACCTGTTCGCCCGGACGGTTCCAGTCCAGGTCGGACAGGTGAACCATGCCGTCCACGTCGCCGTCGAGGCCGATGAACAGGCCGAATTCGGTCTTGTTCTTGACTTCGCCTTCAACGTTGGCACCGATCGGGAACTGTTCCGCGAACGCATCCCACGGGTTCTGCAAGGTCTGCTTCAGGCCGAGAGAAATGCGGCGCTTGACCGGGTCGACTTCCAGGATCATCACTTCGACTTCCTGGGAAGTGGAAACGATCTTGCCCGGATGGACGTTCTTCTTGGTCCAGGACATTTCCGAAACGTGGATCAGGCCTTCGATGCCCGGCTCCAGCTCGACGAATGCACCGTAGTCGGTGATGTTGGTCACGCGGCCGTTGAACTTGGCTTCCAGCGGGTACTTGGCTTCGATACCGTCCCACGGATCGGTTTCAAGCTGCTTCATGCCAAGGCTGATGCGATGCGTTTCCTGGTTGACGCGGATGATCTGCACCTTGACCGTCTGGCCGATGGTGAGAACTTCCGACGGATGGTTGATGCGGCGCCACGCGATGTCGGTGACGTGCAGCAGACCATCGATACCGCCGAGGTCGACGAAAGCACCGTAGTCGGTGATGTTCTTGACCACGCCTTCCACGGTGTGTCCTTCTTCCAGGCTCTGAACCAGTTCCGAACGCTGTTCGGCACGGGTCTCTTCCAGAACGACACGGCGCGATACGACGATGTTGCCGCGGCGCTTGTCCATCTTCAGGATCTGGAACGGCTGAGGCGTGTGCATCAGCGGGGTCACGTCGCGGACCGGACGGATATCGACCTGCGAACGCGGCAGGAAGGCAACAGCGCCATCCAGATCGACGGTGAAGCCGCCCTTGACCTGGTTGAAGATCTGGCCGTTGACTTTTTCGTTTGCTTCGAACGCGACTTCCAGGCGAACCCAGCTTTCTTCGCGGCGTGCTTTTTCGCGCGACAGAACGGCTTCGCCAAGAGCGTTTTCAACACGCTCGAGGTAAACTTCAACTTCGTCGCCGACACCCATTTCGCCGTCGCGGCCCTTGGCGCCGAATTCCTTCAGCGGCACACGGCCTTCAACCTTCAGGCCGACGTCGATGACGGCAAGGTCTTTTTCGATTGCGACGACGGTGCCTTTGACAACGGCACCTTCATAGAGGTCGTTCTGGACGAAAGACTCTTCGAGAAGAGCTGCAAAATCCTCGGTAGAGGGATTGAAATCGGTCATTTATACTCCTGAGCGCCAGTTGGCGCACCGCCGGCGGGTTGGTGTTGCACTCCGGATTGCCTGTCTCCCGGGATCGCGATCTTCGCTGATCCTTCCGCTTCGAAAAGCGGGCCGGCGGAGGCGGCAGACGGAAAATCCGGTCTCGCCACAGGACACGATCTGGATGCGTCCTGCCGAATTTCAATTGTCGTTCATTAAGAACCTGCGGCTATCAAAGCCGGATGTGTTCCGGATGCACGGAAACGGGCACACCTGAAAGTGAACCCCCTAGGACCTTGAACCATCCTTGGCGCTTGAAATGATATCCACAGCCGCCTGGAACGCGGTTTCTATATCCATTTCTGTCGTATCAAGCAAGACCGCATCTTCAGCTTGTTTCATCGGAGCGACGGTTCTCTGGCTGTCGCGTTCGTCCCGGCGCTTCAGATCGTCGAGAACCGATGCATAGTTTGCGTCCTTGCCCTTCGAGATCATTTCGTCGGTGCGCCGCCGGGCACGCGCTTCGGCAGACGCGGTGACGAACAGCTTGACCGTGGCATCGGGGCAAACCACCGTGCCGATGTCGCGCCCATCCAGAACCGCGCCGGGAGGGGTTTCGGCAAAGCGGCGCTGAAGCTCGACAAGCTCTTTCCGGAGCCCGCCCAGCACCGCGATACGTGAGGCCGCCTCGCCGATTTCATGCGCGGACAGAACGGTCTTGTCCATCTGGGCGAGGTCAAGGTTCTGTGCAATCTCGATCGCAACGCCTTCATCTCCCAGCGGCAGCCCCTTGGCAAGAAGCGCGGCCGACACCGCCCGGTAAGTCAGGCCGGTATCGAGATGCCTCAGGCCAAAGTGATCGGCCAGTCTGCGTGCGAGCGTGCCCTTGCCAGATGCCGCAGGACCGTCAATCGCGATAATCATGCCGCCTCGCTGGCGGTCTCGGAAAACTTGGCACCGAGGGTTTCAAAGAGAGACGTGAAGGTCGGGAAGCTGGTCGCGATCACTGCACCGTCGTCAACGGTCACGGCCTTTTCGGAAGCCATGCCGAGCACGAGAAAGGCCATTGCGATGCGGTGATCGAGATGGGTCGTGACCGTGCCGCCGCCTATGGCATTGGTACCGCCGGTCACGGTTAGCGTGTCTTCTGTCTCTACGCAGGGAATGCCGTTGGCTTCCAGCCCGCGCGCGACGGCCGCAAGCCGGTCGGACTCTTTCACGCGGAGTTCGTCGAGCCCCGGCATGAAGGTGTTGCCGGAGGCAAAGGCGGCGGCGATTGCCAGAACGGGATACTCGTCGATCATGGACGGTGCGCGGTCAGCCGGCACGGTAATGCCTTTCAACTGGCTCGCTTTCACCCGGAGATCACCGACTTCTTCGCCCCCGGTCTCCCGCCGGTTGACAATTTCGATATCCCCGCCCATCTCGATCAGCGTGGTGATCAGGCCGGTCCGGTGTTCGTTCAGCAGCACATTCTCGATGGTGATGTCCGAGCCGGGTATGATCAGCGCGGCGACCAGCGGGAAGCCTGCCGATGAGGGGTCGCCGGGCACATCGATGTCCTGCGGTTTCAGCTCGGGTTGGCCTGTCAGCTTGATGACGCGTTCGCCGTTTTCATTGAGCGTGACCGAGATTTCAGCACCAAAGCCTTTCAGCATTTTCTCGGTATGATCGCGAGTCGGGATCGGTTCGATCACCGTTGTCTCTCCAGGGGCGTTGAGGCCAGCCAGAAGAACGGCGGACTTGACCTGAGCCGACGGCATCGGCACGCGGTAGGTGATCGGCAGGGCAGTTTCCGCACCGCGAATGGACGCGGGCAGGCGGTCGCCGTCGCGCGCAATCACATTGGTTCCCATTTCGCGCAGGGGATCAAGCACACGGCCCATCGGTCGTTTTGAAAGCGACGCGTCGCCGACAAAGGTGGCGGCGATGTTGTGGCTGCCGAAAATGCCCATAGTCAGGCGGACGCCGGTTCCCGCGTTGCCGAAATCGATCACGCCTTCCGGCTCGAGCAGGCTGCCGAGGCCGATGCCGTCGACCGTGTAGGAGCCGTCGGTGTGTTTTTCGATTGTCGCCCCGACGGCACGCATTGCATCTGCGGTTGCCAGCACGTCTTCGGATTCCAGAAGGCCTTTCACGGTGGTACGTCCGACGGCAAGTGCACCGAACATCATTGACCTGTGGGAAATGGACTTGTCGCCGGGCACGCGGATTGTGCCGGTCAGCGGGCTGCCCTTGCTCGCGGTGAGAGGCGTGGGCGCGGTATTGTGTGACATTTTCAATGTCCGGAACTTGAGAGTTTTCGAAAAGGTGTCACGTCCTATCATGCGGACGCGGCCTCGTCATCACCCGGTTTTCAGGCACGGGCCCGGCAGGCCCCGGCTTGGCGTCCTGGCCGGGCGTTCGCGCCCATTTCGTCTTAGGAAATCGTAAAGCGCCTTCGGACCATATAATGCGATTTGTTGGCGAGAACTTTTCGGCGCGCTTGAAATTTGGTTCGCAACATGCAGAAGAATGGGGCGAACAGTTTTTTTGTCCGATTTGTCTTTGACAGCAGCTGAGCTTGACGCTATGGGGCGGCCCACCGACAAGTCAGCCAGATTACAAACGAAGGGTGAGCACAGTGGCAAAACCTGAACTTGGCACAAAGCGGCTTTGCCCGAGCTGCGGCGCCAAATACTACGACCTTAACCGGGATCCGATCACCTGCCCGAAATGCGGCACGATCTTCGAGACCGTCATGACGGCACGTGCGGCCAAGGCGGCCAAGGTCGAAGAGAAGCCGGAAGAAGACGAAGAAGACGAGGACGCAGCAGCACCGGAAATCGTGACACTCGAAGAAGCCGACGCAGAAGCGGAAGGCTCCGAAGATGTGCCGGATATCGACGGTGACGATGATGTCGAGATCGACGACGACGAATCCGACGATGACGTTTTCCTGGAAGATGAGGACGAAGACGAGGATTCCGTTCCAGGAATCCGCGTCGAGGTGGAAGACGATACCGACCAATAATCGACGTGCAGGGCCGCCCTTTCAGGCGGCCTTTCCACTGTTGTTCACGGCAGGATATTTCTTCAAAAATTCTGCTTGATCTTGGGGGGCGGTGTGACTATGTTCCGCCCCCATCGACGCCGGAGACCTAGACCGGCGGCAAGATGTGACAAGGGGCCATAGCTCAGCTGGGAGAGCGCTTCGCTGGCAGCGAAGAGGTCAGGGGTTCGAGCCCCCTTGGCTCCACCATCTTTCTTCACACGGACATCCTGCATCCACCCGGCGCGTTGCCGAAGACACTGCGGCGGCGCATCGCCCTGCGGACAACAGAATGCGTCTGCAGGTGAACATGTCCCGCTTCATCGGAGTTACCCACCGTGGCGCGACTTCACCTCGGTCGGCGCACGTTGTGAGGTTCCAGACAGATTGATCGCATAAATTGACGGGTGCAACCGCAAGTGTCTGCCCGAGCAAAGCACACATCCGGTGGTCGGGTCTGGGTGGCAGTTCAGCCTTGCTGCAATCTGGGATATGTTCTTTGCATCCATTGGTTTTCCGGTGTTTAACCGACCGCAGCAAAACACTTGACTTGACGTAAGCTAGCAACGCCAAATGACACGCAGGTTCCAGACATCCTTTTCTGAATCTGGAGGTCTTTGGCATGGTCCGAGCATTGTTGGTTCTGCCGCCGTTGCCGCAACCGATGAACGCGCCCTATCTCGGCCAGCAGTATGTCGCGGCGGCTCTGCTTTCGGCCGGACACGCGGTGCGTTGCCTGGATCTGGCGAATATAGGCGAAGCGGAGGCACGGATGCGGTTCGCCGAAGAAGTCCGCAGTTTCTGCCCGGACCTCATCGGTATGACACTCTTCACCTACAACGCCCTGGCCGGATACCGCCTTGCAGAGATGATGGCGGAGGGCGGCGCCGTTTTGATTGCCGGTGGCCCGCACCCGACCGTTCTGCCGGAAGAGCCCTTGGCGCACGGCTTCGATCTGTCGCTGAGCGGAGAGGGGGAACACGCGCTCGTCTCCATTGCCTGTATCCTCGAAAATGGCGGCAGCCTCGACACCATCCCGGGTCTGCATACACGGAGCGGGCAGGGGCCACCCTATAGCGCGATCGAAGATCTCGATGAATTGCCGTTTCCTCACACCGCTGCCGGATCCGCAACGATAGATGCCGTGGCGGGCGGCCTCGTTACCAGCCGGGGATGCCCCGCACGCTGTACGTTCTGCGCCAACTACGTCACGGGCCGTGCCTATCGATGGAGGAGCCCGGAAAACGTCGTTGCCGAACTGGTCACGCTTCGGCGGACATTCGGCCTTGACCACGTGCCCTTCTGGGATGACGCCTTTACGGCCCGGCGGCCGCGGCTTGAAGCCTTGTGCGATGCTATCCTTGCGGAACCGGAGCTAGCGGGCTTGACCTGGACCTGCATCACGCCCGGCAACATGGTTCTTCCCCGCGATCTCGAACGCATGCGCCGCGCGGGATGCGTGGCGATCAATTTCGGCATTGAGAGCGGTGACAAGGGTGTCCTGCGCGCGATCAGGAAGGGGCAGACACCCGAGCGCGTTATCGCTGCCGTTGAGGCGGCAAAGGCAGCGGGCATGATGACGATCGTCAACTTCATGTTCGGCTTCCCCGAAGAGGGCCCTGAGGAACTTGCCAATACCCGCGAACTGATGACGCAGTTGGCCCCCATCACGGATTTTTTCAACAATTTCGGTGTGCTCGTGCCGTTCCCCGGCACCGCTATCTATGACCGCTACCACGCCGAATACGGATTTACGGAGTGGTGGCTTGATCGCGAGCGGATACCGGCGGCCCCCGGAACCGATCTTGGGCGTGATCCGGCCCTCGAAAAGAACTTTTTCAAGTATGGGCCGCGCATGAAGGCTGAGATCGCCGGGCTGGTCCGCTGGAAGGCCCGTCACAATGCTGTCTGGGCGAGCCGGAATGTCAAAAGCGGTTAGGTGATTTCTTTAAGGAGACTTGAACAATGATTCCCAGTTTGCGTCGTAACAGAATTTCAAAACATGCAACGGAATTTGCCGGTCAGGCCGCAAAATCTGTGGCCAAACAGGCCACCCGGCAAGCCGACACTGTCTCGAACGCGGCCAAAAAGGTCAGCCATATGGCCTCAGGTGTCGCCAAGAACGCGTCCGCGGCCGTTAACAAGACGGCCAGTCATGCTGCAGGCATCGGGGCCAAGGCCGCGAACAAGGCCGGGCAGGGCGCCGCCAATGCCGCGCACAAGGTGAACGAAGGTGTTACCAATGTTGCCGGCAATGCCGTGAAAGCCGGGAACGCTGGAGCGAACGCGGTTCAGGCACAGGCTCTCATGATGGTCGAGCAGATGTCCTCCATCGCGTCCGGCTCATCGGGTGGCGGCGCGGCGCCAACGGCATCTTTTACCTCCGCCGATCAGGCCGCGGTCATCGACGCGATCAAGCCTGCTGTCAAGCAGGCGGTCGATATGTGGAAGCTCAGCGCACATTTCTCCGACCTCAACATCATGGCGGTGAGCGCTATCGGCACGCAGGGCTGTCTCGATGGTCCGGAGCTTGAGTCGCATATCCGAATCCATCCAAGGGTTCAGTCGCTGTCCGGCCTTGCGCGGGACATGGCCAACGGGATTGCGGAAGGCTTTTCCGACAATTTTTTCCTGTGGCAAAACGGGGTCGCTGTACCGGGCTTGCCCTGGTATCCGGCATTCGCCGCGTTTCCGGGCCCGAGCGCCCCGCCCATGCCGAACGTACCCATGCCGCTGATCAGTTGCGTTTCGACCCGGGCTTCCCGGATCGTCGTGGCCTCGGAAATTGCCGATGCCATCCGGCAGGCGCTGCCGGCCAACTTGAGCTCGGAGACGGCATTCATCAACCGCGTTGCCGCAGGGCTGGCGCTGGGTGCGTCCACGTGGCTCGGCTCGGCCCAGGTCATGAACGTTCTCGGGTATGGCCCGGTGCCCTCGTTCGCGCCGCCTTACGTCCCGGTCGGCCCTGTGGTCGGGGGCACGAACATTCCCGCACCCAGACATCTGATGGGGGCACCGTCATTGAACCCGATCATTATCTGACCCGGGTACCGACAAAAAGGGCCCACGTCTCCCAGCGCCAGGAGGACATGTCGAGACCCTCTGCGCATCTGAAGACAAGTTTTGGCCGATCCTCCGGCGGGACCTGTCCAAGGAGCGTGTCATTCACCGGAGGCAACGCCAGCCAATCGACATAGGCTTGCTGGGTAAGCTGAAGACGGGCGCTTGAGCGCGACATGTTGAAGCCATGGTCACGGAAGGTCTGCGCCAGGCCCTTTTCGCTGAGGGACGGCAACGCGGTCGCCGGCGGGTTTCCCAGGTCAAGACCGGCAAGGGCTTCCGGCAGCGCGGTGAGATAAGGGTCGCTGCCACCGCCTGGCGCATCGGCTTCGCCCAGATAGGCGGCGGGCAGCGAAACCGCCAGGACGCCCTCAGGTGCCACATGTTCCCTCATCCGTCCGACCACCTCGTCGACCGGCCCGAGTGCCCATATCGCGGCGCCGCAGATCACCCGATCGAAGTGTTGCCCCGTGGGAGCAGCGGCGCACCAGTCGACTGGCCGGCCTCGGGTTCGGCGCGCGCCCGCCTGCCGCATGGCATCGGCGGCCTCGACTGCGGTCACTCGATCTCCGGTGCCCAGTTGTTCCAGGCAGGCCAGGACGGTGCAGCCAATCCCTGCGGCAATATCGAGAACACTGCATCCGGGTGCGACGCCGGCGGCCTCAACCAGTGCCTTTGCCGCCACCCTGTAGCGGTCGTGCCGTTCGGTGAACCGGCGATAGCGTTCAGCGGTGACGGGATGGTTCCACATGAGGAGGCTCATCGCATCTCATCCCGGAGCCAGGCCGAAACGCAGATCGAGAGACAGCCTGGGGCGGTCGGCGCTGCGATTGGGCAGGCTTCTGTGAGGGGTCAGGCCAGAAAACAGAAGAACGTCGCCCGGAGCACACACAACAGTTTCCCACGTGAAGGGCGCATCGCCGGTCAGCCCTGTTTCATCGTGCGCCAAAAGCTCCGTTTCGCGCTTGGCGACTTGAAGCGGCCCAAGACGCCGTGTGCAGTCGACCAGGGGCAGCCAGGCGATCCACAGGCCCGGTGCGCGGCTGTACCAGGCGTCCTGATGCACCGCCGTGCCGTGCGCTTCTCCAGGAAATGTAATCCGGCAGACGTCTGCTATGAGCGGTTTCAAGTGGTGGCTACTGGCGCATTTGAACGCTTCCCGCAGGACCGGGGCTGAGCGTATTTCGTTTGTTTCCCGGAGCGCCAGTACGTCGGCGAGAAACGAGATATAGTCGGGATCATCGATCTCCAGCCGTCTGCCATGCATGTGCGGCGCGGCCCGTCCATCCCGGTCGAGCCAGCCGTGGGCCCTTGCCGCATCCTGCACCTTTTGGGCAAGCGCTGCCACAAGACCCCGGTCAAGCACACGCCGCAGCAGTCGCGGACGTTTTGGGTCCGGACCGAAACGTTTTGTGTTCTTCAGGCAAGCTCGGTCGAAAGCCATGCCAACAGTTTATCCGTATCTGGATGCAATGCACGCGCGGTTCCGCGATAGACCGATATTTCCGTCGGACGCGAAACAAACTCCGCGCAGGGCCGGATGAGCTTGTCTTCCTCAATCATCATCTGCGTTGTGCGTCTCCATCCGAGCGCAATCCCCTGTCCCGCAACGGCGGCCTGAAGCGCAAGCGGATAGCTGTCAAAGTGGAGCAGACGAGGACGCTTTGGCGCAAGCGATCCGACAGCGTTGAACCAGTCCGACCAGTCCATCCAGTCTTGGGGCACCACCCGGTGAGCCAGCAGCGGGTAGGACCCGAGTTCAGCCGGTTTCAATTTGAGATCAGGTGCCTGCAACAAGGAAGGGGCACAAACCGGGAAGATGTCATCCGATGCGGTAAAAGCCAGTTTTGCTGCTCCGGAAGGACGCCCCGACGTTTGCATGGCCGCATCGAAGTGCTCCTTTGCTTCCGTGATCGGATTTAACGAGCTGACAATGCGCAGCTCGACGCCCGGGTGCCTTTCCTGAAAGCCGGCAAGCCGTGGCATCAGCCAGTAAAAGGCTTCACAAAGCTGGCAGTGCAGCACCAGTTCTTCCGGCCGTCCGAAGCCCTGGAGCAATGCCACTTCCTCGGCGATGTCCGAAAGCGCTGTTCCGACGACCTGGCCAAGACGGCGCCCTTCATTTGTAAGAAAAACAGCGCGATTTCGGCGATCGAACAACACCACGCCGAGTTCCTGTTCCAGCAGCGCGATCTGTTTGCTGACCGCGGTTTGCGTCATGCCGAGTTCCGCAGCCGCACGGGAGAAACTTTCAAGCCGGGCCGCGGCCTCGAACGGTTTGAGGCGGGAGAGCGGCGGCAGTGAACGAGGCGTGCTTTCCATAACTTCAACTCATGTAAAAACGCGAAAATTTCGCTTTTTTGGCAGCTTAAAACATGATTTTCAGTTGAGTAAAGGCACAAAACAAGCGCTGCCGCAACCTGACTAATTCTTGAGTGAGTGGCGCTGGTGACCGACGGGAGTTGCGCGTGGTATCGGTTTCAAAAATCGGACTGTTTTTTTGTCTCGTCTTCGTGACACTGGAGGCGTTCCAGGCCGTCTATCTGGGCTCCGTCTTCCAGAACGCGGATTCCTTTCTGGTGGGCGCCTGCGTCTTCGGCATCTCCGTGTTGGCCTGCACATTCATTACCGCATTGTTTCGTGCGGAAGAACTCGTCGCTTCCTTCAGATCCTGGAAAATTCTGGCGGCTCTCAATGTCTACGCGGCAATCACATGGTGCACCTACCTGTTGGCAATTCAGCTCATCGAACCGGCCATCGTCTTCACGGTCTTTTCGGGCATGGTTCCCCTTGGGACTGTCATCGCTGCCTGGTGCGGTTTGCCCGAAGCCGGATCCACGCGCCAGAAGTCGGATATCATCGGCAACGCGCTGATCTTCCTGGCCTTGCTGTTTCTGGGTGCAGTGACGGTTCTCGGCTATTCGGGGTTTGTGCGTGGCAGCTGGCTGACCGGCATCGCCGGTGTGCTTCTCTCCGCGGTGTCAGGCCTGTGTACGGCGTTGGTCATTCTTCTGTCGGCGCGGCTCAACAGAAAGGGTGTTGGTCCGCTGGCGCAATTCGGCCTGCGTTTCATCCTCTACACCTTCCTCGCGTTGGCCGCATATGCGCTGGGTCTGGATGACAAGGGCATTCGGATGCAGCTTTCAGATCTTGTGGTGGTGATTGTGGTTGGTTTGGGGGTGATCGCGTTTCCTCTCTATCTCGTTCAAAAGGCGATCCCGCTGCTGCAAACGTCAACCATAGCGGCCATGACCGCTCTGGGTCCGGTGATGGTGTTCTCGATGCAGCTGCTGGAAGGACGCGTCGACTATTCCGCAGCGACATTGACCGGATTGATCGTCTATATGGCCGGTGCGCTTCTGGCTGTTTACGGATCCGTGTTGCAATCCTCTCACACGCGCACCGAATGTTCCCGGACTGTGTGCTAGCTTCGGCCTGCCATTCCCTCAATCGCGTCCATGAACGACAAAACCTTGGCGTCATGGCCGCGTGCGCCGACGATCTGGAGACCGACCGGCAGACCGGCTTCGGTCTTGCCGCCTGGTACGACGCCCGCGGGTTGCTGCGTCAGATTGATCGGAAAGCTGAAGCTCGCCCATTCCGTCCAGCGCTGCAGACCCGACCCTGCCGGGACTTCCATTCCCGCGCTGAACGCGGGAACCGTTACGGCAGGCGAGAGAATGAAGTCCTGGTCGGCAAGGGCCATGTCCATTTTCGCGCCG
>Ga0207422_1004619_pt1 | contig 11110 bp, 10 predicted proteins | sample MarCyaLeptolynsp_FD_187757 | JGI IMG/M metagenome (GOLD analysis project Ga0207422, IMG submission 187757) | Marine cyanobacterial communities from Panama - species 1 Leptolyngbya sp. (SPAdes) | ecosystem: Environmental > Aquatic > Marine > Unclassified | place: Panama: Panama City | collected... | reverse complement strand
TGATGGTAAAACTGTCCTCACCGGAAATAACGATGGAACCGTCATTGTTTGGCCATTGTATTGGGAAGGGGCTGTCAGTATACATCCCGTGGAAAGTGCATCTAATCAAATAACTTGGCATCCAACTCTTTCAATGGTCGCTGTTGCTCCAAGCAATGATAGTATTATTCGTTTGGTCGATACTACTACAGGAGCCATAGTGAATGAGTTTTTAGGGCATAGCGGAGATATTTACGATCTGACCTTTACCCCTGACGGACAATATCTTCTTTCAGGAGATACAGATACCTTTCTTCCGCCTGATGAGCAAAATGTTTATATCTGGGATGTAGAAACAGGTGAGATCGTTCATGTACTAGACCAGCACTTTGGTTGGATTCAAGACATCGCTGTGAGCCCTGATAGCCGCATGGCTGCTGTCGGTGAAGCAGAAGGGACGCGAATCATCTTGTGGGATATATTGACGGGTGATGTAATTCATATCCTGGAAGAACACCAAGAGTGGGTTAATGCGGTTGTCTTTAGCCCAGATGGGAGATTTCTATATTCTGGGGCACGTGATGGCTCACTATATAAGTGGGATGTGGACTTAGGTGAGATGCTCGCAGAGTTTCCGGGGCATGGCATCAACATCACAGATTTGGCGGTTAACTCGGATGGAAGTTTCCTCGTTTCAGGTTCTGATGATAATACTGGCATTGTTTGGGATACCACCTCAACAAAGAGTGTTTTTACATTAGAAGGACATCGTGATTGGCTAGGTACTGTCGAGTTTAGCCCTGATGATAATGTTATTCTGACTTCAGCATTTGATGGGACTATCATCTTATGGGATGCTCAAACTGGAGCAAGGCTTCGCACTTATGTTGTTTCTGTAGATCAAGCCTATCCACACGCACATTTCAGCCCTGATGGTCAGTATATTGTATCTGGAGCGAACAATCAGCTTATCTTATGGGATGCATCAACCCGAGATGAAGAGTTGCGCACATGGGTAACAGAAAATCGTTATATTCCTAGTTTTACCTGTGAGCAACGCAACTTCTATATTATCGAACCACTTTGTGAATCCGAGTCATAACTTTGTGTGGTGATGGATATGGCTTTCATACCTGACATTATCTACCAAGGAATTGATAGTAGATAAATAACTACCAGTTTTTTATTAGGAGAGCGATGTGAAAGGAGGCAATATGGATTAAGGATGACTTGTTCAGACAGGGAGACGGCCATCTCCCCATCCAAAGCAAATCGTAAATGCATAACAAAAGGATAATACAGAATGCAAAAATTAAAAATCTATAGTGTGGCTTTGTTTGTCATATTTATCAGTGCTGCGATAGTGTTTGCCCAAAGTGAATATCAACCAATCGAGACGACTTTTGTCTATGACTCAATAATGGTCAACGCTGTGAACGCTCAAGATGATGAAATTGAATCAGAGATTAGAGAGGCAAGCCTAGCATGGGATGAAGCATTCAATGCTGCTGATGTAGAACAGGTCATGGACCTATATGCAGACGATGTGATCTCAATGCCACCCAATTTGCCAATGCGTCAGGGAAAGGAAGAACTGCAAGCTGATTTTGAGTGGATTTTCGAGAACTTTAACGCCCAACACGAAACGATCATCTTTGACATCTTAGTATCTGATGACTTAGTCATTGAGTTGGGTCAGTATACGATGACTTTTGATCCGCATGATGGCAGTGATGATTTTGACGAAGCCGGAACTCATATTCTAGTCCGCCAATTGATAGATGGTGAATGGAAGATTGTGTGGGAAATCTGGAATACCGACGAATAGTGACTAACTGTTTGTGGGAATGTATCAAGTTAAGTCGCCTTTTAGATAAGAAGCATCAGTTATAGATCTCTGGCAGCAGCGTTGCATGGCAATGCTGCTCAGTATTCTTGGCTTAATATTAGCAGATTATGCACTGAATGTGTCAGGCTCGACATTGAAACAGTTAACGGTAGACAGTCGTTCTGGCTGCACGATGATATGCTGGAAATTCATGTTCAATATCTTATCCCGAACATGGTGTGAGAACAATGGATCAGTAAGTATATGTAGGCAAGATTTCATCATTTGAAATTATTCAAATAATCGTCACACAAAATTGATTGTGAAAACATTCCTTAGCAGGTATTTTTCCTCAAATGAGCATGCTGGCTGAAGGGATTAAAGAGATCAAGTACATTGTGTTATTTGATGTCGAAACTGGGTCAGAATTAAAGCGTTTCAAAGATATTATTGATGATCAGGTGGGATTAAGCATTAGACTGAATGGACGAATTCTCATCTCATCTGGATTCACCATTAAGCTCAAGTTACTGTGATATAGAAATCGGTGAATTACTGATTGAATTTTGGAGTGAATTGTATATCGCTTTAAATCCTGACGGTCTTTGAAAATTATGTTAAGAGGTTAAGTGTATGTTTCAGGAAGAGCAGTTGTTGATAAATAATCGCTATGTCATTCTTAATGAAATTGGTAGAGGGGGGATGGGGATTGTCTACCGTGCGAAAGATCGTCTTACGCAACATACCATCGCACTTAAGAAAGTCACAATCCTTGGAGAAAAACTACAATTCGCTTCACAGAATTCGACTGTGGATTTTCGAGTTGCTTTAGCACAAGAATTTAAAGTCCTAGCATCCTTACGTCACCCCAATATCATAAGCGTACTAGATTATGGATTTGATAAGAATGAGCAACCTTTTTTCACGCTTGAATTGCTTGAAACACCTTTACCTTTTATCGAATATGGTAAGGATTTACCCCTTATAGAAAAGGTTCAGTTGCTCATACAGGTTTTGCAAGCATTAGCCTATTTACATCGCCGCGGAATTTTACACAGAGATCTAAAACCCGACAATGTGGTGATTGTGGATGGAAATGTCAAAGTTCTAGATTTTGGATTAGCAGTATCTTACGAATACGATAATGAGGTGAATGAGGATATAGGAGGCACAATTGCTTATATGGCACCTGAAATCTTACTTGGTGAACAACCCAGTAAAGCTTCGGATCATTTCTCAGTAGGCATCATGGCACATGAACTTCTTGTTGGAAAGTATCCATTTGACCTAAGTGATCTTATAACTCAGATCATCAGCCAAGAGATCGACATCCCGGTCACAGAGATTGGAGACCAACTAGCACAAGTAATAAAAGGATTGTTAATGAAAAAACCTACTGAAAGACTTTCGAGCGCTAATGAGTTGATTCAGATGTTTTCTAGAGCTACCAGTCATCATGTACAAAATGAGACAATGGCTATTCGTGAAAGCTACTTACAGGCAGCAAAATTCGTAGGACGTGTTTCCGAAATAGATACATTATCAATAGCATTGGCTAATACAATGAATGGCAATGGAAGCGCCTGGCTTGTTGGTGGGGAGTCAGGAGTTGGTAAATCACGATTAGTGGACGAATTACGCATAAAGTCTTTAGTTAATGGTGCTATAGTGTTACATGGACAAGCAATCGCAGAAGGTGGTGCTCCTTTTCAGATGTGGCGTTCAGTCTTACGACATCTAATCATCTATGCGAGATTAAGTAAGCTAGAAGCAAGTGTATTAAAGCCGTTGATACCAGACATTGAATTGCTTTTAGAACAGCATGTTAATGATGCTCCAACTATCAACCCTCATGCTGCCCAGACGCGCTTATTAAATGTGATAGAGGACTTATTCTGTAAGCAAGTATCACCGCTAATTATAATATTAGAAGATCTACAATGGGCGAAGGAAAGCCTAGCAGTGGTTACACGCCTTAATCGCATTGTTACCCAATATCCTGTGCTTATTATTGGTACCTATCGATATGATGAAGCACCAGAATTGCAAAAAAACTTGCCATCCATGAGGCACATAAAATTAGAGCGATTGAGTACGAAGGAGGTTACAGATCTAAGCGTATCAATAATTGGAGAAGCAGGTCGTGAGCAAAATCTTATTGATTTATTACTACAGGAATCTGAAGGCAATGTTTTCTTCATTATTGAAATTATACGAGCTTTGGCTGAAGAAAGTGGTCAGCTTGATGATGTTGGTCGTATGAGTTTGCCAAAATCTGTGTACACAGGTGGAATACAAAACGTGATACAGCGTCGCCTAAGCCATGTATCGACTGCCTCATATGTTCTCTTACAGTTAGCTGCCATCGTTGGGCGTGAACTTGATTTTGCGGTGCTACAATTTCTTAAACCACAGATAGATGTAGTATCATGGATCGCTTCAGTTGCGACAATTATTGAGGTTCGAGATGATCGATATCGCTTTGCACATGACAAACTACGAGAAGGTTTGTTAATGAATATCTCGGAAGAGCATCTGAAAGCTTTACATCGGCAAGTAGCTATTGCGCTGGAGAATATATATAGAGATGATCCTAGTCAATATCCAATCCTTGCAAGACATTGGTATAAGGGTGGTATGCCAGAAAAGGAGATGCATTATGTGCTTTTAGCTGGTGAGCAAGCACTCAATCATGGTGCAATGATTGAATCATTATCTTTTCTAGATCGTGGTATAGAATTACAACAATCTCATACCTTATCTGCTCTCCAATTAGCACGAGCATATCGATTACGAACAGAAGCCTTATTTGGACTTGGAAGACTCGATGCGGTTATTGAATCATCAAATCAGGTTTTAACTACACTTGGAAATAGTCTTCCTAAAAAATCATGGTCCTTGGTGAGCGCAATCCTACAGGAGATATCCCATCAACTATTATCGCATATACAAAATCGTAAGCCAAATAAACAGATACAGCCAACAGAGTTTGAAGAAGTGTATCGAACTCTCTGGACAATGGCTCAAGCATATGGTTGGTTAGGGATATATAGCTATTTTGTCTATGCAATTCTAAAGATGCTTAATATTAGTGAGCTACAGGATAAAATCGTTCCTGTTGTTCATGGGTATATTTCTGTTGCATACATTTTGCGATTGCTTCTCTTACCACAATTGGCAGATTTTTATGACAAGAAAGCTCAAGCTCTTGTGAAAATCCATGGTATTGATGCAACCTCAATCGATGGATTATGGACACAGGGATTACTTTATCTTGGACAGGGCAGATGGAGCGAGGCTAATAACAATTTTCAGCGAGTTGAGGAAATTGCACAACGTTCTGGAGATGAGCCTTACTTGCTCCGAAATGAACTACAACGAATTGGGATTGCCTATTTGAAGGGTGATTTTCGTCAAGTAGCAGAGCGAATTGAATACTTTGAATCAAGTGCAATACGTGGTGCTAACAAACAATACATTACTTGGGCTTCAGGAATACGTGGTCTCATGTTTTTACACAAAGGTTTATTTGAGGACGCGTTGCAGCACTTTCAACAGGCACAGAAAAATCTTCATTACATCAATGATGCTGTTGTTGAAATCTTTGTGATGGGTCAATTAGCACTGACTCAAATACGTCTAGGTAATCTGACCAGCGCACACCAACTTGCTGATGAACTGTTAAGGAAGCTTTTAGCCGATAAGTTCACAGGTTACGGAATAACAGGCTATGGTTTTTTAGAAGGGTATCCCAGTCTTGTCGAGGTATATCTTGCAGTATGGCAAAGTGAGCAAATCGATATCGAACCTCTAAAGCTTGAGAAAAAAATCAAGCAAGCCCTTAAGATACTTGATCATTATTCTCGTGTCTTTCCAATTGGTAAACCAAGGGCACTTTTGTTGCAAGGACTCTACAAAAGTTTTCAGGGGCATACTACAAAAGCACACCAACACTGGCAACATAGCCTAAATCATGCTCTTGCGATAGATATGACTTATGAGCAGGGACTAATAAATTATACAATCGGACGTTATCCATTATCTGATAATACAGAAAGTGTTACCCAACTTAATAATTTGAAGCAAGCTATCGTTATTTTTGAGGAATTAGGAGCAATATGGGAATTAGAGCAAGCACAATTAGCATATCAGTTACTAAATTCAGAATTGACATAAGGCGGGCATTGTCAACTTAAGTGGAGTCCATCAAGAATTCGGGGCTAGATTGAAATTACTCGTCGTACATACCCTCAGCGAAGACAGCATTGGAAACATCAAGCTGGCGAACATAGTGCCGAACCATACGGGCATCACGCCAGCCACCAAAATCTTGCACCGTCATTGGATTGACTTGCTTCTGCTGAATGAGGTAAGTGATACAGTGATGGCGACAATCATGGGCAGAGAGTTTTTCGATACCATAGCGTAAACCAATCTGCTGCACGATATTGGAAATCGACTGGGGTGAGAGATACGATTTGCCTAATAACCCCTTGCGTGTCACGCCAACCAACAGATTTTCTGGTAGTACAAAATGTGTTTGAAGATAATCCAGATACTGCCTGTAGAAGAGGCAGGGCAATTACCAATTGATCTATTGGGTAGTCTCTCTCATCTGAAAAGATTGATTAGTCTTGATCCTTCCAATGAAGAATTAGTGTTTTTTGTTGGTCAATTCACACTATTGCCTAGTTTAATATCTGCCGCAAATCGAATTTACAGCTTGAGGCGGAAAACTAGGAAGTATAAATATGCAGAAATCTTATTTGATGCAATTACTCAGATTGCATTACATAAAGGGGTAATCGAAGAAAGTGTGACCAGTGGTTAGGCAACGTTACACAAAGTCCAGAAATTAAAGTCTAATGGTCATGTGGCAATGGTATTGTATCCGAAAGACACGGTGTCTTTGTTTCTTGGTTTCCTGTAATACTCAGAGCAATGCTCGACCATGCATCAAGATTTATACGCCCTTATTTTACCCACCAGATAAAATGATAACGTCTGCCTGCTATATACTGAATAAACACATAGCAGTTGGTTTTAAGTTGCGTTTTTTCTTTCGTACTGAGATTGATGGTAAAGAGTATTGTCCATGCTTATCGTGTGCTTACTGTGAACCGCGAGTTTTCCCTCAGGTATACTGCCAATTATCAATTTTGCTTATCCATGAAATTCACCACTCCCTCGCCTCAAATTATCTGGCATAAGAACCTTTTGCCTCTGAGATGGTATGTAAGTATAGAGATGACAAAATAAAATATCAGGAAGGTCAGATAGTCTTATCGTGCTAGAGTCAAATGATTCCGATTTTGTATTACTAAAATTGATCTGTTCTGGCGATCATGCCGCATTTCAAACGTTGTATGAGCGACATGGTCTTGTAATCTTGAATTATTTGATTCAATTGATTGGCAATCGACAACAAGCAGAAGATATTTTGCAGGAAGTCATGCTCATTGTTTGGGAAAAAGCCCCCACATATACACCTGATGGTTCAGTTAGAGGATGGCTTTTCGGTATTGCAAAACGTCAAGCATTAAAAGTATCGCGCACAAAGCGTAATCATCTCCCACTAAACGAAGAAATTTTAGTCACTGAGGATAGTATGTCAAATGGTGTAATGAAGCAGATTACACTAAGAACAGCAATATACACACTTCCTTCCGTAGAGCAAGAAGCTCTCGAAATGGTGTATTACAGAGGTATGACTCTACAAGAGGTGGCAAACATGCTAGATGTGCCATTGAACACCATCAAAACACGTCTTTATCGTGCCCGTCAACGACTGCGTATCTATTTAGAGAAGGATTCACTTGATCATGCATGATGAATACGAAATTATGCTGCATCACTATCTCATTAATCGACTTTCTGATAACGAAAAAAACAAGTTTGAACAGCATCTTGAAAATTGTGCCAACTGCCGCATCGCTGTTGCAGAATGGGAGAAAATTGCTTCTGGTATGCAGACTGTGGCACAAGAACAAGCATTTACTTTGCCACCATTGAACAGGACTTCAAAGAGATTACCTATGTTACATGTTGTGCGACAATCAGCATATTCATTTTACAGATTCTCTTTAGCTATGATTGCTACAATCTTGATATTGGTTGCAGGTGTGATTCTTACGAGAATAGATACTAATTCCTTACTGACAGGAATAAATGTTCCTGTTGAACAAATAGCTCAAATAGAAACGCTGGAAGTTGTCCTTGCAACGCGCCATATCACTCCGGGGGAAATCATTGCAGAGGATGACATCGTTTTATTTGACTTGCCGATGGAGTATGTTCCACTCGGAGCCATTACAACAACGGATATGGCATTAGGATCAATAGCAAAAGTGCCGTTAATCTGTGGACAACTCATACAATTCTCTCAAATCACTGAAGCGAGTAACGATAGACCATATTTTGTGCCAAATAGAATTCTTGATACGATTAATACTTGTGAAGGTGTTTCATTTCAACCGCTTGTAGATAATTTCGAATTGTTCGAGATTCCCTTTGCTGTGCAGAACATTGAGCCACTCGCTGCGATAGAACCAGAAATGTTCGTTATGCGTCCTTATCCAGCACAACTTGTTCCAGAGCACATTCGAATGGCAGAACAAGAATTTATAGATGCAACTGCGCTAATATACACACCAGATGAAACAATAATAACGACCTTTGTTATTGCTGAAACATGGTTGGCAGATGGCACATTTATTGAAGTACCTCGTGACCAAATTCTAAATGATATTATGGCTTTTCAATTTGGTGATCAACTTCATTTGGCAGGTTTATTTTCATTTGTTGAAACTGCAGATAGATTTCAACAACCACAACGGAGTCCAAACAATAATCATCCCTATCCGAAGATTCTTTTCAACGAGTTTTCTAATAATATTCTTTACTTATCCATATCACAGCATGATATGGACAAAGTCATACTTGGCATCTTAGATGAGCAAGATAGTCTAACGATTGATTGGGTATTTGATGCACAAATACCATTGTTATTGATGCACGATATTCACACAGCATCATCAGTAGAGCAATTTCCATGAAGTACAATTTTGCTAGGTGCAAAACCAATCGATAAAGACAATGAAGGTAAGCTAATATATGACAAATATTGGACACCCGAAACAGACATGTCAGGTTATACTAATCTTGAGCATCCTGATTTCTGGCAATCCGATTGGGCAAAAAAGAGCGATGAATCGTAAGTGTTTTGTTGTCGGGGGGGAGGTGTACCTCACTACAAATTGGATGCACCATCGTATAAGGCACATTGTACGATGTTAGTTAAGCTATAACAAAAGGTGGCTTTATGACTGGAAAAACACACATAATCATCGGTGCTGCGACAGCAGCCGCGCTTGCCAGATACACGAATCAACCGGATATGATGGTGATTGGAATGGCTGTATCAGGTGGAATTGCGGGGCTGCTACCCGACATTGATGTTTTAGCCCGCAAAATCTGTTTAGGTTGGTTGGTTCGGTTCATCGTGGGGCATAGAGGTATCACACATAGCTTGATTGCGATAGCGGCTGTTATTGTGGCTGCATTTACTGTCGATCATCCCTTAGCGTTTGGCGCGGCTGCTGGATACGTCTCGCATATCGCGGCTGACATGATGACCAAACGCGGCGTTCCACTTCTCTACCCGGTCAATAAGAAATTTCATTTGTTGCCCAGACAACTGCTGATTATCACAGGTGGCACATATGAGACTACAATTCAAGTTACCCTTCTGTTTTTCATTATATTTGAAACTAACCTCCGAATCACAAATTTCCCCACTTGAATGAGCAATACACAGATCGTGTTATGGTAGAAACTAGTACACGTCTGCCTGTATGGAATACACGAAATCAATCGCAACGCTAGTTTTGACACGCGGTTCACCCCCACGCCTGTGGGGAATACGATTCAAAGCTAAAGCGTTCCCATCGGTACGGCGGTTCACCCCCACGCCTGTGGGGAATACATATTCGATTTCAGCACCTGCCGCGCGTTTAGCGGTTCACCCCCACGCCTGTGGGGAATATACACTGTCCCCTGCCTGCAAATCCGCATCATGCGGTTCACCCCCACGCCTGTGGGGAATACATTGCAGCGCGTTCCGCGTCCGTTGCATAAAACGGTTCACCCCCACGCCTGTGGGGAATACGCGCGACTTGCAAAGCATGTCGTTAATATCACCGGTTCACCCCCACGCCTGTGGGGAATATCCCGTCGGGTTTCGCCATAGAGTCGTACAGAAAAACGCTGCTCATTATTGGTTGACCATAGTTGAATAATACCACCTTCACGACGAGCATTACAACACATCTCCCAGAGTAAATCTCGTACTGTGGCAGTCACATGTCCAACAAAAACACCTGTGTGAGGCTCGATCAGCCAACGCGATAATTCACCACGTACGCTGATAGGAACACGCTCCAATATCATAACAACCATCAATCTTCCTCCATATCTAGCGCATCAATGAATTCATCCCAGAGGGGGGAAGGTAGTGCAGCATCAGCATCATAATCATGGGAATCATCTGGGGGGGTAGGTCATCTAATGTCAGCAGTTTATCAATATCCGGCAGAATGCGTTGCAACAGCTTGGTTTCTTTGAATAGGAGTCGTATCTTTTGACGAACTCGCTTTTCAATATCGTTTTCACCTGATGCAACCACTTCAAAAGCTGCTGGAATGCTGATCTCAGTTTTATAAAGATCAGCGACATCATAGACAAACGAGAGTTGTTTACCGCTATGAATAAAACCCAGTCCCGGTGAATATCCTCCACTGACAATGGCTGCATGGCAAATACCATTCAAGAGGGCATTGGCTGCTGATAGCGCGCGATTGATCGGATCACTATTTTCCCATTGATTGCGATCATAGCGGCGACCACGCCACTTCACACCATAACGACGACTCATTAACTTGTAAATTGTCCGAACACGCACCCCTTCATGTCCACGGAGCTGTTCAATAGACAAATCTGGTTCGAGTGTTTCATCAAAGCGGAATTTATACATGGCGATAGCAACTTGCCGATGTTTATCTGGGTCACTAACTAAACTAGCTTGGTGAAGTAAGCGATAGCCTTTGCGTGTTTCGCCCAGTCCTTGTGCATAAAACTTCATAGCATCTTCGCCCACCCAAATAACTGAGCAACCATTCTCTGCGAGTAATTTCACGGATTCATGGGTAATACTCGTTCCGGGTCCTAGCAGAAGAACAGAAAGAGAAGTGATAGGCAAGGCAACTTTGCCATCTTGATTGACCATTTCAACTGCATAGCGATACC
>Ga0207422_1004617_pt1 | contig 11115 bp, 8 predicted proteins | sample MarCyaLeptolynsp_FD_187757 | JGI IMG/M metagenome (GOLD analysis project Ga0207422, IMG submission 187757) | Marine cyanobacterial communities from Panama - species 1 Leptolyngbya sp. (SPAdes) | ecosystem: Environmental > Aquatic > Marine > Unclassified | place: Panama: Panama City | collected... | reverse complement strand
TGATGGAAGTCTCGCCGGTCTATCACGTTGACAAGGCCAACACGCCGATCCTGATCATGCATGGCGAGGAAGACACTCGCGTTGATCCGGGCCAGAGCCTTGAGCTCTATCGCTCGCTCAAAATCCGCAAGCCGGACCTGCCAGTACGGATGGTGTTCTATCCCGGCGAAGGCCACGGCAACCGCCAGGCTGGCGCACGCTATGACTATAACCTGCGCATGATGGAATGGTTCGACACCTATCTGATGACCGGTGATCGTACGGCGGAAATGCCCGGACCACGTCCACAGCTGGCCGAAGGCGCCAAGGGCTCAAAAGCTAAGGAAGAAAAGAGCGACGATAGCGAGTAAGCTGCACTCATCGCTCAAACCAAGGGGCTGCCTGACTGGCGGCCCCTTTTTTTGTGGTCTTGCTCACGCGTCCGAGAGGGCTCCATCTAGAACGTAAAGCCGATCCCGACCGCGCCAAAGGCCTGGTTCGCGCTTCCTCGCTGAGCGGTGTAGGGCGTATCGGCGGCATCTCCGATCAGGCGCGAATACCCGCCAATCGCAAACACGCCGAGCCCGCCATTGGCTGCATTGCCATCCAGATCGACCGCCAGAAGCGCATTGGCTCCCACACTGTCCAAGCCGCCACTGGCGGTGAATTGAGGCAGGCCCGACGCCGCGCTTTGGGAGGGACTGACCGAGTAATAATAGTCAGCGAACTTGTCGTCGACGAATTCAGCGCTGACGCCGACCGATATCGCGGTGCCGCGATTGAGCGGCGAAAAGTAGGAAATACCCGGCTGGATCACATGCCCATCATGCGCACCCGCAACATCCCAGCGCATGTCTGCGCTGACGCTGAGACTGTCAAAGCGGTTGAGAATACCAGGGAGACTGACGCCGCCAGCGACGCCAATCTCAAACGCGGAATCGAGCTCACCCGCCAGTTCGACAATCGGGTCTTCAATCTGGTCAGCACGGTCATTGCGGAAACGGACCACCGGTCCAAGCTCGAAATTGGTACCGCCGCGCGATTTGGGCAAAACGTCAAAAGCCGCGCCCGCTGGCCGCGGATTGATGCGGACCGGCCCCAGCCGTCCACGCAAGAGCGGCGCCGGGATCAGCACATAGTCATTCGATCCAGAATAGCTCGTGCCCAGCCCTGCTCCGACCCCGATCGTGAGCCAATTGTCATCGAACACAGAGTCCTGCGGCGGGCCGGCCTGTTCTGAACCCTCGCCAGTCGGCAGCCCTTGATAGGCCTCATCTGGAGCCTGACGGTCAGAGGACGGATTCTCGGCCAGAGCGGGAGAGGCCATCGCCAACGCGATGGCAGAGCTAAGGATCAGCCCGGAAGCGGGAGATTTGTGCGACATTTGAGTTCCTTCGGGGTCTGGCTCATCAATCCCGTTGCACCCGACCTGTTCCCGGCAAATTGCTTGATAGCAAATCGCTGATCAACGCCGCCGGGCGGGATATTGCCCCGACCGACCGCCTGCCCTAGGGCGGCAGGAGGATGAGCGATACAGCGGTGGATTTGGCGATTGTGGGCGGCGGGCTGGCCGGCGGACTGATCGCGCATGCAGTCCATCGCGAACGGCCTGAATTGCGCATCGTCCTGGTCGAAAGCGGCAAGACGATCGGCGGCAATCATCGCTGGAGCTGGTTCGAGAGCGATCTGGACACGCAAGGCCGCGCCTTGCTTGAGCCCTTTCGACAGACCAGCTGGGACCAGGGCTATGAAGTCGCCTTTCCGCGCTATCGGCGCAGTTTGCGGACCGGCTACCGATCGATGGCGAGCCAGGACTTTCATTCGGGTCTGATGCGGGTCCTGCCTGAGGGATCGGTGCTGTTTGGTCGCACGGCGACACAACTCGATGCACGCGGGATAACGCTTGACGACGGCGAGCATATTCCCGCCCGCGCCGTGGTCGATTGTCGCAGCTTTGCTCCCAGCCCCCATCTCGAAGGTGGCTGGCAGATATTTCTAGGGCGCCATGTCCGGCTTGATCAGCCGCACGGCCTTGCGCGACCGATGATCATGGACGCCAGCGTTGATCAGGCCGCCCCATATGGCAATGGCAGCGCCTATCGCTTTGTCTATGTCCTGCCGCTTGGCGCGCATGACGTATTTGTCGAGGACACCTATTACGCGGACGACGCCAAGATGGATCGCAGCGCATTGTCGTCGCGGATCGAGCAATATTGCCGTGTGCGCGGATGGGACGGCGGCGATATTGTCGGCAATGAGGCCGGGATCCTGCCGGTCCTGACTGGCGGGAACTTTCCGGCCTATCTCGCCGAAGTGTCGACTCCGGGCGTCGCGCTGGCCGGGGCGAGAGGGGGCTTTGTCCACCCGCTCACCAGCTACACACTGCCTGTCGCGGTTGAGAATGCGCTCGTGATTGCTCGCGAAGCTGACCTTACCGGATCGCAGCTGGCCGCATTGATGGAAGTGCGCGCCAAACGGCATTGGCGGAAGACACGCTATTACCGGTTGCTGGCGCGTATGATGTTCCTCGCAGCCGAACCGGCCAAGCGAGTGCGGATCTTCCAACGCTTTTATGGCTTGCGCCAGGGCCTGATTGAGCGCTTTTATGCCGGTCGCTCGAAACCACTCGACAAGTTGCGCGTCTTATCGGGCAACCCGCCCGTACCTGTCGGACGCGCGATCGCCGCGATCTTCAAGCGCGGCAAACCCTTAGACACGGAGAAATCGGCATGACGGCCGACGCCAAACTCGATCTCGTCTCGCCGCCCAGCGCGGCGGCCGGCAAAGGGATCAATCCCGCCCATGCAGAGACCTATGCAGGTCGCTCCGCCTGTGTGATCGGAGCCGGATTTGGCGGCATGGCGCTGGCCATGCGGCTGCAATCCGCGGGCATCGCAACCACCGTGATCGAAGGGCGCGACAAGCCAGGTGGCCGAGCCTATTTCTGGGAAAGAGAGGGCTTCACCTTCGACGCTGGGCCGACCGTCATCACCGATCCGCCCTGCCTGGAGGAATTGTGGCAGCTGACCGGCCATGACATCAGCGAAGACGTTGAATTGATGAAGGTCATGCCGTTTTACAGGCTCAATTGGCCAGACGGCACCAATTTCGATTATTCGAATGACGAGGTCAGCCTCAACAACGAGATCGCCAAGCTCAACCCTGAAGACATCGCTGGCTATCAGCAATTCCTCGAATATTCGGCGGGGGTCTATGAAGAGGGTTACGTCAAGCTGGGCCACACGCCCTTTCTCGACTTCAAGAGCATGCTCAAGGCCGCGCCCGCATTGGTCAAGAAACAGGCCTGGCGCAGCGTCTATTCGATGGTCTCAAGCTTCATCCAGAATGAGAAGCTGCGCGAGGCGCTGAGCTTCCACACGCTGCTGGTAGGCGGCAGTCCGATGAAGACAAGCTCGATCTATGCGCTGATCCACAAGCTCGAAAAGGATGGTGGCGTGTGGTGGGCGCGCGGCGGGACCAACCGCCTGATTGCCGGCATGGTGCGGCATTTTGAACGGCTCGGCGGGACGATGATCACCGGCGATGCGGTCAAGCAGGTCCACACTCTGGGCAATCGCGCGACCGAGGTGGAGACCGAGAGCGGCTTCAAACAGCGTTTCGACGCCGTAGCCTCCAACGCCGATATCATGCATTCTTACCGCGATCTTCTCGGCGGCACGTCGCGCGGAAAGAAATACGCCAAGTCGCTCAGCCGCAAGAGCTTCAGCCCGTCGCTATTCGTGGTCCATTTCGGCTTGGAAGGCAGCTGGCCCGGCATCCCGCATCACATGATCCTGTTCGGCCCGCGCTACAAAGGGTTGGTCGAGGACATCTACAAACACGGCGTGCTTCCGCAGGATTTCTCGATCTACCTGCACCACCCGACTGTGACCGATGCCAGCATGGCACCCAAGGGCAAGAGCACATTCTACGCGCTGGTGCCGGTCGCCCATATGGGCAAGATGCCGATCGATTGGGACGTCGAAGGGCCGCGGCTGGAAAAGGCCATTCTCGACGAAGTGGGCCGCCGCCTGATCCCCGACATCCATGATCGCATCGTCACCAAGTTCAGCTATGCGCCCAAGGATTTTGCGCACGATCTCAACGCCCATATGGGCAGCGCGTTCAGCTTGGAGCCGGTGCTGTGGCAAAGCGCCTATATGCGCGGCCACAATCGCGACGATGAGATCGAGAATTTCTACCTGGTCGGGGCCGGCACGCATCCCGGCGCGGGCATTCCCGGAGTGGTCGGCAGCGCCAAGGCAACAGCAGGGCTGGTGCTGCACGATCTCGCCGCTATGAAGAGCGCATGAGTGCTATGAAACGTCTGGCTGTCTATTGCGGATCGGCCTCACCCGAAGATCCCCGTTACCTCCAGCTTGCAACCGAAGTCGGCGCGACGCTCGCCGAGCGCGGTATTGGCGTCGTCTATGGTGGCGGACGATTGGGCCTGATGGGCGCGGTTGCCAAAGGTGCCAAGGATGCCGGCGGCGAGGTGATCGGCGTGATCCCGGAAGCGCTCGTCAAATCCGAAGTCGCAAACAATGATTGCGATGAACTGATCTCGGTTTCAGGCATGCATGAGCGCAAGCAGATCTTCACTGATTTGTCCGACGGGTTCGTCACCATCCCCGGCGGGGTCGGCACGATGGATGAGCTGTGGGAGGCAATGAGCTGGGCCCAGCTTGGCTATCACTCCGATCCGGTTGGGCTACTCAACGCCTTTGGCTTTTACGATCATCTGATCGCATTCAACGCCAAGATGGCGGAGGTCGGCTTTGTTCGGCCCGCGCACCAGAACATCCTCATAGCGGCTGAGACCATGCCTGACCTGCTTGAAAAGATGGCCGCTTATGAGCCGCATACGCCGATCTTCCGGATGAAGGCTGAGGATCTGTGATGGTCGCTGGCGCCAAATTACCTAGCCACCCGCTCCCTCCACCCTTCCACCCGGATTGTGTCCCGGTAGGCTCCGGGTGGAAGGGTGGAGGGAGCGGGTGGCTACGGCCAAGCTCAGGCGGATGCCTGAGCGCACCCAACAAAGACTCGATGGGTGACAAGTGAGTGTCGACCCGGCCCGCCGCGAGGCATTGGTCGAACATGCCCGGCTTGCGATCAAGCAGGGTTCGCAGAGCTTTTCCGCCGCATCGCAATTGTTCGATGACGAAACGCGCGATCGGGCGTGGCTGCTCTATGCTTGGTGCCGCCGCTGCGACGACATCGCCGACAATCAGGTCAAAGGCGGACCTTTGGGTGACCAATCCAATATCGAGGAACGCCTCGCGCTGATCCGCACGCTGACCGACAAGGCTTTTGCTGGCGAGCCCACCGGTGACCCCAGCTTTGACGCGCTTGCCGTGGTTGCTGAGGAATGCGGGCTGACTCCAGCCATGGCAGAAGACGTTATTGCTGGATTTGCACTCGATGCCGAGGATTGGCGCCCCCGCAGCAAGGCCGACATGATGCAATATTGCTTCCACGTCGCCGGCGCGGTCGGCGTGATGATGGCGGTGATCATGGGGGTCGATCCCGATGACAGCGAGACGCTGGATCGCGCCTGCGACCTGGGCCTGGCGTTCCAGCTTTCCAACATTGCACGCGATATTGTCGAAGATGATGCCGCCGGGCGCTGCTATTTGCCGCTCGAATGGCTGGTTGAGGAAGATATCGAGCCGGGCCAGCACACAAAGCCGCATCACCGCCAGGAACTGGCAGATATGGCTGCAAGGCTGGTCGCTTTGGTCGAGCAACACGAAGCCGCTGCCCGCGTTGGCGCGGCCAGGCTGCCCTTCCGCAGCCGTTGGGCGGTGCTGTCGGCCGCGCGCATCTATGGCGCGATTGGTCGCAAAGTCCGCAGCCGCGGCACCGAGGCCTGGAACAGCCGCACCTATGTCCCGCGCTGGCAAAAGGCTTGGTATGGCGCGCGCGGTTTCGTCTCCGCCGTGATCAACCGTCCGCATCGTCCTGCGAAGCCGATCACCTGGGGGATCAAGGATTTCCGGCCCGATCCGGCTTGAAGCGCAGCCTTGGCTGGCGTAGCGCTGAATCCATGAGAGGAATCCTGATAATTCTGGCTGCGATGCTGACTTCGCCGCTTGCTGCCAATGAACACCCAGAAGACGCTGACAGCGCTGCGGCCACGATCCGCGCATTCATGACCGCGTTCGACGCGCAAGACGAAGCGGCCATGTCTGCGTTGCTGGCCGACGGCGCGCATCTGGTCATGGTGCGCGAGACCGAAGACGGGACCCAGACACGCTCACTCCCGATGGCAGACCTTACCAAGTCGATTGCGAATTCGGCGAACGACCTCGCCGAACCGATCGCGATCACAGCGGTGATGGTGGAAGGCCCGGTCGCCATGGTGTGGGCTGACTTTGGCCTTTATGTCGATGACACTCGCAGCCATTGCGGGGTCAATATCTTCACGCTGGTCCGGGTCGGCGGCGAATGGAAACTCGCCACCACGACCTACAGCCATATCACCGATCCATGCGAAGGTGCTCCAACGCCATGATCACCAAGCTCCTGATAGCCAATCGCGGCGAGATCGCCTGCCGCATCATGCGAACTGCCAAGGATATGGGCATCGCCACGGTCGCGGTCTATTCGGATGCCGACGCCAAGGCGCTGCACACGCGCACGGCCGACGAAGCGGTCCATATTGGCCCCTCAGCTGCCTCTGAGAGCTATCTGGTGGGCGAAAAGATCATCGAGGCTGCGAAGGCTACCGGAGCCCAGGCGATCCACCCAGGATACGGTTTCCTGTCCGAGAATGCCGGCTTTGCCCAAGCCGTGATCGATGCCGGGCTGATCTGGGTCGGCCCCAAGCCCGAAAGCATCGAAGCCATGGGCCTCAAGGATGCGGCCAAGGAGCGGATGATCGCCGCCGGTGTGCCGGTCACTCCGGGCTATCTCGGCGAAGACCAATCGCTCGAACGGCTGACCAAGGAGGCGGACGCGATTGGCTATCCGGTGCTGATCAAGGCGGTTGCGGGCGGCGGCGGCAAGGGCATGCGCAAGGTCGACGACGCTGCCGATTTCGCAGCCTCGCTTGAGAGCTGTCAACGCGAGGCCAAGGCCAGCTTTGGCAATGACGAAGTGCTGCTTGAGAAATGGATCACTTCGCCGCGCCATATCGAAGTGCAGGTGTTCGGCGACAGCCACGGCAATGTCGTCCACCTGTTCGAACGCGATTGCTCATTGCAGCGGCGCCACCAGAAGGTGATCGAAGAGGCGCCTGCCCCCGGCATGGACGAGGCAACGCGCGAAGAGATCTGTGCCGCCGCCGTGCGCGCGGCCAAAGCGGTCGATTACGAAGGCGCGGGCACGATCGAATTCATCGCTGACGCCAGCGAAGGCCTGCGCGCCGATCGAATCTTCTTCATGGAGATGAACACGCGGCTGCAGGTTGAGCATCCCGTGACCGAAGAGATCACCGGGGTGGACCTGGTCGAATGGCAGCTGCGCGTCGCCAGCGGTGAGCCCATCCCGCTGAAGCAGGAAGAGCTTTCGATCGACGGGCACGCGATCGAAGCGCGGCTCTATGCGGAAGACCCAGCAAAGGGGTTTCTGCCGAGCACGGGGAAGATCGAACTCATGTTGCTCGGCGACGATTCCTATGATGACCCGGATCTTCGGATCGACAGCGGTGTAAAGCCCAAGGACACAGTTCAGCCATTCTATGACCCAATGATTGCCAAGGTCATTTCTTGGGGTCAGGATCGAGAAAGAGCGATCTCTGGCCTCAGCCGTTCGATCAACCAAACCCTTGTTTGGCCGGTCAAGACAAATGCCCCATTCCTTGCGCTGGCCCTCAAACACGACGCATTCAAAGATGCCGAGCTGACCACCGGCTTCATCGAGCAACACGCTGAGGCTCTTGAGCCGAGCAAGCAGCCCAGTTCTGGCTTCCTTATGCGAGCGACGCGCAAACTCCTTATGGAGCCAGCCATTGATGCGATACAAGGGGCGACCAAGCTGGTACAGCTCTGGCAGCTTCCTTATGGCTTTCGCTTGAATGCGGATGAAAATGACACCGTGGCGATACGGGCCAATGGTGAGCGGCAGGTTTTGGAGTTAGACATCTCTCCATCAGCGGAAGAGGGTTGGTCGCATCTTCTCCATATCGATGGCCAGGTAATAGGGGCGGAAGACGGCCAAACCTGGAGCGTCACTCATGATAGAGTTGAAGGTGGAGGCACCGCCTCCGCCGCTGATGGTGCGATCCTGGCTCCGATGCCGGGCAAGGTCATCGCTGTAGATGTCTCCGAAGGCGACACGGTTACCGCTGGCCAGCGACTGATGGTGCTCGAAGCGATGAAGATGGAGCATGCGCTCACGGCGCCGTTTGACGGAACCATCACTGACCTCGAAGCCAACGAAGGCGGGCAAGTGCAAGTCGAGGCAGTGCTGTGCGTGGTGGAGCCTGAGGAGTGACGGCGATTGTCCGAAACCAATCGGTAGCGCAGCAACCGCAAGGGCGACCGCCCGCCCGCAGCGACACGATCTCTGATCGTATGAGCGAGGATTTCGCGCGCCGGATGGCGTGCGGACCAAAAAAATGACCTGGGAAAAAGAACTCGAAGAACTTCGCCAACGCGAAGCCTTGGCCGACCAGATGGGCGGCGAGGAAAAGGTCGCGCGTCAGCATGGTCGCGGCAAGATGGACGCCCGCGCGCGGCTTGCGGCGCTGGTCGATGAGGGTTCGTTCCGCGAGATCGGCAAGATCGCTGGCAAGGGCCATTATGACGAGAATGGCGACCTGCAAGGCGTCACCCCTGCGCCCTATCTGTTCGGCAAGGCGCTGATCAACGGACGCCCCGTCGTCGCGACAGCAGACGACTTCACCATTCGCGGCGGCGCGGCCGATGCCGGGATCGCGCGCAAGATGGTCCAGGCCGAAATGATGGCGCATGAGCTCAAACTGCCGATCATCCGCATGATCGACGGCACGGGCGGTGGCGGTTCGGTCAAGACGCTGGAAATGATCGGTGCGACCTATATCCCCGCCGTGCCGGGCTGGAGCGATGTGGTCGAAAATCTCGACACGGTGCCGGTCGTGGCGCTCGCGCTTGGCCCGACGGCGGGCCTTGGCGCCGCGCGCACGGTTGCCAGCCATTATTCGATCATGGTGCGCGGTCTGTCGCAGCTGTTCGCCGCCGGGCCGGCCGTGGTTGATGGCCTGGGCGAGAGCTACAAGGGATCCGACAACCACCAGCAGGCCAAGGAAGACCTCGGTGGGACCGACATCCACACCCGCAATGGCGTGGTCGACGATGAGGTTGCGAGCGAGGCCGAAGCCTTTGCCCGCGCGCGGCATTTCCTGTCTTTCATGCCCGAACATGTTGGCCAGCTGGCGCGCCGCGCCACGCCAGACGATCCGGTCGATCGCCGCGAAGAGGCGCTGCTAAGCCTGGTCCCGCGCGAAGCCAACCAGGTCTATTCGATGCGCCGCTGCCTCGACATGGTGCTCGACAAGGGCACCGTGTTCGAGATCGGTCGGATGTGGGGCCGCGCGGCGATCACCGCGCTTGCCCGGCTCGATGGCTGGCCGGTCGCGGTCGTCGCGAGCGATCCCAGCTATCTCGGCGGATCATGGGAAGCCAAGACGTCTGAAAAGGTCGAGCGTTTCGTCAAGCTGGCGGACCAGTTCCGCCTGCCGATCGTCCACCTGGTCGACAATCCCGGTTTCATGATCGGGCGCGAAGCCGAAATGGCGGGCACGATCCGCTATGGCGTCCAGGCCATGAACGCGATCTACAAGGCGAGCGTGCCACTCGCGTCGATCGTGCTGCGCCGCGCCTATGGCATTGCCGGCAGCGCGATGAGCAATGCGGATCGCTACCAATATCGCTTCTGCTGGCCATCAGGCGATTGGGGCTCGCTGCCGATCGCGGGCGGGCTCGAAGTGGCCTACAAGTCCGAGCTCGAGGCCGCAGAAGACCCCGAAGCGCTGCTTGAGGAGATCCGCACGCGTCTGGGCAAGGTCACGTCACCATTCCGCAGCGCCGAACGCTACAATGTCGAGGATATTATCGATCCGCGCGACACGCGCCCGCTGCTGTGTGAATTTGCTGAACTGGCCTGGCGCAGGCTGGCAGCGGATTAGCGCCGGGCGGCAGCCAAGGCATCAGTGCCGCATAATATCGTGCAGCAGCATATATTTGCGCGCTTCGCCCGGGCGGCGGAAGAGCTTGCCGCGCTCGCTGAACAGCACCAGCACCAAGGCGGTGCCCGCGCTCAGCGCCATCGCAATGCCGAGCGGGAAGGCCGTGCCATCATAGGCCTGGCCGATGATCGCGCCGAGCACCGCGCCGGTGATCATCCGCACGCTGGTTTGCGCGGATGAGGCGGCCCCGGCGATATGCTGGAACGGCTGCATCGCGATCGAACTAAAATTCGCGCCGACAAAGCCGAGCATGGTCATATTGAGCGCCAGCAGCGGGACAAACTCCCACAGGGTCTGCTCCCCGCTCGAGGCGGAGAAGGCCTGCAAGATGCTGACGATCAGGAAACCGATCAGGGCCGAATGGCTGACCCGGCGGGCGCCAAACCGTTCAACAATGCGCGAATTGGTGAAGCTGGCAACGACCATGCCAAACACCGCCCCGCCAAAGATCACCGCGAAGTAATCACCCATGCCAAAGGCCTCGCCGATCAGCTGCTGCGATGAATTGAGGAAGCCAAACAGCGAGCCGAACACCAGCGCGCTGCCCAGCACATAACCCACCGAAACGCGGTTCGACAGCGACAGCGCCATATTTCGCAGGATCGTCTTGGGGTCGATCTCCTGAACGTTTTCCTCGGTCAGCGATTCGGGCAAGCGGATCCACACCCACAGCGTCACCAACACGCCCATCAGCGCCATCGCGCCAAAGATCGCGCGCCAGTCCGCCACCAGCAGGATCAATTGTCCAATCGCGGGCGCGACAATCGGCACGGCGAGGAAGATCATGATGATCAGGCTCATCATCTTGGCCATGCGGTCTCCGCCAACCCGGTCGCGAACGATCGCTGTCGGCACCACGCTCAAGCCCGCGCAGGCAATGCCCTGGATCAGTCTCAGTGCCAGCAATGTGTCGAAATCGGTCACCAGCGAACAGGCCAGCGACAGGACGATATAGGAGAACAGGC
>Ga0207422_1004616_pt1 | contig 11118 bp, 6 predicted proteins | sample MarCyaLeptolynsp_FD_187757 | JGI IMG/M metagenome (GOLD analysis project Ga0207422, IMG submission 187757) | Marine cyanobacterial communities from Panama - species 1 Leptolyngbya sp. (SPAdes) | ecosystem: Environmental > Aquatic > Marine > Unclassified | place: Panama: Panama City | collected... | reverse complement strand
CTACCCCCCGCCCAACTTCCTGGTGCTCGACGAGCCGACCAACCATCTCGACCTCGACACCAAGGACATGCTGATCAAGGCGCTCGAGGGCTACCAGGGCACGATGATCTTCGTGTCGCACGATCGACGCTTCTTGCATCGCGTGTCGAACCGGGTGCTCGAGCTCGGCGGCGACGACGGGCCGCGCGAGTACGGCGGCGGCTACGGAGAGTACGTGGAGAGCACGCAAGCCGAGGCTCCCGGGATCCGATGAGCAAGCACCTCGACGCCATCGAAGCGGCACGCGCCGCTCGGGACCACGCCACGGCGTTGACGGTCGCCCGCGAGGCGTGGCGTGAGTGTCGAGCTCGGGTCATTGCCGACGCGATCGATGCCCTGTCGGACGACGCAACCGGCTTCGAGCGCCCCAAGACGCGGACGAACAAGGATTTTCAGAACGCGTGGATGGAGGTCCTGCAGTCGGAGGATCCGCGGGGCGTTCCGTGGCTCGCCGAGTTCCTCGCCAAGCGCCTTCCACGAGACGAGCCCGACCCGACCTTCATCGCACGCCTGCAGGCCATGCGCGCGCACCCCGACCCGCGCTTTGCGGCCGCTCTGGTGGCGCTGATCGAAGAAGGCCGCGACCTCATCAACTGGTGCTTCGAGCACGTGAGCAAGACGCTCACCATCGTCGGTGACCAACGTACGCGCGAGGCCCTCGAGGCGATCGAGGCGCTGAGCGAGGATGGCAAAGGCGTTTGGGCGGACGTGCTCGCGGAGCTCCCGACGACCAAGTCGGTCTCCGCCAAAGACGGCGCGCGCTGGAAGGCAATGGCGCGCCGCGACGACGGCTCGGACGGCTCCATCGACCTCGAGGCCCTGACCGCCGCCGTGCTCGACCATCCCGACGACCACGACGCCCGGGCCGTGCTCGCGGATGCGCTTCAGGACGCCGGAGACCCGCGAGGGGAGTTCATCGCGCTGCAGCGGCTGGAGCTCGACGGGCGGGGGACCGAGCAGAGCACCCGACGCGCGGACGAACTCCTCAGCGAGCACAAGAAGGCATGGCTCGGGGCCATCCATCCGATCGTCTACCGCGGGCGGTTCCGGGGCGGCTTTCTCGACGAGCTCGAGCTGGAGGTCGCACGCCGTGCCTCCAAGGGCGCGTGGGAAAAGCACGCGCGTGATCCCTCGCTGGCCACCGTGCGCAAGCTGGTCGACGGCAAGGCGCCCGATCCGATCACGGTGCTGTTCTTGACCTCACCCGCGATGCGGTCGCTGTCCTCGGTGACGATCGCCTCCAATCCGATCGCCGACGCGCTGGACACGTCGCTGCCGCCGAGCATCCGCCAAGTCCGGTGTGCCGGGTGGACACGAGGGGACTACGGCAAGAAGTTCGAAGCGCGCGTCCTGCCGCTCCTGGGCGCGATGCCGCGGCTGACGTCGGTTGCGATCTCCGACTCGGTGCTCGCTCCTCTCATGGAGGCCGACGTGTTCGGTCGGCTCACCGAGCTGACGGTCCACAGCGAGCTCGACGACGACGAGGTCATCGAGCGACTCGTCGCCCTGCCCTCGCACATCACGTCGCTGGACGTCGGCTGGGCCGACAGCGAAGCCGCGCTCGCACTGTGGCCGAGGCTGCCGTCGCACGTGACTCGCTTCGCGTTCAAAGACAACGTGGTGCTCTCTTCGCATGGCGGCAGGTCGACGCTCACGCTGCAGGTTCGCTCCCCGCGAGAGCTCGACCCGGACCGCAACCCCTACGGGCTCGTGGAGCTGCTGCCGCACGCCAAAAAACTCGAAGGCCTGGCGCGCGTCGTCGTGGAGACGCACACCGACCAGGCCGACCTCTCCGCGTTCGAGCCCAAGCACTGGCGCCGCGGCACCAAGATCGAAGTCCGCCGGGTCTACGAAAGCGGCCTGACCCGCAAGTTCGCGAACTGGTGAGTGCCCTACCCCGCGCGTTTGCGGTAGGCGACGTACTGCTCCATCAGGGCCAGATAGAGGTAGTGCGCAATGACCTTCTGGCCCGCATGGGTCAGATGTTTGAGGTCACCCGCGAGCAGGGCCGGCTCGGCCTTGCGCCACCGACCGGCCGCTCCATCGCCGCCCATCGCCGCGGGCGTGTCGAAGAAGGCACAGCCGGCCGCGAGCGCGGCCTTGCGTTGCCGCGTGACGATCTCGGTCATCGCGGGAAGGCTGATGATCTGCTGGCCGGCGCGCTTGCCGTGGTCGACGGGCGCCACCACCAGACACGGGCGCGCGTCGTTGCCCGGCGCGCCGCGGAAGTGCTCCAGCGTGTCCTTCCAGGTCTCTTCGTACCTTTCGATGTTCGCCTGGCGCAGGGTCAGGTCGTTGCCGCCGAACATGAAGACCATCAGGTCCGGATCGCGGTGCTCGACCTGCTTGCGAAGGTGCTCCGCATCGAAGTGCAGCATGCGATTGGTGAACGCCCCGAGCTGCTCGTAGCCATCCCAGACCACGCCGGGTCCGTCGCGCTCGAGCACCACGCCAAACAGACGCACGCGGCCATCGCCCGCCGGCTTGATGACCACCTCGTGCGGGCCATCCTCCATCGTCACGGTGTACCAGCGGTCTTCGACCTCGTCGGCCGCCGTGTCGACGTGCTCGGGCTCCCCGCCGTCGACCTTGACCCGGATGCGCCCGCCCTTGGGCGACGCCCCGTAAAAGAGCTCGACCTTGGACCACGCCCGACCGACGGCGCCCTTCTTCGCGGTGGAAAACTCGCTCTTCGCCCCGCCGCCCGACCACACGGTGACGCCACCGAGGCCATAGCGCCCGTCCGTGCGGCACTTGTTGATGATGTAGCAGAGGTCCCAGCCCGATGCGTCGAAGCGCACCCCGTGGTGCCGGTAGCTGTTGTTGGGTTTGGCGAGCAGGTGAAAGCCGTGGCCGGCGTCGCCGAAGCGCCGCTGCATCTCTTCGCGGATCGCCGACGTCACTTTGTCGGCGGCCATGACCGAGTCTCCCCACTGCACGAACCGCGTCACCGCACCTTCGTAACCAGCGTCCGTTCGCGCGAGCGCCTCGAACAACGGATCGAGCGCCTTCGGGTCGGGCAGCTCGAGCGACTGCGGGACATCGAGCGCATCGTCGGGATGGGCCTCGTACGGCGGCAGGGAGGTCCCGCCGTCCTTCGGGTCCTTCGGCGGTGGGGTGACCACCTTGCGCGGCGGCAGCGGGTCGGCATCGGGCCCGTCCTCCCGGTCGACCAGGCTCTGCGCGATCGCTTCGGCCTTGGCGACCTCCTCCGCCGCCTCTTCCTCGACCGCTCCCTCGCCGAGAATCTCCCGGCCGATCACGTTCCAAAACGGCACCGGCTCCCCCGGCAACCAGACGCGAGCGAAGCGGCAGTCGACCTCGCGCCCCGTGCTCTCGTCGCAGATGTCGACGAAGCGCGCGACGGCCCGGTCGGCGGACGGCATCAGATACGGCAGCACGAGCAACGCCACCAAGACCGCCATCCCCGATGCGATCTTGCGAAAGGTCCCCGGCCCGAACGAGCCGGCGTCGTCGCCATCGCCGCCGAGCTCGATCGTCTCGTGTTCCTGCTCGTCACCGTCGAGTAGGCCCTCGCGCGAAGGCGCCTCGAGCTCGCTCGGATCTCGCCAGGGAGGCGCGCTGTCGTCGGCCACGGACACGGGATGGAGAACGGCGGGGGTCACGGTATCAGAACTGGAAGTAGACGAACGCCTTGGGCGCGCCCGACATGATGTGCATGAGAGCCAGGGCCAGCAGGGCGAATGCAATGCCGAGCAACCACCCCGGCAGGCGCCGGAACACGTGCCACGCCACGACGTCGACCCAGCGCTTGGGCGTCCAGTGGTACGCGGTGCCGACGATCAGCAAGATCCACAGCTCGGTCGGCAGCAACCCGGTGCGGATGCCCGCGCCCTCGAACGACAGCAGCTTGGCGATCATCGTCTTCGCGGTTGCGAAGTCCGGCGCCCGGAAGAAAACCCGCGACAGCACCGAGAAGTGGAAGGTGAGCGCGATGTGGAGCGCGGTGTTGAGCTTGCCGCCGGTCATCGGCAGCAGCGTCACGAACAGGAACATCACCGCCGCGAACACGCCGACGCCGACCGACACGTCCACCTCGAGCTGCAGGATCCAGCGCGATGCGAGCGCGGCCACGACCCCGAGCAGGGCCATCGTGATCCCCCACCCCATCGCCTTGCTCGCGATGGAGCGCTCGCGATTGCGGGTGCGGTTCCAGCGATTGAACAGCATCCCCAGCGCGTGAATGTTGGCGTAGATGACGAAGTTCCAGCTCGTGCCGGTCTTGTAGTGCCACATCCCGACGAGGAACATGGTCAGCCACAAGTTGAAGTAGGTGCGTCCGGTCGAGCCGCGGCTGCCTCCCAGCGGGAAGAACAGGTAGTCGCGCAGCCACGTCGACAGCGTCATGTGCCAGCGCCGCCAGAACTCGCCGAGGTTCTTGGCCTGGTAGGGGCGGTCGAAGTTCTCCGGGATGTCGAAGCCCAGCAGCCGCGCGGTCCCGATCGCGATGTCGGAGTAGCCGGAGAAGTCCGCGTACAGCTGCAGCGTGAAAGCGTAGAGCGCGAGCAGGATCTCGGGGCTCGTGTACGACTCGGGACTGGAGAAGATCGCGTCGGTGAAGGTCGCCGCGATCCAGTCGCCGAGCACGACCTTCTTGATCAGCCCCTTGAAGATCCGAAACAGCCCCTCTTCCATGCGGGCGGCATCGAGCTTGGGACGCTTGTGCAGCTGGGGCAGCAGCTCACTCGCGCGAACGATCGGACCCGCGACGAGCTGAGGAAAGAAGGTCACGAACAGCGCGAACTTCGAGAACGATGGCTCGGGGGTCAGGCGCCCGCGCCACACGTCGATCGTGTAGGACAGCGACTGGAACGTGTAGAACGAGATGCCCAGCGGGAGGATGAGCGACAGCGACGGCTCGACCCACCCGATGCCCATCGCCTGGGCGACGTCGCCGATCGTGGCGACGAAGAAGTCGGTGTACTTGAAATAGGCGAGCAGCCCGAGGTTGCCGATGACGCTCGCGGACAGCAGCAGGTTGCGCTGGCGCCGAGCGGCTCGGGCGATCTCGGGGTTGGCGCTGTTGGCTGCGGGCGCGAACCGATGAATCCAGTGCCCACACAGGTAGTCGAGCACCGTCGAGAACAGCAGCAGCCCGACGAAGTACCAGGGCGTCGGCAGCGGGGTCGTCTTCGGCCCCGCCATGTAAAAGAAGTAGGAGGCGAGCAGCAGCCACACGACCCGCGCTGTCGGCCGGTGTGCGATCGCCCAGAAGACGACCAGCACCGGCAGCAGGAACAGCAGGTAGTCGAAGGTCGGAAACAGCATCGGGGGCTGCCGCTCCGCAAGTTAGCCGCAGCAACGGCCTACGCGCGAGCTTTGTGCGTACGCGCGAGTACCCCTCGGTTCGTCCAAAGCGCCTAACGCGCAGCCGCGGTCAGCTCGGCCCGGTTTCGGGATTGGATGGGACTGGTTCGTCGCCGACTTCGCGGGCGGTCTCCCCGGCGATTTCGATCTCGGTCCCGGACTCGCTCTCGGGCTCGTCGGACTCCTGGCGCGAGGCCAGGAACGGGAGCAGCTCGCCTTCGTTGTCGCGGCGGAAGGGCGTGTACTTGGCGAGCTCGTCCATGTACGCGGGCAGGCTCATCGCCTCCTCGCGCAGGAATCGACGCACGGCATTGCGCAGACCGCCGTGGCGAATCCAGTGATTGGAGTAGGTCGCCGACGGCACGAAGCCACGCAACAGCTTGTGCTCCCCCTGGGCGCCGGCCTCGAACAGCGGTAGTCCGTTCGCAATGCAGTGCTCGATGCCCGCGTAGTAGGCGGTCTCGAAGTGCAGGAACGGGATGTCGCGCTGGCAGCCCCAGTAGCGGCCGTAGAGCGCCTCGTCCGTCTGCAGGTACAGGGCGCCCGCAACCGTCTTGCCGCTCTGCTGCACGCGCGCGAACCGAGTCCGACCCGGCAACGTCTCGCGCAGCGCCTCGAAGAAACCGGGACGCAGATAGTCCTGCCCGCCGTGCATGTAGCAGGTGCGGCGATAGAACCGATCGAGGATCGCGATGTCGTCGTCGGACCAGTCGCCGCCCGGCACGAAGTCGACCGGGCCATCCACCGCCTCGAGGGCCCGCCGCCGCTCCTTGCGGATCTGCTTGCGCTTGCGCGACGACAGCGTGCCGAGAAACTCGTCGAAGTCGGAAAAGCCGGGGTTCTTCCAGTGGAACTGAAAGCTCGCGCGCGGCAAAAAGCCGGCCTCGGCCAGGACCCGGGTCTCCTCGCGGGTGCAAAACAGCCAGTGCACCGAGCTCGCCTCGACCGCGGCGGCCAACTCGCGCGTCGCCGCGAGCAGCAGCTGGATGACGAGGCTGCGGGTCTCGTCGTCGAGATCGGGCGACAGCAAGATCCGTCGGCCGGTGGCCGGAGTCACCGGCGCCGCAATCACCAGCTTGGGGTAGTAGCGAACGCCGGATCGCATCGCCGCCCGCGCCCACCCGAAGTCGAAAATGTACTCGCCGTAGGAGTGATCTTTGAGGAAGGCCGGAACCGCGCCGATGATCTCGGAGCCCGCGGCAGCCGCGCTGTTTTCCGTTTTGGACCTTGGTCGCTCGACCAGGATGTAGTGCGGTGCCCACCCCGAGTCCGCGCCGATCGACTCTGAGCGCTCCAGCGCCCGCAAAAAGCCGTACTCGAGGAATGGGCTCCCGCCGTGGTCGAGCGCGTCCCACTGCGCGGGGCTCACGCCCGAAAGCTCCGTTTCGATGCGAACCGACAGCGACAAGCCGCGTTTTCTTTACGTCCACTGACCGCCCGTGACAAACCGGACCCGGTTGGGCATCCTCGGCGCCGCCTCAATGGCCAAGGTGCGAACCGCTCCGATGGTCGAGGCGAACGCGACAACGTCGTCGAATCTGGCGGCGCCTCCCACCCACCTGACCGGGAGGCGACGTACCGCCCGCCTGCTAATATCCGGTCCTAGGCCCCCTTGGGAGCCGTACTAGCCCTGACTACCTGACGTGCCATGAGCGATCGCCCTGAAGAACGCCGAGACTCTGGAACGCTCGTCGCCGAGCGCACCGAGAAGAAGCTCAAGCGACCGCGCATGTACCGCGTCATCATCCACAATGACGACTACACCCCGATGGATTTCGTGGTGCGTCTGCTGGAGACGGTTTTTCACCGCAGCGAATCCGAGGCGACTCGGATCATGTTGCACGTGCACAACCACGGACAGGGAGTCGCCGGGATCTACACCCACGAGATCGCGGAAACGAAGGTAGCGCAGGTTCACCTACTGGCTCGGAAGAACGACCATCCTCTGATGGCGTCGATGGAGCCCGAGGACGACGACGACGACGATGCTGAGTGAAGACCTCAAGCAGACGATCAACAACGCCATCGAAGACACGCAGGAGCGGCGTCACGAATACCTGACGCTCGAGCACCTGCTGTTGGCACTGCTCGACGACGAGAGCGCCGCCAAGGTGCTCACCGGCTGCGGCGCGGACATCGAGGCCGTCCGCACCGAGATCGAGGAGTTCCTCGAGAGCAACATGGAGCGCGTCCCCGACGAGGAGACGCTGACGACCCACCAGACGATCGGCGTCGGTCGGGTGCTCCAGCGCGCCGTGCTGCACGTGCAGGGTGCCGGCAAGCGCGAGGTCACCGGGGCGAACCTGCTCGTGGCGATCTTCGCCGAGCCCGAGTCGCACGCGGCGTACATCCTGCAAAACCACGGGATCACGCGGCGCGACGTCACGCTCTACATCTCGCACGGCATCGGCAAGGGCTCGGGCGGCAGCGGTCCGCTTGCGCGCCGCGGCGGTGGAGCCCAGGGCGCCCCCGGCTCGGGTCGCGGTCCCAGCGGCAGCGACGATCCCGATGGCGGCGACGTGGCCGAGGATCCGCTGGCGGCCTACGCCGTCGACCTGCAGGCCAAGGCCGCGGCCGGGCGCATCGAGCGACTGATCGGGCGCGACCAAGAGGTCCGGCGCGTGATTCAGGTGCTGTGCCGTCGCCGCAAGAACAACCCGGTGCTCGTGGGTGAGCCCGGCGTGGGCAAGACGGCCGTCGTGGAGGGCCTTGCCCTGCGCGTGCACGAGAAGAAAGTCCCGGACGTCATCAAGACCGCGCACATCTACTCGCTGGACATGGGCGCGGTGCTGGCGGGCACCAAGTTCCGGGGCCAGTTCGAGGAGCGCCTCAAGGCGGTGATCAACGCGATCGAGGAGGACCCGGACGCGATCCTCTTCATCGACGAGATTCACACCGTCGTCGGCGCGGGCGCGACCGCGGGCGGCTCGATGGACGCGAGCAACCTGCTCAAGCCGGCGCTGTCGTCGGGCTCGCTGCGCTGCATCGGGTCGACGACCTACAAGGAGTTCAAGTCCGCCTTCGAGCGCGACGCGGCCCTGGCCCGGCGCTTTCAGAAGATCGAGATCGTCGAGCCGAGCAAGGAAGAGACGCTGCTCATCCTGCAGGGGCTCGCCGAGGTCTACGAGGAGCACCACAAGGTCAAGTACACGCCCGAGGCACTCGAGGCCGCGGTCGAGCTCGCGCACAAGTACCTGCGCGACCGTCACATGCCCGACAGCGCCATCGACGTGATGGACGAAACGGGTGCCGCCGCGCGGATCGACGTGCCGATCATTGCGCCGTCGATCAAGGACGCGGTCGAAGACGAGGACGAGGAGGAGCCCGCCGCGACGGAGGCCAAGCTCGAAGACGGGTCGTCGACCAAGGCGCTCGCCAAGCTCGAGGTCCAGCCGATCACGATCGACGTGCCCGAGGTCGAAGCGGTCATCGCCCGCATGGCCCGTATCCCGCCCAAGTCGGTGACCAAGGACGACAAGAAAGTCCTCGGTCGGCTCGAAGAGGGGCTGCAGGAGGTCATCTACGGCCAGAGCGAGGCGGTCGCCACGGTCACGCACGCGATCAAGCGGTCGCGCGCCGGCCTGGGTCGCGCCGAAAAGCCGATCGGGAGCTACCTGTTCGCGGGTCCGACCGGTGTCGGCAAGACCGAGCTCGCCAAGCAGCTCGCGCGCCTGCTCGGGCTGCCGTTTTTGCGCTTCGACATGTCGGAGTACATGGAAAAGCACAGCGTGTCGCGGCTCATCGGCGCCCCTCCGGGCTACGTGGGCTTCGACCAGGGCGGCCTGTTGACCGACCAGGTCTCCAAGCAGCCGCACGCGGTGCTCGTCCTCGACGAGATCGAAAAGGCGCACCCGGACATCTTCGCGGTGCTGCTGCAGGTGATGGACAACGCGACGTTGACCGACACCACCGGTCGCAAGACGGACTTCCGCAACATCATCCTGATCATGACGACCAACGCGGGCGCGATGGACATGCAGTCGCGCTCGGTCGGCTTCGGCTCGGACGACATCGACACCTCGAAGGCCAACAAGGCGCTCGAAAAGATGTTCACCCCCGAGTTCCGCAACCGCCTGGACAAGATCGTCACCTTCGGCGCCCTCGGCACCGAAGTGATCAAGCGGGTGGCCGGCAAGATGTTGGGCGAGCTCGAGCTGCAGCTCGCCGACCGCGAGGTGCGGCTGACCTACACCGAGGCTGCCCGCGACTGGATCGCCGAAAAGGGCTACGACAAGAAGATGGGCGCCCGCCCGATGGCGCGGCTCATCGACGAAAAGGTCAAAGAAGCCCTGGTCGACGAGCTCTTGTTCGGACGACTCGAAAACGGCGGCAGCGTGAAGGTCGACCTGGACGAGGCCAACGACAAGCTGACGTTCGAGTTCGGCGAAGAGTGGGCCGAAGTGGTCACGGCCGACGAAGGCGCCAAAGAAGAGCTGGTCGAAGCCTGAAGCGCGGTCGATCTTGGGTCCGCCCGAGCGCTCGGGTCCGGGAGCCGGCCCCTGTGGTTGGGGCCCCGAAGGGCACTTGCCGAGTGCCGAGACACCAAGCGAAGGAGACGCTGTGGCGTGGCCTGAGACGGGAGGGGTCCAGGCCGGATCCCCTCCCGTATCAGACGCTGCGTCGGGGCCGCTACTCCTTGGCTATGTCACCGATGTTCAACCAGAAGCCCTCGAGTCGTTCGGCTGCCGCGGCCGGATCGTGAGCGAGGTCGTACTCGAGGTCAGCCGCCCGATCACCTATGCTGCGCCCTCCGTTGACCGCGATGTTCACCTGGTCGAACACCGTACCGATCGCGCCACCGGCAGCAGCGGCCAGCGCGAGCAACCCTCCAACCTTCGTCGCCGCCAGTATACCCGTGGTGCCTTGAAGGGCCGGGATTGTGAATCCTCCGCGGGCGAGGTGATACATCGTAGTGAGACTCTGCCGGCTGGCGAGTCCCCAGTCGATGCTTCCCAGGATCTTGTCGGCTGTCTGGAATGTGCCCCAGGCTGCGAACCCGATTAGCGAGACCCACCAAGGGTTGATCTCCGCGACGACAACCTCCGGCGCGTCCGGCTGACCGTAGCCTTCATCGGGCTCGTCTCGCTCATCATCGGCCCCGATACCGCCAGCGTCGGCCGGGTCAGACGGCGCGACAGGCTCGGGGGCAGGTTCGGGTCGATCCGCTTGGATCTCCTGATCTCCGAACTCGTGCACGCTGCTCCCGTCCGGCTCAGGGTAAGCCTCGAGCGAGTCGGGCTCCGGGTCGCCGGCCTCCTCCGCCTGGTAGCCGGTCGGGTCGATCAAACTCGCTGGGTTGTTCCACACGTAGCTGTAGCGGTTGAGGCTCTGCACGTTGAACGGGGCCTGAACGATCCGATCGGGCGTGATGAACCGCCCCATCGCCGGGTCGTACAGCCGACCTCGCATGTTCACCAGCCCGAGGCCATCATCGAGCTCGTGCCCTGTGTAGCCGAGCGTCGTGCTCGGCGCCATCGGGACGCCTGTCCCGCTCTGCCAATCGACATCGCGGGGACTCCCGAAGATGTCGTACGAGAACCTCTCCAACACGACGCTGCCCGTCGCACCATCGTCGGACAGCACATCCGTCGATCCCAGATGGTCTTGGTGAAGGTAGTGGACCGCATCCGGAGCGCCTGCGGTGCGCTGGACCTCCGCGACGGGACCGTCGTACCCGAAGACCACGTAGCGATGGATCGCGTTCGGGTGATTCCATGGCGGGGAGCATAGCGAGTGATCGCACCCCGTGTC
>Ga0207422_1004615_pt1 | contig 11120 bp, 10 predicted proteins | sample MarCyaLeptolynsp_FD_187757 | JGI IMG/M metagenome (GOLD analysis project Ga0207422, IMG submission 187757) | Marine cyanobacterial communities from Panama - species 1 Leptolyngbya sp. (SPAdes) | ecosystem: Environmental > Aquatic > Marine > Unclassified | place: Panama: Panama City | collected... | reverse complement strand
CGGCATGGCCGGCGGGTATGCCTTCGCCCGGTTCAGGTTCAAGGGCAAGGCGTCCATCTTCATCGGCCTGATGCTGACGCGGGCGGTCCCTGGTGTCTCGCTTTCCCTGCCGCTCTTCATCGTTATGGCCAAAACGGGGCTAATCGACACGCATATGGGGCTGATCCTGGTCTATGTGGCGCTGAACGTGCCCTTCACGATCTGGCTGATCGACGGCTTCTTCCGCCAGGTGCCGGTCGAGCTTGCCGAAGCGGCGGAAATCGACGGATGCACGCGATGGCAGGCGTTCTGGAAGGTCGAATTTCCGGTCGCCCGTGCAGGGGTCGCCTCGGCGGGCATATTCGCCTTCCTCACCAGCTGGAACGAATATGCGCTGGCGAGCCAGCTGACCCGGTCGACCTTTTCCAAGACAATGCCGGTGGGCCTTCGGGATTTCACCAGCGAATTCACCATCAACTGGGGAGGGATGTGCGCGCTTGCGGTGCTGATGATTATTCCGGCACTGATCCTCACCTTCCTCGTCCAGAAACATCTTATTGCCGGTCTGACTTTCGGCGGCGTCAAAGGATAAGACAGAATGGCGAAAGTTAACCTGCGGAAGGTGGTCAAGAAATACGGTGCATTGCAGGTCGTTCACGGCATTGATCTGGAGATCGACGACAACGAGTTCGTCGTGCTGGTCGGTCCTTCGGGATGCGGCAAGTCGACAACGCTGCGGATGATCGCCGGCCTGGAAGCGATTTCAGACGGCGAAATATCCATCGGCGAGCGGGTGGTGAACGACCTGCCGCCACGCAACCGGAACATCTCGATGGTGTTTCAGAACTACGCCCTTTATCCGCATATGACCGTGCGCGAGAACCTCGGTTTCTCGCTCAAGATCGCGAAGCGGCCGCAGGAGGAAATCGACCGGGCCGTGGATGCAGCGGCGCAGATCCTGAGTCTCTCGGAATATATGGACCGCAAGCCCGGTGCGCTTTCCGGTGGCCAGCGTCAGAGGGTGGCGATGGGGCGCGCCATCGTGCGGCATCCGGATGTGTTCCTGTTCGACGAACCATTGTCGAACCTCGACGCGAAACTGCGGACACAAATGCGGACCGAAATCAAGAAGCTGCACCAGAAGGTCAAGTCAACGATTGTCTACGTCACGCACGACCAGGTTGAGGCGATGACGCTGGCCGACCGGATCGTGATCATGCGCGACGGTCACATCGAACAGGTCGGAACGCCGCTTGAGGTGTTCGAGACGCCCGCCAATACTTTTGTCGCCACGTTTATCGGCTCTCCGCCGATGAACCTTCTCGCCGGGCACGTCACGGATGGTGAGATCGCAATCGAAGGCGGGCCGCGGATTGCCGTGCCAGACCCATTTTCGGGCAAGGTCGCAAGCGGCCAGGAGGTCATCCTCGGGTTCCGCTCGGACAATCTGATGCCAGCCGGGCACGCGATGCCGATGGAGGGTGGCTTTACCGAGTTCGACATGAAGGTGGATCTTTCGGAGCCGCTGGGGACGGAAACGCTGCTGTTCGGCTCGCTCGCCGGCAAGGAAGTCCAGGCTAAGATGCTGAATCCGCGCCCAGTTTCGGACGGCGAAGAATTGCGCTTTCAACTGGATCTGACCCGCTGTCATCTGTTTGATGCGAAAAGCCAGCAGTCACTGAGGTAAGAGATGGCCGAGATCAAAACAGCCAGAATTTACATGGCCGACCTGAAGCCCAAGGTGAAGCGGGTCGACGCGATCCAGAGCTTCGTCAGCCAGGAAACGCCGTTTGTCGAGATCACCGATGCCGATGGTGTGACGGGGCGCGGCTACAGCTACACGATCGGCCAGGGCGGACCGGCCGTCATGGCGCTGCTCAAACATACCCTGGTGCCTCAGCTGATCGGCCGGGAAGCCGAGGAGATCGACCGGATCTGGCGTGACCTCCTGTTCTCCACCCACGCGACGGCGGTTGGCGCAATCACGTCGCTTGCGCTCGCGGCGATCGACACGGCGCTCTGGGACCTGCGCTGCAAACGGGCGGGGCTGCCGCTATGGCGCATGCTGGGCGGGGCGAAGGACCGGGTTCCCATGTACACGACTGAAGGCGGCTGGCTTCACATCGAGACACAGGCCCTGGTCGATGATGCCCTCGCGGCCCAGGCGATGGGGTTCGCCGGTTCGAAGATCAAGATTGGGAGGCCTCATCTGAGCGAGGACCGCGCGCGCCTGAAAGCCGTGCGCGAAGCGGTGGGTGACTCCTATGAGATCATGGTCGACGCGAACCAGTGCTTTTCGCGTGCCGAAGCGACGCGCCGGGCCCGGGTTCTGGAGGAGTTCAACATCGGCTGGTTCGAGGAGCCGATGCCGGCTGACGATGTGATGGAACATGCACGGCTCGCCGCCCACACCTCCGTGCCGATTGCAGTCGGTGAGAGCCTCTATTCACTCAGCCAGTTCAAGGATTATCTGGTCAATGGTGCGACCGGCATTGTTCAGGCCGACGTGGCCCGTATCGGCGGCATCACGCCGTGGATGAAGGTTGCGCATCTGGCCGAAGCCCACAACGTGCCCGTTTGCCCACATTTTCTGATGGAGCTTCATGTCAGTCTCGTCTGCGCGATCCCGAACGCGCCCTGGCTTGAATACATCCCGCAGCTCGACAGTCTGACATCGTCGACAATGCGCATGGAGGCAGGCTGTGCCTACCCGTCCAACACACCGGGTCTTGGGATCGACTGGGACGAGGACAAGCTGGCCGCAGCCCGGATCGCGCCGTTCGATGTTGAATTTCCGCAATAGGAGCGCGTCATGCAAAGAATGGGAATGATGATCGGCCTGGAGCCGGACAAGGTCGCCGAATACAAGCGGCTTCACGCGGATGTCTGGCCCGGTGTTCTGAAGATGATCTCGGACTGCAACATCCGGAACTATTCGATCTTCCTGAAGGAACCGGAAAACCTGCTCTTCGGCTACTGGGAATATCACGGCGAGGATTTTGCCGCCGACGCGGCGCAAATGGCCGCAGACCCTGAAACGCAGCGCTGGTGGGATGTCTGTATGCCCTGCCAGGTGCCGATGGAAACCCGGAAGGACGGGGAATGGTGGGCCATGATGGAAGAGGTCTTCCACCTGGACTAATGCGGTGAATTTGAAGCGCGCATCATTGCTCCGGCAGTCTCCGAAGCGAACTTCAGATTCAGGTGACGAGGACCCTTCGAGGAAGCCGGTACAGCCGGGTTCCTGCACGGGTGACGAAAGGCTCTGGAGACGCGATGCTTGAGGATCTGCAACAGCACTGGCCAAGAGCGGCCAATCCGAAACCGATCGTCATTTTCGGAGCCGGTTCCATCGTGACGGACGCGCATCTTCCGGCTTATGCCAACGCCGCATATACCGTCGCCGGTCTCTACGACCCGGATCTGGAAAAGGCGCGGGCGGTCGCGCAGACTCACGGGATAAAGGCCTTTTCGAGTCCGGAAGAAGCCGCTGGCCAGACAAACGCGGTTTTCGATCTCGCCACACCGCCTGATGCGCATGCGGGTATTCTATCCACACTTCCCAGGGGTGCTGCGGTGCTGATCCAGAAGCCAATGGGAAGTGATCTGGAAGGCGCGTCCGAAATCCTGAAGATCTGCAGGGAACGCGAGCTTCTGGCTGCGGTGAATTTTCAATTGCGCTTCGCGCCGATGATGCTGGCCCTGCAAGACGTGGTGAACAGGGGGCTCCTTGGCGACATCGTGGATTTCGACGCCTGGCTCGCGCTTGATACACCCTGGGGTCTGTGGAAGTTTCTCGAACCTCTGCCGCGCGTTGAAATCAGTCTGCACTCCATCCACTATCTCGACTTCATCCGTGCATTGCTCGGCGATCCGTCGGGCCTACATGCCCGGTCGATGGGACATCCCTCGTCCAAGATCGCCCAGACCCGTACTGCCGCGATCCTGGATTATGGCGACACCGTCCGCTGCGCCCTGTCGATCAACCACAATCATGGGTTTGGCCGCAAATATCAGGCGTGCGAGTTCCGTGTCTGCGGGACTAAGGGAGCAGCTTACCTGCAGCTCGGCGTCAATCTCGATTACCCCAAGGGCGAGCCGGACATTCTTGAAATCAACACGGGTGACGGCTGGCGGCGCATTGAGCTCGACGGCAGCTGGTTTCCGGATGCCTTCACGAGCCGGATGAGCCAGTTGCAACGTGTCGCCACCGGGGAAGAGGACAGGCTTGTCAGCAGCGTTGAGGACGCCTGGTACACGATGGCTCTTGTCGAAGCTGCTTACGAAAGCAGCGCTGCACCCGCCACGCCGATTGCGAGGAAGCCGCGATGAACATTCAGGAAATCTACTACGAAGACTATGAAATCGGGCATGTGCGCGAGACGTTCGGCAGGACAATCACAGAAACGGACTTTGTCGTGCACGCCGGGCATACGGGCGATTTCTTTCCCCACCACATGGATGCCGAGTGGTGTGCCAAGCAGGATTTCGGGCAGCGCATCGCCCACGGCACGATGGTGTTTTCCATCGGCATCGGATTGACGGCGAGCGCCATCAATCCGGTCGCTTTTTCCTATGGTTATGACCGGCTGCGCTTCATCAGGCCGGTTCACATCAACGACACCATACGCACACGTCTGACGATTGACCGCAAGTTCCCGGACCCGAAACGGGAGGGCATGGGGCAGGTTTTCGAAAAATGCGAGGTCCTGAACCAGCGGGACGAAACCGTCCTGTTCGCCGAACACATCTACCTTGTGCAGATGCGCGGTGACGGGTGATGCGCGCGCTCGCGCCATCGCCCTAAAGGCAAACGTGAGAGATAACCCGCCAACTCTGGAGGAATAAGAGCCATGAGTGACCTGCGCTACGACGACGAGCACGACGACGCAAAGCTGTTCAACGTGGAAACCTGGCTTTACGAGGATTTCGAGGTTGGCGACAAATGGCGCTCCATTCGCCGGACAATTTCCGAAGGCGAGGCGATGCTGTTCAACAGCCTTGTCATGGACAATCACCCTTACGTGGCGGACGAGATCTTCGCGTCCGAGGACGGGGTCTTCAACCGTCGTCTGGTCGCCGGAGCCATGGTGTTCAGCTATGGCCTCGGTCTGATGGCGCACAACAACATCAACACCTTCTCCTACGGCTATGACAAGCTGCGTTTCATCAAGCCGGTTTTCATCGGAGACACGATCTATACTGTGCGGACCAATCTTGAAAAACGCCCGAAATACGAAGAGATGGGCCTCGTGAAGGTGTCCTATCAGGTCTACAAGAACAAGGGTGAACTGGCGCTCTATGCCGAGCACCTGCAGACGGTGAAGTATCGCCACCCCGAGAATTTCACCCCGGAAAAGAGGGCCGACCCTTCCCGAATGGGCGTCGCCTAGTCCAGATAAGACCCGGTATCCGCACCGAGGGCGGGGCCGCCCGCATCTGATGTCATCACCTGCCCGTCCATGCGGATCGGGCAGCGGGTTGTTCTGATTGCGGTGCCGTCGGGTGCCTTGACGGTCTGAACGGCATCAAGGGCCGCAAATCCTTCCGTTTCGATCAGCTCCGGCCAGTCCAGAACGCGGGAACACCAGATATCGGCGGGTTCCAGTTTGTCCAGCCAATGGCCGACCTTGCCCCTAAGCAGAAAGCCGCGTAGCACGTCCTTGATTTCATCCCTTTTTGAGAAGGTGAGACCGGGATCGGAGAAGGGCAACAGGTCCGGGCAGTCCAGGAGTTCCGCCAGTTTTGCGATGGGGGCCATGGCAATGGCGATATAGCCGTCCCTGCAGGCGTAGATCCCGTAAGGCGCGCCGACGGACGCGTTTGCATTGCTGACAGCGCTGCGCTCCGACATGGCACCGTCACCATTCAGGAACGCCGTGAAAAGCTCGAACTGCATGTCGATCGCCGAGGACATCAGGTCGACTTCGACATGGCCGCCTTGACCGGTTTTTTCGCGCCGGAGCAGGGTCGCCAGAATGCCCTGGACCAGATGATTGCCGCAGGTGATGTCGAGAACCGCGAACCCGGCTGGAATCGGCGGGTCGTCCCGATCCCCGGAAAGGAAGGTCATGCCGCTCAGGGACTGCACGAGAAGATCCTGTCCCGGTTTTTTGACCCAGGGACCGGTCGTGCCGTAGCCGGTGACGGCACCATAGACAAGTCCGGGATTGATTTTGCGGACGTCGTCCCAGCCAAGTCCGATCCGTTCCATCACACCCGGCCGGAAGTTGTGGATCATGACGTCTGCGGATCTCAGGAGATTTTTGATCCTGTCCAGATCTTCGGCGTCTTTCAGGTCGGCGGCAACGCTCGCCTTGTTCCTGTTGATCGTATGAAACAGAAGACTGTCGGATCCGACCTTCTGATCGGAAATTACCAGCGATCTGCACAGGTCACCGACCCCGGGCCGCTCAACCTTGATCACCTCCGCTCCAAGATCCGCGAGCCGGAGCGCAGCCATCGGACCTGCCAGGAACTGTGCAAAATCGAGGACGCGCAACCCTTCGAGCGGTTTCATGATGTTTCGCTCCCAACTATCCGTATATAAAACTTCATTTTATATACTAATATAGCAGCCAGAACACCTCTTCAAGCGCAGGGCCTGATGAAACCGCGTGGCTATCGGGCTGCGGGTGTCGTTGTCCCGGATTGCCGCGTGAGCGCTTGCGGTTGCGGGCGGTGCCAAGACCTGTGCAAAATACCGGAGAGTCAGGCACAGACCGGTTCGTTCAATCCGGGTCCGGTCACCTGGCTCCCGCTTATCCATCTGTCTCGAGTGAGTTATGTGAAAGAATGTCAAACGACAACAATCAGGGTGATGGCTGGACGCCGTCAACGCGCTATCCCGATCCCTCCGTCATTTCGCTTGATCCGAGGTTCGATGCGCTGAAACTGCCGCTCGCCGGTGTCGAGAGGCTGGCCACGGGTTGCCGCTGGAACGAGGGCCCTGTCTGGTTCGGCGATGGCCGCTATTTGTTGTGGAGCGACATTCCCAACAACAGGATCATGCGCTGGGACGAGGTTACCGGCGCCGTGTCCGCCTACCGCGAACCGTCGACATTTGCCAACGGCCAGACGCGGGACCGCCAGGGGCGCCTGGTTACGTGCGAACATGGCGGCCGGCGGGTCACGCGAACCGAGTATGACGGCAGCATCACGGTGCTGATCGACAGGTTCGACGGCAAGCGCCTGAACTCTCCCAACGATGTCGTTGTGAAGTCGGACGGAACGGTCTGGTTCTCCGATCCGCCCTTCGGCATTCTGGGCAACTATGAAGGCCAACGGTCGAAGCCCGAGCTTGGCCAGAACGTTTACCGGCTCGATCCGGAGACGGGGGAGGCGTCGATTGTTGCCGACGATATTCTCGGTCCTAACGGGCTGGCCTTTTCGCCAGATGAGAGCAAGCTCTACATCGTGGAATCCCGCGGTGTCCCGAGCCGGAAAATCCTCGAATATGATGTCGCGGCGGATGGGAAATCGATCTCAGGCAAGCGTATCCTGATCGACGCCGGACCCGGCACACCCGACGGGTTCCGCGTCGATGTGGAAGGCAACCTTTGGTGCGGCTGGGGCATGGGATCGGCCGATCTGGACGGGGTCATGATCTTTGCGCCGGATGGCACGCCGATTGGCCGGATTGTACTGCCGGAGCGCTGCGCAAATCTGTGTTTCGGAGGCCGCGCCAACAGCCGCCTCTTCATGGCCGCAAGCCATTCGGTCTACGCGCTTTACGTCAATGTTGCCGGTGTGAAAGGCGGCTGACAGAGACGGGTTCCAGGGCTTGAGGGGGCAACTCAGGGAGAGGGGAAATGCGTGTTTCAGACACTCTGCGGGCCGCGATTGCGGGTTGGTTCCTTGCAGCCACGGTTCTGGCCAGTGCCGGCACCGGCGTATTTGCCGGAGCTGGAGACAAGAATCCCGACGGCGCCCAGGACGCGCTTCGCAATTTCGACCGGGCCATGCTCTCGATCCTGCGCCGCGGTCAGGCCGAGCTGACCGCGCGGACGCGCCCGGTCATGCTCATTGCGCGCGATGTGACTGTTGTCACGAAGGACGGTGAAAAAAGCTATCCCAGAGACGGGCGGGGCTATGACGAGCTCAAGACCGTTTCCCATGTCCTGCTCGGGATCATCGGGGCGGTTACACCATGGCCGACGGACGCTGCTGGAAAAGCGCGCGTGAAGACGGAATTTACAGTTATCAAAACCGAAATCGGGACGTTTCTCTCCGCGATCGATGATCTGGATCTTCCCGCCGAGACGATCGCGAGGCAACGCGGGATGTTGCGCATGGCAGACATGTTCGTCGACCGGGCGCTCTCCGCTGAAAATCTGACCCGGGCGGACGTCTCAAAGGCGATCAATGACATGCGCCCGGTCTGGGCGGCGAACATGCGCGATGCGGCCCGCACGGAACTGGAGGCGCTTCATCGTGCTGTCTCTTCGGCCCGCGATGATCTTTCCGAAGACGAATGGCGCCGGATCTACGTGGTCAGTCACGGCGGTCCTGATGTGCGCGCGGTCAATGTCGTCCGGCTTTACCTCCAACGGGTGATGCCTGGAAAGATGGACGCCGGCCAGGTGCTGTTTGCGGTCGATACGCACGGCAAGGACAACATGATCGGCTATGCCGGATATGTGCGCATGCAGAGGATTGTCGGTGCTTGGGCATTTGGCGATCCGAAACGGATGGAAGTGGATCTTCTTGGGTATGAGGCCGGTGCGATCCTGGACGAGATCATACCTGCGCCTGAACCGGAAGAAGCCTATCTGGAATGATCCAATCGGCCGCGACTGGCCAGGCCATGCGCGAGACCACGCAAGCCGCACTCGAAACATGGACTTGCCAGTGGCCTTCTTGAATCTGCAGTTCGTTCGAAGTCCGCTGTAAAATGAGTCAAAGGTCAGAATCAGGCGATAAGAGGCGCTCGTTGCCTGCTACCCCGAAGCGGCGCCGTTGACACGGTGTTTCCGCCAGGTTCCCGGGGGGCTGCCGAACTCGCGTTTGAAGGCGGTTGAAAACGATGGTTCGGAATCATAGCCGACTGCGAGGGCGATCGAGCCGATTGCAAGGTTGGGTTCCATCTCCAACTGATTGGCGGCCATGATCAAGCGCCAACGGGTGAGGTAACGCACCGGGGTGACGCCTGTGACTTCGGAAAAGCGTGCCGCGAAGTTGGAGCGCGACATTCCAACCTCTGCCGCAAGGTCCGTCACTTGCCAGTCTTTGCTGGGATCTGCATGGATCAGGTGTAGCGCCCTCGCGATTTTTGGGTCTTTCAGACCGGCAATCCAGCCAGACTTTTCCGGAGCGTAATCCTTCAGCCAGCCACGCATGAAGGACATGTACAGCAGATTGACGAGCCCATCCAGCTGGGCCAGGGCTCCCGGATCATCCGAATGCGCTTCGGCAGCGACGGCACGCAAGACCGGTTCCAGGGCCGTGAAGCTGGAGTGCTTCGGATCCTGCAGCACGACCTGCTCCGAGAAGTGATCCACAAGGCCCTTGGCGGTCTCACTGCTGAAATTGAACCGCGCGCAAATGATGGAGGTTTCCTCGCCTTCCGCATTCTTGACGATTTCACATACCTCACCGGCATGCACGTCATGCATGCGAACGCGGGTGTCGTTCTCCGCAAACGTGACCATCGGCGCGTTTGGCGCGCTGCTGAGAACGTGGCCGTGGCCTTTCGTAAACATCACCATGTCACCCGGTTTCAGGAGAATGGTCTCGTCCCGGAAGGTGACGCAAGCCGACCCCTTGAAAACGCAATGGAACACGGCTTCATCCGCTTCGGGAGACTCAAACGCCCAGTCGCCGCGCAAGCTTAACAGGCCAGTGACCCGGTTTTTGACGGTGATGTGCTCCAGGATGTTGCTGATCAGGTCCAACGTTCATCCTCCACGATGAAATTTGTAACAGTGTAACTTAATACTCTCGCAAATTTACGAATGATTTCACGAACTGATAGTGACCCAGCTCACGGCTTACCGTGTTTTGGACGCTCGAAAAAGAGATTGGGCGTTTTAAAAAAATAAGCTGGATTAAATTAAGTAATAAATGCAACTATTCATCGCGAAATTTGTTTTTTTCCACCAGATGCAGCCGGATTGTCCGAATCCAAGGCTGTCCGGCTTACACCGAAAGCGCTCCAGTGAGGCGATTTTGAGCCAAGCATCTTGCCATTCCAGCTGAAGCGAAGCGGGCTGCCGGTGCCAGGTAACCCACTGTTTTCCTGCACTGAATTCGTTTTCGGTTCTCTGAAATCGTTGCGCGCTTTTGAATGACATGGCCTCAAAGGGCCGCCGTGACATTCCAAAGGCCCCCGGGGGCCTGGTCTTGCCGTTTGCGCAACAGAATGGACGCCAAATCCGGGACTCTAACTCGCATCCCGGCTTTGCGGCGGTCTGAAGTTTTTGCGTCCCCTTTTCCGAAAGAAACATCTGTACGATAACAAATTGGACAGCCTTGGGCCTGATCCGGCGGGGCCGACCAACAGCTCCTTGAGAGATCGGGATTGTGTGGACGGAATGCGAAGCCGCGCTCCAGCGCGTGTCGGTAATTTCCCAATCGGATTTTCAGGAAATAAATCAACGCCCCCAAGGGGTGCCTGCGCACCAAATCCCTTGCGCGCCAACAACCATGCCGGCTGGTCTGCAGGATGAGGTAAAACCGGCAATCTTGGAGCCGGGACAGCATCACATTGATGTTGGGACTGGCCCGCGCTGCCAGACCGGGCTCCGCGCTGACAGGGCCTGATACCAGAGAGCGCGCAGGTCGATCAGTGGCGACGGCGCCTGAAGGCGGACGCAAAATCCGGTGACTGGTGATGGATCATCGCCTTCTTGCGGGTTTGTGAGGGCTGTTCTCCAAAATGCTTTCGATAGTAGAGCGCAAACCGGCTGCAGTCCCAGAATCCTTCCTGCGCGGCAATGTTGCCGACGGATTCCCCGGCATAGCGCTTGTCCCGCAGTCTTTGCCGCGTGTTGTGCAGGCGAATGGCGCGCGCATAGGAATGCGGCCCCATTTTCACATGACTGGAGAACGCCTGCTCGACGGACCGTGCCGAGCCCAACCTGGAAAGAGCGTCATTCAAACCATCGCCATTTGTGAAATCATGCGCGCAGATCAGGTGCCGG
>Ga0207422_1004614_pt1 | contig 11124 bp, 9 predicted proteins | sample MarCyaLeptolynsp_FD_187757 | JGI IMG/M metagenome (GOLD analysis project Ga0207422, IMG submission 187757) | Marine cyanobacterial communities from Panama - species 1 Leptolyngbya sp. (SPAdes) | ecosystem: Environmental > Aquatic > Marine > Unclassified | place: Panama: Panama City | collected... | reverse complement strand
GCGGCTACAAGCCACAACCGGGCTGGGACTACCCCAACCAGGACGAAAAGGGTGGCGCCGAGAACCTGCGCTACTTCGAGGATCTGGGACAGGCACTCGGTGACGTGACCAAGCCCGACGGATGGATCTACGTGGGCGCGTGCAACCCGGGCCAGGAGACCGACCTGCCGGGCTTCGACAACTACCTCGAAGCGCTGTCGTGCGTCACCGGACGCGACACGCTCGGGACCGACACCAAGACCGCGTGCTGGGACGTGACGCGCCGGATCAAGCGCCTCGAGGGCCCGGAGCAAGAGACGACGCGTGGCCTCATTCGCCAGAACGCGTGCGACGTCGACAACACGTCCGACCAGGTCACGTGCGCGCCGCTGCACGAGGACACGCCGTGCGGGGTCGAGGCCGAAGTCCCCACTGTCGAGACCGACTGGGGCAGCTGCGAGGTCGACGGCGAGCCGGGCGAGTGCGTGGACACCGAAGACTGCGGTGGAACGTCGACGCCGGGGCACTGCCCGGGCCCCACGCATATTCAATGTTGCACCTGAGGTCGCGGGTCTGAATCCCTGCGGGGGCTCGCTCGTTGACCCCGATGTGCGAGCCACCTCCGCCCAGAGCCGAACGAAGCGCACGGTTGCGCTATCGGTGCTGGCCTTCCTCGCGGCTTTCGCGGTGGGCTCGGACTCGGGCGCGCGAAGCGGCCGGCAAGGAGTGCGCGAGCACCCCCCTCAGCGCGCGAACGCCAAGCGACCCGGTGACGCTCCGGCCATTCGCCACGCCCGTCCCGGCACGAGCAAGATCGTGCGCCGGCACCACGCGTGGCAGGCCGAAGACCGCCTGTTCAACTGACGCGGCATCGTCACTCGAGCATGCAGCTGGGGGCGTCCGTACCGGTTTCGCACGAGCCTGACGGAACCTCGCAGTCGGTGCAGCTCGAGCCACCTTCACAGCCGAGCTCGGTCCAGCGGGCGGCGAGTGCCGCCAAACGCGTCGTGTGCACCGGCGCTCCCCACTCCCAGCACACGCCGCCCAGTCCCATGCCGCAGTGCCCGGCGACGATGTGACAGTCGGCATCGTCGCCGCACACCGTCCCGTTGGACATTCCCTGTCCGGATCGGTTGTCCTGGTAGAGGGACGCAACCTCCTCACAGGTCGTCGCGGTCTCGCTGCAGCGCACCCCCACCTCCGGATCGGCAATGCAGGCCCCCTCACACGGCGTCAGCTCGACGCACGCTCCCTCGACACACGTCGCGATCGCCTCGTATCCCGGTTGGCCGTCGAGGCCACGGCACTCGGGCTCGCCGCTGCACGCCGCGCAGCAGTCCTTTCCGACGCAGCCTTCGTCGCACAGCGGAGCCGGAAGCTCCGCTTCGCGGCATTGACCGGGTTCGAGCGCCGCTTCGGTTTCCCCCTCGCTGTCACCATCCGCTCCGCGATCGACCTCCGGGCCGCAGCCGCTCGAGCACGCAAACACCACCAACCACTTCCATCCCTGCTTCATCGACCCACCAACGCGCCCAGTATACGCGCTACGTCGGCCGGGCGAAGCCAGGGGCTCACTTCGTTGGGTCGCTCGCCTTCGCGGCCGCCGCTTCGATCTGGTTGAGCGGCTGGCCGGCGCCGCCATGACGAACCGCGATGAGCTCCGCGAGGATGCTGATCGCGATCTCGGGCGGGGTCTTGCCACCCAGGGCAAGCCCGACCGGCGCCCGGACCCGAGACAGGTCCGGCATCTCGCGACCCATTTGCTGCTCGCGCCGCACGATGCGAGCAAGCACGGTGTGCACCTTGCGTCGGCTGCCGATCATGCCGAGGTAGTGATGTGGTCGACGCATCAACGCGGCGAGTGCCTTTTCGTCCCGCGAATGGTCGCGGGTGACGATGAGCAAGTAGTCGTGCTCTCCGAGATCTGGAATGACCGCATCCAGCTCGTCGACGTCGCAAGCCTCGGTTTCGATCCCCTCGAACGCCGGGCTGTCGAACAGCTCCTCACGGTCGTCGAGCACCTTGACCCGAAAGCCAGCACTCGCCGCCAAGGGGACCAGCGCCTGAGCGACGTGCCCACCTCCGATCACGAACAGTCGAGGCTGAGCCTGCAAGTACTCCACGAACACCTCCATGCTGCCGCCGCAGCACATGCCCAGGTCGCGCACGAGATGCGCCTCGATGCGTCGGTTGCCGCCGTCCTTGATCGTCTGGCGGCAGGCATCGAGCACCTGGGCTTCGATCGCGCCGCCACCGACAGTGCCGAACAACACCTCGTCGTCCCGAAGCATCAGCTTGGCCCCCACGACCTGCGGCGCCGAGCCGGCGCGCCCGATCACCGTTGCGAGGGCGCTGCACCCGGCGTAGCGGCCTTCGAGCACCTCGAGCACCGCCCGCGTCAGCTCGACGGCGTTGGCGCTGCCCTTCATCTCACGGCCCGGTAAGCCCCGGCTCATCGCCTCCTACTTTAGCAGGACACCGTTATCGATCGACCCGGCCACAAGACCAGCGACGCGCCACCGTGCGTATCGTGTTAGGTTCCGCCAGATCCGGCAGGAGAACACCGCCATGCGACTGACCCACCTCGTACTCGCGACCTCCCTCGGCCTCACGCTCGGCTGCGACTCCAAGACGGAGGAAATCGCGCCGAAGAAGACCAAGAGCCTCTCCGAGCTCCAGCAGGAAGTCAAAGACGAGCGCTCGCCCGAGGAGCTCGAGAAGGCCCGCAAGGAAGCCGGCTTTCAGGATCCCGAAGAGGCCGCCAAGGCCAACATCGCCGCGATGGAGAAGGGCGAGCGAGAGTTCGTCAAGACGCGCATCGACAAGTACAAGGAGATGGCCAAAGCGTTCCGCGGCCACGTCGATGCGCTCGAGGAGGACGCCAAGGCCTGGGCGGAAGCCAAGGACGGCCAGAAGGCGTTCGACAAGTGGGTCGAGGGCTACAAGGAGGACGTCAAGGCGTTCTTCAAGTCCTACAACGAGCTGAGCGAGAACGGCATCCGTGGCGGGGCGCTCGCGGCGACGATCAGCAAGGCGCTGCGGACCTGGGAAAACGTCAACAACGATCTCGGCCCGGCGATCTCGAAGGAGGCCAACTTCGAGAAGAGCCTCGGCGACCTGCGCACGATGATCGACGCCATCGACAAGGAGCTCGAGGCGATCGAAAAGGACGAGTCCCTCAAGGCCAACAAGAACGCCGAGGCGGACGCCAAGGCCGATGGCAAAGAGGACGCCAAGGCCGACGCGAAAGCCGACGCCAAGGCCGGCTGAAGCGCCCCCGACCGCCCAAAACGGGCCATCGACGTAACGACAGCGAGGTCGGCGGCGTCCTGATAGGCTCCCGCCGCGCTCGTGGAGACGCTTCTACGCTTCCTGTCCCGCTACGCTCGGGGCGCCGTGCCCTCGTACGCGGTGGGCGGGGTCATGCTGGTGATCACCAACTGGGTGATCGTTCGCATTCCCGCGATCATCGGTGAAGCGCTCACCATCCTCGAGAAGCAGGGGACCCAGGCGCTCCGCGACAGCCGCGACCTCGCCATCGAGCTCATGATCCTGGCCGGGCTCGTGATCCTCGTTCGAACGCTGTCCCGCGTGCTGTTCTTCAACCCGGGCCGCGACATCGAGCACCGGGTCCGCAGCGATCTCTTCGGGCATCTGCTCACCCTGCAGCGCCCGTACTTCATGCAGACCAAGGTTGGCGAGCTCGTCTCGATCGCGAGCAACGACACCACCGCCGTACGCCTGCTGATGGGCTTTGCCGGTCTGCAGGTGCTCAACGTTGCCGTCGCGATTCCGCTGCACCTGTATCAGATGTTCGCCACCGACGTGGTGCTCACGCTGTGGTGCCTCGGCCCCGTGACGATCGGCGCAGTGGTGATGCGCTCCACGGTGAAGAAGTTCTTCGGAATGATCCGCGAGACGATGGCCCTGCTCGCGCGGCTCTCCGATCGCGTGCTCGAGTCGTACAGCGGCATCGGAACCGTTCGCTCGCACGCTGTCGAGGCCGCGGCCGCGCAGCGCTTCGAGGAGCGCAACCAGGAGTACCTGCGACTGATGCTGCGGGTGTCGAGCATTCGCGCGTTCGGCATGCCGGTGCTCGGCTTCTCCGGACTTGTGGGCACGGGCATCGTGCTCTGGGTCGGTGGCAACCGGGTGCTCGCCGGGGAGATACCGGTGGGTGCGCTGGCGACCTTCACCACGCTGCTCGTGTCGATGGTCTCGATCCTGACCGGGCTCGCGTGGGTGCTCGCCGCGATTGGGCGCGGCTTCATCTCGATGGGGCGCGTCGACAAGGTGATGCAGACCGAGCCGGGGCTGCCCGAGGTGCACGAGCAGCTCGAGGTCACCGAGCCACCGCGGCTCGAGCTGCGCAATCTCGGCTTCACCTACTCCGACGGGGACGAGCCGGCGCTGTCTGGCATCGACGCCACTGTGCGACCGGGCTGCACGCTTGGCATCTTCGGCAAGACGGGCTCGGGCAAGACCACGCTGGTCAACGTACTCGCGCGCGTGCAGACGCCGCCCGCGGGGACCGTGTTCCTCGATGGGCACGACGTGACGAAGGTGGACCTCGGTGCCTACCGCGACGTACTGGCCGTCGTGCCCCAGACCCCCTTCCTGTTCTCGACCAGTCTGCGGGAAAACGTGCGACTGGGTGGGGCCAACCCGTGGCGTGCCCGCAAAGAGGATGGGCCCAAGCAGGTCGAGGACGAGACCGACCCGCGCGTAGTGGAGGTGCTCGAATCCGCAGCGCTCACCGACGACATCGGGGCGCTGCCCGATGGGCTCGCAACCGTGGTCGGCGAGCGTGGCGTGATGCTCTCGGGCGGGCAGCGACAACGGGCCGCCCTCGCTCGCGCGCTCTATCGTCAGCGCCCGCTGCTGCTGCTCGACGACGTGCTCTCTGCCGTCGACCAGGGCACGGAGGCGCGCATGGTGGAGGCGATCCGCGGCCTGCGACGCGGAGACGGTGCGGTGACGCCAACCACCGTCATCGTCTCTCACCGCACCAGCGTGCTCGAGCACGCCGATGAAATCCTCGTCCTCGAGGACGGTAGAGTCATCGAGCGGGGCACTCATGCCGAGCTGATCGCGGCCGGAGGTGAGTACGCCGAGACCCACGAACACCAGGCGCGCGAAGGCGACGACGGGGGAGAGGCGTGAGGCCCGGCGTGCCCGAAGACACCAAGATCCCCGACGCCGGGACGACAATGGCGCTGCTGCGGCGCTTCTGGGAGTTCGCCCGGCCGCACAAGCGCTGGATCATCGGGGGCATGGTCACCATTCCGCTCGTCGCGGCGATGACCACCCTGCGCCCGCTGCTGCTCAAGCACGCGGTCGACGTCAACATCCCCAACAGCGACACGATCGGTCTGCGCCTGACCGGCATTCTGTTTCTCGGGGCAGTGATGGCCGAGTTCCTGTGCCAGGCGGTGCAGGTCTACGCGCTGCAGCGCGCGGGCCACCAGACGATCAGCGACGTGCGGCGGAAGATCTTCGACCACGTGCTGCGGCTGCCCAACGCATTCTTCGACAAGAACGCACTGGGCAGTCTGCTCACCCGCACCACGAGCGACGTCGAAGCGCTGTCGGAGACGCTCTCCTTTGGCGTGTTCACGATCGTCACCGACGTGGTGATGATCCTGTCGATCTTGGTGGCGATGTTCGTGCTTTCGCCGCTGCTCGCCGCGATCACGCTGACGATGGCGCCGCTGCTGGTGATCGCGGTGCGCTACGTGGGCGCCGTGCTGCGCAACCTCCAGCTCGAGGTGCGCAAGGCTCAGGCCGCGCAGAACGGCTTTTTGGCCGAGCAGCTCACCGGTGTCACGGTCGTGCAGCTGTTCGGGCGCGAGGAGGGCGCCAAGGGAGAGTTCGCGCGACTGGGCGAGCGCTATCTCAACGCCACCAAGAAGGCGAACATTCTCGATGCGCTGCTGTACTCGCTGATGGACGGCATCTCGGCGTTCGCGATTGCTTTGCTGCTGTGGTTTGCCGCGCCGGACGTCGCGCTCGGGGGCGAGGACGCGATCACGCTCGGTCTGCTGTTCGCGTTCGTCGACTACCTGCAGCGCATCTTCGTCCCCATTCGCGAGTTCTCGGGCAAGCTCGCCACGATCCAGCGCGCCGCCGCATCGCTCGAGCGGATCTACGGGCTCATCGACGAAAAGACCGAACCGCGTGCCGAAGACGACCGCGACCCGCTCGCCGACTGGAAGGGCGGCGTCAAAGTCCGCGACCTGTCGTTCCGGTACCGCGAAGACGGCGACGACGTGCTCAAGCACCTCGACTTCGAGGTCGCGCCCGGCGAGGTCGTGGCGGTGGTGGGCCGCACCGGCTCGGGCAAGTCGAGTCTCGGCCGGGTGCTCACGCGCTGCTACTACGGCTACCGCGGGTCGGTGACGCTGCAGGTCGGCGAGGACGACCTCGAGCTGTCCGACGTCGCGCCCGACCATCTTCGCCGACACGCCTTGATGGTGCAGCAGGACGTGTTCTTGTTCGCCGACACGATCGGCTACAACGTCTCGCTGGGCGAGGAGGCGCTGGCCAACGATCCGGAGGCGATGAATCGCGCGCTCGAGATCGTGCAGGCCGAGGCCGTGGTGGAGCGCCGGGGCGGGCTGGACTTCGAGGTGGGCGAGCGGGGCGGCAATCTTTCGGTCGGCGAGACCCAGCTGATCGCGTTCGCCCGCGTGGCTGCGCGCCAGCCGACGCTGCTGATCCTCGACGAGGCCACGGCGAGCGTCGACAGCATGACCGAGCAGAAAGTCCAGCAGGCGATCGAGAAGCTGCTGCAGGGTCGGAGCGTGCTGGTGATCGCGCATCGGCTGAGCACGGTGCGACGGGCGGACAAGATCATCGTGCTGTCGGACGGGCGGATCGCCGAGATGGGGCGGCACGAGGAGCTGATGGCCAAGGGCGGGCTGTACGCCGAGATGTATCGCCAAGGCTTCGCCGAAGACGCCGACGAGTAGCCTGCTTAGAGCGAGACCGACCGCCTCGCGAACACGACCGCGGGTGGACGATCGGACGCCGCGACGTGCGGGAGATTCTTCGCTCGGTGGTAGCGCAGCACCACCTCCGCCTGGGCTGCCGCCGTGGGCACCTCGAAGCCGTATGCGCGCCGCTCGTGGGGCCGTAGCGTCGTATCCGATCGCTCGCGAACTCGCGGCAGCTCGAGAATCCGCTCGAGCCACGCGCGATGCTCGGCCACCGTCTTCCCCTCCTCGTCGACGAACGTGGCGACCATCTCCACCGCGCGCGCGGGCTCTCCCGTTGGAAAGTGATGCCCGGCACGATTGACCAGCTCGATCTCCAAGCCGTCGCCCCTGGAAACGCGCAGCTCGATCCCCTCGGCGACAAACTCCGGGTCGTCTCCCGCCACGAACGTATGCCGCCGACCGATCCGAGACGGAGCGTCCAGCGCGGCGGGGCGTTCGATCTCCGGCATGTGGCATTCGATGCACGACTCGGTTCCGCCGCCCGCTCGCCACCGCTGCCACTCTCCGACAACATCGGCGACCGGTCGATCCACCTGCGTGAACGGCACGCCGTCGAACTGGTGGCACTCGCCGCACTGCTCGGCCGCGCCCAGCCACGTCGACTTCGCAAATCCATGCACGTCCGCCACGGGTGGCGAGGCGGGCGCGCCGTGTCCGGCCGGTCCAACGATCGTCCCCTCCTGCACGTGACACACCACGCACGTCACCCCCTCGCGATGCAGCACCGGATCGAAGTCGGGGTTGCGCTCGCCCTCGGCGATCGGCGGCACTGCGTCGGCAAGCCCGGTCAGCCGTCGCGGCTGCTGGACGTCGAGCGGCGCATGGCACTTGAAGCAGACCTCGCTGCGAGCGTTTTCCGGCGCATTCCAGTCGGCGAGGAAGACCGCATTGGTCGTCGCGCGCCCCATTCGGGAGGTCGACCACTCCGCGTAGATGTCGGGATGACACTCGCCGCACCACTGCGCCGAGTGCGAGGGCAGATCGGAGCGACGCTCGACGGCAACGGGCTCGAACGCCTCGAACACCCGCGCGTGCACCCAGTCCTGGCACCCGGGAAGCAGTGTCCCGAGCGCCAACGCGACCAAGCTCGCTCGCACGCTCATCCCCGCAATCGTACGCGTACCGGCAGTCCATCGCAGGGGCGCAGCGTGAGCCCCGGGCGTCGAGCGGGTCGCGGATCGGCGTCCGGCTCGAGCTCGAGACGCGCCTGCTGCCACACCAGCGCCACGGTTGCGACCGCTTGCCAGCGCGCCCAGGCAATCCCCGCGCACGTTCGCGGCCCGGTCCCGAACGGAATGTAGCTGCGCCGCGCCGAGGTGCGCCCCTCCCCTCCGGGGAGAAAACGCGAAGGGTCGAAGCGGTCCGGCTCCGTCCAGCGCTCGGCGTCCCGATGCATCACGTGCGGACAGATCATCGCGACCGTGCGCGCGGGCAGGGGCTGGCCGCCGACCTCGAGCGGCGTGTCGGCTTCGCGCGTCAGCATCCACGCGGGCGGGTACAGACGCATCGCTTCGTCGACCACGGCCCGCGTGTACGGAAGCCCAGCCAGGCTCTCCGGCGAGCAATCTGCGGGCTCGACCACTTCGGCGTGTACCTTTTCGGCGGCCTCCGGGTGCTGCGCGAGCAACACGAGTGCCCACGTGGTCGCGATCGCGACGCACTCTTGGCCGGTCGCGAGCAGCGTCATCGCTTCGGCGAACGCCTCGTCGGCCTCCAGCACGTCCGACTGCAGCACCGCCGAGATCGGCGAGTCGTCCGGCCGCGATCGCCGGGCGGCGACGAGCTCGGCCACGGCCGCACGGACTCGACTGCGCGCCGCCTCGTAGGCGCGACGCCGGGGACCGGGAACCCGCGCCGCAAGCGGGCGCCCGATCCGGCGACACATCTCGCGCCACACAGCGTCGAGATCGTCGAGCAAGCTGGACCGCTCGTCGATCTCGGGCATGCCCATCAACGCCTCGGCGGCAATGCACGTGCTCAGCCGACGAATCGCAGGCGTGAGCTCGACGCGGTCCCCATCCCCCCAACGCTCCATGATGCCCCGCACGCGCTGCTCGACGATCGGAAGCCGCGGGGCGAGGCCCGCTCGCCGAAGCGCGGCCATCACCGGAGGCCGCTGACGCTTCCAGTCCTCCCCTTCGGCGAGGAACACCGAGTGCTGCATCAGCGCGAGCAGAGCCTCGTTGCCGAGCCCCTTGTGAAACTCGTCGACGTCGCGCTGCAGAACCTCGCCCGCCACGTCCGGATCCGAGATCAGCACCGCTCGTCGTGCCCCGAGATTGAGCGGCGCCCAGTCGCCATGCTCGGCGTGAAGCCGACGGTAAAAGCCCAGCGGGTCCCGCAGTAGCGCCCACGTGTCCCGCAACGGCCGAGGTCGCCGCGTCATGGTCCGTGACTCTCCAACGGCGCAAGCGTACCGCTGCCCGGTCACCACCCGACGGAAGATCCTGCGCCGTCACCGACCGACCGAAGCGTGGAACCGAGCCTGCGCTCGGACCAATGCTCGATCGGTATGGGAATGGAAACAAAACCAACAAGACCGAGTCGTGTGGTGGGTGTCTTTGCCGTCATCGTGGGCATGGCGTTTCTGGCGTGCGACGCTCGAGAGGGCGACTACGACGGCCTCGAGGCGGATCGCGCTCTATTGGCGCCGCCTCCCGATCTGACGCTGGCCGCGCTGGTCCAAAACAACACCGAGCTCCCGCAGTGCGGCATGGGCACCGTCAGCGTCACCGTCGACGAGGTCAACCTCGGACCGGGCGGCGTCGGACAGTTCTGGATCCACCTGCTGGATGCATCGACGGGTCAGCCTGCCGCCGGCGGCATCGCTCGACCCGCGCTCGCGGGCAACAGCTCACGCACGACCACGCTCACGTTCAACCCCTATCTGGGACCGTGCGACACGACCGGGCAGTGCAACCCAGTCACCCGCACCTACGACCTGTTCATCGACGGAGGCGATCTGTGGGCCGAGTCGGACGAGACCAACAACCGGCTCGGAACACTCACCTACACGACCAACTGCGCGCTGCCCCCTGGCGAATGCCCGCCACTGGTGTGTCCAGTACCGGTCCCCGTCGACGCAGCGCCGTTCGAGCCCGGAGAGCCTCTCGACCCCGACGCGGGCTAGAGGCGGCCAAACACCGGCTCAAACGTGCGCCGGAGCACGTAAGACTGGGAACCGCGGCGCGTTGCGGCCGTGAATGTCAGGCATGAAGCCGGCTGGAGCGCTCGCCCTCCTCCTCGCCGCCTGCGGCACGAGCTCTTCGAGCCCGCCGGCGGGTAGTCCGAACTCGCTCTCGCGCCAGCCCGAGACCCCAGCCCCGACAGTTCCGACCCCGCCCGATGCGTTCGAGCTCACGGTCGCCACCTACAACATCAACTTCGGCAACGGACACAGCCCGCCCACCATCGACGTCATCGCCAGCCTCGACGCCGACATCGTTCTGCTCCAGGAGACCACCGAGCAGAGCGAGGCCGCGATCCGGGCCGAGCTCTCGGACGCCTACGACGAGATTCGGTTTCACCACTGCTGTCGCGCCGGTGGGCTCGGGGTGCTGTCGCGCTTTCCGATCTTCGACGCGGAGATTATCGAGCCGGAGGTCGGCTTTTTCCCGGCGTGGTGGCTGCGGGTGCAAACCCCCGCCGGCCCGCTCGTGCTCGTCGACGTGCACCTGCGTCCGCCGATCAGCGACAGCGGCAGCTGGGTCGTCGGCTTCTTCTCCACGCAGCACATCCGCGCCCGCGAGATCGGCAACCTTTGGGTCGACGTTCCCAAGGACGATCCGATCATCGTGGCCGGCGACTTCAACGAAGAGACCAACGGTGGTGTGGTCAAGCTGCTCAGCGGCGAGGGGCTCACCGACGCCCTGCCCCAGTTCGCCCCCAAGCAGCCCACGTGGCACTGGCCCGTCGGCGCGGTCGAGCTCCGGATGCAGCTCGACCACGTGACGTACGGGCCGCCTCTCGTCGCCACCGATGCCCGCGTCGTCGACGGAGGACTCTCCGACCATCAGCCGGTCGTCGTGAGCCTGCGTTGGCCCAGGCAAGAGCCCTGAGCCGGGCGTGTACAGAAAAGTACTCCGCGCTTGTGATCCGTCTCGCGTGGGCCGGCGTTTCCCCCAGCGGGAGACGAGGATCCATGCGG
>Ga0207422_1004612_pt1 | contig 11134 bp, 10 predicted proteins | sample MarCyaLeptolynsp_FD_187757 | JGI IMG/M metagenome (GOLD analysis project Ga0207422, IMG submission 187757) | Marine cyanobacterial communities from Panama - species 1 Leptolyngbya sp. (SPAdes) | ecosystem: Environmental > Aquatic > Marine > Unclassified | place: Panama: Panama City | collected... | reverse complement strand
TCTCTGGGCCACACCGCGATCTACCTCCACGGCCTTCGAATGGATGATGCGGCAGCGGGGCGATTTCGTCTGCTACCACGAACCGTTCAACGAACTGTACTACTATGGCGAAGACCGACGTTCTGAGCGGGATGCTGGCGTTGCGGCAAAGCCTGGTCACACATACGCCGCCGTCTGGGGTGAGATTCTAAAACGCGCTGAAACCGAAAAGGTCTTCATCAAGGACTTCGCATATTCCGTTCAGCACATGATGGATGACGCCTTTCTGGAAGCTTGCGACCATAGCTTTCTGGTGCGGGATCCAAAGCGTGTCATTCCAGCCCTTCATCATCACTGGCCGGATTTTACCCAAGAGGAAGTGGGCTTTGACAGCCTAGCCGCTTTGTTCGATCGGTTGACGGTGCGGGATGGTGCTCCGCCACCGGTCATCGAATCGAACGATCTGCTGTCGGACCCCAATGGCACGACCGAAGCCTATTGCAGGGCGGTTGGTATCCCCTTCATTGAAGACGCACTCAGCTGGGAAGCTGGTGAGCGCAAGGAAGTCTCCTGGTACGGCGAGGGTACCGGACCGTGGCACGACAACCTACGTGAAAGCACTGGCATCAAGCCGCAGAAGAGCAAGTATCCACCGATCGAAGAGAATGCCGATCTGATGAATATCTATCAGACCTGTGCGCCGCATTATGAGGCACTTTGCGCTCAGAAACTCTCAGTGGCAAAGGGAGTGTGAGTTGCCAAAGACATGATGATCGGGCTCTGGCGTTTCCAGCCGCAGGAACCGTTTGGACACGACAGCTACGAGGACCTTGCCGATGCGTTCGCCGCCTATCGCGCTTCCCGCGGAGAAAGCTAGCAGCGGTCGGGCAGATCGACGAACGGTACCTGAATTCTAACAAAAACGGGTTGGCATCTCTTCGGGTCGATGCCGCGACCAGACCGCTGCCGTAGACGGCCTCGCTGCCACGGTCGCGGTAAGCGCTTCGATCTTGGGCAGATGTTCCTTCCGCCATTGGTCCTGCTGAGCCCATCGGCTTACGACGGAAATATAGATGTCGGTGAGACAGAATCCGGACTCCAGAAAATAGGGGGTCCCAGCGCATTCCTCTTCGACGATAAGCCAGCGCTTGCGCCAGATAGCGCGTGCCTTGTCCCGAACGCCCGCCGTGGCGTCGTCGGTTGGTGAAAAGCGCTCCGGATAGTCGTTTATCTCGACGATCGGATAGATCTCGGTCGCAATGAACAGCAGCCAGCGCAGCGCCCGAGCCCTCTCTACAGAATCTGTTGGCATGAGTGCCGCTTCTGGGTGGCGCGCATCCAGAGTGAGGAGGATGGCAGCTGACTCGGTCAGCAGTTCGCCCGCAGGCGTTAGGAGGGCAGGAACCTTCTGCTGAGGATTAATCGTGGCATAGCTGTCGTCCCGCTGGGCCTCAGTCTCCAGATCGATCTCGCGCACCTCGAAATCCGCACCGATCTCCGCCAGCGCCATCTCCACAGTAAGCGATCCCGAGCGTCGGTTTCCGTAAAGGGTGTAGGTCATCACAGTTCCTCCACTACGCCGGGGGTCTCCGGTGAATCTTTCCAATGGAGAGTTCCGCCATGGGCAACATAGGTCCACACGAGCCGGTCCGGCACTTCCAGCGTAACCCGCGTTCCTTTTGGAATGAATACGGCCTGTCCTGGGGTCAGCGTGGTTGGACCTGTCTCGTCAGCGATCGTGATCGAGCCTTCCAGAACGAAGAGAAAATCGTCGAAGGAGAAGACATAGTCGGCAATCCGGATATGCTCGAGCGTCGCGATTCCGGCTTGGTAACTCGCGCCGTCCTTCGGGCCAACCCATTCGCAGACGCTTTGGTGTCCATCCCCCACGGTTCGGAAGGGTTCAAAGACGGCGTCTCGTCGATCGAAAACCTTGATGGTGGGCATACTTCCCCCTTTGCCTCTTGCAGCGCTAAAGCTTCCGTGCCGCCAAGGCCCCCTCCGCGAAGGCAAACTCGGCAGTTCGGGGCGCTAGCGCATCTCCGATGAGATGCGTTTCGATGCCGAGCTTCTCCGCCGCTGCGGCCAGCCCATCCGTCGCATGGCGTCCGTTCCAGGCAATGATCAGGTCGGAGGGACCGATCTGCGTTTCCTCCAAAGAATAGACGTTTCGGATCGCCACTTCTCCACCATGAACATTGACCAATTCAGAATTCGCCAGGAACTCCGTTCCCGCCGATAGCATGCGTTCGTACAAAGGGACCCGCTGCACAACATCCGTGTCTTCGGCCACCATGAACTGAGGCGTTACGATCTTCAGTTTCAGGCCGAGGCCGAGCGCCGCATCCATTGCGCCGGTCGCGACGACGTCGCCGGCCCGGTCCCACAGGATCGCGGTCCGGGCGTCCCCGATGCCGTCTTCGATCAGTTGGTGCGGCGTCACCGCCGGGATGGATCCATCGCCCGGAATCACGGGCGTCGCCGGTGTGGCACCAGTGGCGAGGATCAGGGCATCCGCGCCCAGGCCGGGCAGGTCGCTTTCCGCGATGGCATGACCCAGATGGACTTGAACCTGAAGCTTTGCCAGTTGCTCCCGACGCCAGGAAAGCGCGGCTTCGAATTCCGCCCAGGTCGGGATAGAGGCGCGCAGCGCGAACTGCCCGCCCAGATGGCTCGATGCTTCATAGAGATCAACCCGATGGCCCCGTTCTGCGGCCACGCGCGCGGCTTCCAGACCTGCCGGGCCTGCGCCGATCACGGCCACGCGCTTGGGCGAAGCGGCGGCAAGTGCCGGACCCCATTCAAGCTCTCTCGCTGCTTCCGGATTATGCAGACAGCGGATCGGTCCCGGACCCAGGGCGCGCTTGATGCAGACATTGGCTCCCACACAGGGCCGGATATCGTCGCGCCGCCCTTCCTGCAGTTTCTTCACAAGATCGGGGTCGGCGATCTGCGCGCGGGTCATTGCGACCATATCGACCTTGCCGTCGGCGATGATCTGTTCGGCCAGATCAGGACTGGTGATCCGCCCAGCCACGAAGACGGGCAGGTCCACGACCTGCTTAATCTGGGCCGCGAGATCGACGAAAAGTCCGTGTGGCGCAGGTGTCGGCGGCCAATGACTGGTCCGGTGGATGCGGTCCATATTGTTGCCGGCGATAACGTTCAGGTAGTCCAGATATCCAGACGCCGCGAGGCGGGGTGCGATTTCGCACATCTGTTCATTGTCCAACCCGCCTTCGACAAACTCGTCGCCCGGGATGCGCATCCCCACGATCAGGTCGTCTCCAACACCGCCGCGCACGGCCTCCGCGACTTCGAGGGGCAGCCTCAACCGGTTGTCGAGAGAGCCGCCATACGCATCCGATCGCGTGTTGGTATAGGGGGACATGAAGCCTGCGAGGAGCAGCCCGAAGGCGGCCAGGATTTCGACCCCATCGAGCCCACCCGCCCGGACGCGACGGGCTGCCGCCCCAAACGCATCGATCAATTCTTGGATGTCCCCCAGCGTCATCACATGGGGCTGAACCCGTGCCAGTTCCGAGGCTTTGTCTGATGCACTCCAATTCGGCAATCCGACATCGCCGCCGCCGAGCGTCGCACCGTAATGGGTGAGCTGCGCGAGCAGCAGGCCGCCCTCTTTATGGACTGCTTCGGACACCACATTGTATCCGGCGATGACACTGTCATCGAGATTGGTGATCGCCTTGCCGTTACGGCCTGAACTCGGGTGGACAGGCTGCGCCCCCGTGATCTGGAGCCCCGCGCCGCCCGCTGCCCGGCGTGCATGGTAGGCGGCATAGGCTTCCCCCGGCACGCCATCCACGGCCAGACCCGGCACATGCGCGCTAAGCAAAACCCGGTTGCGGACTTCCTTTCGCCCGACTTGAAGCGGAGAGAGGAGATGTGCGTATGCGCTCATGGTCACCGGTGTCCTCTGCAGATTGGATTTAAATGATCTACTCCGTCATGAGCCGATACTAGGGCTGGAAGATTTCGTCTCTTGTGCCGTCCTCAATCAGCTCACCGATTGCGTCGTTGAGTATCCTGACGAGCTCTTCGGCTCTCGGCGATCTCTTTGACACCATGATGTGATATTCGTTCGGCTCGTCGAGATTGTACCTTAGGAAGGTAATGCCTTCAGGGGCGATCGAATCGCCATACAGGCGCGATCCCAGAACCGGCTCCAACGAACTGAAAAGAATTTGGCAGCGGCCCCTGCTCATCTGGCGAAGGGCGACCTCCAACGAACTGGCGTCGACCGTTGGCCCTTCCTCCGAGACAATGACGTTGGAATAATCGAACCCGCGAACGCGGCATACGACAAAATTCTCTGTGTCGGACGCGTCTCGCCAGTCCGGCCCGTTTGGAAATGCTTCCTGGGAATAGAATATGGCTGGGGTCGTCTGGTGTGTTGGCCGCGTAAAGTGGGCGAATGCGGTTCTCTCTTCATTGAAACCGGCGCCGATCATGATTTCGGCATGACCGGGCTGCGAAAACTCCTCTAGCTCTCGTAGGCACCGGTTCCAGGGCTTGAGGTTAATGACATGGTCCAGGCCCGCGTGCTCCATGATGGCGTCAAGAAAGTCGACCATCGCGCCGATCCTTACCTGTTCGGTACCGTTGCTGCTCGCCGGATCAGGGTAGGTATACGGGGGCCAAGGCTCCTGGTCGTCACACACGATGACCCGATCTTCTCCGGAGGCCGTGGCGGAAAACGAAACTAAGAAAACGATGAGCAGGGAAAGAGAACGCAAACAGATTTCCTCCGGGATCGCGGCCGCCAGAATATTCCTCTCATGGGAATGCTTTCAAGAAGTCGCGCATCGGTAACTGTATCTGGATGTCGGTTTTCTATCGAATTTTGTCATTGATCCATCGAGATAATTCTATTGCGGTCCGCGCGGGAACGAGCCTAGGGTACAGAAGTTTGTTGACCGTCCAACATATGAAAAATGCAAGCGATCGAAACAACCCAAACCAAGCCCTCTGAGGGGTCAGCCCGCCCCAAGGGAACACGCCGAAAACAGGCCGACATTCGCGCGTTTCGGCGCAGTAGCCTGTTGCGCGCCGCGTTGGTCACGGTCGGCGAGTTCGATATAGAGGGGGCGACCGTCGCCCGCATCTGCGCCCGTGCCGGTGCGTCTCGGGGCCTGATCTCCCACTATTTCAGCAGCAAGGAAGACCTGCTTCTGGCGGCGCTGAGCGGCTTGTTCGATGAGGCCCAGACGTTGAAGGAAGAGGTTGCCGCAGATCAATCGCTCTCTCCGATCGAGCGCATTCGGCGTATCGCCCATTGCAGCTTCCAGGACCCGATCTATTCCTGGGAAGTGGCCGCGGCCTGGCAGGCGTTTACAAATGCCAGTCGCCATAACCCCGCGTTCCGGTCTGCGATCCGCCGGTCCACTCAAGAATCCGTCGCTACCGTGATGCCGCTCTTCCAAGAACTGGCGGCGGCCGAGAAACTTCGCAGCAGCCCGGAGGACAGCGCTATGGGTCTGTTCGTTCTGATCGACGGTCTGTGGAACAGCCTTGCGACCGGCAAGGATGAATTGCAGCCGCAGCAGGCAATCACGCTGTGCGACATCTATCTCGAGGGATGCCTCGATACGAAGACTTCGAAGTGAGGAATCAGGCCATGCACTCCCCTCTCGATTACACGCAAATCATCAATCACGACCTCTATCCAATCGATCTTCTGGGCGATCCGCGGCGTCAGGCGGCAGTGGATCAGGTCCGCGCGGAACTGGCCGAGGATGGCTGCGCCGTCATCCGGAATTTCTTCAGCGAGGAAGGCCTATCCGCGCTGGTCGAAGAGGCGGAGGCCCGCAAGCCGCAGGCCTACTATTCCCCCAAGAAGGACAACAACGTCTATCTGAACGATGGCAACCCGGACCTGCCGTCGGACCATCCTCTCAACATTCTGATGCCGCGCACGAACGGGTTCGTGACCGCCGATCTGTTCGGTGAGGAGACCCACGCAAGGCGGCTCTATTATTGGGAACCGCTGAAACAGTTCCTCGGCGACTGTCTCAGCAAGGATGACCTGCACATCTACGAAGACCCGGTCTCCAACATGATCGTGAATGTCGGGAAGCCGGGGCAGGAGTTCAACTGGCATTTCGATACCAATGAATTCACCATCACGATGCTGCTGCGTCCGGCAAGCTCGGGCGGCATCTTCGAATACATCCCCGATCTACGCACGGCAGACGACGAGTGTTACGACGATGTAGGCAAAGTCCTCAACGGCGACCGCAGCCGCGTGCGTCAGTTGGAACTGAACGCCGGCGATTTGCAGTTCTTCTTGGGGCGCTTCGCCCTGCACCAAGTGACGGAGAATACTGGCGACAGCGACCGGCTGGTGCTGATCATGTCCTTTGCCGATGCGCCCGGCATGATCGGCAGCAAAGAGCGCGTGATGAACCTCTATGGCAAGACGACGGAGGAGCACGAACAGCGCCGAGTCTTTGCCGATGGTTTGGTAGACTGATCGTCCCGGTCTCCACTGCCGTTCCCAGAGGTCATCCAATTACTTCGTGCCGATAAAACCCGGTTACGGTAGAGGTCTTTGAAAGACTTCTTACAGGATCGGGAGTTCTGGCATGACCCTGCCCAGCGACTACGTCTCGTTACAGGACATCATGAATGCCGCGGAGCGGATTGCGCCCATCGCGCGCAGAACGCCCCTGGTGTTCTCTGCACCGCTGTCCGAACGGGCTGGGTTCGAGGTCTGGCTGAAACTCGAGAACCTGCAGATCACCGGCAGCTTCAAACTGAGAGGAGCGACAAACCGCATTCTTCAGCTCAGCCAGGCGGAAAGGGATCGCGGGATCATTGCGGTGTCGAGCGGCAATCACGGACGCGCCGTCGCCTACCTTGCCCGGCGTTTGGGAATTACCGCCCGGGTCGTGGTCTGCTCCCTATGTCCGGAAAACAAACGTCAGGCGATGCGGGATCTTGGCGCCGATGTGATCCTTCACGGCGATACCCAAGACGAAGCCCAAGCCCATGCCGATAAGCTGATCGAGGAGCACGGCTATACCTGGATCGCCCCCTATGATGACCTACGTGTCATCGCAGGGCAGGGGACGATCGGCTTGGAAGCCTTAACGGATCGTCCGGATGCCGACATGATCATCGCGCCCTTATCGGGTGGCGGTTTGCTGTCCGGTATCGCACTGGCCGCGAAGTCGATGTCACCGGAGATCAAGGTCGTGGGATCCTCCATGGAAATAGAACCGGGCATGGTGCGCAGCCTCGAAGCAGGCAAGCCCGTCCATGTCGACGAACATCCAAGTCTGGCCAGCAGCATTACGGGGGCAATCGGCCTCAACAACCAATACACGTTCCCGATCATTCGCGACTTCATGGACCGTGCCGTCCTGATTTCAGAGGACGCCCTGGTCCCCGAAATGGCGAAATTTGCGGAAGCCGAAGGCATGATCATCGAAGGGGGATGCGTTACAGCCGTTCTGGCGGCCCTTAGTCCGGAAGTGCGCGAGATGGCTCCTCACCGTGCCGTCGTCGTGATCAGCGGTCGAAACATCAGTCTTTCGACTTTTCATTCCGAGGTGGCACGTTACTGCTAACATAACAGCACCCCAGACCTCCCGGGGACCGCACCCCAAAAGACTACAAAGGCACCGATCATGACCGATACCCCTCAGACCGCGCCCGTTTTGAATGCAGCTGCCGTACGGGAACTTCTGCCATCCGTCGATGCGTTGGGCGCAATGCGTGCGCTGTTCACGGAGCTCGGCAAGGGCCAGGCCGTGCAACCGCCCCAGACCCTCACGCTTTTTCCCGAGGGTAAGGGCGACTTCATCACCTATCTGGGGGCAAGTACCGGTGCGAACCTCTTCGGTGCGAAACTGTCGCCCTATCTGGTGCAGCCCGGTAAGCCGGTGATCACGGCCTGGACCGTGCTTATGTCGATGGAGACGGGCCAGCCGCTCATGCTGTGCGATTCCGGGGAACTGACGACGGAACGGACCGCGGCAACGACCGCCTTGGCGGTTGACCATCTGGCCCGCGCGGATGCCGGTGTGCTCGCCATCATCGGGTCGGGGAATGTGGCGCAGGCGCATCTGAGGCACGTCCTGGCGCTGCGCAATTGGACAGAGATCCGAGTATCCTCGCCAAGCTTGGCGGGAGATGCCGAGCGGGCGGCGCAGTGGCAGGCTTTGGATGGCCGGGTGACAATCGCCGAAAGCGCACAGGCCGCAGGCGACGGCGCCGATGTCGTCATGCTGTGCACGTCGTCCGGAGCGCCTGTTTTCGATGCTGCCTCCGTGGCACCAGGAACGCTCGTCACTTCGATCAGCACCAATGTCGCCAATGCGCATGAGGTTGACCCGGGGTTCCTGTCCGATGCTGAAGTTTATTGCGATTACCGCGCCACCACGCCGGGCTCGGCCGGCGAAATGAAACTGGCTGCGGAATCCGGCTGGCAGGCCGACTCCATTCGGGGCGATCTGGCGGAACTGCAGGTCCAGGCCTGTGAGCAGCCGTCGGGCAGCAAGCCTGTCTTTTTCCGATCCATTGGGTTGGGCCTGGAAGACATCTTTATGGCCCGTGCCGTTTATGATGCGGTCAAATCCTGATCTGAGTTCATAGGAGAGCGTTATGGATATTCGGCCATTTGGCGTCGAAATGTGGATGAACGAGTTCGAAACGAAATGCGAGCTCAACTTGGCGGAAACCTGCGTCCAGTCGATCACATTGGGCGAACTGTTCCAGATGTCCGGACAGCACAACAGCATCCTCGACGACCTATCCGCCATGAAGATGACCTATGGCGCGATTGAAGGCTCCGACCGTCTGCGCGATGCGATCTGTGGGATTTACGAAAACCAGCCCCGCGAGAACATCCTGACCACGCACGGAACGATCGGGGCCAATTCACTGGTCCATCAGACTCTGGTCTCTCGCGGAGATCACGTGATTTCGGTGATTCCGACCTATCAGCAGCACTATTCCATCCCCGAGAGCATCGGCGCGGATATCGAATTGCTGCATCTGCGGCCAGAGAACGACTTCCTGCCGGACCTGGATGAACTGCGCGGCATGGTGCGTCCCGACACACGCCTGATCGCGATCAACAACCCGAACAACCCGACCGGTTCGCTGATGGATCGCGCGATGCTGGAACAGATCGCCGAAATCGCGCGCAGCGTTGATGCCTGGCTTCTGTGTGATGAGGTTTATCGCGGCACGGATCAGACCGGCGATGGTTTCACCGCCGCTGTCGTCGATCTCTATGAAAAAGGAATCAGCACGGCGGGCATGTCGAAAGCCTACTCGCTGGCAGGCCTTCGGGTCGGCTGGATCGCCGCGCCCAAGGACATGCTGCACGATGTGATGGTCCATCGCGACTACAACACGATTGCCGTAGGGCAGGTCGATGAATTGCTAGCCGCCCTTGCGCTGGAGAACCGGGATCAAATTCTGGCCAGGTCTCAGCGGATTACCCGCGAGAACCTACGGATCGTCAAAGACTGGATCGCGAACGAACCGCTGATCAGCTGGATTCCGCCAAAGTCCGGCACCACGGCGCTTTTGAAATACGATCTGCCGATGTCTTCCCGCGACCTGTGCGTGAACTTGTTGAAAGAGGAAGGCGTGATGCTGACGCCCGGCAGCGCCATGGACATGGAAGGATGGGTGCGCCTTGGATACACCAATCCGACAGAGGACCTCATCGCCGGGTTGGAAAAATTCTCTAACTTCCTGGCCCGTCACGGCGGCGCGTGAACGAACCAAGAAACGGACAGCAGCAGGGGCTTCGATAGGATGGACACGGCGGACACAGACACAATTCTCTCATCGGCGCGCGATCACCTCATCCAGCCTTGGGAATCCATTCGCGATCTCGGGGAGGCGACCCGTCCCGTTATCACTGGCTCGGACGGTATCTATGTCCGGGACGAAAGCGGACGGGCTCTGATCGACGGTCCCGCTGGAATGTGGTGTTCACAGCTGGGCTACGGTCGGCGTGATATTGCGGATGCCATGGCGGCGCAGGCGATGGATCTGTCCTACACGTCGCCCTGGTATTTCACGTCCAGTCCAGCCGCGCGTCTGGCGCAGAAGATTTCTGATGTTGCGCCGGGCGACCTGAACCATGTCTTCTTTACCTGCGGCGGGTCGACGGCGGTCGATTCCGCGCTGCGCCTCGTGCAGCTTTACCAAAACACCCGGGGCAAGTCCGAGAAGAAGATCATCCTCGCCAGGCAGAGCGGTTATCACGGTTCTACCCACCTGGCGGCGTCCGTCTCCGGCAACAAAGACAATCGCAAAAACTTCGACGTCGACCGCGAACCGGTTTCCTTCCTGTCGGACCCACATCGGCTGAAGTTCACGGATTTCGAAACCGACGAAGCCTTTTGCGCGTTCCTGCTGAATGAATTGCGTAGCCGCATCGACGAACTGGGCGCGGAGCGTATCGCGGCGTACATCGGCGAACCCGTTCAGGCATCGGGTGGCGTCATCGTGCCTCCGGCCGGATATCTCAAAGGCCTGCGGGACATCTGCCGGGACAATGACATCCTTTATATCTCCGACGAGGTGGTGACCGCGTTCGGGCGGTGCGGCGCCTGGTTCGCGTCGGAAGATGTCTTTGGCATCACGCCGGACATCATCACCTTCGCGAAGGGCGTTACCTCCGGCTACGTCCCCCTGGGCGGTATCGTGGTGTCCGATGCCATTCTCAATGGCATCAAGCGCGCGTCGAACGATCAGGCCGTCTATTCGAACGGCTATACCTATTCCGGTCATCCTGTTTCCTGCGCCGCCGGCTTGCGCGTGATGGAGGCATTCGAGGAGGAAGGCCTCCTGGAGCATGTCCGCGACGTTGCGCCTTACTTCGGAGAAAAACTGCGGGAGCTGTCGAGCCTGGACATTGTCTGCGATGTACGGACCGCAGGCCTTATCGGTGCGGTTGAATGCGGTTTGCCGGACAGCGACGATACGTCCTTTGGAAAGGTGATCGATCGTCATTGCCTGGAGCTTGGCCTGATCGTCCGCCCGATCGGGAATATCTGTGTGATGTCTCCGCCTCTCATCATCACGCGCGAACAGATCGACGAATTGGTCTCAATCCTGAAACAGGGGATTGAAAGCGCCGCGGCAGAGCATCGCCCGTCAAATAGGT
>Ga0207422_1004610_pt1 | contig 11139 bp, 15 predicted proteins | sample MarCyaLeptolynsp_FD_187757 | JGI IMG/M metagenome (GOLD analysis project Ga0207422, IMG submission 187757) | Marine cyanobacterial communities from Panama - species 1 Leptolyngbya sp. (SPAdes) | ecosystem: Environmental > Aquatic > Marine > Unclassified | place: Panama: Panama City | collected... | reverse complement strand
AGCGCACTAGATGCCATGATTGTTGGCGATGCGATGTTTACTGACACATTCACTTTCAGGCTGGTTTATAGGTCCTTCTTCGGAGCGTGGGTCGATTCCATTGATGGAGTTTCAAATACCCAAGACGACTTTTGGATGCTCTATATAGATGGCACTCAGTCGCAAAAAGGCATCAGCGAAACCATGTTATCTGGCACCCAAAGTGGTAGCGAGATCGATCTGGAATGGCGCTATGAAAACTTCAGCGCACTGAGCGAAGGCGCGGCGTCGGCGATGTCTGCAATACGATCTAACCAATAGAACCGCGGGCTCGTTTGAGAATCCAAAGAGGCCGAGGAAATTGGTCTTCCCTCCGCGCCCTGACGGGAAATACTAGAGGTTGGAGAACGTCCGCTTCGAGGAACTAGAATTTCAGACTACAATGTCTGATGTTAGGGCGCAAAGCGGTCAACAAGGATAAGGCTTAGTCGGTCAGTGGAGATCTGAATCTTCGGCTGAACTCTGGCCTATCTGCGTATTGCTTTAGGCGCGCCGCCCTTGCTTTGCGAATATGCAGCTCTTCCTCAAGCCGCTCAAGCAACGGCCAATATGCCTCCCCATAGCGCACGATGATACGCGCTAGACTGCGAATTCCTCCATTCAATTCTGTCTCGGCCAGATTGTCCATTCTCGCGTACTAAGTGATGCTCTGGTGCGAATTCCTCGTGCGAAAACGCCATCTGAAACAACGCGTTATTGCTGCTGCGCAGCATAGAAAGTTTTGCGGCAGCACAACCCTGGATGGTATTATGGAAAGTATGAACCCTTAAAGGAGGTGCCTATGAAAATCAGCATCAGAGGAGAGCATTCACTCCGATCACTTATCCAATGCATTTACGAGCAGCTGCTTGAAATTGAGCAAACCTACGCGGTCAACTTCGCGCGGCGCGTCACCATCTACATGACAACCACCGATGGAAACGGGAACGTCGTCTTCTGTCGCAATGCGCGCGGCGATGAGGTCTTCGACATGAAAACTGATGGCCCATACTCATCAAGCGCAGACCATTACGACCCATCATGAGCGGTTTGGATATCATCAACCTCAACGAGGCCCGCTCGGCACTTGAAGCGATTGGAGTTGTGCTTTCCGAAAAGCAGCTCAAACGCGCCGCAGAGCCTGATGCGTATGGGAGGCGGAAGCTTCCTTTCTTTGTCGATCCGATCGACGGCCGGCTGAAGATCAACCGCAACTCGCTGCTCAAACCCTATTTCAAGCTTGTTGCAGAGGCGGAAAATCTTGTGAGGGAAAGTTAGGAAGTTCTTGGAAGAAAGTTCCAAAAAACAGTAAAATAGGTGAATGGCAGACGTTAGAAAACGGAAGAACTCGAACGGGAAAACAGTCTATCAGGTCCGGTACATCGATCGCTCTACGAATTCGGGATTTGGCTATCGGACATTTGCGCGCGCCAAAGAAGCGAACCAGTTTGCCGCGCGATGTGAAGTCGACACGCAATCCTTTCATCCACGCGCGCTGATCACATCTGTCGACGGTGCGGTCGATAAGTGGCTCGATATCTGCATCACCGAAGGCACCCAGAACCACGAGCCGATCACACGCTACACGCAGAAGACCTACGCTTACCGCGCTGAGATCATGAAGCGCTATGCCTGGCCTGTTCCACTGCAGGAACTGAGGCCTTCGCATGTTCAGGACTTCAAGAGCCGGTTGCTCAAATCCTGCGCAGGCCGCCACCAAGCGATGAAGGTGCTGTCCTCGTTTCAGTCCGTCATGAAAGAGATGTATCTGCGAGACATTGTCGCCGCCAATGTCGCTACAGGCATCACGATCCCGATGGATGCCCGGCATCGCGCAGAAGTCATTCCGCCAACCGAGAGAGAGATTATCGCGCTGCTTGCCGCAGCAGATCGCCTAGCCAATTCTTCGTCAATGCGGATCGCGCGGGCGTGGCAGCGATACAGGCCCATTCTCTATCTTGCCGTTGATACCGGCGCGCGCCCGCAGGAGTATCTGGCCCTTACGAGGCGGAACCTTGGGCAGGGTGAGGTCCGCATCGATCAAGCTATTGAGCGCGGTGGCTACAGCATCAGCGCAACCAAAACGGCTGCGGGGCGCCGCTGGATCGACATCTCAGCCGAGGTCGAGGACATGGTGCGCTACTTTGCCGATCATCACGCGCATCCAAGCGACTATGATCTCGTTTTCCCGTCAGAAAGCGGGCGCTGGCAATGCCCTGGCCATTGGCGCTCTCGCGGCTTCTACAAGGCCTGCGAGGAAGCAGGGCTTATGGTGCGAGAGAGTGTGGACGGTGAGATGGTCGAACGACCGAAATACTCACCCTATGACCTGCGGCATTTCTACGCCTCGATGCTGATTGAGCAGAACGCTAATCTGAAGCGTGTCCAAACGCTTCTTGGCCACGAGGATGTAAAGACCACTCTCAACACCTATGGCCACTTGATTGAGCGGGCCGAATCAGCGCAGCATGGCAAAGCCGGGCTGTTGGAACGAATGTCTCAGAATTGATGTGGCGAGCATGTGGCGCACACGCTCTAACCGGCTGGAGAACAACGCCTTTTGATTGCCCTGTCACGGCGGAGGCCGCGAGTTCAAGTCTCGTCACTCGCGCCATTTGAGAATTCAACTAGGTCAAGCCTTTAGGTGGATTGGCGATTTCCATATGCACTGCAATCCACGCCACATTCTCCGCAAGAGCGACCCGCTGTAACCCTTAGAAACCCGCGGTTCTCATTTTCAGTCTAATCGGGCATGTGGCGAGATTGTGGCGCGAGCTTCGCATGCTAGAGTGATCAGTTATGAACCTCTCAGTTGAAGAGTTGCTCTTAGCCGCGGCCGGTTTTGCTGCTTGGCTCCTAATCTATCGCCTCTCTCCCTTGTATCGGTCTAAAGCTGAGATGGAGCGTCGGGCCGAACTCCTCGCCTTTGCTGTTCCTGCTCTTCTTGAACCCAAAGAATTCTTCGAATTGATCGAGCTCTCCGACGAACACTCTCACTACTTGGAAAGGCATGGCCCCATTCTTAAGATTGAGGAAATCTTGGAGCGAGCGAACACAGGACGCTTGGAAAGCTTTCCACACCAAGGGCGTCCGGTCCATTCGTCCCGCTGGTTCTTCCATGAGCACTTGCACTTAGCTGTCATTTCTGCGCTCGAGCTCTGGGAGTCTGGTAAAAGGCCTGAAGGAGGACAGTTCAACTTCCATTTTCCGCACAATATTGGTGAAGGTTATCTCAAAGGAACACAGGAGAAAAAGCTGACGAACCTCGCAGCGGTCATAATTCGAGATGGCTCGGTGATTTCGGCGTATCCGGTTCTCAAACCAAAGACTGGGATGTATCGAGACTTGTCTCGGGCGGACGAAACCCAATCAGATGAATGATTCGGCTCCAACTCATTGACTTGAATCACATTTCTGCGGGCTCAAGCTAGCAATTGCAGAAGCAATTCCTATATCTAACCTATGGCCGAGCAATCTAAGATAGCATCTGCGATCCTCAGGGATTGCTTCTTTCTTAATGATGGTTTTGCGGCCACGAAAGCAGGTGACAAATGGCGTCTCGGGGCAGTGTGTATTGCCCGCTCCGAGAATGGCCTGTCATTGCTAGTGCAAAAGGCTGTCAAGACCGGTGAGCAGTATGAGTTCTCCGGGAAATGGAGTTTCCCCGGAGGTATGCTTAGGGCTGAGCACTCGGAGGAAGCTAAGCCGGGCGACGAAGTTCGTATTGCTGACCTCGCGGCTACACTATCCAATCGTTTGACCGCTGAAACCGGCCTGAAGCACGAGGATATTTCGCGGCTTGAACTGGCACATAGCTATCCTCCTCTAGTCACCTCTTACACCGCAAAAGGAAGTCGTCGATATACGCTCATCATCCCATTCTTCGCGGACTTGAACCAGAGTGCGACTGTGGGGTCGGCCGATCGATCAATTTTCAAGGCGCAATGGCGCAAAGTTGATGATGCCATCGAGCAAATGGCGCCAGCAAATAGCATTTACGCGATGCTGTTTTCTAATCAATCTGTCGCTGCCATCACGTCGTCTGAGGCGTGGCGCGAATGCAGATCTTGGGCGAATGAGGCTCAATGCCAGGCGTTTCTACCAGGCTCAATCACCTAAACTCTTCAAGGTTGAGCTGCCATTTACATTTCTCAGTTGGACTTATCCACAGAAGCTGCTGTGGATAAGCTGTCGAGTCAATGCCGATTTTATTACCGACTTTGCGCCCAACCGTGCTATTTTTGAGGCGAAATGAATATAAGCTATACGAAGATTGATTATTACATCTGCCATCCTGTGGCGCGATTCGAGCGACAGTATAGTATTGTCTGCAGGGCGAAACCGCAGGTGCTGCCTGCCAAGCAAGTTGACGAGGTAGCATGTCTGCAGGTTTAGCAGTACTGGACGGGCCGCACGACCGAATCCCTGAAATTGACTATGCGATCTTTAGGCAGATTGTACTTCGGCGTGGCCAAGTCATATCTTCAGGTGTCGAAGTCGATCACGACAACGCGCGCAAGATCGCTCAGTCTGTGTCGGACCGGCACCCCGAATTGATGGCTGTCCTCAACAATGCTGTTACAAATATATTTCCAAGCGCGGCACCCACACTAGAGCCGCGCAATCTGATCTACGGCAATGATCGACTGATTATTGAACTGCCTTCGATCAAATGGAGTGGAGACGAGCCAGGCAGCGAATATCACGCCAGCCTCAACTGCACAGTATGCGAAGATACCCGAAATTCCAAGCTATGGGTAAAGGTAGGGTGTGACCTAGAGAAAAAGGACGATCCCGAGATCGGTCAGCTTTTCGACACCCTAATGAAAGAGTTTCGAGAATTTTATATCTCTTGCTCGAACGAGCACCTGAAGTTTGACAAGGTATCAGACAAGTTCAACTTCGCAGTCGACGGCTACCGTTCCGATGATTCCAGGCTCATTTCGGTTTACGATACCTTCATCGCTAGCCCTTCAGTGCAAGACGCGCTTTTGCAGATGGCTTGGTCGGAAGACATTTTCGCTTTGCGCAAGCCGTTAGAGTTTATGGGTCTGGTCAATCCAGGTGCCGACCTTTCTGCGGATGAACTTGCTCAGATTTGCCTAGATTTTATTGGCGACGAAGAGAATGCCAAGGGATTCATCCAGCCGCTGAGCGCTGGACCAGCAGATGGGGTTGTCCTTATTAAGCTAAATGATGACGAAACAGAGGTCATCGCCAAAGCCTTTGGCTATAGTATGAAAGAAATAGACCCCTACATCACAAACAAAGTGTCATCTGCTCTTTCTGGACGAACAGCTGCATTGCTCGCGGTAGATCTCTGACATTCATTTGACATAGCTGTAATTCGTTGCATACACGCCTCTTTCTGTCTCGCTTCTTGAGATGGATCGGGCGCGGGGGCACTGTGAGTACTAGTCAGAACGTTAATGTACGTCAGAATATCGGCCGAGAATTCTCGCTCGATAGTTTCTTGCAAGAAAAGCCAGAAGCCAAAAAAGTCCTGTCAACACTTATGAACGATACGCGCTTTGCGATCGCTCCGATGCTTGTTGATATGAAGGGCAACACGGCGTCTGAGCCAAATTCGCCGCTCCTTGTTTCGACGATCTCTATGTCGCTTGCCTTCTCCCAATTTGCAGATGCGAAGGATCGGTTTGTCCATTTCAAACCCGTCGAGCGCCAACATGACGGCTATCGCATGTTTACGCTCGCCAATCACATCTCAATCAATGACCTGAAAGAACTGCTCCTGAGTTTGCTTGAGAAGGTGAGGGTGCAGATGAGCGACTTCGAGCGAAAGCTGGAGCTCCCCGAGGCAGAAGCCAGCTCAATGCGACGCATGATAGTATGCAATGAACTCAGCTTTCCCTTCCCGCTCGAAAAGGCAGAAGTGCACGACTTCCTGCTAGATATCGAAAAGACACTTTACACAGAGTCTGTTGGCCGACGCTTTTGGAGCGAAACAAGTCTCGTGCTCGGAAGCTTTCATTCTCACAGCACCATGAAGAATTCTGCTGTCGTTTCCCTCCCTCGCAAACCGACAACAAAGCCAGATTTACCAAAAGGGGTCATTTCGAAGGAAGATTTCCCGAATGAGATCAGAGGCAAAGACGGCCGCGACGAGTGCGAACGCTATAACTTTCTGCACGACAAATTCGCTGCAGCTGAAAAGATCGGAGAGAAGTTAGCGCCGCGCGACGAAATCAATTGGTACTTCTACGACACGCCGATGGGGGTGATGGCCATTCTGATCTGCTATGACTCGCTTGATCCGCGTATGATCATGCGGCTCTTGAAGTACGACTACAACGAGCAAAAGACTGATAAGCGCAAAGCCTTCGATCTAATCGTCATTCCAACCTTCTCCAATAATCCAAAGGTTAGACACGCTGCACAGTCACTCAGCCAGGCTCTTGATACAACGGTCGTCTACGTAAACTGCCAGTATCCCGACGAACCGCGCAAAGAGAACCAGATCGAAAGCGTGACCCCTCGCAACGTCAATTGGGTGCGCAAAGACAGTCACGCCGTCTTTGACCGCGGCGTGCAAGTGGGGATTGCGAAGCCTGGAAGTGCCGGAGTTGTCCTCTCTGACCACAAAGCGTTTGAGCACAAGGAGGATCTTCACTTGTGGGGATCCAGCGTAGTGACTTACTTAAGCCGCCCAGGTCGCCCACAAATCGTAACGGACTGAGCTGCCGCGCTCAGATCATTGATGCGAACTTAGGGACGCTGCCCCTCAGCGCTGTGACAGGGTGTCCCCAACCTGCATTGCGCTCTGCTCCATTGTAGGCCGGGCGATCCCCCTCCCTGGCACCTTGCACTCCCCGATCTCGCCGATGGGCAAGGGTTCATGTCGAACCCAAAACCAAAGGAAGGATTGGAGATGAGCAAAGGAGAAATCAAGATCTATGTGGCCTGCTTGGCAGCGTACAATAACGGCATTCTGCACGGGCGCTGGATTGAGGCCAATCAAGACCCCTTCGATATCTGGAGCGAGGTGAGCGAAATGCTTCTAGCCTCGCCAGTCGAAGATGCAGAAGAATGGGCCATTCATGATCATGACGGCTTTGAAGGCTGCACAGTCTCCGAACATGCTGCCTTTGATTATGTCTCAGAGTTAGCGCAGTTCATTGACGAGCAAGGTGCGCTCGGTGGCAAGCTCGTGGAGTACTATGGTAGCCTTTCAGATGCGCGTGGCGCGATCGAAGATCACTACGCGGGAGAGTATGAGAGCCTGAGCGATTTCGCACAGGAGATCACCGAGCAAAGCACGACAATTCCCGATCATATCGCGGCCTATGTCGACTACGAGCGAATGGCGCAGGACCTCGAAATCAACGATGTTCTGGCGATCGAGACTGCCTTCGATGAAGTGCATGTCTTTTGGGCGCACTGAGATGTGCCAGTCAAAGAACACCCGCACGTATGAGCATTGCGGCTATTCCGCAGGACATCCTTGGTATTACAACCTCGGCGGCAAGGTTCTCTCACCAAAGCAGATATTGGAAAGCGTTCGTGCGTCTGGTTACCAAGGGTATCGACGCGAAGACATCGAGGCAGCTGCAGCGCTTGAAGAGCCGAGACGATCCCATGCGCTGCGCGCGCAACGCGATCAAGCAATGCGCGACCTAGCGCGCAATCTGAGTGGTTATCGCGCGAGGGCGCGCGAATTGCGCAACTATCGTGAAGAGCAACCAGAGCCCAGAGAGCCTGCTTGCTCTGACATCCACACGAATATCAGCCTCAAACACAATCACCTGTTCAACGATTTTGCGCACCTGATCATATTGGAAGAACATTTGGCGCGACAGCCTGACTTGTTTGGCTAGCCGTCCTGATAGCCCTGCAGCGCATAGGGGTTCAGAAACTGACGGCCCCACATGAAGTCGCGATCAATCTGAGTCATGCCAGCTTCGTCGCAGACCTCTGCCCATTTTTGTTCAATAGTCTCAATTTGGGCATCGATGATCCGGCGAGCATGTCCTTCATCCAGTTGGAATTCGCTGGCTGCGTGGAGGCATGTTGAGAGCCGACTCATACGATCTCCACCTATGATGAGCATGGCCTGTGAAGCTTCTCCGCCCGTCCGGCTTTGTGGACATATGTCATATGCAGGCGTGAGAGTGAGCGACGCGCCATCCCAGAAAGCGGCATGATTGCGCGCATGGTCATCAGTGTTGCCCGACAAAATGTTGAACACAATCCTTCCGAACAACTCCTCAAGCGTAGCTCGAGGGTCCTCAAAGCGGTGACGGATCAGTGTCGCTAGGTCCTCGTAGCTTGCATAGGGTGCTTCGCGTTCGTCCAGCCTAAGCAGAGTCAGACCCGAGACGACGCCTTTGCGCGTCCATCCTGCCTCGGTGAGGTTTCGATCAAACCGCTCAATCAGTAGCACGTCCTTGCCGAGGCCCTGAGTGAGCTTGACGCTGGCAACATCAAGTCCCGCGCATCGAGCTAGGCGCATTGCGACGAATTCGCCTTTTACGACATTGTTGACGTCATTGCTGGCGGAGAACTTTGCAATGTACTTCTTGTCGTCATCGTCAATCAGGGCCTTGGGACGCGCTCCGCCAAGTGCAGTGCCATGCTGGAGCGCTTGGTCGAGTTCGGGCGACAACGGCACGCCTTCCTCAACACGCTGCGCAGACTCCATCAATTCATCGAGAGTGGCGTTTTGCTTTTGGCGCGCTTCGTACTTTCGCGGCGAAACCTGAAAGTCGAGCGCTCCGATCCGGTCGGAGCCGGATTCCAGCAAATAGGTGAGCTCATCGAGGTCGACAGCATCTGCGTCATCGCCTCGCATTCCGGTCATTCGATTGATGATGACGCGCCGTCCCCAGGCGTCTGGTGATCCATCACGGATCGCGCTCGGTATTTGCATTCGTTCAGCCGGTTCGATCAGGCCCGGGCGTAGCGGCAGTTCCGGCTCATAGAGTGCGATCGCATCATCTCTATCAAGATAGCTCTGGCCATAGTTGAACGTGAGCCGGCCATCGTCTTGGCGAGTAAGGAGTCCCGCCACGACTGGCTCCGTTGCCCCCGGTAGCCATGCCCATACGAAGGCTTCTTTGTGATCGTGTTTAGAAGTCATCTCTTACCTCGACCGCTGATTTGTGCACCGTCTTTGGCATGAGCCTGAGAATGTCTGACTGCTCCTGAATACGCGCAGAGAGTCGGCTTTGTTCTTCTTCGAAGAGCGAGACGCCCACGATCGTTGCGGTTTCAAATACCGCCCCAATCCCGCAGCTTGGATCTCCGCGTTCGATGCGTTGCATCATGCTGCGCGAGATTCCCGCGCGATCCGCAAGCTCTTCGACGCTCAGCTTCTTCTTGATACGATTTGTACGGATCAGCTGGCCAAGCAGGGTCAATGCTTCGCGACCGTAGCGCGAAAGTGTCTGCTTGCTCGTTGTTCCCTTTGTGCGTGCCATGTTTGCATCCTTTCCTCCAGTCTATCAGACAGGAGCAGGGTTTGCAACAATATGGGTTAAATTAAAATCATTTGAGCTTCTATGATTTAAATTAAACCCATGAAACAACTCTAGAGCGCATCGACAGACCGACGTTCTTGCCTTCTGGGCCTACCCGGAAAACGCCCACGCTTTGCTGCTTCCGCCAGGCCAGCAAGAGTGCGCTCACTGATCATCCGCCGCTCAAGCTGAGCGACGGCGCCGAGAATATGGAAAACAAACTCGCCGGTCGCTGATGAGGTGTCGATCTTGTCCGTGAGGCTCTCAAGAAAAGCACCTCGTTCACCCAAGAGCTCGTTGATCTCGATCAGATGCTTTAGCGATCGCCCCATCCGATCAAGCCGCCAGATGACGAGAATATCACCTTCGCCAATCTCATTGAGCAACTTCTCAAATGCAGGGCGATTTCTAACACTTCCGCTCACACCATGGTCTTCATAGATCACATCGCAGTTCGCGGCCTGCAAGGCAGACAATTGTAAGCTCAAGTTTTGGTCGACGGTGCTGACCCGCGCATATCCTAGCCTTCGGCACATGCTCTCCTCCAAACAATATGAACATGATGACGATCACCATGATCGCCACGCTGCACACACCATCCAGAAAAGGATCGTTTTCGACCGGTGGTGAAGTACCAATGCCGAGACGAACCTGCCATCGCCGAAATCTAGCTAGCTCAAAGGCTTAGCAGATATGCCATTGTCTATCACGATGAGCGGCTTGAAATCAAGAAAAACGATCCTTTTCAGATAATTACGTCAAGTCATCGCTGGCCGATACGGAGGGTCCATCAAGGCGATGACGACGACGAGGAGTTCAACGTTCGAATGGGCAATGACCATCATGGCGACGATGACGATGTCGACGGTATCGACGTCGATATCGACCACGTCGTTGGTCGACGATGATCAGCACCATAATGGTAGTGATCATGTTCACCAGGTGAATGCATCGAGCGAAGTTGTCGACATCGCTTTTGAGGCGCAGCGCTACTCCGAAACCAATCCCGGCGTTGTGATCGCAGTCTATCTGGGGACCCATCCCAACACACCAAGCCGGGCGCGCATACGAGAAGTTCTCACTCAAGACTTCCGCGAGGCAGGGCTGCAGGACCCCATCACGTTCTTCTTTGCACAAAACGACGTAGAAGGCAGCGCAGCGACCATTCACTATGGCGGTGATGTCGACGGTCCGCATGCGCTAAGTGCCACTCGAGAACGCGCCGCCGCCGTCACTAAGTCCTACAACTTTAGGAAAGAACGTGGCCTGCACGAATTTCAGAACTAAATAGGGCTTCAGGATCCGCCAAAGCCAATTGATGGATCGAGTGATTTCCCCGCCGCTTCAATCTCGCCACCCAACACCGACGATACTGCTCCACGCACTGGAGAAAGGTCTTGACCTTCCGCAGTTTGGAGTAAGCCTTCGAAGCCTGCTCCCGAAACGGCATCTTCGATCTGGTTTGCCTTTGCCCGTTCTGAAAGTGTCGGATCCCCTGCAAAAGCCCGGGCTCTAGCGAGCACATCGTCTGATCGAGTCTGATCAAACTTGCTCTTTGCCCAAGCAGCCCATTCAGCCAGATCCGGGTCATTCGCAAATTCTGGCCTGATCTCTCCAGTCACCGGATCGATCATGCGAGCCACAA
>Ga0207422_1004608_pt1 | contig 11156 bp, 9 predicted proteins | sample MarCyaLeptolynsp_FD_187757 | JGI IMG/M metagenome (GOLD analysis project Ga0207422, IMG submission 187757) | Marine cyanobacterial communities from Panama - species 1 Leptolyngbya sp. (SPAdes) | ecosystem: Environmental > Aquatic > Marine > Unclassified | place: Panama: Panama City | collected... | reverse complement strand
ATTCCGCCTCGCGTTCATTCCACCAATCCGCCAACGATCCTTGCGGATCGATATCTATCAGTACAACCGGGCCTGCGCCTGCGCGCTGCGCCTGGACGGCGAGATGTCCAGACAAGGTTGTCTTGCCCGATCCGCCTTTTTGCGATGCCAATGCAAGTACTCGCAACGCCTGGGTCCCCCCTGGATTAGCCCGTTAAAACCGCCCAATTGCGGTTGGTCAGGAAGGTGGATCGCAGGATACCCCTAATTTTGGGTTAACGCTGGGCCTAGGGGTACAGAATAGGGACGATTGTTGTGGCAACGATTTACTAATGCGTCATTCACTATAAACTCGTTAGCCTATGGACCTTGGGCGCAGTCGACTCATCACACTTCGAGGGATTGGAAGTACACATGGCTGATTGGATGAAATTTGTTTCACCGCGCTTAGTGGCGGCGACCATGAGTGTAGCGCTTATCACGATTGCGAGCCCGAGCGCGGCAGATGTGAAGGCGGGCGTCGACGCCTGGAGCGCGGGCAATTTTGAGCTGGCAGTCCAGGAATGGGAAGGGCCTGCGGCGGCAGGCGATCCGGACGCAATGTTCAATCTCGCGCAGGCCTACCGCTTGGGGCGCGGAGTGCCTGCCAGCATTGAGAAAGCACGCGAGCTATACGCACAAGCCGCGCTCAAGGGACATGTCAAAGCCGCCGACAACTATGGCTTGCTGCTGTTTCAGCAAGGCGAGCAGGTGGAAGCAATGCCTCTTATCAGGGCGGCCGCTGAGCGGGGTGATCCACGCGCGCAATACGTCCTCGGCCTCGCCCATTTCAACGCTGATTACGCTGAAAAGGACTGGGTGCGCGCCTATGCCTTGCTGACGCTAGCGCAATCCTCTGGATTGCAGCAGGCGAGCACCGCGCTCGGGCAGATGGATCAGTATGTTCCTCTCGAGGAACGCCAGGAGGCGCAATTGCTCGCGCGGGAACTGGATACACGTGCGGAGCGCTTGCGCGCCGCTCAGATGGCGCAGGCGGAGCTGGGCAATGCACCTAACACGCCCGCGACCAATCAACCGGTGGCTAACTCAAGGCCGCAGGTTGTCCAGTCACAGCCCGCGCCTTTGCCGCCAAGCCCGCAGCTTCGCCAGACGGTTCAGCAAGCAAGCGCTCCCGCGTCTTCGGACGGACCCTGGCGTGTTCAATTGGGTGCATTTGGAGTGCCAGGAAATGCTGATCGGCTTTGGAACCGTCTTGCGAATTCGGCTGCTCTAACGGGCAAGCGCAAATATCTTGTGCCTTCGTCATCGGGCAAGATTACCAAGCTGCTCGCTGGCGGGTTTGCCAGCCGTGCTGACGCTCAAAGGGCTTGTCAAAGCCTTAAAGCCGGAGGGCAGGACTGTCTTGTCACCAGAAGCTGATCCGGCAAGTCCGGATATGAGCGGGTTAGAGGTTTAGGCGGTTTCGTTCGCCTGATACGCTGCTACTGTGGCGCTCTTGGCGACACAGCAGCAAGGGGGATCAGCTGGTGAGCGAGAATTCGGCGCAAAATTCGGGCGAGACCGGATTACCACAAGGTGATCTTGAAGGTGTCGATCTCAAGTCGGATGGTTTGGCTCCGGCCAAGGCCGTAGAGCGCATCGCTAGCCTAGACCTTATTCGTGGATTGGCGGTCATGGGGATCCTCGCCGCCAACATTGTGGTGTTTGGGCAGCCATTCGCGGCCTACATGTATCCAGAGGCGTTTCTGGTGCCGACCGGCGACCCCGGAGGGTGGCAATGGGTGGCGCAATTTGTGCTGATCGATGGCAAGATGCGCGGCCTGTTCACCGTACTTTTCGGTGCTGGACTGTACCTGTTTATGGAGCGCGCGTGGGCGCGCGGGGCGACGCGGTGGCTGCAAGCCCGGCGGCTCGTATTCCTGTTGATCTTTGGTGCGATCCACTTTTTCCTGATCTGGCGCGGAGACATCTTGATGTACTACGCTATGGCCGGGTTAATTGTGCTTTTGGCCCTGCGGTGGGCCGCTAAGACGCAGATGATGGTCGGCATTATTGGCTATGTCGTGGGGGCGCTCGTCTATGCTGCGATGCTGGCTCCGCTGCCGTTTGTGGCAGACACGCCATTGGGTGAGCAACCTGAGTATGCTGAATTTCGCGCCAATCTGGAAGAGAGCCAGCAGGAGGCCTTGCAGGATGACGCAATTGTAACGGAGTTCAAGCGTTCGGGCGACTATCTGGGTCTGACCGAGCACCGGCTCGAAGAGTACCTGTTTGAGCCATTCCTCAACTTCTTGCTCTTTGGCCTCGAAACTCTCCCGCTCGTGCTCGTGGGCATTGCAATCTATCGCTTCGGGTTTTTCGATGGAGGGGTGAACAGAGAGAGCATGGTGCGCTGGGGTTGGATGGGCCTTGTCGTGGGCGCGCTGCTGCATCTTGCCATAGCGCTTTGGGCGCGAAGCAACGGTTTCACCTATTATGGCACACTCGCGGCGTTTGTCGGGATTAGCCCGCTGCCTCGCTTGGCGATGGTCATGGGGCTGGCGGCGCTTTTGGTTGTCTACTCGCCAGGGTGGACCGGCTGGCTCGGCCAGAGAGTTGCCGCTGCGGGTCGTGCCGCCTTCACCAATTATCTTGGGACCTCAATCGTGATGCTGTTTGTGTTCCACGGTTGGGCGCTTGGGCTGTTCGGCGAACTCAACCGCCCGCAGCTCTATCTTGTCACAGCCCTGACCTGGGTGCTTATGTTGGCGTGGTCAAAGCCTTGGCTGGAACGCTATCGTTATGGGCCGCTCGAATGGCTGTGGCGGTGTCTGACGTACGGAAGGCTGTTTCCGCTCAAACGCTAAACTCCTCTGAATTGCCGATCTACGGTCAGCGCTTGGCCCACTTACGCGGACGAGATTCGACGGCCAGCGTCCGTTGATCATCGGTTGGCGGCCAATGCGTGGAGGCCAATGCGCGGGGGCCAGTGCAGGGCGGCCGGTGTCTCAGACAATGTTGGATCGACCATCGCAAAACTGCGGCGTCTTCAACAAAATCGCCTTTTTGCTTGCTATTGAGAATAATTCGCATATCTTGGTTTTGCAAACGCTTCGCAGGAGTGATTCTAGACCGCCATGTATATCTGCATTTGCAACGCTATCCGTGAAGATGACTTGCGTCAGGCCGCGCTGACGACCGGGGGTGATGCGGAGGCGACCTATGCGACTTTGGGCAAGAAACCCAATTGCGGCCAATGCCTTGTGAAAGCGGGTAAAATTCTTGAGCAGGAGCGCGCCGGCGGTGGTAGTTCGCCTTCTTGCAACGAACTCGCAATCTGAACTGGAACCGCGCTACTGCGAACGCCTCGCAAGCCGCTGATTCCTAAAGAATTTTTTGATCAGACCCTCTTGTAAGCGGTGGGTGTGCGCGCATATTATGCCGCGTCACCACCGTATCCATATTACCCACTAAGAAGAGGGCACACGCCATGAAGGGCGATCCGAAAGTTATCGAGTTTTTGAACAAGGCGCTCACCAATGAGCTTACCGCGATCAATCAGTATTGGCTGCATTATCGGGTGCTGGACGATTGGGGCTTGGCCAAGCTTGCGGCCTATGAACGCAAGGAATCGATCGAAGAAATGGAGCACGCGGACAAGCTTGCCGAGCGCGTTCTGTTTCTCAATGGCCTTCCCAACTTTCAAGCGATCCATAACCTCCGGGTCGGGGAGACCGTCGAAGAGATTCTCAAAGCTGACATGGCGCTCGAGGAGGATGCGATCCCGCTATTGCGCGACGCGATCGAGTATTGCGAAAGCGTGCGCGATTACGTCAGCCGTGATTTGTTCGCGCATATCCTCGACAATGAGGAGGAACATGTCGATTTCCTTGAGACACAGTTTGATATGATCGCGCGAATGGGTCTTGAAAACTACGTTCAGCTGCAGAGCAAGGCCGCCGGCGAGGGCGAATAAGTCCGATCCATCGGTTCAGAAAAAAATGGAGCGGGGCAGCGATGCTCCGCTCCTGCTATTACCGCCCGGTTCGCTCATAACCTTTGGCTGCCGCTCTGGTTTCCTGAAGCAGGCACGCCAGCGCCGATATAAGCAATCCCATAGTCAGCACCCAAAGCACGGCGATCAGGGTTCCGATCTTGGCTTCGATATATGTCGACACGAAGAGCAGCGCGATCACGACGCTGATAACCACCGCAGCGGCAGAGGCCAACATCATCGCCCGACGGGCGTGCTGTCGACGCGAACAGAGCCAAGCAAACTCTCTGGCTCCGAGTTCAGATTGATCTGGTTCCATCCGTTCTTCGAGACGTTCGATCCGACCGGCAATCCAGTTGAGCCGGGTCACCATAACATTCATGATTCCGCCGATCCCCACCAAAAGAAAGGCGGGCGTCAGGCTTGAAGCCACCGCGGCAACCACGCCAGGTGTGCTGGCTGTGCGCTCTAGAATATTTGCGGCGATGGTCGCTGATGGCGCAAGAATTTCGAGCAGCATCAGCGTTCTCCGCTGTAATTGCCACCGCCGCCCTGATTAGCGTTGTAAGGATTCTTGGAGCTTTTCAGGATGACTCGCACCGGGACGGCTTCAAAACCAAGCTTGGCTCGAATTCCGTTAACCAAATAGCGCTCATAACTCTTTGGGAGATCATCCAGCCTTGAACCGAACACCACAAACCTTGGAGGGCGTGTGCCCGCCTGGGTGATGTAGCGCAGCTTGATCCTTCGCCCTCCAGGTGCGGGCGGAGGATTGGCATCAAGCGCATCGTCAAACCAGCGGTTGAGCGCAGCGGTTGGAACCCGCTTGGACCAACTGTCGCGAAACTCAAATGCGGCCGCGAGCATGGCGTCCAGGCCTTTTCCCGTTCTGGCGGAGACTGCGAACAGCGGAAGCCCACGCACCTGCGCCAATCCGTCGTCCAGAGCGGCGCGAATGCCGTTGAACAAGCTGCTAGGATCTTCAGCAATATCCCATTTGTTGATCGCAATCATCAACGCGCGGCCTTCTTCGAGCACCATGCTGGCAATCTTTAGGTCCTGATGTTCCAGCCCCTGTGTGGCATCGAGCAAGAGTACCACAACCTCGGCAAAGTCGACTGCACGGCGGGCATCGGCAACCGAGAGCTTCTCAAGCTTCTCCGTGACATTGCGCTTCTTGCGCATACCGGCGGTGTCGATCAGGCGAATGTCACGAGTGTCGCCGGATTTGGGATCGTCCCACTCCCAATCGATCGCGATCGAGTCTCGCGTGATCCCGGCTTCGGGGCCGGTCAACAGCCGATCTTCGTCGAGCAGCCGATTGATCAAGGTCGACTTTCCGGCGTTCGGTCGTCCGACAATCGCGAGCTTGAGTGGGCCGAGTGGTGCGTCTTCATCCTCGCTTGCGGCGAACTCGGCAGCCGCTTCTGCGGCTTCGGCCTTGTCGCCGATGATCGGCCACAATGCGCTGAATAGGTCAGCAACGCCTTCGCCGTGCTCCGCAGAAAGCGGGACCGGGTCTCCAAAACCAAGCGAATAACTCTCAAGCACGCCAGATTCGCCGGCTTTGCCCTCGGCCTTGTTGGCAACGAGGACAATCGGGACATCGTGCTCACGCAGATAACGCGATATTTCTTCGTCGAGCGGGGTGAGTCCTGCGCGCGCATCGACAACGAACAGCGCTGCATCAGCCCCTTCGAGGCTGGCCTCGGTCTGCATGCGCATCCGCCCAGGCAAGGTCGAAGCGTCTTCATCTTCCCAGCCCGCGGTGTCGACTATGGTGAAAGCAAGTCCTGCCAGCTCAGCATCGCCCATCCTGCGATCGCGCGTAACACCTGGCTGATCATCAACCAACGCAAGCTTCTTGCCTACCAGCCGGTTGAACAGCGTCGACTTCCCGACGTTCGGGCGCCCGATAATGATAACTTGCGGTTTCATGGTTCTGCTCGCTCGTGGCCGTTGCTGGCCGACTTGGCAAGCCTTTCGCGGAGCCGGAACGGGTGGCTTGGTTCGTTAAACCATCAATCCTTCTTGGCGACCGGTGGATTGTCGCCAAGATCCTCAAACCAAGCTTCGACCGCTCCGGTCAACTTGATTGTCAAGGGCTGCCCCTTGCGATCGACAGTCTTGCCCGCTTGCACCCGAACCCAGCCTTCCGAGATCGAATATTCCTCAATATCGGTACGAACGCGATCCTTGAATCGAATGCCGACTCCACGCTGCAAGGTCTCGGCATCGAAAAACGGGCTACGCGGATTGACCGACAGGTGGTCGGGCGGGACATCAGTGGGTGTGTTTTCAGACATGCGCGGGCCCATAATCGTGGAGAGCAAAGGAAACAAGCTCGTTCCGCTTGCCCTTTTGCGCGGTCGGCATTAGAGGCGTGCGCAATGCGCGCGGGGACCAAGCGGTTTCCCGCGCGGCTTTCGTTCGGGTTGCGGGCGTGGCGAAATTGGTAGACGCGCCAGATTTAGGTTCTGGTATCGAGAGATGTGGGGGTTCGAGTCCCTTCGCCCGCACCAATCGCCGCCCCGGGTTAAGACCAAAGATTGAGCTAAGAAGGTTTCAAATTTAATCCCATGCAGACCAAGCAAACCACCAATGAGGGCCTGAAGCGCGCCTACACAATCACGATCACTGCGGCCGAACTGGCTGAAAAGGTCGACGCTGAAATCAAGCGGATTGCGCCTCAGGTGAAAATGCCTGGCTTCCGCCCTGGCAAGGTGCCAGCCAATCTCGTCAAAAAAATGCACGGCGAACAGCTTCACGCGGAAGTCGTCAACAACACGATTCGCGATTCGGTTGATCAACTGATCAAGGACGAAGATCTTCGCCCGGCGATGCAGCCCAAAATCGATTTGGGCGAAGGCTATGAAGAAGGCAAGGATGCGGAGCTGAGTGTTGAGCTCGAAGTGCTGCCCGAAGTTGAGGCACCAAGCATCGATGGGCTCAAGATTGAAAAACTGATGGTGCCTGTGAGCGACGAGCAAGTCGACGAGGCGCTGCAAGGTCTTGCGGGCCAGAACAAGAGCTACAAGGATGCGGCGAAGAGCAAGAAGGCCGCTGATGGCGACCAGCTGATCATCGACTTCGTCGGCAAACTGGATGGCGTAGAGTTCGAAGGCGGAGCGGCTGAAGACGCACCCTTGGTGCTCGGATCAAACACCTTCATTCCCGGTTTCGAGGAGCAGCTCGTAGGCGCCAAGACCGGCGACGAGAAGACGATCACTGTTACCTTCCCGGAGGAATACCAAGCGGAGAATCTTGCTGGTCAGGAAGCGACGTTCGACATCACCGTGAAACAGGTGAAGGTCGAGACCGACACGACCATTGATGATGAGTTCGCGAAGAACCTAGGCCTTGATGATCTCGAGAAGCTCAAGGAAATTATGCGCGGTCAGCTTGAACAGCAGACTGCAGGTCTTACGCGCACCCAAATGAAGCGCTCACTGCTCGATCAGCTTGCATCGGGCCACGATTTTGCTGTGCCGCAGAACATGGTCGATGCCGAGTTCCAGCAAATCTGGGCGCAGCTCCAAGAAGAAGCGCAGAAGGATGAAGATCCAGCTGCAGCGCTTAAGGAAATCACCGAAGAAAAGGACGATTACCGCGCGATCGCCGAACGCCGTGTGCGTCTGGGGCTGCTCCTTTCCGAGATTGGCCAAGCCAACAGCGTGGAAGTGACCAGCCAGGAAATGCAGATGCTGATCCAGCAAGCGGCCTCGCAATATCGCGAGGAAGATCGTGAGCGGTTTGTCCAATACATTCAGCAGGATCCGATGGCTGCAGCCCAGCTGCGCGCTCCGCTGTACGAAGACAAAGTGGTCGATTTCCTGTTCGACAAAGCCGAGGTGACCGAGCGCGAAGTGACGCAAGAGGAACTTCAGGCTGCGATTGAAGCCGAGGACGATGCCGAAGCCGCAAAGGCGAAGGCCGCGAAGAAGCCGGCGAAGAAGAAAGCCCCAGCGAAGAAGACAGCCGCTAAGAAGGCTGCGGCTAAGAAAGCGTCAGACGACAAACCCGCCGCCAAGAAGGCTCCGGCTAAGAAAGCCGCCAAGAAGGCCCCGGCAAAGAAGGCAGCCAAGAAGGCCCCGGCCAAGAAAGCTGCTAAGAAGAAAGACTAATATGGTGAGCCTGCCGGACTAGTCATCCGCTGGTTTCCAACGTTCAAATGAGGGCTCGGGCAGTGTCGCTGTCCGGGCCTTTTCGTATGCTCGCCCAAGTTTGAGTATGCTGTGATCGTCCCACTTCGCGCCAAAAAAGCTGATCCCGACCGGAAGCGATTCGATCGCGCCCATTGGCACGGTCAGGTGGGGGTAGCCGGCAATCGCAGCGGGACTGCCGAAGCCAATGCTGCCATTGAAACTGTCACCGTTGACCAAATCGGTGGTCCAGGCTGGGCCACGCGTTGGAGCGACCAGGAACTGAACGTCATTGTCGGCGAGCAGCACGTCGAGCGTTTCTGCACCGGCGATTCTGACGGCATTTTCGCGCGCTTTCTCATAGGCTTCACGGTCTGTGTTTCGGTCTGCGCTTTGAAAAATCCCTTGGTCGAACCAGCGCATTTCGCGGTCCGCGTTGGCCTCATTGAAGGCGATGAGGTCAGCCAAGCTGCGCGGCATGTTCTTGCCGGGCAGTGACGACAGATATTTTCCCATCTCTTCGCGCAACTCGAACAACAGCACAGTGAAGCTGTCGCGGTACATCTCGCCATTCGGTTCGAAATCGACATCAACGAGGGTTGCGCCCGCAGCTTCGAGGTCGGCAAGGGCGGCTGCGAAAACCTCAGCGAGATCATCCCGATCGCCAATTTGATTGCGCATCACCCCGATGCGAACCCCCGAGAGTGCAAAATCATCGAGATCTTTAGAATAGTCTGCAATCCGGGGCACACCAATTGTTGTTGCGTCGGCGGGATCTTCACCGGCGATGGCAGACAGGAGCTGTGCTGCAGCGCTAACCGATCGCGCCATGGGTCCGGCGGTGTCCTGGGTCGAAGAAATTGGCACAACATGTGTCCGACTCACCAGACCCACGCTCGGCTTGAACCCTACAATCCCGTTGATCGAGGCCGGGCACGTAATCGAGCCATTGGTTTCGGTGCCTATGGCCGCCCAGGCAAAGCCAGCGGCAATCGCAGCACCGCTCCCGGAAGAAGATCCGCAGGCATTGCGGTCGATCGCGTGGGGGTTGCGGGTCAGACCACCCACAGCGCTCCACCCACTGGTTGAATTGCTCGAACGGATGTTGGCCCATTCTGATAGATTGGTCTTGCCCAACACCATTCCGCCATTGCGCCGAAGATTGGTGATTAACGGCGCATCGCGCTTGGTGAAGTTATACGCCAGAGCAAGGCTGCCTGCGGTGGTTGCCCATTCCTCCGTCTCGATATTGTCTTTGACGAGCACCGTTCGACCGTGAAGCGGGGCTACGCCAGCCAAAGCACGCGCTTTGAAAGCGGCAGTTTGCGAATAGACAATAACCGAATTGAGCCCGTCTGGCCCGCTATCGTAGGTTTGGATCCTCTCGATATGTCTGGCCGCGTCCGATTCAGCCTTGGTTGGCTGGGAGCTGGTTTCTTCAGCCAGCGTCTGCGGGCCGGCAGCCATAAGCAGGGCGCATATGGAGGCGAAAGCGAGCGGTTTGGTCGTCATACCCCCTTGCTCTCGTCTTTGGCGCCAAAGTGCAAGTCTGGCTTAGAAGTTTCCGCTGAGTTGGAATCGGAAGATCGGACCAATGCGGCGATTCCTTGCCTCGTGGAGCAGCACGGGAGCACCTGGGCGATCACCGTCAAAAATGGTGCGTTCGAAGCGGTTTCGAGCATTGGCAATATTTCCGTACTGGGCTCGCGCGGTCATTCCAAAGACGTCTTTGTGTTCGATAAAGAGGCTTAGGAAAACCGGGCCTTCCCAGCTGCGCCCCGCTTCTGAGCGGCGGGAGTAAGGTGCGATGTCTTCGGTGAACAAGCCGGATCCCCAGGCCCAGTCGCTTCCAGGGATATCGTGCCGGAAATCGATGTCGAGCAGTGAATTGAGATCAAACGAAAACTCGCGATCCTGCCCGGTGAACGGATCCGTGACGTTCATCCAGCGCTGGATTGCGCGAACTTCGAGGCGCGTTCCCTTGAGACCGAGAGGATCGCCGTTGATGGTGGCATTGAGTTCAATTTGTGTGCGTTCGGCATTGCCAATATTGCCGCGCGCCTCGCCACCCCCAGCCAGTGGGAAAAAGTCGACAAAGTCCTCAAAAAATGCCTGACGCAATTCGAACTTGATCGATCCCAATGCGCCGAATGACTTGTTGACCTCAAGATCGAAATTCCAGCTCTGGTCGGGCACTAGGCTGTTGTTGCCACCATTTTGATTTTCGTTGTCGAGGTTTACGCTGGCGAGGAAATCACCAAAGCTCAATTGTCCGACCCTGCGGCGCACTTCGAACGAAACATCAAAGTCGTCCTCGGGCTTCCAGGTCAACACCAATGATCCCTTGGGCCGCTGAAAACTGCGCGAATTGGCTGCCGACCCGGTTTGCTGGATGTTCGAGTATTCGCCACCACCGGTAAACTGCAGTGAGAGCGTACGGCTGAGTTGTGTGGTGCCGCTTAGGATGGCCTCATAACGATCCTCTGTGACTCCGCCCGTGCCCGCCGGGAAACTCAGTTCCGAAAACTGCTCCGAGGGTAGCAACTCGAACAGCCGCGACGCGCGATTCAGTCGATTGAATGCGCCCTCGGCCGATATCTGCCAGTCGACGGCCCACATGTTCCAACCAAATTCAAGTCGCCCAATCCGCTCTCCAACCTCGTTTATCTGCTCAAATCGAGACCCTTGCGGATCACGACCATCGCTGAAACGATCGATCACAAGACTGCTGAAGTTGTCGCGCTCAAATCGCTCCAGTCCAATGAGCTTTAGCTGGCCGGGGCCAAAGGGGAATTCGATATCCCCGCCGATCTCATATTCAGGCCCGTCCTCATTGATAGCGAACTCGCGGGTTCGCTCGAGACCGGCCGGCGTCCGTCCGGTCTCAGGCTCGACGCGGCTGAAGAAATCCTCGCCGTAAATGAGGTTCAGATTGGCAATCGTCTCGCCGCCAAAATCATAGGTAAGGCTGGTCGAAAGACGCGGGTTATCGAATTTACCCGACAAGGCATTGAACTGTTCTTCGATCACGCTGCCATCGGCGGCGGTGATCACCGTTGGGC
>Ga0207422_1004607_pt1 | contig 11158 bp, 10 predicted proteins | sample MarCyaLeptolynsp_FD_187757 | JGI IMG/M metagenome (GOLD analysis project Ga0207422, IMG submission 187757) | Marine cyanobacterial communities from Panama - species 1 Leptolyngbya sp. (SPAdes) | ecosystem: Environmental > Aquatic > Marine > Unclassified | place: Panama: Panama City | collected... | reverse complement strand
TGTCACATAACTGATAACAAACTGTCATAGAACTCTCATCCATCCGGCCTACGGTCCCGGCATCGCTCAGGCATGACATGCATGGCGACTATCCATAAACCTTGACATTCAAAGGGAGTGGTCAAGTGAAATTTACGACCCTCGTAAGCGCAACTGCCCTCGCGGTTGCATCCACTGCATTCGTTGGCGCAGCTCAGGCTCGCGACCAGGTCCAAGTTGCTGGTTCTTCCACGGTTCTTCCCTATGCTTCCATCGTTGCTGAAGCTTTTGGCGAAAACACCGATTTCCCGACACCGGTTGTTGAGTCGGGCGGTTCTTCTGCAGGTCTGAAGCGTTTCTGTGAAGGTGTTGGCGAAAACACCATCGACGTTGCCAATGCGTCCCGCAAGATCCGCGAAAAGGAAATCAAGGCCTGTGCTGAAGCTGGTGTCAAAGACATCATCGAAGTTCGCATCGGTTATGACGGAATCGTCTTCGCGTCGCAGAAGGATGGTCCGGCTTTCACCGCTTTCGAACCCGTTGATGTATTCAACGCTCTTGGCGCCAAGGTCCTGAAGGATGGCCAGATCGTCGACAATCCGTACAACACGTGGTCCGAGTTCAATTCCGAACTTCCGGCGGTCGACATCGCCGCCTTCATCCCGGGCACCAAGCACGGCACCCGTGAAGTCTTCGAAGAGAAGGTTCTTGCAGTTGGCTGTGAAGAGTCCGGCGCCCTGAAGGCCATGATCGACTCCGGCATGTCCGAAGACGACGCTGAAGATGCCTGCATCGCCGTTCGTCGCGACGGCAAGTCTGTCGACATCGACGGTGACTACACCGAAACCCTGGCCCGTATCGACACCAACCCGAACGGCATCGGCGTTTTCGGTCTCGCATTCTACGAGAACAACACCGACAAGCTCAAAGTCGCGACCATGAACGGTATCGCTCCGTCCACCGAGACGATCGCTTCCGGTGAGTATCCGGTGTCCCGTCCGCTGTACTTCTACATCAAGAAAGCACATATCGGCGTGATCCCGGGCCTGAAAGAATACGCTCAGTTCTTCATCGCTGACGAAATCGCCGGTCCGCAGGGCCCGCTCGCACAGTACGGCCTGGTTTCCGACCCGGAACTGGCCGCTGTTCAGGCTTCCGTTTCGAACGAAGAAACAATGAAGTAATCGAGCCATCGCTCGATCGAGGGGCGGCCATTTCCGCCGCCCCTTTTCTTTTTGATTTTCGCTACATTTCCGGGGGAGCAAATGCCTTTGTTCTGGCTCATCTTGGTAGTGCTCGCCATCGCTGCGGTGGGGTACGTTCTGGGGCGGTCGCGGGCCTTGTCCAGTGCCGGGGGAGAGCTTTCCGCTCTACATTCCCTGCCGTCTTATTACGGGGCAAACGTCGCGATGAAGGTGGTCGTCCCTGCCTTCCTGCTCCTCATTGTGTGGCTGCTTGCGCAGCCATTTTACGTTAACAGCGTCATTTCCGACATGATCCCCGAAACCGCGATTGAAGAGGGATCCTCGCGCGGGCTCGTTCTTGCCGAGGTGCGCCGTGCCGCCAGAGGCCTGGACAATGCCGTCGCGACCGGAGCAATGACGGAAGAATTCGCGCGCAACGCTCGCGCCGACTTCGCCGATGTAAGCACGCGCCTCAGAGAGGCGGGCCAGATTGTCACGTCCGAGATCACGCAGCCGATCTTGCGGGCCGCGCAGCGCTACCGCATCCTGAATTCGACCGGCAATCTGATCATGTCGGTTGCCGTCATACTGGTCGCGCTCTTCGCAGCCTTCTGGGCGCTTCGCGAGACGAACGCAGAGTTCCGGGCGCGAAACGTGGTCGAGCAGGGGATCAAGGCGATCCTGATCGCGGCAGCTTCTATCGCCATCCTGACCACCATTGGAATTGTGCTCTCGCTGGTGTTCAACACCTGGGAGTTTTTCCGGCTCTACCCGGCGTCGGACTTCTTTTTCGGTTTGACATGGTCGCCAAGTTTCTCCGGACGAGGCAGCTCGTCTCAGCTCGGCATCCTGCCGTTGCTCTGGGGTACGTTTTACATTTCCATCGTCGCGCTGCTTGTCGCTGTGCCCATCGGCCTGTTTGCTGCGGTCTACCTGTCGGAATATGCAAGTCCGAAGGTCCGTGCTGTCGCGAAACCTCTGCTAGAGGTTCTGGCCGGCATCCCGACCATCGTCTACGGTCTCTTCGCCCTTTTGACGGTCGGCCCGCTGCTCTTGTCCGTCTTCGGCAACGAAGGCCTCGGGATCATGCAGGCGGGAACAGCGGTCATGACCGCGGGCCTCGTCATGGGTATCATGCTGATCCCGTTCGTTAGTTCGCTGTCGGACGACATCATCAACGCCGTGCCCCAGGCAATGCGCGACGGTTCCTACGGTCTTGGGGCAACCAAGTCCGAAACGGTGCGCCAGGTGATCCTGCCGGCCGCGCTTCCCGGGATCGTGGGTGCGATCCTCTTGGCCGCCTCGCGCGCGATCGGTGAAACGATGATTGTGGTACTGGGTGCGGGTGCGGCAGCGCGTCTGAGCCTCAACCCCTTCGAGGCCATGACGACTGTCACCGCCAAGATCGTCAGTCAGTTGACTGGCGACGCTGACTTTGCTTCGCCGGTTGCCCTGGTGGCCTTCGCGCTTGGCATGACACTCTTCGTGATAACCCTGGGTCTCAATATTGTCGCACTTTACATCGTGCGCAAATACCGGGAGCAGTATGACTGATGACCGACGCAACTCTTCCTCCCGAGACATCTACATCGCCGGTGAAAGCACCGATGCAGCCGAAGTCGCTCTATGCGCTTGATGATCTGACCCGCAAGCGCAATTCCGCGGAAAAGCGCTTTCAGGCCTACGGTATCGCTGCAATCGCGATCGGTGTGTTCTTCCTTGTTGTGCTGGCATACGCCATCATTTCGCAAGGGATCCCCGCATTCTCGCGCACCGTTGTTGAAGTTGAATTCACGCTGACACAGGAACAGTATGACGCCGCTGAAGGCACATTGTTCAAGACAAGGGCTTATGAAGAAATCTTCATCAACGCCCTGTCTGGTCAACTCCAGGACAGCGGCATCGAAACGCCGGTCGAGCCGGAAGCCATCGAGCGTATCGTCGGCAAGCCGGGCGGAACCATCCGGGAGTTCTTCCGGGAAAACGAAGACCAGCTTGGCCAGCCAGTCCGGTTCGACCTTGCTGCTTCTTCAAGGGTGGACGGCTACATGAGCGGCCGCATCACTCGCGAAAGCATGACCGACAGCCGCTTCCTGATGTCGTCGGATCTGGACGTTGTCGACAATCTGGTCGAAGCCGGTGTTATCAAGACCGTGTTCAACTGGCCGTTCATCACCGGTGCCGATGCCGGCGTTGACAATGCGGCGGCGGCAGGCATTGGTGCCTCGGTGATCGGATCTTTCTTCATGATGCTGGTGGTCCTGTTCCTGTCACTCCCGATCGGGGTGGCCGCATCCATCTATCTTGAGGAATTTGCTCCTCAGAACCGGTTCACAGACCTGATCGAGGTGAATATCTCCAACCTGGCCGCCGTTCCCTCGATCGTGTTCGGTATTCTCGGTTTGGCGGTGTTCATCCAGTTCATGCATCTGCCGCAGTCTGCACCGCTGGTCGGCGGTCTGGTTCTGACGCTGATGACGCTGCCGACGATCATCATTTCGACACGCGCGTCACTGAAGGCGGTTCCTCCGAGTATCCGGGATGCCGCGCTCGGTGTCGGGGCGTCCAAGATGCAGGCGACGTTCCACCATGTGCTGCCGTTGGCCATGCCCGGCATCCTGACCGGCACCATCATCGGTCTCGCGCAGGCTCTGGGTGAGACGGCGCCGCTGCTTCTGATCGGCATGGTCGGCTTTGTCGCGCGCGGATATCCGGACGGGTTCATCGCCGGTTTCACCGAGCCGAACTCCGCAATGCCGGCGCAGATCTACACCTGGGCGGCCCGGTCGGACCTCGCCTTTACCGAGAAAGCCTGGGGTGGAATTATCGTCCTGCTGATTTTCCTCCTTTCAATGAATATTATCGCGATCATCCTGCGCCGCAGGTTTGAGCGCCGCTGGTAAGGACTTACGCGATGAACGAAATGCTGAGCATTGAACAGGCGAAAGACATGACCGAGAGCAAGATTTCCGCTAACAAAGTCCAGGTCTTCTATGGCGACACGCACGCCATCAAGGACGTTGACATCGAGATCCAGCCGCGGTCGGTGACCTCCTTCATCGGACCGTCCGGTTGCGGCAAGTCCACATTCCTGCGAACCATCAACCGCATGAACGACACGATTGATATCTGCCGCGTCGAAGGATCGATCAAGATCGACAATGAGGATATCTACGACCCAAAAGTGGACCCGGTGCAGCTTCGGGCGAAGGTCGGTATGGTTTTCCAGAAGCCGAACCCGTTCCCGAAGTCAATTTATGACAACATCGCCTACGGTCCGCGCATCCATGGTCTTGCTCGCAACAAGGCCGAGCTTGACGACATCGTTTCCTCCAGCCTGCAGAAGGCCGGGCTATGGGAAGAGGTCAAGAACCGCCTGGACGAGCCCGGAACCGGAATGTCCGGTGGCCAGCAGCAGCGCCTCTGCATCGCGCGGGCCATCGCCGTCAGCCCGGAAGTCATCCTGATGGATGAGCCCTGTTCCGCGCTCGATCCGATCGCGACGGCAAAGGTCGAGGAACTGATCGACGAGTTGCGCGAGAACTTTACGATCGTGATCGTGACGCACTCCATGCAGCAGGCCGCCCGTGTCTCGCAACGCACTGCGTTCTTCCACCTTGGTATCCTTGTTGAAGAAGGTCCGACCGAGGACATCTTCACCAATCCAAAAGACAAGCGCACCCAGGATTATATCACCGGCCGCTTCGGCTAGGCGGATTTCCGAAATCGGAAGGAGACACACGATGTCTGAACACATTGTCTCGGCATATGACGAGGAACTGACGGAAATGGCCGGAAAGGTTGCCGAAATGGGCGGCCTGGCGGAGCGCGCATTTGCCGACGCGGTCGCAGCGCTCGTTTCTCAGGATCATGAACTGGCCAAAACCACGATTGCAAATGACGAACGTCTTGATGTGCTCCATCAGGCTGTTGAGGCGAAGCTGATTGAAATGATCGCGCGCCGTCAGCCGATGGGCCAGGACCTGCGCGAAATCACGGCGGCAAGCCGGATTGCCAACGACCTTGAGCGCGTCGGCGATCTTGCAAAGAACGTTGCAAAGCGTGCGATTGCCATCGACAACAATCTGCAGTCCAAGAAGCTGGCGATCGGTGTCGAGCACATGACGGAACTTGCCCTTGGCCAGTTGAAGCAGGTTCTGGACGCCTACACGCGCCGGGACGCGGAAGCCGCACGCCGCGTCCAGGAAGCCGACGCTGAGGTGGACGCGATCTACACGTCCCTGTTCCGCGAATTGCTGACCTACATGATGGAAGACCCGCGGGTCATCACGCAATGCGTCCATCTGCTGTTCTGTGCCAAGAACATCGAACGTATCGGCGACCACGCAACGAACATCGCCGAGAACGTCTACTTCATGGTAACAGGCGAGCGCCTTCCGGAAGAGCGCGAAAAAGTCGACGAAATGTCGGGTGCAGTCTGAGCCGGGAAGACGGCACGAAATAATGGGTCGGTGTCAGAATACCGGCCGGACAATCGGAGCGAAGTTGAATGCCGAAGGTGCTCATCGTTGAGGACGAAGAACCTCTCAGCCTTCTTTTGAGATACAATCTGGAAGCCGAAGGATATCAGGTCGAGTCCTGCGTGCGCGGTGATGAGGCGGAAATCCGCCTGCGCGAAAGCTTGCCCGACCTGCTGCTTCTGGACTGGATGCTGCCGGGCCTGTCCGGCATAGAACTCTGCCGCCGTCTGCGCGCACGCGAAGACACAGAGCGGCTTCCGGTCATCATGCTGACCGCGCGCGGCGAAGAGGCAGAACGCATCAGGGGCCTGTCCACTGGCGCCGACGATTATGTCGTCAAGCCGTTCTCTGTTCCCGAACTCATGGCCCGCGTCCGCGCGATCTTGCGCCGTGCCAGCCCCGAAGTCGTCTCGACGATGCTACGCTCTGGTGACATAGAACTGGATCGCGAGACACATCGCGTGCGGCGGAGCACCAAGGAAATCCACCTGGGGCCGACCGAGTTCCGCTTGCTGGAGTTTCTCATGACATCGCCCGGCCGTGTGTTCTCGCGCGAACAACTGCTCGATGGCGTCTGGGGACATGATGTCTATGTCGACGAACGCACCGTGGACGTTCATGTCGGGCGGCTGCGCAAGGCCCTTAACCGCGGCAAGGCAAAGGACCCGATCCGCACCGTCCGCGGTGCAGGCTACGCCTTCAACGACCAGTTCTCGGTCGCCAGCTGAATTGAAAAAACACCCGCTGCTAAAGCGGGTGTTCCTGTCTCGATTTCAGCTGTGCAATCGGGATGACAGCGCGATGTGAACCCGGTCAGGAAGCCCGGGCGACTGTCTTGCGGTCACGCCTGCGGTCGGCGACCGGCTGATAGGCGATTTTGCAGTGATACGTGCAATAGGGCACGTTCGGGTCCGACTGCCGGCCACAGAAATAGAAGTCGTCTGTCGCCGGATCTCCGATCGGCCATTTGCAGGTGCGCTCGGTCAGCGTGAGAATGCTGGCGCGTTCCGATATCGGCACGACCATTTCAGGTACCGGTTCCACACGCGGCTTGAGTTCGACCACGGGATCCGGCGCCGTGTCCGCCTTCAGCGCTGTTGCACCGACCGACTGCGGCGGACTAACAGGCTTTTTCGGCGCACCGCCTGCTGCTGGTGTGGTTGTGCGTGGACGGCGGGGCTTGCCTGCTGAACTGGACGTCTTGGCGCGGCCCGACAACCCGAGCCGATGCACCTTTCCGATGACCGCATTTCGCGTCACACCGCCAAGTTCGCCTGCGATCTGGCTTGCGCTCAGGCCTTCGCTCCAAAGTTTCTTGAGCAGTTCAACCCGTTCGTTCGTCCAACTCATTGCCCGCACCCTTTTGTCTGGCTCAAAAAGCCAATCATCCCCTGAAGGACGTGCACCCACACGTCCAGTATGGCATATCTTGTGCCTCTGGATGGTTTGTCCCACGAGATCTCGTGTCTGATAGGCCAAAGGTTACAATAACGTTAATTTGGCAGGCAACCGTTGCGCGCAAAGCAGTTGGGGATGAAATGACTTTTCCCCAGTTATGGTAAGTTCTTCGGGAATTTTACGAATTCGGTTTCGGAGGGTCCGCGCGCGCGGACCATTGACAGATCACCGTGATGACAGTGTATAACAAGAGCGCAACGTGCCGCCTCTTCGGGGCGGCACGTTGCGTTTTGGCTTATTTCCACTTTCGGGACGCATTGGTGCGAAACGCATGTTTCGTTGCGGCGATAAGCTTTTTCAGATCCGGGAATGCGCGGCCGGGATGGCCGGCCCATTGTCCCGGTTGATATCAAACGCAAGGAGCCACCGGCTTGCACTGACAGCAGCCAGAATGCTCTAGGGAGTTACACGAGGTTATGTCCGCGACTGCACTATTCGGAAACTACGCAAGATCGAACCTGACATTCGATCACGGGGAAGGTGTCTGGCTGGTTACGACCGATGGCCGACGATTCCTCGACTGCGGGTCCGGCATCGCGGTGAACTCGTGCGGCCACAGTCATCCGCATCTCGTCAAGGCGCTGCAGGATCAGGCGGCAAAGCTCTGGCACGTGTCCAATCTGCACCAGATGCCCGAGGGCGAACGTCTGGCACGGCGGCTCGCCGAGGCGAGCTTTGCTGACAAGGTGCTGTTTGTGAATTCCGGCGCCGAGGCGATGGAAGCAGCGATCAAGTGCGCGCGCCGGTATCATTACGACAATGGTCAGCCCGACCGTTATCAGATCATCACCTTCGAAGGCGCGTTTCACGGCCGGACGCTCGGCACGATTGCCGCCGGTGGCCAGGAAAAGTATCTGGAGGGGTTTGGTCCCAAGGCGCCTGGCTTCGATCAGGTGCCGTCCGGAGATCTGGATGCGTTGAAGGCGGCGATCGGACCCCAGACGGCGGCGCTCGCGATCGAACCGATCCAGGGCGAGGGTGGCATTCGCGAGATCCAGCCGGACTTTCTGCGCGCCTTGCGGCAGATCTGCGACGAGCAGGGCATCCTGCTCATATTTGACGAGATCCAGACCGGTGTCGGCCGGACGGGCAAGCTGTTTGCGCACGAATGGGCAGGCATAAGTCCGGATATCATGGCAGTCGCAAAAGGTATCGGCGGCGGATTTCCCGTCGGCGCATGCCTGGCAACTGCCGAGACGGCGACCGCATTGGCGCCGGGGACCCACGGAACCACGTTCGGCGGCAACCCGCTTGCGATGGCGGTTGGCAATGCGGTTCTCGACGTGATCCTGGCAGACGGCTTCATGGAGGATGTCCAGAAGAAGGGGCTCAGTTTCAAACAGAAACTCGCCGGCCTCGTTGACGGGCATCCCAAGGTTCTTGATCAGGTTCGCGGCATGGGGCTGATGCTGGGCCTGAGATGCGTTGTACCGGCAGGTGACTATGTCGCCGCGGCCCGTGAGGCGGGCCTCTTGGCGGTCCCGGCAGGCGACAATGTTGTCCGTATCATGCCGCCGCTGACCATGACCGAAGACGAAATTGCGACAGCCGTGGACCGCTTGGAACAGGCCGCACAGGCTGTTGAAGCCAAGCTGGTGGAAGGAGCGGCCGAATGACCGCCAACGGTGCCTACCGGAACTTTCTGGACCTCACACAGTTCGAAGGCAACGAACTGCGCGACATCCTTCAGACCGCGAAAAAGATCAAGGCAGCGCGCAACGGTGTCCGCCCCGGCGAGGGACCGCTTGCCGGAAAAGTGCTTGCGATGATTTTCGAGCAGCCGTCCACGCGCACGCGCATCTCCTTCGATGTCGGTATGCGCGAACTCGGTGGCGAGACGCTCATGCTCACCGGTGCGGAGATGCAGCTCGGCCGCGGGGAATCGATAAGCGATACCGCCAAGGTTCTCTCCCGCTTCGTCGATGCCATCATGATCCGGATCCTGGATCACGACGAGCTGAACCAGTTGGCCGAGCATGCCACGGTCCCGGTGATCAACGGTCTCACCAAGATCTCGCATCCGTGCCAGATCATGGCCGATCTGATGACATTCGAAGAGCATCGTGGCTCGATCCGGGGCAAAAGCGTTGCCTGGACGGGCGACAGCAACAATGTCCTCGCTTCCTGGATCCACGCTGCACCGCGCTTCGATTTCGAACTGCGCATAGCAACCCCGGGCGAGCTGGCACCGCCGCAGGACCTGATCGACGTCGCACGCGCCAAAGGGGGTTCCATTCAGGTGACAACGGACCCATATGAGGCCGTCAAGGGAACCGACTGTGTGATCACAGATTGCTGGGTGTCCATGGGCGACGATGATTCTGAAACGCGCCACAACCTCTTGAGCGCATATCAGGTCAACGAGCGCCTGATGTCGGAAGCAAACGGCGATGCGCTGTTCATGCACTGCCTCCCCGCGCATCGCGGCGAGGAAGTCACGTCCGAGGTCATGGATGGACCCAATTCGGTGGTGTTTGATGAAGCCGAAAACAGGCTCCACGCCCAGAAGGGTATTCTGGCCTGGTGTTTCGGCAAGGATTGAGGCTTAGCCGACGTGGCATTGAATCTTGAAGAACTGGGTATTGCACCCGCAGGGCTGGACGCTGTCCGGCCCTTTGCCGTCGAGGAACTGGACGTCCGAGGCCGCGCCGTGGCGTTCGGGCCTGTTCTGGATGGCATTCTCGGACGGCATGACTACCCGGAACCGGTCTCACGGCTCCTGGCGGAAGCGATTGTCCTGACCGGTTTGCTCGGCACCTCGCTGAAGTTCGACGGCCGGTTCACGCTTCAGACCCAGACCGAGGGGCCTGTCTCCATGCTGGTTGTCGATTTTGCGTCTCCCGACGCAATTCGGGCCTGTGCAACTTTTGACGAGGACCGCGTTCAGGGCCTTGTGGCGGCCGGTAAGGCGACGCCCGAGGCATTGCTCGGTCATGGCCACCTGGCGATGACCATCGATCAGGGCCAGCATATGCAGCGTTACCAGGGCCTGGTGGAGCTTGACGGCATTTCGCTTGAGGAAGTCGCTCGGCGCTACTTTGAGCGATCGGAGCAGATCCCGACCGAAGTGCGTCTTGGTGTCGGAGAACTCTATACGCGTAAGGAAGGCGAGGGCCACGCCAGGACCTGGACAGCCGGTGGTGTCCTCATTCAGTTTCTGCCCGAAGCGCCTGAGCGCCTGAGACAGGCCGACATCGATCCCGGAGATGCACCGGAAGGCACCGTGCCGCATGAAGTGGAAGAAGACGATGCCTGGGTCGAGGCCAAGGTCCTGGTGGATACCGTTCAGGACGATGAACTGACCGATCCGGAAGTCAGCGTCGAGATGCTGCTTTTCCGGCTGTTCCACGAACGCGGCGTCCGTCTGTTCGATGCGCAGCCGTTGGCGGACAAGTGCCGCTGTTCGCGCGAAAAGATCGAGGGTGTCCTGGCAGGCTTCAGCACCGAAGAAATCGACGAAATGACCGTGAACGGCAGGATCGAAGTAACTTGCGAATTCTGCAACGCGAAATACGATTTCGACCGCTGATGTCCCTGACCACCGGACTATTTTGAGTCTTCAGACACATTTCGTTACAATTTTGAAGGTGTCTTCTTGTGTGCCAGGGCGTATGCGGGACTTGAATTTTGCAGTGCGAAGTAAATCTATCTTCAAGCACGCAGTTCTTAACTTCGACCAGGAAACCGTAGTCCGGAACGCTGACAATGTTGCAGTCTTTGCCTCAGGAACCCGGAAAGGAACCGGTTTCCGAATTGCTCCCTCCAGCCGACCCGCAGCCGGGCAACGGCTGGCGACGGGCGATGCTGATTCTGAAAGCGCTCCTTCAGGCCTTGATCGCGTTTGCGATCCTGGTCGGCGCGTTCATGGGCATGAAGACACTCGTGGCAACCAAACCCGAAGTCGCCAAGCGGCCGATTCAGGAACGCAGCTACGCGGTCGTGACAACGGTTCTCGAGCAGGGCGACTTTGCGCCCGACATCCGAGTGTTCGGTGAAACCGCAGCGGGCCGTGAAGTTGAACTCCGCTCGCTTGTTGGCGGTGAAGTCACGGAGGTT
>Ga0207422_1004605_pt1 | contig 11159 bp, 10 predicted proteins | sample MarCyaLeptolynsp_FD_187757 | JGI IMG/M metagenome (GOLD analysis project Ga0207422, IMG submission 187757) | Marine cyanobacterial communities from Panama - species 1 Leptolyngbya sp. (SPAdes) | ecosystem: Environmental > Aquatic > Marine > Unclassified | place: Panama: Panama City | collected... | reverse complement strand
CTTGCGGCAAGCAAGACAAGCGAATTAGAACAATGGCTATGACGAAAATTGCCATTTGTGCCCCAGCGACGCCAATCACTCGCGAACATGCCGATGCGCTGGAGCAATTGGTGGCGCAGGAATTCCCTGAGCACAGCCTGACATTCCATGATCAATGCTTTGAGCTGGAGGGGCATTTTGCCGGCCCTGACATTCGCCGCACCGAGGCTTTGCTCGATTGCGCCAATGATCCCGCCTTCGATGCGGTGTGGTTTGCCAAGGGCGGTTATGGCTCGAACCGCATCGCCGAAGCATCGATCGTGCGGATGAACCAGGCGGCGCGGTCAAAGACCTTTGTCGGCTTTTCGGACTGCGGATATCTGCTCGCAGCGCTGTATCGTGCCGGAATCGGTCAATCGGTGCATGGCTCGATGCCCGTGAGCGCGCGCTCGGAAGGCGGGCGCGAGGCGGTGCGCCGCGTGCTGCATTGGTTCTCGGGTGACAATCGCGGGCTTGAGCCAAGCCTCGACGGCAAGACACCCGCGGTCGCTTTCAACCTCATCACGTTGGCCATGGTATCTGGCACACCCATGATGCCCGATCTCACCGATCACGTAGTGATGGTCGAGGAAGTCAGCGAACATCTCTATGCGATCGACCGGCTGTTCTTCAATCTCGCGGGCAGCTTGCCGCGCATCGCCGGGCTGCGGCTCGGCGCGATCACCGATGTGCCCGAAAACTATCGCGACTTTGGGCAAGACGCAGAAGAGATCGCCAAGTTCTGGTGCGCGCGCGCAGGGTTCCCCTATCTCGGGCGCGCCGAGATCGGCCACACATCTGCCAACAGGGTTGTGCCATTCGGCCTTGCCAGCCCGCCAGCGGGGCAATAACCGCCGCCGCCAAAGGAGATAGACATGCGTGCATTCGTTTTTCCGGGTCAGGGCAGCCAGAAAGTGGGTATGGGTGTTGACCTTGCCGCCGCCAGCCAGTCGGCCCGCGCGGTGTTTGAAGAGGTCAATGACGCGCTCTCGCAAGACCTGTCGGCGATCATGGCCGAAGGGCCGGAAGACCAACTGACGCTGACCGAGAACGCGCAACCCGCAATCATGGCCAATGCGATCGCGACCTTGCGCGTGCTCGAGAGTGATTTTGGCGTGTCGCTGGTTGATGCTGGCGATTGTGTCGCGGGCCATTCGCTGGGCGAATACACTGCCCTGTGCGCTGTCGGTGCGTTCAGCCTGTCGGACACGGCGCGGCTGCTCAAACTGCGCGGGCAGGCGATGCAATCCGCTGTGCCGGTGGGCGTGGGCGCGATGGCGGCGCTGCTTGGTGCGGATATCGAAAAGGCGAGCGCGCTGGCCGCTGCCGCTGCTGAAGGCGATGTGTGCGAGATCGCCAATGACAATGACCCGACACAGGTCGTGATTTCAGGTCACAAGAGCGCGATCGATCGCGCTGTCGGCTTGGTCAAGGATCATGGTATCAAGCGCGGCATCCCGCTGCCGGTTTCAGCGCCGTTTCACTGTTCACTGATGCAGCCCGCAGCGGACCGCATGGCTGAAGCGCTTGCGGAAACATCGCCGGGTGCCCTCGCGCTGCCGGTGTTTGGCAATGTCACCGCGGCGAAGACGTCAGATCCGGCTGAAGAGCAGCGTCTGCTGGTCGAGCAGGTCACGGGCCGGGTGCGTTGGCGCGAAAGCGTGATGGCGATGCGCGCAGACGGCGTGGAACAATTCGTTGAGCTTGGCGGCAAAGTGCTGGCGCCGATGATCGGACGGATCGATCGCGACGCTTCGACCACCAGCCTGATCACGATGGAAGATCTCGAAGAGTTTGCGAAGACTCTCTGATGGCCGATAAATTCGCCCGGCATTGGATCGATCAGGGCAACACCAAGCTCTTGTCCAATGTTGCGCCCGGCGTGTTTGATCACGCCATCGATCCTGATCGTCTCGCCAAATATCTCAGCAGCGCGGGAAACTGGATGTGCGTGGCGCTGCATGACGGGCTGGTTGTCGGCATGTGCATGTCAGTAATCCACGATCATCCCGACAAACCGACCGAACTCTTCCTTGACGAAATCGGCACAGGCGATGATTGGCGGAGGAAAGGGATTGCGCGCGATCTGATGCAAATGGTGTTTGATCGCGCTGATGAAGAGGGGATAGACGAGATCTGGTTGGGGACCGAGCCTGACAATGTTCCGGCGCGGGGTCTTTACGAGAGCACCGGAGCCAAGCCGGAACCGGCGATGATCTACTATCTCGAATGGTAAGGGAATTACGATGTTTTCACTGGCAGGAATGAACGCACTGGTCACGGGCGCAAGCGGCGGGATCGGATCAGCCATCGCCATGGCGCTGGCCAAGCAGGGTGCGCGCCTGGCCCTTTCAGGCTCCAATGGCGACAAGCTGCGCGTCTTCCGTGAGCAATTGATTGATGAGGTCGGCGGCGATCATGTCGAAATCACCTGCAATCTGTCCGATACCGAACAAGTCGAGGAGCTGATCCCGGCGACGCTGGATACACTCGGCGGGATCGATATCCTCGTCAACAATGCCGGCATCACGCGCGACAATCTCGCCATGCGGATGAAGGATGATGAGTGGGATCAGGTGATCTCGGTCAACCTCGAAGCCGCCTTTCGCCTGATGCGCGCCAGCGCGCGTCCGATGATGAAGGCGCGTTTCGGTCGCATCATCAACATTACCAGCGTGGTCGGTGCGACAGGCAATCCGGGCCAGATGAACTACGCCGCAGCCAAGGCCGGGCTGGTCGGGATGACCAAGAGCTTTGCGCAGGAAGTCGCTAGTCGCGGCATCACCGCCAATTGCGTCGCGCCTGGCTTTATCCGCACCGCTATGACGGCTGCCTTGGACGAAAAGCAGCAGGACGTGATCAATGCGCGCATCCCTGCGGGCAAGATGGGCGAGGGCGGCGATATCGGCGCAGCCGTGGCCTATCTTTCGAGCAAGGAAGCCGGCTACATCACGGGTGAAACGCTGCATGTGAATGGCGGCATGGCAATGCTTGGCTAGGGGCTTGGGCTAAGGGCCAGCTCCAACACCCGTCAGGATGGCCAGAAAGATATGTCCTGTTGACGATCGGGCGCTCGGGCAGGTGAGGGTGCCAAGGCCCGCTTTTGGCCCTCATTTGGCTTCCTGAGCCGTCTGAGCGCCTTTATCCCCAAGGAATCGGCCTCGCACGGCCTCCGAAAGTTTGCCCGGTTTGGCTGCACCGCTACTATCAGCGGAGCAATCCGGCGCTTGATGGGCGATTCCGGCCCCAAAGTGCCACAAAACAAAGGTAATGGGTAAGCAATGAAGGCTACGATCGAACGCGCGACGCTTTTGCGGTGCCTCTCCCATGTTCAATCTGTGGTTGAGCGGCGCAACACGATCCCGATCCTGTCCAACGTCCTGATCGATGCGGACGAGGATGGCGGGGTCAAGGTGATGGCAACCGATCTCGACCTGCAAGTGGTGGAAACCATGTCTGCCGCATCGGTTGAAGCCGCTGGCGCGATCACCGTTTCCGCCCACCTGTTGTTCGACATTGCTCGCAAACTGCCTGAAGGCAGCCAGGTCAGCCTCGAAACCGGCGAAAACCGGATGGAGATCAAGGCCGGTCGCAGCCGCTTCAAACTGCCGACCCTGCCGCGCGATGATTTTCCGGTGATTGTCGAAGGCGATCTGCCAACTTCGTTCGAGCTTCCTGCCAAGACCCTGGCAGAAATGATTGATCGCACTCGGTTTGCGATCTCGACCGAAGAGACCCGCTATTACCTCAACGGCATCTTCCTCCACGTCACGGATGAGGATGAGCCGGTGCTCAAAGCCGCGGCAACCGATGGCCACCGTCTCGCCCGTTTCACGCTTGCTCGCCCCGAAGGCGCCGAAGGCATGCCCGATGTGATCGTGCCTCGCAAAGCCGTGGCAGAGCTGCGCAAACTGCTTGAGGAAGCGCTCGACGGAAACGTGCAGATTGACCTTTCAGCCAGCAAGATCCGCTTCACGCTAAGCGGCGAAGGTGGCGTTGTGCTGACCAGCAAGCTGATCGACGGCACGTTCCCCGATTACAGCCGCGTTATCCCGACCGGGAATGACAAGCTGCTCAAGGTTGATCCGGCCAGCTTCTTCCAGGGTGTTGATCGTGTGGCGACCATTGCCACCGAGAAAACCCGCGCTGTGAAGATGGGGCTCGACAAGGACAAGGTTACGCTGTCGGTCACATCACCGGACAATGGCACCGCGGCTGAAGAGCTTGAGGCTGAATACAGCTCAGACGGGTTCGAGATTGGCTTCAACGCCAATTACTTGAAAGACATCTTGCATCAGATCGACGCCGATATGGTTGAGCTGCATCTGGCCGATGCCGGCGCACCAACCTTGATCCGCAAGGATGACAAGAGCCCGGCTTTGTATGTCCTGATGCCGATGCGGGTGTGATGTATCGCGCGGCCATTGTGGCTGGGCTGCTCGCCGCGGCGCCGCTTTCCGCGCAGGACAACAGCTCGCCACAGACAGACGCGTATTCTGCTTCCGACGATCTGGATTGCGCCGTTTGGGCGCTCTTCATGGTCGGAAGTCTTGGTGACGATGCGCCAGCAGACACCATGGTTGCGCTCAATCTGGCGGTTGGCTGGTTCTCCGGGCTTTACGAGGGCAAGACTGGCACAGATATCGAGCCGGCGATCATAGCGCGCGGTCAAGCTTTGACGAATGAAGAGGTTCAGGCTTTCGGGATGGGCTGCTCGGCTCGATTGGGTCAATTTGCGTCGCGTCTGGGGTCGATAGGCAATTAGGCTCCCTCCGCGTCAAATCGAGGCACTGACATGGCGCAGACCCGCATCTTTGGCACCGTCATTTCGACCTACACACGGATCGTGCAGATTACGTGCGAAGAAGCGGGGGTCAGCCACGAGACCATCGCCACCGCAGCGCAATCGCCGGAGAACCGGCATCCCTTTGGCAAAGTGCCAGTGGTCGAAGTCGACGGTCTCGAACTGATCGAGAGTGTCGCCATCGCGCACTATGTCGACAACGCGCACAATGGCGGTGCCCTTCAGCCCGATGATCACGTGCAGCGCGCGGTGATGGATAAGTGGATCGCGCTGGCGAACAATTACCTCTTCCCGCTGTTTGAACATGGATTGGTGATGCCGTGGATCATGCATCGCGTCGCCGGATTTCCCTTGGAACGCGAAAAGATCGATCGCGCTCTGCCCCAGATCAGCCGGGCGCTGGGCTTTATCGAAGCCGAGCTCGCCAATGACGGTGCCTGGACCAACAGTGATTTCGATCTCGCCGACGTGTTTCTCTATCCGATCCTGCGCGGGCTGGAGCTGACGCCGCAAGGGCAGGTGGGCATTGCGCAATGCGATCGCATCGCAGCGTGGCTGCGCGAATGTGAAAAGCGGCCGTCGATCGCAGCAACACGCTGGGAAAGCGAACCTGATTGAGATAGGACCTTCTGCAAAGAGGAGGTTCCCCAATGAGCGTATCGCAAGTCCATGTCCGCAAGGATGAACTCAACCAGGCTGCAATGGTCGATGTCGACAATGGTGAGCTGGCCGATGGCGCGGTGCGCCTCAAGGTTCAGAGCTTTTCGGTCACGGCGAACAACATCACCTATGCGGTGGTTGGCGATGGCTTCAAATATTGGGATTTCTTCCCTGCGCCCGACGGCTTGGGCATCGTCCCGATGTGGGGCCACGCTGAAGTGATCGAGAGCAAGTCGGACGAGATTGCCGTTGGTGAGCGGGTCTATGGCTATCTGCCGATGGGCACGCATCTCGATGTGGTTCCCGGCAATGTGACGCCGATGAATTTCTCGGACCGGACCGATTATCGCCAGCCGATGAGCCCGGTTTACAACAATTACACCCGGCTTGCGGCTGACCCGGAGCATGATCCCGCGCGCGAGAATGAGCGGATGATTTTCGGGCCGCTGTTCAAGACCGGTTTCATCATCGAATATTTCATGCGCAATGAAAGCTGGTTTGGCGCCAGCCAGGTGATCCTTACGAGCGCATCATCGAAAACGGCCATGGGTCTCGCGAGCGTCGCGCAGCAAAATTCGCCGGGCATCAAACGGATTGGCCTGACCTCTTCTGGCAATGTCGATTTCGTCAAAGGCACGGGCCTGTATGACGAAGTCCTGTCATACGATCAGCTGGGCGAGCTGGAAGTGACCGACAGCGTCAGCGTCGACTTTGCGGGCAACGCCCGCCTGCTCGCCGGTATTCACGAGCATTTCGGCGACAGCCTCAAATATTCCTGCCTGGTTGGCGCAACGCATATCGACGAACGCAGTGGCGGTCTTGGCGGAGGCGGCGGTCTGCCAGGTCCGCAGCCGACGCTGTTCTTCGCGCCTGATCATTTCGTGGCCTTCTTCAAGGAACACGGTCCGGTCGAAGGCGGCAAGATGGCCGCTGCGGCGTGGAATGCCTTCCTCGATGCGGTCGGTTCGTCAGTCGAGATTGTCACGCTTGACGGCCTCGACGGCGCCAAGTCGACCTATCTCGAGATGATCGGCGGGCATGTCGACCCGTCCAAGGGGATTGTGGTCCAGCCGTGATGAGGATGTGAGGGCGGCGGAGCTCTTACTCCGCCGCTTCAGCCATCTCGGCGCGCTGCGGGCCGCGAATGAGTCCGCCGGGTGCTTCACCGGTCCAGGTCCCGTCGCGGAACGTCACCACGCCGTTCTTGATCGTGCAGACATAGCCATCGGCTTTCTGCAGCAAACGCTTGCCGCCTGCTGGCAGGTCAAATTCAAGCCATGGGCGGCCCAGCTTGAGCGCGTCCATATCGATCACGTTGATGTCAGCGAGATAGCCCGGTGCGAGCACGCCGCGATCCTCGAGGCCATACAGCACCGCGGTGTCGCGGCATTGGCGCTTGATCGCGTTCTCAAGCGTGATGCGGTCACCGCGCTTGCGATCGCGCACCCAGTGCTGAAGCATGAAGGTGGGCGATGCCGCGTCGCAGATCGTGCCGCAATGCGCGCCGCCATCTGACAGCGAGTTCACCGTGTCATCGGTGTGCTGCAGCGGGTGGAGGAAGTCGAGATTGCCGTCCGCATAATTGAGGATCGGCAGGTAGATGAACCCGGTCGCATCCTCGCGGCACAGCATGTCATAGGCGTATTCCTGCGGGTCAATCCCGGCGGCAATAGCGCGCGCATTCACGCTGGCGGTCTCGTCCGGCTCGTAATCGAAGTCCGGATCCATCTCATATTGCAGCGCCCAGCCTTGGGTGATCACCATCACCACGCCGATAATGTCCATTGGCGCTTCGGAATAATCATTGGCTTCAGAAAGCAGCTGCTTCTTGAACGCCGGATCGAGCAATTTCGCTTTTTGCTCTTCCCAAGGCAGGTCCTTGATGGCCTCCCAGCTGGGGCGGAATGCGAACGGGTTCACTGTCCCTTGCCAGGCCATGATGATGCCATTGCCGCGCAGGGCGATCTGAGCGACGATATTGGCGCCATTGTCGTTCTCTGCGCGCATGGTCTCGATCTGCTCTTTGAGCGGCATCTCCTTTGCGATGCTTTCAAGCGCAGCGAAGGTAACAGGCAGGCCGGTCTCACGACTGAGATTGCCCATCCATTCAAACTCGTTCCAGTCGCGCTGAAGGTCGCTCGCCATTTCGAACACGCCATAGCCGACCCGGCCCATCGAGCGGCCGATCGCGACAAGCTCTTCAGGCGTGGCGGTGGTGCCGGGCACCAGCTCCCCATCGACCGATTTGTGCAAAACGGTGCGCGACGTCGAGAAGCCGAGCGCGCCAGCGCGCACGCCTTCTTCGACAATGTCCGACATTTTGGCGATGTCTTCCTCAGTCGGAACGGCGCCAGGCTGTTCGCGATCTTCGAGCACATAGGCGCGCACCGCGCCATGCGGCACATGGGTGCCGACATCGACCGTGCGGGGCAGCTTTTCGAGCGCGTCGAGATATTCGGGGAAGGTCTCCCAATCCCAGGTGATCCCTTCGGCGAGTGCGGTGCCTGGGATATCCTCAACGCCTTCCATCAGGCTGATCAGCCATTCGTGCCGATCAGGCTTGGCCGGAGCGAAGCCAACGCCGCAATTGCCCATCACGACCGTGGTGACTCCGTGCCAACTGGACGGTGCCATTTCCTGGTCCCACGTGGCCTGGCCATCGTAGTGCGTGTGGATGTCGACAAAGCCCGGTGCCACGATCTTGCCAGTCGCGTCGATCTCCTCAGAAGCGTCGCCCGTCACTTTGCCCATTTGCGCAATCAGGCCATCCTTGACCGCGACATCGCCTGTGAAGCGCTCCGCGCCCGTGCCATCGACAATCGTTCCGCCCCGAATAATCAGGTCAAATGCCGGCATTTCCGTCTCTCCCAGTTTTTCTTTGAAACCGGCTTATCACATTGGGGGAAGGGCTGCTACGCTGTTTGCATGACAATGCCAGCAAGCGGACCGGCCAGCTGGACGCCGGACAGTGACAGCGGGATCACCATCGACTGGGTCGAAGCCAATGGGCTGACATTCGAAGTCGCACAGGCGGGCGAGGGCGATCATCTCGCGCTGTGCCTGCATGGCTTTCCCGAAATCCACTACAGCTGGCGGCACCAGATCCCCTTGCTGGTCGAAAAGGGATACCGCGTGTGGGCACCCAATTTGCGCGGCTATGGCGGGACGTCGCGCCCCGGCAAAGTTCGCGATTATGGGCTCGACCATCTCACACAGGATGTCGCAGCACTGATCGATGCCAGCGGCGCCAAGAAAGTGACTCTCATCGCGCATGATTGGGGAGCGATCATTGCGTGGATGTTCGCGATCCTCAAATTGCGCCCGCTTGAGCGTTTGGTGATCATGAATGTTCCGCATCCCGCGGTGGGGCGGCGCGAGCTCAAGAATTGGAGCCAGCTCAAGAAGAGCTGGTACATCTTCTTCTTCCAGCTGCCGGTCTTGCCGCAATTGGGGCTGGGGAGGGGCGACAGCCGCGCTGTCGGTCGCCTGATCGCCGATACCAGCTGCAATAAAGAGCGCTTCGGCCGCGACGTGCAGGAAATGTACAGCGCCGCTGCACGGCGCCCTGGTGCTCGCACAGCGATGGTGAGCTATTATCGCGCTTTGCTGCGCCATCGGGATTCGGTTGATCCGGGCGATTTCAGGATCGAGACGCCGACGCTGATGCTCTGGGGCGAAGAGGATGTCGCGATCGACATCAATTGCACTGTCGGCACCGAACAATGGGTGCCCAATCTCACGCTCAAACGCTTTCCCGGAGTGTCGCATTGGGTCCAGCAGGATGCGCCCGATGAGGTGAACAGCGAGCTTCGTGACTGGCTGCCGAACGTTTGACGCGCGGATGCAACAGATTTGAGATATGGAATCCAGATGACTGATTATCCGACGATTTTGGGCGCAGCTGCTGCGCTTTCCCTGATGGCAGCGCCAGCACAGGCGCAGATGGATTCTGGCACCTGGCGATTGGCGCCTGAGACAGACCTGTCAGCCATGCTCGATTGCCTTGAGGCTGCCGACACCACGCTGATCTCCGCGCATCGCGGCGGTCCGTCGCCCGGCCTGCCCGAGAACGGTCTTGAGACGATGGATGCCGTGCTGACCGCTATCCCCGCCGTCATGGAAGTGGATGTCGCGCAGAGCACGGATGGCGTGCTCTATCTCATGCACGATCGCACGATTGATCGAACGACCACTGGCACAGGCGTGGTTGCGGATCTGGCCTGGAGCGAGATCGAACCGCTCTTCCTGCGTGATTCCGCCGGTTGGGTGACGCCTTACAAAGTGCCGACCCTTGATGCCGTGCTCGATTGGGCCAAGGACCGCACGGTTCTGCAGATCGATTTCAAGCGCACTGCTTCCTACGAGGATACGATTGCGCTGATCCAGTCAAAGGACATGGCGGACCATGTCATCCTGATCGCTTACTCAATCGGTGCCGCCGCGCGCCTGCATGAGCTCGCGCCCGAGATGATGATCTCGTTGTCGATCAACAAGCCGGGTGATCTTGTCACAGCGACCACCGCCGGGATCGCGCAAGAGCGGATCGCCGCGTTCACCGGCATCAGCACCGCTCGGCCTGATCTCTACGCCGCGCTCGACGAGGAAGACGTCGAAGTGATCTTCGGAACCTTGGGACGCCCTTCGACTTCGCTCGATGGCGTGTTTGATCGCTTCGGGACGGATGAGCGTTATGCTGAGCTTAGCGCCGGCGGAGTCGACATCATCGCGACCGATCGTCCGCGCGCCGCCGCTGCCGCACTGGGCGAAGCGGGACGGCTGCCGGTGGCCGGTCAGTGTGGTGTCAGCGGGCCAGCGGGCTAGGCCGCTGCGGCCTGCGCCTCGTCCTGGGTCTCAGGCGCATCCAGGAAATCGCGGATCGCTTCGACGCTCTCCTCGGTGTGCGTAAGCAGGAACAGATGTCCTCCGCCTTCGAACATCTGCAGAGTCGCGTTGGGCATCATCGATGCCAGGATCTTGCCGTTGATCGGGCGAACGATCTGATCGTCCTCGCCCATCATGATCAGCGTTTCCTTTGACAGGAAGGGCAGGGCAGGCAGGCTGGTCCAGCCAAGCATGCACAGCAGCTGGTAGAAATAACCGCGCGGGGAAGGGGGCTTGAGCCGTCCGATATGGCTGTCCTTCTGGTGCGCCGCGCCGTCGGCATCAACACCGCCATAGAGCGTCGCGAAATGTTCATTCATGAAATCGGGATCGATGTAGCGCCGCGGATTGGCCATCTTGGTGAAGGCGGCGGGATTTCCGGGCACCATCGCCATACCCGGGGTTGTCGCGATCAGGATCAGGCGGCGGGTGCGGGCAGGATGCTGAAGCGCAAAATGCTGCGCCATTGCGCCGCCCCAGGATACGCCCATCACATCGACGTGCTCGATGCCATGGCGCCCCAGCAGCTCAGCCGCGGTCCAGCTCATCGTAAACGGATTGTAGGGAACGATCGGATCGGGCGATTCACCCACGCCCGGCATGTCGAACATGATGAAGCCACGCTCAGGCAGAGCCTCGGTGAGCGGCGCGACCGCTTCGATATTCGCGCCAATGCCGTTGAAGAACAGGATCGGCGGGTGATCAGACGGCTCGTCCAATCTCCAGGTGGCCACGCGCAGCGTGCGACCGCCGACATGTTCCATCGAAATCGTGGCGTCTTTCATTGCGTCAGACA
>Ga0207422_1004603_pt1 | contig 11168 bp, 7 predicted proteins | sample MarCyaLeptolynsp_FD_187757 | JGI IMG/M metagenome (GOLD analysis project Ga0207422, IMG submission 187757) | Marine cyanobacterial communities from Panama - species 1 Leptolyngbya sp. (SPAdes) | ecosystem: Environmental > Aquatic > Marine > Unclassified | place: Panama: Panama City | collected... | reverse complement strand
CCTGGCGTTGCGCTGGGCGTGCTCGCGGCATTGCCCGTCATCGGGACGTTGGCGACAGCGGTCATCGAAACGCGTTTGCGCGCCCCGGTCTTCGACTTGGAGCGTTTTGCGCGGGTCGATTTGACCGGCGCTTTCGTTGAGGGAACCGCAGCTTTTGCGCTCTTCCCGCTCCGCTTGCGCGAGCTTGTCTTGCCCGAATTGGCCGCTTTCTTCGAGGACGAGACCTTGGCTGATGACGACGCCTTGGACGTCTTGCGCGGGCCGCGGTTCTTGCGCGTGCCTTTGCCTTTGCTCGAGCTGCCCTTGGCTCCGGTGGTCTTGAGCTGCGCGTGGGCTTCGGCGGTGACAAATGATGCGGGAACAACGCCTGTTGTCGACAGCGCAAGAGCGGCGCCTGCCGCGATAAGGGTGGTCACTTTCATTGTGCATCTCCCACGGATTCGACCAGAAGCAGTTCGCCTTCGGTGAAGTCGCTCATTGCCGCGAGGTTGTCGGCATCGGGGTGATCTCCTGCCTGAGGGTCGAGCACGTCACGCATCCGGAAGGCGACGATGTCCTCTTCGTAGAGGGGCTCGTTCCAGAACCGGAGCTGGCCGATGGCCCCTTCGAACTGGCCAGTTCCTTCGACCCCGAGGCCGCCAACGAACAGGCCAGAGGAGGGCAAAGCGGAGGGACGCAGATCGCTTGTTCCCACGACATTGCCGTCGACATAGGCCTCGATCCCGTCCTCCATGACGTTGATCGCGACATGATGCAGATTGCCGTCAGCGAGATTGACGAGGAAAACATCTTCATCGCTGTCGTTCGCGAAAATCAGGCCGTCGCGCTCGCGCGTCACCGAAACCATATATGAAATGCCTTGCTCGCCGATATTGACCAGCAGCGGGGGATCGTAGCCGGGATCCTGTGTCCATCCGGTCGCGACCCAGAATTCGACCGCTCCGCCGCGGCTGAGGTCAAGCTGTGGGGCCGGTTCGAAGGCGAATGGACCGGTGTCGCTGAGCTCGATGACGTCGGGGGTGTAGTCCTGCGCCGCGAGTGGGGCGGGCGCGACCGCGAGGCCCAATGCAACCGGGGCGGCCAGCGCGAGAACGGCGTCGCGAAGTTTGAGATGCTGGATCATTGTCAGTATCCTTTCGTGAGTTGGGTCGTCAGTTCGCGTTGCGCACGCGCACCTGGATCGAAAGATCGGGATTGTTCTTCATCGTGACGGTCTTCTTGATCTCGCGATGCTTTCCGTCGCTGAGATTAAAATAGTCGCGCAGGTAGAGATCGACCGAAGACGTGGTCTTCTTCCAGCCGGGCTTGTAGTCCCATTCATAGGTGACACGGATCTGGCGGTTGCGCAGCTCGGACGGAGTACCGCGCAGGATCAGCAGGCCTTCCTGTGAGGTCCGGCGGTTGTAGCTATAGCTGGTGCGAGTGGTGCTGCGCTTCTTGCATTTGCCCTCAAGCCGCTTGACCTGCGCGGTCTCGGTTCCACCACTCGATACCCTGATCGTCGCGTTGCCTTCGAAGCCAACCTTGCCGTCCCACTTGGCTTTGATGCAATCGATGCTCTTGATGTAGACGTGCCATTCCTGTTCTTTCTCGGGCTCCGGCTCGATGTCGGGACCAGGCCCTGGAGGTGGCGGAACATAGGCCACTTGAGAGATCAGCCGCTGATTGCTGAGCGGTTGCGCCCGATCTGCGAGATAGCGATTGATCGCCAGCGCGAGCTCGGTGCGGACCCGTGTGTAGACATCGGGCTGATCGGGGAAGTTTATCGGATTGAGCAATTCATCGAGCGGACGCAGATCGAGCAGGATCGGAACCACCCGATCACCGCGCGCGAACCCGCCTTCGTTCCACGAACCATTGCCTCCGACCGCTTCGAAGGTGCCGTGTTCGTTCGTGACCGAGCCCGATGAGGTGTTGAGGTTGCTTTGCATGCTTTCGGTGAAACCACCGATCGAGCTACCCAGGATCGAGACCTCGCCTTCAAGCCGGTCGCCCTCACTTTGAGCGAGCGCATTCTGGAACGCCTCGGTTGTGATGTTGCGGGTCATCTTGCCATTAGCGCCGTAGGTGACGGCGTAGGCATAATGGGTTCCGAAACGCTCGATCAGATCGTCGTAGCGGCCTTCGATCTGGGCATCGGCGACCGCAGTCAGAAAGCTCGCAGAGAGTTCGGCCTCGGCGTGGTCGAGGATGATCGCATAGCTCTTGGTCCGCGAGAAGCCGACCACCTGCGCGACCGAGCGGCTGTTGCGCAGACTGCTCATGGTCGACTTGGTGCTCTGATATCCGACGCTGTATCCAGTGTCGGCGATTTGTCCGGCCCCTGGAACGAATGAGAGCACCGAATTGACCGCACCCGACGTGCTGACCTTGGCGTTGATGCCAAACGAGCTGGTGATCGCGTCCTGGATTTCGCTTTCGCTCGACACCACGGAATTTTTGTAGATCGAGCCTTGATCGAGCACATTCTGCAGCCTGAACCCGAACGGCACCGCGTAGCGTTCTTGGATGCGATATTCGTTGAGTGCCCGGCGTGCGAACACCGCCTTCTTGTCATTCTGCATCAGCCGGAACGGATCCTGGGTCAGGACGTCGTAGCCTTTGAGATTGCCGGCGAAATTGTCGGTCTGGAACTGGAGCGCGAAGACGTCGTCCGAATCAAGGTCTCTCAGCGGCGCGGCCTCTGGACGCAGGAACTGGCGGTCTCCGAGACGGATCCGCAGATCACCGCCGGCGGTGTAGTCGACGGTTAATCGCAACCCGAGGCCGTTGCGCTCCTGGGTCTCGTACACTTTGCGGACGCCGACCTGTCCGATCAGGTCTTCGACTGTCTGGGAATCGGTTGAGGTAAAGCGAACCCATCGCATCGAGTTCGTTCCCGACATCACGAACAGCTCGCTTTCTGGATCGTCTCCTGCAGCGATGAAGAGTGTCTCGGGCGTAGTGTAGGTCCCGTGTAGGAGGCTGGGCGACATGCCTGGAGCGCGCCATCTGTTGGCGTTGTTGAACGCGGTGTCGAAGACCGGATCACGATCTTGTGCCCAAACGCCATCGAGACGCGTCCAGCAGGAGTCGCCGGCATCGGGCCCTGTGGTCTCGGCGCTATCATTGGCCACCGGGGCAAACTGGCGGTCGGTCAATCGGTCGCGCGGGGCTGGTACCGGAACAGGGGCAGACAATTCACGGCGCGATTGGTCTGGAATGGCGCACCCGCGGAAAGTTTCTTCGACCGGGCGGGGATCGCCAAAGGCTTGCGCCAGCGATGCAAAACTTGACCGAGTTTGCTGCGGCGGTGCCGGCTGGTTGCGATCTTCAGTCGCGCCCGGACCGCCGGGAGTGACAAACATCGGCGGAGCGGAAGCGGGCGGCGCTGGGTCGCCGTCGCGCGAGCTTGCTGGTGCGACGCGTGTGAGCGTGTACCGCATTGGGCCAAACAGGCCAGGGACGCTGGCTTCGATCCGGTCTGGAGACACCAGACGCATCGTCACACGGCCCATCATTGGTAAATCGTCGCCGACATATTCGGCATCGTTGACCTGACGAATGTCGCGGATTGTGACCATATCGGGCTGGACCTGCAGCACGAAGGCGTGCGTCCAACCTTCGAGCGCGTAGGCCCTGCCGCGCTCAATCCGGATCACCCGATCGATCGTGTTGACCCGCCAATCGCCGTCGATCTCCATCGCCTGGGTCTGCGGCACAGCCTCCTTGTTCGGCAGGAAAGCCGGGATCTGGGCGTGGACCGGCTCGACTGGGGTGAGCGCGGTGCCCGCCATCATGCTCGCGGCGGCCAGTGCGAATAAGCCACTACGGACCGTCATTGGACCCGCTCCAGAGTGATGTTGAAGTACAGGACCGCCTTGCCGGTCGGCAGGTCATGGCGATCAACAATTTTCTCGCCGACCCTGAGATCGCGACCATTGGCGTGTGCCTTGGCGAACAGGTCAGGCACATCATACCGGACATCGATCACGCCGAGCACGTCGGCGATGGCACCGGTCAATTCGAGATTGCTCACCCCCGCCTGACCGGGTGGCACTACGTATTCAAGCGCGCCCGGACCGTTGTTGTAGTAGAGGAAATTCTGCGTCCGCTTGCCGCCATCCTTGCACTGGACCGCGTAATTGCGGCTTTTCGAGGTGACCTTCTGGCCGTTCCGGTCAGTCACCCGTACCCGCATCTGGCCTTGGAAGCGCTTGCGCAGCAAGGCTTTCCCATCGCAACCCGATCCGCTCAGATAGAGCCGATAGATGCGCGGCTTTTGCACAGCCCGGGGCGGAGGCGGCGCACCAAGCGCGGGGTCCTCCAGACCTGGACCTTCAAGACCCGGCGCATCGGCATAGGCGGTCGGGACCAGAATGTATTTGGCTTCGCCGAACGCGCCTTGGACCACGCCTTGCAGCGCGCCATTAGGTTGGCGGTAGAACACGACTTTGCCCATCATCGGCAGGTCGTCGGCTTCGAACCTATTGGGACCTGTCTGACGAAAATTCTGCAGCGTTACCATGCCGGGTTCGACCTTGAAGATCATCGCATGGGTCCAGGGATCGACCACATAGGCGCGGCCATTCTCGATCGTGATGCGCTTGTCGATCGTCGATACGACATACGTGCCGTCAGCATCGGTTGATGCGCCTTGCTCGACTTCGCTTGCCATAGGCAGCATGGCGCGGACTTGGGCTTGCGCTGGAGTGCCATCTGCTACAACCGCCAGCCCGATTGCTGCGGCACACACCATAGGCATAAGTCTGCTGCGCATCGTATTTCTCCTGTACCTTCAAACCGCACGTTTGATGGGATCGATCGGCGGCGACATCTCTTGGATAACCGAGCTGAAAATCGTTCCCATGGGGTAGATCCCCCATCTGTCACGTGCATGCCGGGAGTTGCACCGCGACAAGAATCCGCCTTATCAAGCAGATGGAAGCAATCGAGGGATGCAATCGACATGGCCGACTATCGTGCGATCATCGCCGATGACCACGCGATCGTGCGCCGGTCGCTTGCCGATATCCTCGCTCAGATCGGAGGGGTCGAGATCGTCGCCGAGGCCGAGAACGGCATCGAGACGATTGCGCTGGTCAAGCAACACACGCCCAATCTGCTGCTGCTTGATGCGGCGATGCCTTTGGCTCGGGGGATCCAGGTCTATGGTGAAGCGAGGCGGTGGTCGCCGGAGACCCGCATCATTGTTGTCACTGGTTTCACTTCGACCGCCATGCTGGCTGACTGGATGGCGGCAGGTGTCGACGGCCTGTTTCTCAAATCGGCGCAGCCCGAGGAAATGGAGCAAGGGTTTGCGCAGGTGCTGGCAGGCGGCAAGTTCGTTTCGCACGAGGTCGCAGAGAAGCTCGCTGCGCAGCCTGATCGTGAAGACCTGACCGACCGCGAGCGCGAGGTGCTCGCTTTGATTGCGGCGGGGCACCAGAATGCCGCGATTGGCGACAAGCTGTTCATCAGCCCCAAGACGGTCGAGAAGCACCGTGCCAGCCTGATGGCCAAGCTCGGCGTCAATTCGGTTTCAGGCCTGCTGACCTATGCCTTGCGCGAAGGCCTGCTTGACGAGCATCGCCAGTTGTGACGCGGTCTCGACATCCGCTCTTGATCGCGAATGGGGGATCGACCCCATGTCCGCGTCCGGCGGGCTTAATTAGGACTTCGGCATGATCACGCCCCAACTTTGTCTCCGGCATGGCCTGGTTTGGCTTTTCATCCTTGCTGCCGCAGCAACGTGCTTTGGTGCTTCACTCGCAGCTCAACCCGCTCCGCCCGAAAAGGCGTTGGGCGCAACGGCGCCGGTCGTCTTGCCAGTCGGCAACAACCACGTGCAGCCGTTTGATCGATTGCGCTTTCTGATCACTGATGGTGAGGCGTTCGATCCGCAAACGGTGATCGAACGGCGCGCAGACTTCGCGGCGATCGAAAGCGCATGGGTCGATTTCGGAGACCAGCAAGGCGCGGTCTGGCTGCTGGTCGAAGTGACCAATTCCGATCAACGCCCCGGTCGCTGGATGATCGACGTCCAACGCCCGTTTGCCGACGCGCTCATCGTGCAAAAGATCTCCGGCGACGCGGCGCCTGAGACCTTGCTGTCGATCGACCGCCAAACACCCTTTGATGCGCGGCCGGTGGTGAGCCAGTATCTGGTCGCGCCGCTGTGGATGGAGGCGGGAGAGACCGCCGAAATACTCGTTGGGCTCAAGTCCGCAACAGGCAGCTGGATGCCGCTGACCTTCGTCACCGAAGAACGCATGCGCACTGCCCATATGCAGGAGGCGCGGTTCAATTGGATCATCAATGGAGCGATGCTCTCGTTGGTGATCATTGCGCTGGCTATGGGTCGGTTGGTTGGCTGGCCGCTGGTGTTGTCCTTCGCCGCCTATGTCGGCCTCAGCGCGTTGTTCGTCGCGAACAACGAAGGCTATCTTCACCGTTTTGTCTGGCCTGATGCGATGGGGGCCTATGAGCCCGCAAACCTGATCTTGCTTGTGGGAATGATGGTGGCAGTGCTCCAGTTCGCTCGGTTGTTTGCAGGGTTGAACGCGCATTATCCGATGATCAATCGCGCGATTGTCGGGTTGCAATTGGTTTTGTTGGTGATCGGCTTGGCGAGCGCGTTCTTGTGGCATCTTGACGCCATGCGCTGGGCTGTATTCCTGCTCGTGCCACTGGTGGCACTGGCCTATTTCACGACCACGATCCTCGCCTTGGGCAAACGCGTGCTGGGCGCGGTTCCCTTCATTGCCGGGTCGCTCGCAATTCTCCTGACCGTCGCGACCATAGCGGCGGTTCTGCTCGCTCCGGGACGGTTCCCGCTGACGGTCGCGCTCGATTACTTCCATCTCGCGGTGCTGTTCGAAAGCCTGGCATTTCTGATCGCAATCCTCGTGCGGATGCTCGCGATCCAAACCGAACTCAACCGCTCGCTTGCCGCTGAAGTGACCGCGACGCGCGAAAGGCTGGCGCTGTCAGAGGCCTTGCAGGACAGCCGCACTCGCTACGATCAGGCGCGCGAGCAAGCCGAGAGCATGCGGTCACGCCTTGCCTCGACCAGTCATGATTTGCAGCAGCCATTGCTCTCGCTGCGTCAGGGACTGGCCTCCGTCGCAGAAACTGATCCCGAGGCAGCGCGCGAAATCAACAGCGCGCTCGACTACCTGGAAGAGGTCACCGAAACCGGATTGGACTCAACTGATCCGCAATCCGCAGAGCGTCCTGACTCGGGTATTGAGACTTTTCCGGTTAGCCTGGTGCTCGAAAATTGCGCTCTGATGTTCGGCGCTGAGGCCCATGAAAGTGGAGTGGATTTGCGGATGAGGGATTCCGATTTGCAGGTTATGACCGATCCCATCGAACTGATGCGTTCGGTCAGCAATCTGGTCTCGAACGCGCTTAAGCACGCGGATGCTAGCGCGCTCCTGATCGCAGCGCAGGCGCGTGGAGATGGGGTTGTGCTGCGCGTGATCGACAATGGCCGTGGGTTGGACGCAGCCGAACTCAATGCGGTGACGAAGCCTGGCGCGAAGGGCTTTGGCAGTGCGGGCCGCGGATTGGGGTTGGCATTGGTCCAGCAGTTCGCAGCGCGCCCTGGTCATGAGCTCAAAATCCGCTCTACCCCTGATCGAGGAACAGCGGTGGCGTTGCGCGTGCCAGCACCGCTCAAATCATTATAATCTTTTAATATCTCAATAGCTTGACTGGGTGGCGCGGTCCTGACACCCATTGACATACCGCTTTTGGAGGTCGCAATCCATGCGCTGGAGAACAATGCTCGCGAGCGTGTTGCTCGTGGCCTTTTTGGCTGCACCACAGGCCGGTGCGCAGTCGAGCACACAGACATTCGCCTATGATCCACATGGGCGATTGGTGAAGGTTGTCACCAGCGGTGGACCCAGAAATGGGGGGTCCCAGTCGATCTGCTATGACGATGCGGGCAACCGGACCAGCTATGCCGGCAATCGCAGTTCCGGATCGACGACGTGCCCTAGTCAAACAAACGATCTGCCTGTTACGCGATTAGTCTTGACTTCTCGGGTTTGCCTACCTGCTCCCGCTATAAACTTGACCTCAGACGATAGTGACCCAGAGGTCAACGCGCCTTTGCTCCTTACCGCGATAGGCAAGACCGATGGCGGGGTCAGCGCGATCATGGTCTCCTCAAGTTCAATGCGTGCGACGTTTGGACTTGCCTCTGACATCTCAACTTTCAGTTTCTCAGAAGAAAACTCCCTGGGTGCTGCATCACAAAGCATGTTGACTGACACCAGTTCGTCATGCGGCAGCAGATGGCCATATCGGAATTGAGCATGGAGAACGTATCTCAGGTTTGGATCGCTGCACACCTTTGCGCCTCGCTCTTTGTGTCCTCACCATGTTGGGCGGAGCCCAGGCCTGAGCAGATCAATCAACCTTTAAGCGACGAATTTGGGGTCGAGCGCAAAACCGGGCGACCAGCGTTTCCTTTGCCGGTTCTATTAGCAAATGGCGGCGCAGGTCCGGGAGCGATTGCAATTGGCTACAATCACGAAAACGGCAGCAACCTGTCACTCTCAGGCTGGCCTTCTTTTGTTAAGCAGGAGGTCTTTCCTCCAGTGGGCCCGAACCTAAGCTACGTTCCGAGGCATCCAAACGATGTCAGGTATCTTCGGGTCACAATCACTTTTGGCGGCATCAGAGAAAGCTTCAGAAAACTCTACGCAGTGCCTGGCGGCTATAGCAAGGGAACCTGGGAACCGGAGTATCCAACGGGGTCGACCTATGATGGAGCCGTATTTGTCGACAAATATGGAATGAAAATAACAGAGGGCACGGCCTCGAACCGCCTCATCACTAGGGTCGAATATCCCTCAGGGCTAACCAAGGAGTTTAGCTCTGCAGGTGTACGCAACAATATGGGTTATGCGATTGAGCGGGATCAAGCGGTTGGAGAAATTTTCCGTGAGAATCTCGTGAATGCCTTTATTGTCAAGTACCAAGCGGTCAATTTGGCCATCGATTCGTGCGACCTTTTCGCTGCACTCCTTTGCACAGGACTGAGCGCAGTTCGGTCGGGGTCCTTTCAGGGCACCTTAGATACTTCAGGCGCTCGAGCCTTTCGCGATAAGTTTCTAATGACTGACGCAGATGGGCGGATCACTGAGATAAGGAACGTTCTGATAAGCGCCTATCGTTGGCCGCCCAGATGCAGCGCCCGGAATCAAGGTGTCATTGTGACTTGCGAGATACCACCGCTCTCACATAGGGAGTATCCGGCTGGCATAACTTATCCTGGATCTAAAACAGAAGATCACACGTTCAGCTACGTCTCGGGCATAAGGCCCGGTGTTATCGGACCTTCGCACGATGACATTCGCATTAGTCAAGCCACAAAGGCCGGCATCACCGCAACGTATGAAACGACTCGGAATGCCCCTGCAGAGACATACGGCGGCTATGGCCCTTCTTGGGTCCGCATTCGCTCTCTTATCGGTGGGCAGGAGGTGTCCTATTCCGAGGCATTTCAACTCTATCCATGGTGGGGACAAAGTCGGACGGTTGTGACGCACACCACTGACGGATTGTTGCGACGCACCAGCTACGGGTACGATTCACTGTTCGAGGTCAACGGCGTCGTCGCGCCGGAAGGCAATGGTTTTGCACACCAGTTTGATGCCCGGCACAACATCACCAGCACGACATATTCTCCAAAGACCGGTTCGACCGATCCAGCACAAGTCGTCACTTACTCATATGCGGCCACGTGCACTGCGGGGACCCAGGCAATCTGTAACAAGCCGCTTACAATAACAGATCGAAGAGGACGCACCACCAATTATGAGTACAACCAGTTTGGACAGCTGACTAAAGAAATTGCTCCAGCCCCAACGCCGGGAAGTGCGCGACCGACAACAATTAATGAGTACACTCTGCGCACTGCATACATAAAGGACTCTTCTGGCAACCCGGTTGCTGCCGGTCCGCCAATCTCGATGCTAACTCGCTCGTTTACTTGCATATCGTCTGCAAACTGCAGCGCGAGCACCGCTGCGGCAGACAAGGTGGTGACCGATTATGATTACGGGCCCACCAGCGGACTGAACAATCTCCTGCTGCGCGGAGTTGCGGTGACGGCGATCAACAGCACCGGCCAGATTGAAACTCGACGCACCTGTTATAGCTACAATTACTTTGGCGAGAGAATTTCAGAGACCTTGCCCAATGCTGGGCTCTCCTCGTGTCCGGCATAGGGTGCCTGCTATGACTTTACGAGCTGACATTGCAGCGTTGTTTGTAGTCGTTCTCGCTGCACTCGTCACCACTGGTGTGTCGGCCCAATCAAGCCCTTCCAATCACACCTATGTAACTCGCTACGATAATATGGGCCGGATCGTAGGCACGATCTCCCCCGATCCGGATGGATCGGGTGGCAACGCTTTTCGTGCGACCCGAATAACTTTCGATGCCCGCAATCTTCCAACGCTCGTCGAGACAGGCGAGCTTTCGCGATGGAAAGACGAAAACCAAGACCCACGCACTCAGTGGGATCCCCACTTTTCGGTCCAAACTAGCGTCGAGGCAATCTACGACGTTAACCGGCGCAAAGTTAATGACATCACGCGCGATGCGGTCCATCAGATAGTTGGCCTCACTCAATACAGCTATGACAATCGCGGCCGCCTCGAATGCACCGCTGTCCGAATGAATCCCGCCGCCTGGGACAGTCTCCCGGCCAATGCCTGCACTCTCGGTCCGGAAGGCCCTCTTGGTCCGGATCGGATCACCCGCACCTATTACGACGCAGCAGGTCAGGTGCTCCAGATCCGGAAAGCGTTTGGAACGCCTGATGAGATCTCTGACGTTACGTACAGCTACACCCTCAACGGCAAGATCGAGAACCTGGTCGACGCCAATGGCAACCGTACGCACTACGTTTACGATCCCTACGATAGGCTTCGTACCACATATTTCCCGAACCCAAACCCGGCGAATACGTTCGCCCCCAACACCACCAGCATAGCGGGCAGCAGCACGCCCACATGGACCGACTACGAAGCCTACACTTACGACGCCAATGGCAATCGGACCACGCTTCGCAAGCGTGACGGTTCGATCATCCGTTACAGATATGACGCGCTGAACCGGGTCACCCTGAAGGATTTGCCTGACCGGCCAGACTTGGAATTCACTCA
>Ga0207422_1004601_pt1 | contig 11171 bp, 6 predicted proteins | sample MarCyaLeptolynsp_FD_187757 | JGI IMG/M metagenome (GOLD analysis project Ga0207422, IMG submission 187757) | Marine cyanobacterial communities from Panama - species 1 Leptolyngbya sp. (SPAdes) | ecosystem: Environmental > Aquatic > Marine > Unclassified | place: Panama: Panama City | collected... | reverse complement strand
GAGGTCGACCGGCATCGGAATCTCGTTCTCACCGCTGATCAATCTTTTGGTATCAATGTCGCTGCTGGAGAGGGTGTCGATCCGGTAACTCTCGAACTGTTCAACAATCGCTATATGTCCATCGCAGAGCAGATGGGCATTGTACTTCGCAACACTTCGCAGTCGGTGAATGTGAAGGAACGGCTCGATTTCTCTTGCGCGATCTTCGACCCGAGAGGCAATTTGGTTGCCAATGCGCCGCACGTGCCGGTGCACCTTGGGTCGATGGACGCGACTGTGCAGACAGTTATCAGGAGCGGCCAAACGATCAGGCCGGGTGACGCCTTTGTACAGAACAACCCGCACAATGGCGGCTCGCACTTACCCGACATTACCGTGGTTTCCCCTGTATTTGACGAAGACGGAGACGAGATCCTTTATTTCGTCGCGTCGCGTGCGCACCACGAAGACATCGGAGGGATTTCTCCTGGCTCGATGTCTCCCTTTGGTCGGACGCTCGCAGACGAAGGTATTGTGCTCGACAACCTCAAACTGGTCGAACGAGGTGTCTTTCAGCACAGACGGATTGAGCAAGTTCTCGCTGCTGGCGCCTATCCAGCTCGGAATATTCCTCAAAACATCGCCGATTTGATGGCACAGGTGGCCGCGAACACTGCCGGTGCCGGCGAGCTGCGCAAACTCACACAGGAGTGTGGTCTCGATCTTGTGCACACATATATGAATCACATTCAGGACAACGCTGCGGAAGCCGTGCGAAGCGCGCTCGCAACACTCAGTGATGGCTCATCATGTGTGAAACTCGACAGCGGAGCCGAGGTGGTTGTGTCGGTCAGAATTGATCAGACGACGGGCCGGGCAACGGTCGATTTCACCGGAACTAGTAAACAGCAGGACAACGCTTTCAATGCGCCAAAAGCTGTGACGAGGGCGGCTCTTCTCTACGCAGTCCGATGCCTGATTGCCGACGATATTCCACTCAATGCCGGTTGCATGCGCGCGATCGAGCTCATTGTCCCCGAAGGTTGCATGCTCAATCCGTCCCCCCCTGCGGCGGTTGTTGCCGGCAATGTCGAAACAAGTCAGGCCGTTACCGACGCACTGTTTCTGGCTTTGGGTGTGTTGGGAACCGCTCAAGGCACAATGAACAATCTGACGTTTGGCAACGAACGCTACCAGTACTACGAAACGATCTGCTCGGGTGCGCCAGCTGGGCCTGGCTTTGATGGAGCCCACGCAGTGCATACGCATATGACAAACACGCGGATGACTGATCCAGAAATTCTTGAACAGCGGTTTCCTGTTCTGTTGGAAGAGTTTTCGATCCAGGCTGACACCGGCGGAAGAGGGCGATGGAATGCGGGAGACGGCGTCCATCGTCGAATTCGGTTCCTGGAAGCGATGCAATGCACCATCTTGTCGGATCACCGAGTCGTTCCTCCCATGGGCGCGCAAGGGGGCTTGCCGGGCAGAGTTGGGAACAATTCGATCGAGCGCGCCAATGGCTCGCGTGTCGATCTTGGTGGGTGCGGGCAAGCGGCGGTTGAAGCAGGTGATTGTGTGGTGATTGAGACGCCAACAGGCGGGGGCTACGGAACACCTACCGACAACGGGATGGAGAACGAATTTCAATGATCAACCGGCTTCGCAAGATTGGACCGGGCGCGCTCATTGCGGCAGCCTTCATAGGACCCGGCACAGTCACCACTTCGACGCTGGCTGGAGCAAATTTTGGTTACACGCTCTTGTGGGCCTTGTTGTTCGCGACCTTGGCAACAATCGTCTTACAAGAGATGTCAGCGCGTTTGGGTCTGGTTACGCAAAAGGGCCTTGGAGAGACGCTGGCGGAGTTGTTGCGGGCCTCTCCATTTCGGTGGCCATTGATCATTCTTGTCGGTCTCGCGCTGTATCTCGGGAATTCTGCTTACGAGGCAGGAAATCTTGCGGGTGCCGCGCTTGGTGTAGCTGCAATCGCAGGCGAAGCGCAGTTCGTCTTCAGCGTTTCTGTGGTAACGCTTGCCGCTCTAGCGGCAGGATTGCTTCTCGCTGGATCCTATGTCGTTATCGAACGGACTTTGCTTTTGCTTGTGGCCGTCATGGCGGCGGCTTTCGCTGCGGTTTTCTTCGTGGTGCAACCTGATTGGGGCGGCCTAGCTTCGGGTCTTTTCGTGCCGAAATTACCTGATGGCGCTTTGTTGACAGTGCTGGCGCTGATCGGAACCACGATTGTTCCGTACAACTTGTTTCTTCATGCGTCCGCTGTCCGCAATAAATGGGCTGGTCCACAGGACCTCGCTGAAGTTCGAACCGACACCGCAATCTCAATTGGGTTGGGTGGCTTGATCGCAATCTTGATTGCATCGACTTCGGCCGCAAGCCTATTTGCGGCAGGACTTGAAGTTACGAATGCATCTGACATGGCGTCGCAATTGCAGCCATTGTTTGGGAAGAGTTCGAGCTATTTGATTGGGGTCGGCTTATTGGCTGCGGGATTAACAAGTGCAATCACCGCTCCCTTGGCCACAGCCTATGCGATGACCGAGATCTTGTCGCTTGACCCGAGCCAAAAATCGCGTGCGTTTCGATTTATCGCGGTAAGCGTGATTGTCGTAGGGGCGTCATTGTCGCTCCTCGGCATACGCCCCATCGAAGTGATCCTGACTGCACAATTGGCCAATGGGCTGTTGCTGCCGATCGTTGCGGGCTTCCTGCTCTACGCGATGAACCAATCCCGAATTCTGGGGCGCTACACCAACGGAATGCTTGCCAATGCATTGGGAGGTGCAGTGGTTTTGATTGCGACGGGTTTGGGGATCAGACTGATATTCAATGCGTTGAACTGATTCCGCACACGAAAGAGCCCAAGAAGATCATCCTGTGTCAAATGCATCTTATATCCAATTGCATGACGAAGCCTGTTCCAGAGGGGAAACAACATACACCGACCCCGAAACCGGCTATACGGTTTTTACAAAGCTGGGGTTGTTAGAACGGGACAGATGTTGCGGCGCAGGTTGCTGGCATTGCCCGTTCGAGCATCAATCAGTTCCGCTTCAAAATCGCGCCGCGAAGATTCAGCAAGCCGCCTGGCTAAGCGAACAGAGGCCGTGCTCTGGCAGCAAACCGACTGTTCTCTTTTGGAGTGGCGGCAAGGACAGTTTTTTGACTTACCTAACTTTGAGCGAAAGAGGTGCAGAATCGATTGTGCTGCTCACCACGTTTGATGCGCGTAGTCGGGTCATCGCCAATCAAGGGTTTTCGATTGATCATGTTGTTGAGCAAGCGAAGCATCTCGGGCTTCCGTTGATTGGAGTTCCTGTTCATCCCAACCGCAAACATATCGAGCATGTTTCCGAGGCGCTTTCATTGGTCCCTGAATGCCGAACTTTGGCGTTCGGCGATTTGCATCTTGAGAGCATCCGATCATGGCGCGAAAAGACATTTAATCTTCACCCGCAAGCGCATTCAATAGAGCTGATTTTTCCGGTTTGGCAGGCAGACTACGCGAGCTTGCTCGACAGGTTGGAGGGGTCAGGGGCCACATGCACGATCAGCGCTGTCGCTCCGAGCATTACGGAAGTCTCTATTGGCGAGAAGTTCGATCGCACGCTGGTCAACAGATTGCCAGCAAGCATCGATGGGTTTGGCGAGAATGGCGAATTCCACACCTGCATTTCTTTTGCCGGGGTAGGGCGAGCCTAGTCGATCTTGAGGACGTAGACCGGGCCCAGATCGACTTGCTGCTGTGAGCCCCCAAAATAGAGCTGCAATTCGGCCCCGCCATTTGTGTAGTTGCGCGGGGCTTTGGTCTTGATCCGGATAAGTTGCCAGTTCGCGCCGATCTTGAACCGGTTCGACGCGAAGGATTCAAACGGCGGAACGGTTCCCTGAATTCTTGAAGCAGCAACAGCCTTTCCGTCCCCAGCAGTGGCGCTTACGGTCTTGGCAGCGATCACGATTTCCAGATCGTCGTCTTTGTTGATGGCCTGGTTGATCGGCACAGTCGCATACAGATCAGTCAGCTGCGTGCCATCTTGCTCGACCACGAACCGAGTGGCTTTCATCATCCAGATTTCAGGCTCGTCGCGGTTGGTAAATTTGCCTGCGGAGCCGCCAAACTTCCATGCAGTTTGCGCTGGGTCATTAATCAGCGTGCCGACGCCTTCGATCGTGTCGGGCATCTCTAGTTCTGGGATCTCGAGTCGAGCCGCGGCAACGCTCACGGGGCCTTCGGAGGCGATTGTCGAAGCACCGCTAACCACAATGGCCTGACCGATTTCTATGATCTGTCGGGTGCGTCCAAACTGCATCGCGACAATCCCGTCCTTACGGCGCAGTTTCTGCTCAGCCTCAGCGGTGACCTCGTACCATCCCCATTCTTTTCCAATCGAGACGGTCGTTTCACCAAAGCCAGGATAGGGTTCAACGTTTTGCTGGAATCTCACCCGTATAACGCCTTTGCCATCGTCGGTCTGGGCTTCGACGGTGCGTGCATAGAAGCCAATCGTGACGGTGTCACCTCGATCAACGCTCTTGGTCAGCGGGATGTTGGTTCCGGCGGCGTAAATGAACTCGGCGGCGCGGGAGATTTGAAATCGACGAGCTGCCCCTCCTCCGGGAATGGTGGGGTCAAGGACGGCGCTCGCGCTTAAGTCGGCGCCATAGCTTTCCCAGTCGATCCGCGATGGATCGTTGACCAAGTCCCCGGGCAATTGCGCATCAAGCGATGCAAGATCCGCTTCTTGAGCTTGCGTAGAAGAAAACAACCAAGGCGAAGCGGCCAAAAGGCAGGCGGCGCCCAAAGCGCGGAACTGAGTGATCATCGTGTTCCTCTCCAGAACATGCTCTTCGTAATAGAGTTTTATCCAGCCATTCAACATTGCGATCTGGTCATACGGCTTTGTGAGAACGTTAACAGTAGTGACTGTCGGACTCAAGTTCACGTCCTACTTGGGCGCTGAAAGGGACGCCAATGCAAGCAGGTTTTGCCTCGAATCCTCCGTCCTATGCTGCCTTAGCCGGACAGTACTTCGAGAGGTACTGGTCGTGCCCCGGCATGTTCTGGACCATCGCTCGGATGGATTGCTCCATATCGTCGAGCTCCTTCTTTGTCGCGGCCAAGTCAAACGTATCCACCATCGGATTGTGCTTGGTGAGGGGAATACCTTGTCCCATCATGACCGCTGCCCAGCTCGTTTCGGTAAAGAGCTCATCTTCTTCTCGGAAGATTTGGCCATTGGCTTTGAACAGCTCGATCTTTTCGGTGAGCGTCTCTGGCACGTCCATCGTTCGCACATAGTTCCAGAAATCGGAATCGGTGCGCTGCGTGGCGTTGTAGTGCAGCACAAGGAAGTCCCGAATGCGAATATACTCTTTGGCGGTTAGTCGATTGAAAGCGTCCTCTTGGGCTTGGGTGATGCCATCGAGCGAGAGCATCGAGATGAGCTTGTCGATCCCCGTGTTTATCAGGTGAATCGAGGTCGATTCCAGTGGCTCCATAAAGCCCGCAGCCAACCCAAGTGCGACAACGTTCTTGTTCCAGAATTTTTTGCGGCGGCCAGTTACAAAGCGAAGAAAGTTCGGATCAGCTTGCGGCTTGCCAGCAATGTTTCCGACAAGAATGTCATGTGCTTCTTCGTCGCTCATATACTCGCTGCAATAGACATGGCCGTTGCCATTACGATGCTGCAAGGGGACTTGCCATTGCCAACCCGCCTTGTGCGCTATTGCCCGTGTGAATGGTGGGGGGGGACCGCCGTCGTCACGTCCACACGGCAAAGCCACCGCACGATTGCACGGAAGCCATTTCGTCCATTCCTCGTATCCTGTTTCAAGCGCTTGTTCGATCAGCAGGCCCCGGAAGCCTGAGCAATCGATAAACAAATCACCGCTAATTGTCTGACCTGACTCAAGCGTGATGGACGCAACATACCCGCTTTCTCCATCGAGATTTACGTCACTCACTTTGCCTTCTTGTCGAATGACTCCGCGTTGTTCGGCAAATTTGCGCAGGAATGCAGCGTAACGGCCGGCATCGAGGTGGTACGCGTAGTTCACAGGAGGCACATCTTGATTGCCGAAATCATCTTTGCGCGCGAACTTGCCAAAGTATGCAGCCATAGTTTCGACGTTGAAAACCTGGATCGGGCGATTGTCGCCTTTTTGTTTGGCCATGTGCCAGATGTGGTGGAAAGAGATTCCTCCCATGGCGTAGCCGTAGGCACCGAAGGGGTGGATGTAGCTTTCGCCAACCTGTCCCCAATTTTCAAATTGAATGCCAAGCTTGAACGAGCCCTGCACTTCAGCGAGCAACTCGCGCTCACTGATTCCCAGCAGCTCATTGAACCCAACAAAGGGTGGGATCGTGGCTTCACCGACCCCAACTGTGCCGATCGCCTCCGATTCGACCAGAGTCATCTTTAGGTCTCGACCCTTCATTAGGCGCGACATCGCTGCTGCAGCCATCCATCCGGCGGTCCCGCCTCCGACTATTACTATGTGATTGATCCCCATTGGGTCCTCTCTATCCCGCACCCTGTATGCATACCTATGCCTGAAAGCCTATGCTCGAAAAGGCATGTTTACAGCAAGATTACAACACTTGTGAACGCTAACATTATGCGTTATGCGACTTCAGCACAAGGCAGGTAGACATGCCGCCTTTGGGCTTGGGGAGGTAAAATAGTCCATATGAAAACGGCTCGTTTTGCGCCAGCGCGGCGCATTTTCGCATTGAGCTCAGCGTCTGGATTGGCGTTGTCGGCAATGATCGCAACACCTGCGATGGCGCAGGGAAATGACATCGAAGAAGAGGTCGCCGAAGAGGCTGATGAGGGTAACGTCATTATCGTGACGGGCTTTGCGGCGTCTCTTGAGAACGCGCAAAACATCAAGCGCGACTCGGACACATTTGTTGACGCAGTGACAGCCGAGGATATCGGTGCATTGCCGGATCGTTCGGTTGCAGAAACACTGCAGCGGATCCCGGGGGTCAACATTGGTCGGTTCGAAAAGACATCAGACCCGGACCGCTTCTCGGTAGAAGGTACGGGCGTGATTGTTCGCGGTCTGCCGTTTGTTCGCTCTGAGCTCAACGGCCGCGACATCTTCTCGGCTACTGGTGGCCGGGTATTGAGCTTCAACGACGTTTCGCCAGAGCTTCTCGGGCGCGTCGAAGTTTTCAAGAATGTGACGCCTGACATGATCGACGGCGGGATCGCCGGTACGGTCAACCTTGTTACTCGTAAGCCACTCGACAATCCTGGTTTCCGTCTTTCTGGATCCGTAGAGGCCAATGTGGGTGACCTGGCGGAAGAGTGGTCCCCCGGGTTCTCATTGCTCGGCTCTGGCACAATCGACTTCGCTGACGGTGATGCTGGAACGTTGGGTATTCAGCTGAGCTACGCGCAATCCGAGTTGGTCAGCCGGACTGATGCTTCGCAGGTGACCGACCCTTGCTACCGTGCAAATACGCTTGATGGCCCATGCGTGCGCGCATTGAGCGTTGCGGATGGTGGCTTCACCGGTGTGCAGAACTTTGACGCCACCAATTTCCCGCCTGCAAACACGGTGGTGGTTCCCAAAGGAGCTGGTGTCAGGACGACCGAACTTGAACGCGACCGCAATGCGTGGTCCGCGGTCGTCCAATACGAAGATCCGACTGGCGATCTTCTTTTGACGTTTGAATGGCTGCGTGCAGAAACCGAGTTCTTTACCGACGAGAATGCGCTTCTTGCGCTGGTGAACGACGAGGGGCTTTTCCCGGTCCAGGCAGCGGGTAGCACGTGGCAGTTTGACAGCAATGGCGTGTTCCAAAGCGGCATCCTGAGCCAGCGCATCGGCGACGCCTATGCGAACCCGTTTGGTCGCGGTGGCATTCCGCTTGAGTCGCTCCGTTTCCAACGTCAAACGCAAGCCACAACCCAAGACTTTTCGTTCGACGTGCAGTGGAACATCTCGGACAGATTGCGGGTCAACTTCGAAGCGCAGAGCATCGAATCTGATTTGCGCCGCGACTCCATCATTGGTGTGATGAGCACTTGGGCGAATATCGATCTCGATCTCACTGGCAAAACGCCCAACGTCAGCTTCATCGCGCCTCCTGGTGCGCCTGACGATTACTTCACCAGCGGACTCAACACCTATTATTGGTTCCTTCTCGACAGCCTGGAGCAAAATGACGGCAACCTTGAGAGCCTGCGTTTTGATGCTGAGTACGACATCAGCGATGATGGTTTCTTCAAGGCGGTTCGTGTTGGTGGGCGTTGGGCAGAGCGCGAGCGCGTAACGCGCGACACCAACTTCAGCACATGGGGCAATTTGTCGGCTGTTTGGGCTGGTCGCGCCGGGTGTGCACCCTGGGGACAGGGGCCAGGTTGTTTCCAAGGCAGTGGACCGTTCGTTCCGTCATGGGCAGGCTTCACTCCTGGCCGTTACTACACGGGTCTGCCTGGGCAGGAGAACGCGATTTCCGGGGGTGTATTCACCGATGAATATCCTGACGCATCGCAATATCGGAATCCGTTTGGAGACAACTTCCAGCGCGGGAACACTGCGGTTCCAATTCCCGGTGGTGGCGCTTGGTTCTTTGGCGGCGATGACTTCCTAGGCGAGTATCTCAACGGCACTTCGGCACAACAAGCACAGGAAATCAATGTCCTGTCGCAGACTCCGAACCCGTTCTTTGGTGTTCAAGGGCGTCAGTTCACCGACATTGCCGGAAACGTGACTGCTTGTGATCCGTTCTGTCCTCCGGAAATCTCTGATGTCGTCGAAATCACCAATGCGGCCTACGCGCGTGTCGACTTCGGCACTGATTTCAACAACGGCTGGAACCTCGAAGGCAACTTCGGCGTCCGGTATGTCGAGACCACTGTCAACACGGGTGGCTTGATCGGCTTCCCTAACCCGTTCTTCTTTGACGATCCTGCCACCAGCAATGGTGGAGGCAATGGGGACGGTGTGGTTTCGGTTGCTGAGATTAACGCGGCGTGCGGATTTGTGCCGCCCGGTCAGACCATTCCGGGCTACTGTAGCCTTTCGGACGCGCGCAAAGCCGAGTTTGCGGCTGGTCATACCGGGGATATCTTGCTCGATGATCGCGAAATCAGGTTTGACCACTGGTTGCCGAGCTTCAACGCGCGGCTCGATGTCGGCGGCGGACTGCTGTTCCGATTTGCCGTCTCGAAGGGAATTTCGCGGCCAGACCTTCAGCTGTTCCGTTCGGGCGGCTCGATTGGCGACAACACCAACGACCTGCGCGCAGAGGGCACGCTTGAATCAGGGCCTTTGTTCCAGCTCAGCACAGGCAACCGGAACGTCCGGCCGGTAGAATCATGGAACTACGATGCCTCGGTGGAATGGTACTTTGACGACGTCGGCTCGCTTACGGTTTCGGCATTCCTCAAGGACATTCAAGGGATCGTCAACAACGGGTTCGAGAATGTCGAATTCGTCGATAGCAATGGCGTTGCAATTGATGTCGAGGTCAATGGCCCGACCAATGCAAATGGCGGAACGCTCAAAGGCGTGGAGATCGGTTACCAGCAGACCTACGACTTCCTTCCTGGGTTGCTCAGTGGGTTCGGATCGGCCTTGACCTACACCTACGTCGACGGCGGGGAATTCACGAACGCGGATCTTGATATCAACCAAGGTTTGTTCTCCTCGCTGCAGCCTTTGGCTGGGATTTCCGAGCATACATTCAATGCGACACTGTTCTATGAGAAGGGGCCATTCTCGGCCCGCGCAGCGTACAATTGGCGCTCCGATTTCTTGATCACGCCGCGCGATGACATCTTCCCGTATTCGCCGATCTGGCAAGAATCGACTGGTCAGCTCGACGCTTCGATCTTCTACTCGGTGACAGATTATCTGAAACTGGGTGTCCAAGGGGTCAATCTGCTCGATGAGGTGACCAGAACCTCGCAGGTGATTGACTTTACCGGCACGCGAATAACACGGTCCGCGTTCCGCAATGACCGTCGCTTTACATTCCTCGCTCGCTTTGATTTTTAGGGGGACTTAGCGATCGAGATGCGAGGGGGGCCTTTGCTGAGGGTGCGAAGGTCCCCCTCCTTGTTTTTGCAGTCCGTAAATTTGCGAAAGTTCGAACTATGAAGCGGTTTCTGGCGGCGTGCATGTTTGCAGGGCTTTTCGTAACCGGGGGGTGCTCGCCAGACTTGGCCGAGGAGAGCAATCTAGGGTCAGAATTGTCACAAGAGGCTGCAACCAGGCTCGCCGACCGTGGGTGGGAACTGGTCTGGGCCGATGAATTTGATGGCGAAACGCTTGATCGGACCAAATGGAAACCCGAGGAATCGTGTTGGGGCGGCGGCAACAACGAGCGCCAGTGTTACACTGACCGCGAAGCCAATGTCGCTGTTGAAAACGGTTTCCTCTACCTCAAGGCGCGCAAGGAAACATTCACCGGGCCGGATCGGCCGCCGGAGATTGCGCTCGACCCCAATCCTGAGGTCACACGAGAGTACACGTCTGGTAAGGTCAGAACTCGTAGGCTCCATTCTTGGAAATATGGCCGCATTGAAGCGCGCGCGAAAGTGCCGGCCGGTCAGGGCACTTGGGTGGCCTTCTGGATGTTGCCCGAAGACAATGCTTACGGCGGTTGGCCGTTGTCCGGGGAAATCGACATAATGGAAGCAGTGAATCAAGGGGCTTCATGCGACGAATGCGAAGGTGGCGTCGGAGAGAACCGCAGCATCAGTGCGCTGCACTTTGGCGAGCTCTACCCCGACAACACCTACGTCAGTAGAGCTTCAGCATTGCCAAGCCTCGCGCGCCAATCGGACGATTTTCATATCTATTCGGTGGAGTGGGGGGAAGGAGTCGTCCGTTTTCTGGTCGATGATCGCGTTCATTTCACCGCCACGCAGGATGATTGGTTCACTCCCGCCGCGAATGGGAGAAACCGACCGGCCGCTCCTTTCGATCAACGGTTCTACGTAATGCTGAATCTGGCGGTGGGAGGGCGGCTCTCCGAGGACTACAATGACAAACGATTTGAACAGGATAGTTTCCCTTCCGATTTCGTCATTGATTGGGTAAGGGTTTATGCCTGTGGGCCAGATCCAGGGACGGGACTGGCCTGTATCAATTGACCGGACGGGGGTCGAAGGGATCATGTCCGCTGTGTCAGCGTGAGATAGCGTTGATGC